>Ga0210057_1000175_pt1 | contig 114749 bp, 121 predicted proteins | sample CryGeyCG2114_010_2_FD_183968 | JGI IMG/M metagenome (GOLD analysis project Ga0210057, IMG submission 183968) | Groundwater microbial communities from aquifer - Crystal Geyser CG10_big_fil_rev_8/21/14_0.10 (SPAdes) (version 2) | ecosystem: Environmental > Aquatic > Deep subsurface > Groundwater...
TCTTGAGTTCCGCGATTTCCTCGATCGAAAATGTTGTTCTCATGTTCTTTTGTTAATTCTTGTAATTCTAACAAAAGAAAACTTCGACCCCGTGGTTGTGTCCACTTTATGGGGTACAGATCAGTGGTGCCAGGGGTGGGATTCGAACCCACGACCTCAGCGTTATGAGTGCTGCGCTCTTACCAACTGAGCTACCCTGGCATATTTTTATTTTACCCTGCTCCTTGTCCCATTAACAACGAAGTTGTTTTTTCGGGGTTACTAACTGATCCGCCAGCTGGCGGACAGCTATGTGTGAAATATACTGAAAAACCGACTATATGACAAGAAATTTAGAAAAAGACTCTTTCTTTTTTTGAGACAAAGTGCTACAATAAGCGGCAAAAATGGAAAAGCATCTGGCAGTAACTGGGGAGGTGGGTCACGAGGAGGAGCCGCGCGGTAAAACACTACACGAAGAAGTACACGAAGAGAGCTCATCGCCCATGATTTCACTGAAAGCAGAGCCGTTGTTCAGCATCGGTTCTTTTAGTGTGACGAACTCAATTGTCTTGGCATTTGTGACGCTTTTAGTGCTGTGCTCAATTGGCTTAGCATTTAAAAAGAAAGTTTCACTTATTCCAAAATTGTTTCAAAGCCTCGTAGAGGTCGCTGTTGAAGGATTTCTGAAAATTATGGATTCAGTGCTTGGTGATAGAAATAAATCAGAGAAATACCTTCCACTCGTAGCTACAATCTTCTTTTTCATCATGGTTTCGAATTGGCTGGGGCTCTTGCCAGGGGTGGGTTCAATAGGCGTAAACATCATTCACGAAGGCCACGAAACCTTCACCCCCGTTTTCAGAGCTCCCGCAGCGGACCTAAACTTCACAATAGCAATCGCAATCCTCGCCGTCTTCGGAGTGAATCTTTCAGGAGTCTTTGCTATAGGATTTTTCAAGCATTTTAAAAAATTCTTCACACTCAAGAATCCAATCTACACATTTGTGGGGATCTTGGAATTTTTCTCAGAGTTTGCTAAAATAGTGTCGTTCTCGTTCCGTTTGTTCGGGAACATTTTTGCTGGTGAAGTTCTCCTCATTATTGTAGGATTTCTCGTGCCCTACGTGGTACCACTTCCATTTTTAATGTTGGAGATCTTCGTTGGATTTATTCAAGCATTCATTTTCGCGATGTTAACACTCGTATTTATTGCGGGGGCAATCGTGGAGGAAGCACACTAAAGGTCAAAAAATAAAAACCATTAATAAAAAATATGAACCCAGAAATAATGCAAACCATAGTCGTTGGTGCAGTAATCGCAATTGGAGGTATTTTTCCTGCGCTCGCGATCGGTAAAATTGGAGGCAAGGCACTTGAGGCGATCGGAAGAAACCCTGAAGCTGCTCCCAAAATTCAAACCGCAATGATCTTGGCAATTGCGTTCGCAGAAGCTATCGCAATTTACGCATTAGTTATTGCGTTGATTTTGAAATTTGTATAGAACACACCAGGCGACTTGAGATCGATGGTGTGTTATTCGTAAGAGAAAACCATGAAAGAACTTCTTCAGGCATTAGGAATAGATTGGAAGCTCCTGCTTGCGCAAGCAGTGAATTTTTTGATCGTCCTAATTATCCTTCGATTAACGATATACAAGCCCGTTTTGAACATGTTGAAAAATCGAAGAATAAAAATCGAAAAAGGACTCCAAGATGCAGAAGAAGCAGGGAAGCGGCTCGAAGGAGTAGCAGCACTTGAAAAAGAACGTCTTGCAAAAGCAGAAAAGCAAGCAATTACAATTGTGGAGAGATCAGAAGGCGAAGCAAAAGCAAAGGGTATTGCTATGACAGAAGCTGCACGAAAAAAAGAAATCGAAATTATTGAAGGCGCTGAACGAGCAGCGGCAGCAAGACAGGAAGAGTCGCGCGAAGCAATCTATGAGGAAGCAGCAATGCTTATCAAAAGCGCAATTGCAAAAACAGCAAATACAAAGCCGGAGCACATTGATGATCAATTGATTAAAGAGGCGGTGCAGGAACTAAAGAAGGCAAAGGCATGATCAAACCAAAAGAATATGCACAGGCGCTTATTGAAGCGCTGGAGGAGGCGTCGAGTGAGCAGAAGGATCGGGTACTCAAGCACTTTATTACAGTAGTGCAACGTACCAGCGGCATGCATGAAATAAAAAAAATTGTAAAAGCAGTCGAGGAAGAAACAGTGAAACGAAATGGAGGGAAGATGGTGCAGGTAGAATCAGCTCGGCAACTCAATGAACAGCAAATACGAGTGATTCAAGAATGCTTTGAAGATAAAGATCGTATAATCAACATAGTGAAACCAGAGCTCATTGCAGGTGTGCGTATTACTATAAATGGCAATGCCTCAATTGATAATTCAATGAAGCGAAAATTAGAAAAACTTCTCCAATAATTAAAAAATATAAATTAGACCTGCCTGCCGGCAGGCAGGAATTAAAAATTTTAAAACGTGTCTTACGAAATTATAGAAAAACTAAAAAAAGCGATTAGCGAATTTGACGACAAGCCACAAGTCAAGCAATCTGGAGAGGTGGTGGAGATTGCTGATGGCGTGGCGCGCGTCAGTGGTTTAAATAAAGTGATGAGCCAGGAATTGATTTCAATCGAAACAGCAAGTGGAACAGTTAAGGCAGTTGCCTTCAACTTAGAGGAACAATTTGTGGGAGTAATTGTTCTTGGCGATTATCTAAAAGTGAAAGTAGGGGATCAAGTGATGCCCGATGGAAAGGTGCTTGCAATTCCCGTAAGCGAAGAAATGGTTGGTCGCGTGGTCGATCCGCTTGGTAATCCACTCGATGGAAAGGGAGAAATTTTTAGGAGCACTAAAGCAACAGAACAAGCGATCGAGAAAAAAGCACCATCAGTACTCGCTCGCGAATCGGTAAACCGTCCACTGCATACAGGAATTAAGCCAATTGATTCAATGATTCCTATTGGAAGGGGTCAGCGTGAACTTATTATTGGTGACCGACAAACAGGAAAAACATCCATTGCAATTGATACGATCATCAACCAAAAGGATGAAACAAACACCCCGATCTGCATTTACATTGCAATAGGGCAAAAACAATCAAATGTAGCGAGAGTAGTGAAGGTTCTTGAAGAAGCTGGTGCGATGGAGTATACCATTGTTGTTTCAGCATCTTCATCATCACCAGCAACCCTGTGGTATTTAGCACCCTATGCTGGCGCCGCAATTGGAGAATTTTTTATGGCGCAGGGGAAAGATGCACTCGTCGTTTACGACGATCTCTCAAAACATGCAAACGCATATCGTCAAATTTCACTCTTACTCCGCCGCCCACCAGGACGTGAAGCATATCCAGGAGATGTATTTTATCTTCACTCAAGACTTCTTGAGCGATCCGCAAAAATGAGTAAAGAAGAGGGAGGGGGGTCACTCACCGCACTTCCTATTATCGAAACGCAACTCGGTGACGTATCGGCATATGTACCAACAAACGTAATCTCAATTACCGACGGGCAAATTTATCTCGAATCGGATTTGTTCAATAAGGGAATTCGTCCTGCGGTAAATGCCGGACTTTCAGTCTCTCGCGTAGGATCAAGTGCACAAACGAAAGCAGTGAAAAAAGTTGCTAGCAAGTTACGCCTTGAACTCGCACAGTTCAGAGAGCTTCAAGCATTCGTACAATTTGCAGCTGACCTTGATGAAGCAACACGAAAACGAATCGAACGCGGACAAATGTTTACAGAAATTTTGAAGCAAAATGACAATGAGCCGATTGCATTTGAACAGCAGGCGATTCTCTTTTTCGCCGCAGTAAAAGGATATTTAAACGACATTCCCGTTGAAGAACTAGCGCATGCTGAAAAGGAATTGATGAGCTATTTCGAAAAACTGCATAAAAAAGATATCGTGGATGAAATTAAGAAGTCAGAAGAGATTTCAGAAAAAGTCGAGAAAATGTTAGAAAAAGCACTAGATCAATTTCTCACCACTCGGAAGAGATAATCATCAATAGAGCACTATGTCATCCGCACGAGAATTAGAAAGCAGAATAAAGTCAGTCAAAAACACACGCCAGATTACCAAGGCGATGGAGTTGGTTTCGGCTACAAAAATGCGTAAAAGTCAGGAAGTTGCGCTAGTCTCTCGTCCGTATGCCATACAAGCACTGAAATTATTAAGCGAGCTGGAAAAACGAACCGAGTATGTCTCTGCAATTATGCAGAAGCGGGAAATTAAAAGAACACTCATCGTACTTATTGCGGGAGATCGTGGACTCGCGGGGTCGTTGAATGCAAACGTGTTTCGAACATTGGAACGAGAAATTCCCGAAAGTTTGAGCGATCCAGACAGGTATGTGTTTTTGACCGTCGGCAAAAAGTGCGAAGAATATTTAACAAGAAAAAATATAAAACCATACGTAGCGTTAAAAAATTATGGTGACTATGCGCACACCGAAGAAGTGAAGCCATTTTGCAACACAGTTATCACCGGATTTTTAAAAGGAGAATGGGACAAAGTTCTCACCGTTTCAACGCATTTTAAAAGCACACTCCGACAGGAAGTATTGGTGCGTGAAATTTTGCCGGTAACGCACAAGCAACTTGAAGAAACAATCAAAGAAATCACTCCAGAGACAGGGCGTTTTTCAAAAAGCCATCAAGGGGAAGAAACGGAATTTATGAAAAACTTTGACTACCTTATTGAACCAGACCCCGAGAGTGTGCTAGATTATCTCGCGCCGAGACTGATTGAGATCGAATTGTATCATTTAATGCTGGAGGCGAATGCATCAGAGCATTCTGCGCGCATGGTGGCAATGAAAAATGCATCAGAGAACGCAGAGGAATTAAAAGATGAACTAACGCTTATATTTAATAAATCTCGCCAAGCAGCAATCACCAACGAAATCAGCGAAATAACCGCCGGCGTCGAAGCATTAAGAAAATAAAACTATGAATCAAGGAAAAATTATCCAAGTTATCGGTCCTGTGGTAGATGTAGAATTCAACGAAGGCGTTGCGATGCCCGCGCTCTATAATGCGCTTGAAGTTGAGGGAAAAAACGGCATTATTGTCGTGGAAACTGCTAAACACCTAGAACCAGGAAAAGTACGCGCGGTCGCACTTGCATCAACCGATGGCCTTCGTCGCGGTGACGTAGTGAAGGACACAGGAACACCAATCAAAGTTCCAGTAGGAAATGAGGTGTTGGGTAATATTTTCGATGTGTTTGGTAACGCATTAAACGATCCAAAAAAGAAATTTAAAAACGTGTCGCCCATCCACCGTTCAGCGCCGAAATTTACCGATCAATCAACAGAAACAGAAATTTTCGAAACAGGAATAAAAGTAATCGATCTCATTGCACCCTTTATTAAAGGGGGAAAGGTGGGGCTCTTCGGCGGCGCTGGTGTAGGGAAAACAGTCTTACTTATGGAGTTAATTCGAAATGTTGCGGAAGAATCAGGTGGTGCATCAGTCTTTGCGGGTGTTGGTGAGAGATCACGAGAAGGAAATGATTTATATCATGAAATGAAAGATTCAGGAGTATTGAATAAAACTGCACTCGTATTCGGACAAATGAACGAAGTTCCGGGTGCGCGTCTTCGCGTTGCGCTTTCAGCGCTCACCATGGCAGAGCACTTCAGAGATATTGACGGCAAAGACGTACTGCTCTTCATTGACAACATCTTCCGATTCTCACAAGCTGGTCTCGAAGTTTCGACATTGCTTGGTCGTATGCCATCGGCAGTAGGATACCAACCAACGCTTGCAACCGAAATGGGTGAGCTCCAAGAGCGCATCACCTCTACAAAAAAGGGGTCAATCACCTCAGTGCAAGCAATTTATGTACCAGCTGATGACATCACAGACCCAGCTCCTGCAACAACATTTTCTCACCTCGATTCGACGGCAGTACTCTCACGAGCACTCACCGAAATTGGTATTTATCCGGCAGTTGATCCATTGTCATCCAACTCAACCGCACTCTCGCCGAAAGTAGTAGGGGAAGATCACTACAACGTAGCGCGCGGTGTCCAACAAGCACTCCAGCGCTATAAGGAGCTTCAAGATATTATCGCAATTCTTGGTATGGAGGAGTTGTCTGAAGAAGATAAATTAACCGTAAACCGCGCGCGTAAAATTCAACGCTTCCTATCACAACCATTCTTCGTTGCAGAAGTGTTTACAGGAAGTCCAGGTAAATTCGTAACGCGCGAGCAGACCATTCAGGGTTTCAAAGAAATCTTGGAAGGCAAGCACGATGATAAATCGGAAGAAGCATTCTACATGAAGGGCGATATTAGCGAAGTATAATCTCGGGAATTTCCAATTATTAATTTACAATTTCCAATCAATTTCCAGTGATACAATTTTCTAACAGTTAAAAAATTGAAACATTCAATAAAAAATGAAAATTAGAAATTGAAAATTGCTATGTATCTCCACATCTATACTCTCGCAAAGCCAGTCTTCTTTGAAGAAGCACAGTCAGTGCGCTTGAAAACAGCGGTGGGTGAGTTAACAATCCTTGATAATCACCGACCATTAATCGCCCCCGTCGAAAAGGGAACTATCACCGTGGTAGATAAAAGGGGAAAAGAATCGACATTTGAAACGGAAGGCGGTACACTTGAAGTTAGAGCCGGAAACGAAGTGAATATATTGGCAGGCTAATAAAACAATATGCTACAATCAGGGTATGTCTGAAATAAATATAAAAAAAATTAACCTTGAAAAACTAGATAGAGAGCTGGAGAGATTACAAGAAAAATGGGTAGCAATATCAGAAGAAAACAAGATCGTTGCAAGTGGCAAAACGTACAACGAGGCTTTAAAAAACATAAAACCAGAAATGAAAGAAAAAACTATTTTTCTTAAAATTCCGCCACTTAACTACTCAATTTCTCCATAGCCGTGAAATTTAGATATCAGAAATTGCCAATTCTTGGATCAGAAAAAGAAAGGCGCTATATTTCAAGACCATTAATCCCCGTTTACTTAAAAGGTAAAAATCGAACACCGAGTCCATATTATGCTTTGCTTGATTCAGGGGCTGACAGAATTATATTTCCTCATGAATTGGGAGAAGTAGTGGGTATTGAAAAAATTGAGAGTGGGTTTCTTGAATCCACAACTGGAATAGCAAACCAAAGCCTTGATGTTTATTATCACAATCTTGACATCCAAGTAGTAGGAGACACAAGAGAGCTTCCAGTCGAAGTTGGATTTGCATAAGGATTAATATTGCCCTTGCTTGGGAGAACATTTTTCAAACATTTTAGCAAAGTGATTTTTAAAGAAAATAAGGAAGAAGTTGAACTAAAAATAAAGTAGAATAGTTTATGGTGGAACTACAAAAAGAACATTATCAGGCAAATGCTGTTATTATTTGGTGTTTTAATGCGCGCTTTAAGCCGGCGCTTGAAGGGTTGATTGAAGAATTAAATCTTGGCATGGTTGATATTGTAACCACAGCTGGCGGAGCGAAAGATTTAGCTGTGGCAGAAAAACCAGAGTACCGCGACGCACTTCTGCGCCAAATAGAAATTTCAATCAAACTTCACGGTACACGGAGAATTATTCTTATGATTCACGAAGACTGCGGGGCACTCGGTGGTTCAAGCGCGTTTGAAAACAATACTGATAAAGAATTCAAAGCATGTGAAAAATATTTAACACAAGCCAGAGAAGTTGTTGAGGCACGATTTCCCGACGCAATCATTGAAATGTATTTTTGCAACTTTAAAAGTTGCATCGTTATCTAAAAACGGAATACAGTCAACGAGAAAAATTGTTTGCTGCCTAAAACTCGAAAAGCAAGGAGGGGTAGATCGCTTTCCGTAAGCACGAGCACAAAAGGAGGAAAGTAGCATTTTTTAATTTGTTTGCTATGATAAGGAAAATTTAAGGTAAGTGGCGAATGATATGCAACATGATATAGAAATTTCCTCAAAAGAGGAGAGTGAGTTAATAAAAAAGCTGGAAATGCGTGAAGATGTTGAAGCTAAGCGATTGGTGAGGTTTTTAGGTATGAAGGATCTATCGCGCACCGAAGGAAGTCCTATTACAGAATTAGTAAAACGCATACGCGCACTGCCTCGCTATGAAAATTTCGAAATTCTCAAGGTGCCAGAAATTGTACGCGCTGATTTGAGTTTCGATAAATTTAACTTTGCCCCAGATCACCCCGCACGCAGTACATCAGATACCTATTACGTGAACGATGAATATATTCTTCGCACCCACACAACAGTGATGTGGTATTATCACATACGAGAGAAACTAGTGCAGGAAAAAATGAAAAACCATGAACCAGTCGGTGCATTGTGTCATGGCAAGGTGTATCGCAAGGACGAGATTGATCGGAATCACATGAACACCTTCCACCAGATCGATGGATGGTACTTAGCACCAAAAGAAAAAGAGGCCATCACAGAAGAAACATTAAAAGACGTTCTTGCCGAAATCGCAAAAGCAACGTTCGGAAATGATATTAATTATCGCTTTAATAAAGATACATTTCCGTATACCGATCCATCAATAGAAATGGAAATTGAGGTAGGAGGGCGTTGGATTGAGGTATTAGGAAGCGGTATCGTGCATCCCGCGGTGCTTAAAAATTTCGGCGTTGATACAGATGTTTACCAAGGTTGGGCGTTTGGATTTGGCCTTGAGCGCCTCGCTATTATCAGCATGGATCTTCCTGATATTCGATTATTGTGGTCGCAAGATCCACGGGTAACAAAGCAACTCAATCTTGGACAGAAATATGTCCCTGTAAGTAAATACCCACCAATCACAAGAGATATTTCATTCATTGTTTCAAGCGATTTTGTGCCGAACAACTACTTCGATTTGATTCGTGATCTTGGAGGAGAGTTAGTGGAAGAAGTTCAGCTCCTAGACAAATATGAGAATGTTGAAAAATTTGGAAAGGGAAAGATAAGCTACACGTATCGCATTGTTTATCGCAACAACGATAGAACACTGTTGTCCAGTGAGGTAGACGCTATTCAAGAGAATATATACAAAGCAACAAAAGAACAGTTTATGGCCGAATTGCGATAGTGCTTGGTGAATATTGATGGCTGGTAAAAACGAAAATAGAAAGCAAAAGGTAGTAGGAGTTGCTTTGATTTATTGGCTATAATTTGGTAGAATAAAGGCGTCGCAAGCAGTGTGGGGCTGTTTTAATTGTGAAGAAAATGCCAACAAAAAAAGAAGAAAAAGAAGAAAAAAAGAAACCCGAAAGCTCTTATGGGGCGAAGGATATTTATGTACTAGAAGGTCTTGATCCGGTCAGAAAACGGCCAGGAATGTACATCGGTTCAACAGGCGTTGACGGCTTGCATCATCTTATTTGGGAAGTCGTTGACAACTCAATTGACGAGGCGATGGCAGGATATGCTGACCACATCAGAGTTGAGCTGTATCCGAAAGGAAAAGTTACCGTAGCCGATAACGGACGAGGGATCCCGGTAGAAATGCACAAACAAACCAAAACATCGGCACTAGAAACAGTTATGACAACGTTACATGCTGGTGGTAAGTTTGGCGGTGAATCATACAAAGTTTCCGGTGGGCTTCATGGAGTGGGTGTTTCTGTCGTAAATGCTCTTTCAACAAAGCTCAAGGCAGAGGTATGTAGAGATGGAAGTCGTTATGTCCAGGAGTATAAATGCGGTAAGGCAACCGCGAATATTAAAAAAATAGGTAAAAGCAAGACATCGGGAACAAGGATAACATTTGAACCAGATCCCGAAATCTTTGCGATTACTGAATTTAATTGGAAACAAATTATTCATCATCTGCGCCAGCAAGCATTTTTAACAAAAGGCGTTCGTATTGAAATTGCTGATTTTAGAACAGAGAAGCCGCAGTATGAAGCATTTTATTTTGACGGAGGACTACTTTCATTCCTGCGTCATTTAAGTCACGACAAAAGCCCGCTTCAGGAAAAACCATTTTATGTGCATAAGAGCCAGGGTGACTTAGAAGTAGAAGTTGCATTTCATTATCTTAATGAACTCGAAACATCAGAATTAAGCTTCGCAAATAATATTTATACTCCAGATGGAGGAATGCACCTCACGGGATTTAGATCAGCGCTTACAAGAAGTTTAAACGACTTTTTGAAAAATGGATCGGGTAAGAAGGATGAAAGCCTTTCGGGGGATGACGTTCGTGAAGGCCTCTCGGTTATTGTTTCCGTAAAACTGCGGGAGCCGCAATTTGAAGGTCAAACGAAAGCTCGTTTGGGAAATCCAGAAGCACGTACTGCTGTGGAAAGTATTGTTGGCGAAGAATTAAAAAACTTTTTAGAACGGAACAGCAGTGATGCGCGCCGCATTGCGGAAAAAGGATTACTAGCACTAAAGGCAAGAAAAGCCGCAAAGGCAGCAAAGGACATGGTGCTCCGAAAGGGCGCGCTGGAGGGATTAACGCTTCCAGGAAAGTTGGCGGATTGTACATCACGCAATCCCGAGGAATCCGAGCTATTTATAGTTGAGGGAGATTCCGCAGGAGGAAGCGCAAAATCGGGACGCGATCGAAACGCACAGGCAATCTTGCCGCTACGCGGAAAAATTCTTAACGTTGAAAAAGCACGCATCGATAAAATGATGGCGAACAAAGAAGTGAAGTCGTTGGTCGTTGCAATTGGAACGGCGATAGGTGAGTCATTTGAAATTGAAAAAATTCGTTATCATAAAATCATCATCATGACCGATGCGGATGTCGACGGAGCACATATTAGCACATTGCTCTTAACCTTGTTCTACCGCTACTTCCCTAAAATTATCGAACGAGGATATCTTTATATCGCAAAACCTCCACTCTACCAAGTTTCAGCAGGGAAGGAGGCACGATATGTATACAACGACAAACAAAAAGATGATGCAGTTTTAGAATTACAGAAAAGCAAGAAAACAAGGGCGGAAAGTGAAAAAGAAAAAGAAAAACCAGAGGAGTCATTAGCAGAATCTGTAGAAGCGAGCGTAGGAACAAGAAAGGTAAACATTCAACGATACAAAGGATTGGGAGAAATGAATCCAAATCAACTCTGGGAAACAACCATGAATCCGGAAACACGCCATTTGAAGCAAGTCGAAGTCGGTGATGCTGAGGTCGCAAATCGGCTTTTCAGTGTTTTGATGGGAGAGGAGGTAGCGCCGCGAAAGCAGTTTATTCAATCACATGCTCTCTTCGTCAAAAACCTCGATATCTGAATAATCCTCTTAAAAAGAGGGTTCTCGACAAAGGGGAAAATCCGTGATAGAGTTGTGGGCAAATCATGACAACAAGAATTAAATTGTTTTTTCAAGAATCTAAGCAGGAATTTAAGAGAATTAACTGGCCAACGTTCAAAGAGACCCGAACAATGACAATTATTGTTATTGCGTTTTCACTTGTCATCGCAGCATTTTTGGGAATTCTGGATACGATATTTATTCGCCTCCTTAAAATTATTGCAAACTAGAGGCATGGAAAAGAAACAAGAAACGGAAAATATAAACAAGGTGAACCGCCACTGGTTTGCGGTTCATACGTATGCGGGCTATGAAGATGCAGTTGTACGCTACTTGAAGCAGCGCGTTGAATCACTTTCGATGAGCGACAAAATTTTCAATGTCATCGTTCCAAAAGAAAAAAAGGTGAAAGTAAAAAACGGAAAGCGTCGCGTTATTGAAGAAAAAATTTACCCAGGATATGTATTGGTAGATATGATTATGGCAGAAGACGCTTGGTATGTTGTTCGTAACACACCGCGGGTAACAGGATTTGTGGGTTCTGACAGTACAACGCCAGTACCACTTTCGCAAGAAGAAATTGATGACCTGATGAACCGAATGGGCGACAAAGAGATAAAATTCACAATCGAGTACCAATTGGGCGATACGGTAAAGATTACTGATGGTCCGTTTAAAGACTATGATGCAAAAATTTCAGAAATAGATGTCGATCGAGGAAAACTCAAGGTATTAGTACCGATTTTTGGACGCGACACTCTCGTTGAGTTAGACTCCTTGCAAGTTCAGAAAATGTAGCGTATAAAACATATACTATGGCAAAAGTAATTAAAACAGTAATAAAGATTCAAGCACCTGCAGGACAAGCAAATCCGGCTCCCCCCATTGGTCCGGCGCTTGGACAGCATGGAATCAATATCCAAGAGTTCTGCACGAAATTTAACGAAGCAACGAAAGACATGATGGGAGACGTCGTTCCGGCAGAAATCACCGTCTACGAGGACAGAACGTTTACGTTTATTCTTAAGACACCACCTGCATCAGCACTCCTCAAAAAGGCAGCAGGAATTGAAAAGGGATCGAGCGAAGCAAATAAGAAAAAAGTAGGAACGGTAACTAAGGCAGACCTCCGTTCAATTGCTGAAAAAAAACTTGACGATCTCAACACCGATGATCTTGATGCCGCGGAAAAAATTATTGCAGGAACGGCAAAAAACATGGGGATCACGATTGAGGGATAGAAATCACGCGCCCTCCCCAATTCTAATAAGGTAAAAACACCCATTCACAAATGCGGTGTTTTTTGTTAGGTTAAAATCAGTTCCCTAAAAAGGGTGTGAGTGCAACCGAGTAGCTACCCCAGATGAGGAGGCGCTTATGAACAAAACGCTTCAAGACCCTGCCAAATACATGTGGCAGGAAGGGTATCTATCGGGGCTGTGCCCCACAGAAAGGACGGTGATCTTCTAATTGCTCCATAGCCCCACGGCGTTTGCCGCGGGGCTATACTCTTCTAAGGTCTGCGGTATACTAAGCATAATGTCACATAAAAATATTTTTCAAACAATAAAAACACAACCGCCTAAAAGTTTTAATAAATTGTTGGTTATTTTAATTGTTGGTTTAATATTAAACAGCTTAGTATTAAACATTCGACTTGCCCGCCTACAAACATTCGTTACCGATCTCTCAATACGAAATTCGAATTATTTAAGAACCATCTTGGAAAGGTCGCTTGATGCTCTGGATATAAAAAACGCACCGCAACTACCGAGAAGAAATACATTTCAAGAAGCACTATGAAACAATTATTTTCATTTAACACCATCGTGGTTATCATTATTACACTATTGGTTGTAAACAGCTTCATAACAACATCACGCATTAAGGAGCTTGAAACTGCTATTGTACAAATCGAAACGACAACGGTAAACGCCGCACAGCTGATCGAAAAAACCGGAAGTCGATAGAATTCAATAGAGGTTTCGAAGAGTCAGCTCGTTTTCATTTCGAGTAACTTCGAGTATGATAAGGGACGTATGAAAAAGCCATGAAGAACTACAAACCAACAATTGGTCTTGAAACTCACGCAGAACTAAAAACAGAGACAAAGATGTTCTGTGATTCAAAAAACGACCCGGACGAAGTTGTACCCAACACAAACGTGTGTCCAATTTGCTTAGGGCACCCCGGAACACTACCAACAATTAACAAAAAAGCCGTTGAAGCGGTTCTTAAGGTTGGCATGGCATTGGGCGGTGATATTCCCGCACATTCAAAATTTGACCGCAAAAATTACTTTTACCCAGATCTCCCAAAAGCATATCAAATTTCGCAGTATGACCTACCCCTTGTTTTTGGAGGAATGCTAAATGGCGTGCGTATTACGCGGGTGCATTTAGAAGAAGATACGGGGAGGTTGTTGCATGCTTCAGACGGAAAACATTCACTGGTTGATTTTAATCGTGCAGGCGTTCCTCTTATGGAGCTTGTGACCGAACCCAATATTGCCTCTGCGGAAGAAATCGTGAAATTTGGAAAAGAGCTCCAACTTATGTTGCGTTATCTCGGCGTCTCTGACGCCGATATGGAAAAGGGTCAGATGCGCGTTGAGGTGAATATTAGTTTAGGAAAAATGCTGAATGATGAATTAAAAATGGGTACGAAAGTAGAGATAAAAAACATCAATTCATTCAAAGCGGCGCACGACGCAACAATATATGAAATACAGCGCCAAACCGAAGTGCTTGAGCGTGGTGAAAAAGTCATTCAAGAAACGCGCGGTTGGGACGAAAACCGCAAGAAAACCGTGAGCCAGCGCTCAAAAGAGGAAGCGCATGATTACCGTTATTTTTCTGAACCCGACTTACCCCCCATTGATCTCACAAAAATTGATTTAACAAAACTTCAGCATGAAATTCCCGAAATGCCAAAAGCAAAACGCGTCCGGTTCAAAACGCAATATGGATTAAGCGATGACCAAACAGAGCTTCTTGTGGGAAATCGTGCGATAGCTGAATTTTTTGAAGAAGCATGTTCAGAATTACGCTCCGAAGATAATAAAAACATTCCCGAGGAAACTTTCTTGCTGTATAATTATTTAACAAGCGATATAGCGGGCATGATGGCAAAGGAGAAAATATCCTTCACGGGGCTAAAAATAACACCAAAAAATCTTGCTGATGTAGTAGAGTTGATTTCTCACAATAAAGTCTCAAGTCGTGGAGCGAAAGATTTACTTGCAAAGATGTTGGATGAGGGAGGTGATCCGCACGAAATTATGAAAAACGAAAGAATGGAACAGGTTTCAGATGAAGAAACATTAAAAAAAGTAATTCAAAAAATTATTACAGATAACCCACAGCCAGTAGGAGATTTCAAGGCAGGAAAGGGAAAGGCACTTAAATTCCTTGTTGGTCAAGCCATGAAAGAGCTTAAAGGAGCAGGAAATCCACAGCTTTTAGAAAAACTATTAAAAGAGGAGCTGATATAGTGCTATGTTCGTCTGCTGATTTCCTCTTGAATCTTTTTCAAAAACGACGAAATGCTTTGTTCGCCAAGGGTGCCGTCTTTATAGTGGCGAACATTTACTGAACCTACTTTTTGTTCTTTTTCACCAACAACGAGTATATAAGGAATACGCTCAAGTTCTGCTCCGCGAATACGCTTTCCAAGTGTTTCGGTAGCTAGTTTCTCTTCGACACGAATGTCATGTTTAACAAGTGTTTTGTGAACTTCGTGTGCGTACAGCTCAAATTGTTCACTAATAGGCAAAATAGCAACCTGAACAGGCGCAACCCAAACGGGAAATTTACCCGCAGTATGTTCAATAAACACCGACAAAAAGCGTTCAATAGAACCCATAATGGCGGCATGAATCATAAAAACCTGCTCTTGCTTACCCTGTTCATTAATATAAGTAAGTCCGAAGCGTTTGGGCTGATTCATGTCGAGTTGAATAGTTGCAACTTGCCATGAGCGTCCAAGAGCATCTTTCGCGATAAAATCAATTTTTGGACCATAGAAAGCCGCCTCGCCAATATCAATAATCGGTTTTATACCTCGCTCTTTTGCTAACTGTTTCATGGCGCGCTCTGCTTCGGTCCATATAGCAGGGGATCCAAGATATCGCTTAAGTTCCTTTGGATCGTGAAGTGAAAGGTGAACTTCTAGGGGAAAGCCACACGCCTTATAAAATTCATCAACGATATCCCAAATATTCAATACTTCTCTCTTGATTTGATCTTTGCGACAAAACACATGCGCATCATCTTGAGTAAACGATCGTGCCCGAGAAATACCAGAAAGCTCGCCTGATTGCTCATCACGATAACACATCGTAGTGTTTGCATATCGTTGCGGCATCTCACGATAACTCCACTGCCTTCGAGCAAAAATTTGCGTGTGGTGCGGACAATTCATTGGCTTCATCGCGAACTCGTGACCCTCTCGCGTTTTGATCTTAAAAAGTTCCTCGCTGAATTTTTTCCAATGACCACTGGCTTCGTAAAGTTCTTTTTTCGCAATGTGTGGGATCTCAACACGCTCATAGCCGTGCTGTTTCCGAAGTTCCCAAACAAATACATCAAGAAGATTACGTAAAATGGTACCCTTTGGAGTCCACAAGGGAAGTCCACTGCCAACCAGTTCTGAAAAGGTAAAAAGATCAAGCTCGCGACCAAGTTTTTTGTGGTCGCGCTTTTTTGCCTCTTCAAGCATTGCAAGATGATCATTGAGTTCTTGCTTTGTGTGAAATGCAAGACCATAGATGCGCGTCAGTTGATCATTGTTTTCATCTCCACGCCAGTAGGCACCTGCAAGATGGGTCAACTTGAAAGCACGGGGATCAATCTCTTCCGTGCTATTGATATGACCGCCACGACAAAGATCGCGAAAAATAGTACCAGTAGCATACGCAGTGAGCTGCGCCTTTTCATTTATAAATTCCTTAATAAGATCCAATTTAAAGGGTTGTGTTTTAAAAATTTTTCGTGCCTCTGCAGAAGTTATCTTTTTCCCCGAAAAGAGAAGACCATCTTGAATATATCCTCGCATAAGTTCCTCAAGTTTTGGGAGATCATCCTCCGTAAACTTCTTTGAAAATTTGAAGTCATAATAAAACCCATATTCGATAGTCGGCCCAATGCCGAGCTTTGTGTCGGGATATAGCTCTAAGACTGCCGCCGCAAGCAAGTGCGCCAGCGAATGGCGGATATGGTCGAGGTTGGGTTTTTGTTTTTTACTCATACGTTCAACAATAAAATTTAGATTTCATATTAAACTTATCGCACCACGTATCCTTGTCGCTTGCTTGCTACCGGCAGGTAGGTCGCTGTAACCTTGTCACAATTCGACAGCTTCATCGCAAATCAGTTTGTGCTCGCCATTCCTGGCAGACATACGACCTGTGACAAGAATGGTATTGTTTTCGGCCCAAACTTCGGTGTTGTTCGAAAAGGTGTCTGGGAAAACAACAACCTCTAAAGTATCACTAAAATCCTCAATTTTTGCAAAAAGCATTGGTTTACCGGTCTTCGTTACGATTGGATGCGTTTTTGCAATAATGCCAGCAATGCGGTAGCGGCAGTTTGCTCTTCCCGACAGAACATCTTTAATAGTAGTTACGTTGGCTTGCTCGATTTTCCCTTTTACGTGGTTTAGAGGATGGTCGGAAATATAAAGTCCCAACAATTCTTTTTCCCATCCAAGTTGTTCCTTCGGGTTTGCAAGGGGAGCGGGTTTTAGGGTTAGGGTTGTGGTTTCGGCAACACTGCCGAACAATCCCCCTTGTGCATTGTTTTGCTCCTTGCGAGCAAGGCTCGCAAACCTAATTAACTCATCAATATTAGAAAGCGCCTGATTGCGCTCAATACCGAGCGAATCGAGGGCACCAGACTTTATAAGACTCTCCAACGATTTCTTATTGAGGTCTTTATGCTGGACGCGTGTAAGAAGTGCGGCAAGATTTTCGAACAAACCAGATTTTTCACGTTCAGTAGCGATGGCCTCCACAATATTTTTTCCTACGTTTTTAATTGCTTCAAGGCCGAAGCGAATATTTTCATTTTCGGGAGCAAACATAGCCGTGCTTTTGTTGATATCAGGAGGTAAAACCTCGATGCCCATTCTCTGCGCCTCGGTAACAAGAAAAGAAATGCGGTCAACATCACCCGAATACGAATTAAAAAGTGCGGTCATGAAGGACACGGGATAATGCGCTTTCAGATATGCGGTCTGATAGGCGATCATAGCATAAGCGGCCGCATGAGAGCGGTTAAATCCATAACGTGCGAATGAGGGAAAAAGTTCCCAAATGTTCTGAGCAGTAATATTATCAATGCCATTCTGCTTCATGCCCTCGAGGAGTTTTAATCGCTGCTTATCAAGAAGGCTTTGAATTTTCTTACCAATTGCTTTGCGAAGTGTGTCAGCTTCAGCGAGTGAATAGCCGCCGAGCTGTGTTGCGATTTGCATCATCTGTTCTTGGTAAATACCAATGCCATAGGTTTTTTCAAGAATTGGTTGTAGACGAGGATGAAGATAGGTAATCGGTTCCTTACCATGCTTGCGTTTAACATAAGAGGGAATAAGCTCCATCGGTCCGGGACGATACAAAGAAACCATAGCGATAATATCTTCAAATTCAGTAGGAACAAGTTCCTTTAAGTAGCGTTGCATGCCGGAAGATTCTAGTTGAAATACGCCGATAGTTTCACCAGCAGCAAGAAGGTGGTATGTTTTTTTATCATCAAGTGGCAACATGTCAATATCAATGCGGTTGCCACGCAATTCCTCAACAATCCTGGTTGTTTCTTCAATAATAGTAAGGTTGCGCAGACCCAAAAGATCCATTTTTAATAATCCCAAATCCTCAACCGCATGCATTTCAAATTGAGTCATGATAGTGTTTTCATCCTGGGGCGCGCGTTGCAGGGGGATATACTCAGTTAAAGGATTCTCGGTAATCACAATACCGCATGCGTGCACTGATGCGTGGCGCGCAACTCCCTCAAGGTGTTCTGCGGCATCAATAATGCGTTTTGCATCAGGATGTTTTCCGATAAATTGCCGAAGTTCATGAACCTCTTGAACGGATTTTTTAATATTAAAGCCAAAAGGAATAAGCTTAGCGAGTTGATCACAAAAACCGTAGTTGATACCAAGTGCGCGCCCCACATCACGAATTGCTGCACGTGCAGCCATAGTTCCAAACGTGATAATGTTTGCGACATGATCTTCACCATAGGTTTCACGAAGATAACCAATAACTTCATCTCGACGAATGTCGGTAATATCAATATCGATATCAGGCATGGAGATACGGTCCGGATTCAAGAATCGCTCAAAGAGGAGGTCGTAGGTTAGAGGATCGATGTTGGTAATACCGAGAATATATGAAACAATACTTCCCGCCGCAGACCCTCTTCCAGGGCCAACAACAATTTGTCTGTCTTTTGCCCAATTTACAAAATCTTGAACAATCAGAAAGTAATCGGAAAAACCCATGCGTCGAATAACATCAAGCTCATACGTAATGCGTTCAGTTATTTGAGGTGTTGTATCAGGGTAACGCTCCAGTAGACGCTCTTGAACAAGTTTTTCAAGATAGCCATCTTTTGTTTCTCCTTCAGGAAGATGAAATTTAGGAAGACGAAACGTTCCGAGCTCAAGTTCAAAGTTGCACCGTTCAGCAACAAGAGCAGTGTTAAAAACTGCTTCAGGAACATCATGGAAAAGATCCCTCATATTATCTGGCGAGGTCATATGGAAGCGATCTTCTTTGAGCGTAAGTCGATCGCTATCACTTAGATTGTTGCCGGTCTGAACAGCAAGAAGAATGTCATGATATTCGTGGTCACTTTCTTTCAAATAGTGAATATCTTGTGTGGCGACGAGGGGAACACCAGTCTTTTTTGAAAGTGCAATAGTTGCTTCGCGTGCTTTCAAGACCTCTGGAATGCCGGGGTGGTGTTGAATTTCAAGATAATAATTTCCTTCGCCAAAAATATCAGCGTGTTCACGCACAACTTTTTCTGCCTCTTCAAGGTTATTACCAAGAATATGTTGCGAAACCTCACCAGCAAGGCATGCTGAAAGGCCGATGAGTCCTTCAGAGTATTGGCGCAACATCTCCTTGTCAATTCTTGGTTTGTAATAAAATCCTTCGAGATGCGCCTTCGTCACGAGTCGCAAAAGATTTTTCCATCCCTGTTCATTCTTCGCAAGCAAAATAAGATGAAAATATTTTCGTCCACCGTTAGTATTCTTCTCACGACAATCTCCAGGAGCAACATATGCCTCAACGCCGAGAATGGGTTTAATTCCAGCTTTTTTACATTTTTGATAAAACTCTACAGCACCATAAAGAGTGCCATGATCAGTAAGAGCAAGCGAATCCATGCCGAGCTCTTTGGCGCGCAAAACAAGCTCGTCAATCTTTGCGAGTCCATCGAGTAGGGAATAGTGGGAATGGGTGTGTAGGTGAACGAATTTTGATTGGGGAGATGGGGACATACGTTATCTCATTATAGAGGAAAAACAAAATGAGCTCCAACGGTTGTGTTGGAGCTCAAAAAAAAGAGCATTAGTCGGAGGTGGGAGTAAACCCATCACCACAAACAGTTTCAAGAAGCGCTGTGCAAACTTGATAAGGATCAGCGTTTGCCGCAGGCCGTCGGTCTTCAAGATATCCCATTTTGTCCTTATGGACTTTATGGGGAATCCGAATAGAGGCGCCACGGTCACCAACGCCGAAACGGAACTCATCGATGGCGCAGGTTTCGTGTCGTCCCGAAAGACGATGCTCGTTTTCATGGCCATAAACAGAAATGTGCTGTTTGTGAAATTTCTGAAGCTTTTCACAGACATCATAAATGACACGAATGCCGTCAGGACTACACATCATCGCCCCAGTTGAAAAGTTCATGTGACCGCTTGCCCCGTTCCAATCTCCTTTTACAGGCTTTGGTTGCAAAGTTGCACTAATGTCGAAGCGATCGCCAAGTCGATAGAGAAGCCAACGGGCAACCCAAATCTGATCAGCAAGCTCGAGTGGCGGAAGGGGGCCAATTTGAAATTCCCACTGACCAGGCATAACTTCTGCATTCGTACCGGTGATCCGAAGACCCGCATCAATACATGCCTGTCGATGAAGTTCAACGAGTTCGCTACCGAAGACCTCGTCACAGCCGACGCCACAATAGTAGCCACCTTGCGGTTCGGGGTATCCCCCGGGAGGGAATCCAAGAGGTCTACCGTCTTTCATAAGGGTATATTCTTGTTCCATGCCGAAAAGGGGTTCATGAGCGGAATAATGTTCAGCAGCCCTGCGAAGACGAGCGCGGGTATTGGTGGGGTGTGGAAGCTTGTTGTACTGAAACGTCTCGCACAGGATAAGTAGATTACCTCGTTTACGAAGGGGATCAGGACAGGTAAAGACAGGGAGTAGAAGAACATCGCTTTCTTCAGTTGTTGCTTGATTCGTGCTCGATCCATCGAAATTCCATTCTGGAAAGTGATTATCGCCCAAAGGCAAAACCGCTGTTCCAGGACTGGGTAGGGCATCGCACCATTCAATCTTTGTTTTGGAGCGCAATTTCGGCGTAGGATCTCGATCGGGATGATTGCGCGATTTCGCACCTCCATCAATCCACAAATACTCTAGCTGGAAAGCACTGATGTGGTTCATTCAAAACCTCCTTACAATGGTTTACAAGGTGCTGTCGAATGCATGCATAGTAGCGTGAGCATGCAAGGAAAGCAACAAAGAAGTTGACAAAAATAGCTCTAAAAATGTATTATTCCACCATCGTAGTTATAAGTCGTTAGTTTTAGGTTATTAGTTGAATCTATGGTTCCCAAAAAGAGACACTCGAAATCAAAAGTAGGACGAAGACGCTCTCATTTAGCACTAAAAGGAGTGGTTCTCTCGACCTGCACAAATTGCAAGGGCCCGATAACGGGTCATCGAGCGTGCGCGCAATGTGGCGCCTATAAAGGAAAGATCCGCGCGAGAGTAAAAAGCTAAAGCGAGCGATGGGTATAATTCTATCTTGTGCCGAATAGAGAAAAACGATAGAGTGAGATAAGTGCTAATACGTACATTGTAAATATATGGCCACGAGACATCTAGGAAGGTCAGTATTGTTGCAATCCCTCTATGAGTGGGATTTCTATAAACAAAAGAATGACCTGGTAACAATTATCGAACGCAACTTGGTAGAATATGCGCCAGGCATGGATGAGTCTGATTTCGTCTGGAAGCTTGCAAATGGAATTATTAAACACCGCAAAGAACTCGACACCATTATCGCAAAAGTTGCCCCCGATTGGCCAATTGAACAAATAGCAATTATTGATAGAAATGCACTTCGGATAGGATTGTATGAACTTTTATACGCGGATAAAGAAGAAGTTCCTTCAAAAGTCGCGATTAATGAAGCAATTGAACTTGCAAAAAATTATGGTGGGCCGAATTCGAGTAAATTTGTGAACGGAGTCTTGGGAACGGTATATCATGAAATGAAAGAAATGAAGGAAGGCGAAAGCGGTGAAAATAAATCCCACCAAAAGCAGGAAGCTTCAAGTGAAAAAAAACATAAAAAGAAAAAAGAGGAAAAAAAGAATGAACAGTCATGAGGTAGTAAGTATCTGTTAGCTCATGATTGAACGTTTAGGTGAAAGCGAGTTTCTCTCACACGGTTGTGGAAGCAAAAGAGTTTGAAAAAATCATTGGATATTCATTTAAGGATAAGGAGCTATTGCGTGAAGCATTAACACACAGCTCGTATTTTTATGAAAATCCCCAAAAAGCGCATCGACACAACGAGCGGCTCGAGTTTCTCGGAGACGCGGTTTTGGAATTGGCAGTAACCGAAGAATTATATAATCGCTATCCAAATTACGAAGAAGGAACACTTACAAGCCTAAGAGCCGCATTGGTTAATTACCAAATGATGGCGACAGTGGCGCGCGAAATCAATTTAGGGAAGTTTTTGTTTCTTTCACGAGGCGAATCAAAAGATAAAGGGCGCGCGCGTGAGGTAATTTTAGCAAATGCAATGGAAGCAATGATCGGGGCGATATATCTTGATGCTAATTACAAAACCGCCAAAAAACACATCGTCCAATTTGTACTTGCTCATCTCGACGAAGTGTTTAAAAAAGGATTATATAAAGATGCAAAAAGTGAATATCAGGAAAAAACTCAGAGTGAATTTAAAATTACACCAACATACAAGGTGCTAAATGAAAATGGCCCTGATCACAATAAAGAATTCATCGTCGGAGTATTTTTAGGACATAAAAAAACAGGAGAAGGAAGAGGATTTTCTAAGCAGGAGGCAGAAATCGAAGCAGCAAAGTCTGCGCTTGAGAAAATCGAAGACTAATAATAATGTCGCATTCTATTCTCTATTTCCTATTATCTATAACCTAACACATGCACCTTAAACGATTAGAGCTTGTCGGATTTAAATCATTTGCTGAAAAAACGATTCTGGAATTTCCAGCCGGAGTAACGGCTATTGTTGGTCCCAACGGATCAGGAAAATCAAATATTATTGACTCAATCAGATGGCTCCTTGGGGAGCGAGAGGCAAAAAATGTTCGAGGACTCAAGGCAGAAGATTTAATTTTTGCGGGGACAAACTCACGTCCACGTTTAAGCCTTGGTCAAGTCACGCTTGTATTTAATAACGCAAATCAGTTTTTCCCCGTTGACTACAATGAAGTTGCGGTACGACGACGTGTATCACGTGACGGAACATCAGATTATTTTTTAAATGAAGCACAGGTTCGCCTGAAGGATATTATTGATTTTTTTGCAAAAGCTCGACTTGGAACAAAAGGATTTTCCATAATTAACCAAGGAGACAGCGACGTATTTGTGAGATCAACACCGCAGGAACGGAGAGTAATGCTCGAAGAAATGTTGGGACTGCGTCAATATCAGCTCAAAAAGCACGATGCAATGAATAAATTGAAAAGCACGCGCATTAATCTTGATAAAGCACTTGCATTACTTGAAGAGATGATGCCACATTTGCGCATGTTGCGTCGCCAAACATCACGATGGGAAAAACAAGAGAGCCTTGAAAAAGAACTAAGAGAATTGGAGGATAAATATTTCATCCACAAATATCAGGCAATTATAAGCGAAGGAAAAGACGTGAAGCCTGAATTGGAAAGTATCAACAATGCTATTTCACAAAAGACAAAAGAATTAAAAGAACTGCAAGAACGCGTACGCGGTGTTGAAAAAGAAACACCAGCCGAAAGTGAAAATTTTGAAAAAGCGAGAGAACAACGTCGCGAGCTTGATGAATCTAAATCTAAGTTACAAAAAGAATTCGGCCGTCTTGAAGCACAGCTAGAATTCTACTCCGAAAAGAATGAGTCAATGATTGATCCAGAAAAAATGATCGATTTCCTTGATAGCTCGCGATCAAGCATTGAGCAGTTACTGGATGAAGAAGATATGTATGAAATAAAGTCATTTCTCACCGAATATGTACAAGAGATTGATGCGCTTATGAACTCTAAAGGTTCACTGGAAGATGATGAAAAAATTGAAGTTATCGAAAAAGCAAAAAAGAGAATCGACAACGAAATCGAAGCACTAGATGAAAAAATTAAACAGCTTTCAGAATCTGAACACAAACAAGCCTCTCATTACCAAAGTTTTAACAAAACATTAAGAGCGGCATTTGAAGAATTCGAGGCGAAAAAGGATGAAATTTCTCGGCTCGAAGGACAGAAAAACAAAATTACCATTGAGCAAGAAAGGATGATAATGCACCGAGAAGAACTTGAAAAAGAACTCCGCCAAGCGGGAAGAACATTAGAAGAATTCAAGGAGAAACAACTGTCGGAGCAAACGGATATAAGCAGCACGGAGAGAGTGATTTACAAACTACGTTCCGAATTGGCAAGTATTGGCGAGGTTGATCAGGCGGTAGTGCAGGAAGCAACAGAAACCGAGGAGAGGTTTACGTTTATGAAGGGGCAGAGCGAAGATTTGGAAAAAGCACTGCATGATCTCGAGGAACTCATTAATGAACTTGATTATAAAATTCACAGTGAATTTCAACGCGCAATGAAGAAAATCAATGATGAATTTGAGTCACATTTTAAAATGATGTTTGGTGGAGGAACGGCAAAAATGACCGTGCAAAAATCTTCCACGAAAGTCAACGTAACAGAAGACGGAGAAATAATAACGCAAAGCGAAGAAGGGGATCAGAAACATGCGTATGATCATGGTGGAATCGAAATTGATATTGCGATTCCTCAAAAACGCGTCAAGGGACTTGATATGCTCTCTGGTGGAGAAAAGAGCTTAGTATCAATTGCAGCGCTCTTTGCGCTCATATCAGTGAGCCCTCCACCGTTTTTGGTGTTAGATGAAGTGGACGCCGCGCTCGATGAACAAAATACAAGACGATTTGCAAGTTTAGTAAAGGACTATGGAAAGAAAACACAGTTCGTTATCGTAACCCACAACCGCGCCACCATGGAGGCGGCGGAAATCCTCTATGGGGTAACTATGGAAGAAGACGGTGTCTCAAAAGTCCTCTCCATGAAGCTTGATGGGTAATGCTTGCGTTTTTTTATCAAATCGTCTATTCTACACCCCATAACTCGAAATCTCGTCAGTCTACCAACTACTCACTACAAACTAAAAGCATGTTAGCTATAAAACTGCGAAGAATTGGTAAAAAACACCAACCTGCATATCGGGTTGTTGTTGCTGAAAAGCTCTCAAAGCCAAAATCACTTGGCGTTGAAGATTTGGGTTGGGTTAATACACTGCAAAAAAAGAGAGAATTAAAATCAGAAAGAATCAAATACTGGTTAGAAAAAGGAGCTCAACCAACGGATACGGTACACAACCTTCTAGTAAGCGAAGGAATCATTGAAGGCAAGAAAATACCCGTTCACAGTCAGCCAGAAAAAAGCGAAGAAGAGGCAGAAAAAAAAGTGAAAACTGAAGCGAGCAAAACAACGAACGAAAGCGAGCAAGAAGATAAAAACGCAGAAAAACAACAAGAACCTGCTTCAACGGAAGAAATAAAACCCGAAGAAACAAAACAAGAGTAAGAATTGCAATTTTGATATTAATGTGTTAAAGTAAAAAGCGAAAGGTCGGAGATATTCTGTAATGCAATTGAGAAGATGACTAATTCCGAAATGGATCAGGAATTCCTAGAATTCGTTGTCAAATCTATCGTTGACCATCCCGAAGATGTTCGGGTTGATCGAAAGGTAGATGAGATGGGGGTTCTATTAATGCTCAACGTTCATCGTGAGGATATGGGTCAGGTTGTTGGCCGACAAGGCGCAACAGCAAAGGCCATCAGATCACTCCTGAGGATTGTTGGCATTAAGCACAATGCTCGTGTAAACCTCAAAATCGAAGAGCCGGAAGGTTCAACGCGAGGACCACGACCTGCTGATAGCGAAGAATTCTAAACCGTATATGACATAAAAAGAGCCAGCAACCTGCTGGCTCTTTTTAATAAGCATAGCTACAATAACCATACATGAAACAATTCGATATACTTACAATATTCCCACACATCTTAGATTCCTATATAAATGAATCGATTCTTAAACGCGCAGTAACAAAAAAACTAATATCAATAAAAACTCACGACATTCGCGAAGTTACAACCAATAAACACAAAACCGTTGACGACACTCCCTATGGCGGGGGACCGGGTATGGTCTTGAAGGTTGAGCCGATTGCAAAAAGTATTAACAAAATAAAAGAAAAAGCAAAAAATAAAAAAACTCGCATAATCCTCACAACACCACGCGGAAAACTATTCAACGCGAAAAAGGCAAAACAACTCACGAAATATGATCAATTAATTGTTATCTGTGGTCGCTACGAAGGAGTCGATGAACGCGTTGCGGAATATATAGCTGATGAGGAAATTTCAATTGGTGATTTTATTCTTTCAGGCGGTGAACTACCGGCAATGGTGATTATTGAAGCAGTGGCACGTCATATAAAGGGTGTTTTGGGCAAGCAAGAATCCCTGGAGGAAGTTGGCGGTTCGCATCCCGTTTACACGCGCCCCGAAACTGTAGAAGTAATAACGAAAACAGCATCAGGTACTAAAAGAAAAAAGAAATGGACAGTTCCTAAAATACTTACGTCAGGGAATCACAAGGAAATAAAAAAATGGCGAGAAGAACAAGGGAAAAAATTTGACCCCCCTAAAAAAACACTGTAAGAATGGAATGAGTTTGGTATACTAAGAGAGTGAAAAAAACAGCGGGAAACATCGCCAACCTCAACGCCGGAGTTGTCTTAATGCTCATTGCAGTTGCATTTGGAGCAATTGCGTTGTGGAATAATATAAAACTTGAGTACATTCAAGAATCACAAGCGAGCACCGTGGAATCATTAAATGGCTATACGTGGTCAGCAAATGTTGGATATATTCGGTTTAACAACTGTAGCGATCCAACGAACCCCGCGTCATGTTCAACCCCGATTGATTACGGTGTAAATCTAAGGCCTACGAGTCAAGATTTAATGATTGAAGGATATGCATGGTCGCCAAGTATCGGCTTTATAAGATTTGGTGGATTAGGGTGTCCTTTTGGAATATCAAATCTGAATGGAAATGGAGGATGTAATGCAAGGTTGGTCTCCTCGGGATCAAACTATCAAGGTCGGGGGTGGGCGCGTGCGTGTAGTGTTTATAGTAACGGTTGTTCAGGCTCTCTCAAATCTACCAATCAACGCGGTGGCTGGAACGGATGGATTAGTTTGAGTTGCGATAACTTTAATTCTCCCGATGATTGTGTAACGAGAGGGGTAAATTATGGCATAACCTATAACTCTGGAACAAAAACAATAAGCGGTTACGCCTGGGCAGGTGAAGTTGGCTCACCAATTAACTGGATACGGTTTAGAAACGGCGGAATTCCCTATGGCGTGCAGGATGGCGCAGGATCACCTCCGATGTGTAATAACAATGGTACATGTGATCCTGGAGAACTTATTACGTGTGGAGATTGTTCGTGCAACAATAACACTATCTGTGAACCTCCGCGTGAAAACGGTGCTGTTTGTGGTGATTGTCTGTTAACATGCGGAAATACAACATGCGATGTGGGTGAAGACGCAATGACCTGTCCCGCCGACTGTAGTGCACCTACGTGTGGCGACGGTGTTATAAATCAACCCGGCGAGCAATGTGATGACGGCAACTTAATAAGCGGTGATGATTGCACCAATGCGTGCCTCAATCCATTCTGTGGTGACACCATTATTCACAACCAAGGATCCGGAACGGAAACGTGCGATGACGGCAATACAACATCCGGTGATGGTTGTGACATGATGTGTCAATTAGAACCACAGCAGATGTGTGGGAACGGAATAGTAGAACCTCCCGAACAATGCGATGATGGCAATACTGCAAATGGCGACGGATGCACCGCAACATGTTTTGACGAACTACAAATCAGTTGCAACGCAGTGCCAAGTAGGACGTTCGTTGATCGGGACGTAGTATGGATTGGCTCAATTGAACATGCAAGCAGGTCACCCTATCGTGTCGAATGGACATTTGATGGCTTGAACCCACCCTCGAACAAAGAAATACAAGGAGGATTGGATTATCCCGCCGACTTTCCTTATCAAGCGGCACCGCGAAGGTATTCAATATCAGGAAATTACATGGCAACACTAAATATCAGAGACGGAAATGGAGGAAACCAGCAAAGCGTAACAACAACATGCGACGTCGACATATTATCAAAGCGTCACGAAGACGTTCCGGAAGAACAACAATAATACGAGCAATATGAAAAAATTTTTGTTCATCGTCGCACTAGCGATCATTGGTCTTGCAATAGGCCTCTCACTCGCACTCTACGCTAAAAAAGCGCGTGATCGCGAGCGGAACGCCGCAGAACTTGAACTGCAAAGAAGAAGAGATCAGCGATCAGCACAAATTGAAGAACTGGAAAAAGGAACAACTATTACACAGGAAGAAATTAATGCCGCAACACGGGCGTTTAATGACGAAACGAAAAATGATAACATTACCAATGCAGAGCGAAACGCGGCACTGCAAAGATTCAATGAATTACTGAAAGAAAACTAATCATGCAAAACAATTGGTTTAACACCATCACAGCAAGCGGAGCAATCTTAATTACAATGGCACTTACTGCCTTTGCGCAATCAACGTGGTCTGAACCACTCATGCCCCCTCCTGTTTGTAACCAAGATAATCCTGGCTGTGATAGACCGATTCATACCGGACCAGGAACGCAGATAAAACGAGGAAATCTGCAAGTCAACAGTTTTCTATCGGCAACCAACATACTAAGTGCCACACAGGCAATTGCTGAAAATAACCAAGTTTCAATACTCGTTGGTGGTGATCCGGCAAATCCAGGCATAAAGCTTGTGAATCAAATCCCGGGCGGAGGAGCGAGCATACAGTTTGACACACAGAGCAACAATCTTGGCCCAGAGACAGTGCTTTCAGCTGATGTAAGACCCGATGCGGACAATGGCATACTGCATCCGATCATGAGAATAACCGATGATGTCGCACCGCAAAATATTCAGATAGGAATTGGAGTAAGTGATCCACAAGACATGATACACATTGGAAACCCAACAGTGGTCTCCACTCGAAGAAACGAAATCATTATCCCTTCAGAAGCATTTAGAGCAAACCTGGGGGCGGGGAGAAAACCACCTTCTGCAGATTGTGATGAACCAAGTGAGGCGGGAAGAATGATTATGGATCGAGATGCTGTGTTATGGGTGTGTCTCGACGAGTCACCGGGAGGCCCCGGACCCAATATATTTGGCCCCCATTGGGAATATTTACAGGCATCATAGTATGAAAAAGTTTTTACTGAACAACCTAGTTGGAATAAATGCGCTACTCTTTATGTTTTCACTAACCGTGCATGCGCAATGGAGCAATCCAGCGAACAACCCTCCTGTTTGCAATGCCAGCAACCCAGGGTGCAATAAGCCAATAAACGAAAGCGTCACGCTCCAAACAAAAACAGGATCATTTCAAGCAGATAATTTGAGTGCAGTGTTGCGATTACGAGGAAGAACAATAGGAATAAATAACTTTGATGGCGAAGAAATAGATCTTGGAGGAACAGGATTTCCAGTCATCGAATTAAGAGACAGGGATGGCGACGGCAGGAAACCATTTCTAGGATTTGACCTAACGCAAGGTGCATCATCCCAACTATACGAGGTAATCATTGAGTCTGATTACCGAACGGGTGGTAGTTTTAATAGCGGAAGACTAAAATTCCTTCATGGAATGCCAGTGGGTAATAATGATATTGCAGAAATGCAAATTGGCATCGGCACAGCAGAGCCGAACGCCGCGCTCCACATTGCGTCAGCAAATCCCGCGGCAACGCCAAGACGATACAACTATCTCCAAATCACAACAGGAAGATTTGGTTTACCGCCCAACACGCCACCCCCCGCAGACTGCAACGGAGCAGGAAAGCAGGTGGGCAGAATGATACTCGATCCCGACGGATTTCTGTGGATATGTGGAGCGGTGGGAGTCCCCCTGGATTATAATTGGTATCATAAACCAACGCTTGAACCATAATCTATGAAGAATACATTATTTAACAACATCTCCATCATATTCTCATTACTTGCCCTCCTTGCAATAACTGCATTTGCGCAATCAACATGGGCAGAACCAACCATAGCACCAACAGGATGTACGCCAGGCACCCAGGGGTGTGATGTGCCGGTAAATGATTCTGCGAATACGCAAGTAAAAGTAGGAAACCTGATAGCAAACAATCTGAATGGAGTTGTGGGGGTATACGGTGGAGAGGCAAACATAAGAACTGGTACCGATGCAAGAATAGATTTAAAAAGTGATGGTCAACAGCCACTAATTCAATTTACTGATACAAAAAGCGACAATCCTGGACCATATCAACGAACGGGATATATTGATTTTGAACTCACAACGAATCCACCCTCGAGTGGATATGACGTAAAAATGAAAATTACTGCGCCGAGTTCAGGATTTCCACAGGGCGTAGTTACCTTTGAGGGAGATCCCGCGAAGGAAATAACAGATGTTCGTGTCGGTATTGGCACAACAGATCCGCAAAGTACCTTGCAAATTGTAAACGCCCCCGGAAGATATAATTACTTGAGACTCCCTTTTTTCGCTTATCGAGGAGGATCTATTGGTAATGCGCCCGCACCGATAAAATGCTTTACTCCAGCTGATGATGGGAGAATGGTAGCCGATATAAGTGGTGCCTTATTTATCTGCTCAAACATCCCCGGATTGGGATATCAGTGGAAAATAATCTCATTTAACCAAGTAAATACGCCAGGGTAAGCATGACTATTTGACAAAATTGTTCTCATAAACTAAACTACTCCCATATCCGCAGACAGCCCCGAAAGGGATCTCGGTCAAATAGGCCAGATGGGCATCCAAATAAGCCCCGCCGAGGATCACTAAAAGCTTTGGGTAAAGTAGTCTACAAACTACCAACTACAAACTAATGTGTGTCTGCGGCCTAAAAGGTCGTTTTTATTTTTGGACTCATAACCCGTAAGGTACGCTAGTATGCTCACAAAAGAACAGAAAACTGAATACATCGAAAAAGGAAAAACATTACTCAACGAAAACAAAAACATCGTATTTGTTGATTTTGAAGGTATTTCAATCAGCCAGATCACAAAGCTCAAAAAAAGTTTGCGAGCTGAAGGTGCGGCATTCCGCGTTATCAAGAAACGACTCTTCGGATTAAGTATGAAGGAGAGTGGTCATGAATTCGACCCAACACAATTTCCGAACCAAGCAGGATTAATTGTAATTCCTGGCGAACTATCAGAAGCAGCAGGGATTATCTACAAATTCGCAAATGAATTAAAAAAAGAGAAAATCAATTTTATAATCCTCGGTGCGTATAATATCGAGGAGAAGAATTTTATCTCTGCGGAAGAATTCATGGTTATTGCAAAGCTTCCATCACTGCACGAACTTCGCGGCATGGTGGTGGGCGCACTAACAGGACCGATTAGAGCATTCATGTATGTTCTCTCGGAACGAGCAAAACAAGTCGAAAATATTAACCCACAACTCGCAACAAGTAACCAATAATGTTATCTGTTATAAGTTGTTAATTATAAGTTATAAAGAATATGTCAGAAGAACAAACGACAGAAAACACAGAAGCTGATACAGAGGAGAAAAAAGGATCAAAGCCAGTTGATCCAAAATTCGAGGATATTATCTCGAAAATTGAGGATATGAAAGTTGCAGAATTGAACGAATTAGTAAAAGCAATTGAAGATAAATTCGGCGTTTCAGCAGCAATGCCAGTTGCAGCCGGTGGCGGCGGTGGTGAAGCTGCTGAAGAAAAAGACTCCTATGATGTTGAGCTCAAGGTAGCAGGTGACCAAAAAATCCAGGTCATTAAGGCAGTACGTGAAGCAACGGGTCTCGGCTTGAAGGAGGCAAAAGATATTGTTGACGCGGCTCCAAAGGTAGTGAAAGAAGGATTGAAAAAGGACGAAGCAGATGCCCTGAAGGCAAAGCTTGAAGAAGCAGGCGCAACGGTAGAGCTGAAATAGTTTCCCAGATAGTTTTCCAGATAGCTAAAAAGAGCCCTTGAAAAGGCTCTTTTTAAGTTATAAACAATCACAAAAGAAGGGTGTTGACAAGCGATAGATAGTAAGGTATACTGCAGGGAGCGTGAATGGTGTGCTCACTAAGAGAGCACGGATTCAATTTCAGTGACGAAGGGAGGCGTAATGGTGGTAATGAGCTTGACATTGAGGGAGAGGGGAACGGAGACCGAAGAGAAAAGGCTTCACGAAGAAGCCATTCGGTTGAGCGGGATCGATCAGGTGATCCCTCTCCGGGAGGAGCTGCGTAGGCATGGCGCAAAGCCACGCTACTGCAGAACGGCGGTTCGCCGCCTCAACAGCACCCCGATCTAGGGGAACAAAAGCGCCGGCAACCAAGAAGGGTTGCCGGCGCACAATCATTTTAAAGCCAATTTGCCATAAAAAAACCAAAAGAGTATAGTAGAAAAAGCTCACCAAAGTTTTTTGATTTGGGGAAAAGCAGGGCTCACAAAAAGATCGAAGGGAGGTGGTGTATTTGATTGCATCAGAAAACACAGCAACGTGAATGGTGCAAAAAACCCAAAAAACAAAGGGCAAAAAAATCGAAGGGAGGATGTATGCGGTCAGAGGGCAAAAAGCAAGCAGTGTTTCGCTACGGAGACCATGCGGGAATTCCGGATGGAATCATGAACGTCACTGCTACACGTGAAGACATGGGAGGAAGAAATGCCCGACTGGAAGCTCCAAGAATACTCCGAGCGGGACGCGTAGGTGGAAAGGCCTACGTTCAGCTCAAAGAAGGAGCGGAAGTCGAGCTCTCTTGCGAGGAAGAGGGCGAGATCGTTTCGGCTACTGGAAACGGAACGCTTTATCTCCGAGGAATGTGGAGAGTAGACGGTCTCATTCGAAATGAAAGGGAAAGATTCGCTATCCGCGGAGAAGACGTTCTCGTTGTCATCATCGCACCCAAGGCCATTTCGGCCAGAGCTTCACGTCGACCCGAAACCGTGAATAGGTACTCCTCAAACGGCTATGCCGTTTCAGGAGGAAAGCACTAGTTTTCCCGAGAGATCAACCCCCCCCACCCGTTTTTCAAACGGGTGGGGAATATTTTTTAAAAGCGAAATGGGGATAACTTTTCAAAAAGGCAAAATTATATACATTTCATGGGCACAAAATAATGTTTTGACAATACTTTGACGGTGGGGAAGAGGTGCGGTACAATAATAGAGAAGTGGGGAATTGTGGATAACTATGGGGATAACTGCCTAATCTGGGGATATTTTAATCTTTTGCATCACCGTATCTTCAGTACCCGCTTTTCGAGAGCCTGAAAAGATGGCTCTTCAATCTCGCATCCCGACCATGCTGGGGAAACCATGGTCGGGTTTGTAAGATTGAACAACAAAGAAAAAATCAATGTTTATTGGCGAATACACCCACAACCTAGATACCAAGGGGAGACTCGCGGTTCCGGCTAAGTTTCGGGGATCGCTCGCAAATGGGGCAATTATCACGCGAGGGCTTGATAAATGCTTATTTGTTTTTACAAAACCAGAATGGGAAAAACTCGCTGAAAAACTGATCAATCTTCCCATCGTACAAGCAAACTCCCGTGCATTTGTACGCATGATGCTCGCAGGAGCAATGGACGTTGAAGTTGATGGACAGGGAAGAATATTGATTCCTGAATACTTGCGCAGTTATGCAGGATTTTCAAAAAAATGCGTTGTAACAGGGTTGTATAATCGGCTTGAAATATGGGATTCAGAAGATTGGAAAGCATATAAAAAGAAAACAGAAAGTGCTTCAGAAGAGATTGCAGAAAAGTTAAGTGAATTAGGAATTTAGGGGTAAAAAACAAAAGGTCGAATTATGACATGGAACAACAAATAACAATTCATAAATCAGTTCTCCTTGAAGAAGTTGTTAAGGTGTTAGATCCGCAAAAGGAGCAAGTTGTTGTTGATGGAACATTAGGAGGCGGTGGTTATACCGAAGCTATTCGCAAGCGCCTAGAAAACACGGGAACGATTATTGCACTCGACCGAGATCCGAAGATGCTCGGATATACGAGGGAGAAATTGGAAGAAGGAACATCGAAAACGACTATTATATTCCGAAACGAAAATTTCAAAAATCTAAGGGAACTATTAAAAAAAGAACAACAAGGAAAAGTTAACAGCGTCGTGCTTGATCTCGGCTTCGCGAGTGATCAATTACTAGCAGGTAGGGGATTCAGTTTTCAGAAAGATGAGCCACTGTTGATGACGTACAGCGACGAAGAAGCTCCGGTAAAAGAAAAATTGCAAGAACTATCAGAAACACAACTCGCTGAAATAATTGCTTCACTAAGCGATGAGCGATATGCAAAACAAATTGCACATGCAATAGTAAATGCCGAGAAGTCTATTACAACCACAAGGGAGCTTGTCGAGATAATCAAACAAGCTGTACCAAAAAATTACGAACGAGGAAGGATTAATCCAGCAACAAGAACGTTTCTAGCGCTTCGCATGTATGTAAATCACGAACTAGAAGATCTCGAAAAATTACTAAAAGACATTCCAGTAATCGTAAAACCAGGTGGAGTGGTCGCAATCGTAACGTTTCAATCAACCGAAGACAGAATCGTTAAAAATTATTTTAGAGAATATAAGCAAAAAGGGATAGGGGATTTAATAACAAAGAAACCAATTTCACCAAGCGAAAGGGAGGTGAGGGAAAACCCCCGAGCACGATCAGCAAAATTACGCGCAATTCGTATGAACTAACAACTCTTTATTCTTGCCTTTTAATTCTTCATTCTAAAAAAATGACTATATTTGAACCAATCAGCGAAAACATATCAATAAACAAAATTATTACTGGACTCGTGCTGGGGATTGTGCTTGGTCTTGGTACAGGAGTGTATCTTTATAGTCAAGTTGTGCATTTGCGAAGCACAATTGAAAAATCAGAAAAGGAATTTACCTCACTAGAAGAAAGAAATGCCGAATTACGAAACACAATTTATATAACACTGGATTCAGAGCGTATGTTGCAAACAGCGCGCGCAATGGGATTTGTGGCTGACGGGAATCCACTCTATCTCGAACCGAAACCATCGAAACTAGCAAGTGAATTATGAAGCAGTGGCGACTTTGGACAGTAATGGTCGGAGCGATGATGCTCTACGGAATACTTGGCTTTAATCTCTATACAATCCAAATAAAGAAAAACGTCTATTATGCAGCCCGAGCCGCTTCACAATTCAAGGCAGGAGGGTTTCTCCATGCGCGGAGAGGAAATATTTATTTTACCGACAAAAATAATAATGAAATTCCAATTGCAATAAATAAGGAATACCAGGAAATTTTTGCCATTCCGAAGGAAATTGAAAATGTGCCACAAACGACAAGATTGGTTGCAAATGCTCTCGAACTTGGCATAAGTGATGTAGAGATATTATTACGCGATCCTGAAGATACATACGAAATCATTGTACAAAAGGCGAGCACAGAGCAAGTTGGTCGCTTAAAGCAATTAGGAGACACGAAGGGTATTTATGTGCAAAAGCGAGAATATCGCTTTTATCCGTTTGAATCACTGGGAGCAAAAGTGCTCGGTTTTGTTGGGTTGAGCAACAAAGATGATGAAATAAGAGGACGTTATGGAATCGAAAAAGAATATGAAGAACATCTCCAAGGAATCAACGGATATTTCATTGAAGAAGATAACGAAATCATCGAGCCTATTCATGGAAAGGATATACATTTAACAATTGATAGAAATATCCAGGCTCGCGTAGAAGAGATTCTAGATAAATTAATTCAAAAGGAAGATGCGGAAAGTGGTGTTATAATTATTCAGGAACCAGCAACGGGGAAAATAATAGCAATGGCTGGTGGTCCAGGATTTAATCCAAATGACTATGCGCAATCAGAAATCAAGACATTTCTCAATGATGCGACGCAATCTATCTATGAACCCGGATCAGTCTTTAAGCCATTTACGGTTGCGATTGGTCTCGACGCAGGCAGTATAACGCCCGAAACAACCTTTCATGACACAGGATCTATGAAGTTAAACGGAGAGACGATTAGAAACTGGGATCTAAAAGCTCATGGAACGGTTACGATAAGTGAAATCATTGAGAACTCAATTAACACCGGTGCCGCACTTGTTGAGCAAAAAATAGGTCATAGTACGTTTAAAAAATATTTAAAGAAATTTGACATTGAAAGACCAACAGAAATTGAACTACCGAATGAAATTACGGGAAGCATAGCAAACCTTGATGACGTGCGTGATATTAACTACGCAACAGCGGCATTCGGACAAGGTGTCGCGGTAACACCGCTCCGGTTAATCGCTATGATTTCAACAATTGCAAACGACGGAGTACTCATGAAGCCATATCTCACAAGCACAGGATCACCGCACAAGGTTCGTGAAGTAATAAGTGCGAAGGCAGCTAACGAGGTGACGACAATGATGGTAACGGCTGTTAAAAAGGCAGTGGTGGCTTACATTCCGGGATATCGCATAGCAGGAAAAACGGGAACAGCACAAGTTCCAGATTTTAAACTTGGTGGCTATACCAATGAATTTATTCATACATATGCTGGTTTCGGTCCGGCGTCTAATCCAAAATTTACCATTCTCATCAAACTTGATAAACCACAACAGCATGTGCTGGCGGGACAAACAGTTGTCCCCGCGTTTAAGGAGCTGGCAAAATTCATCTTAAACTACTATAATATCCCACCAGACGATTTATAGGCACTATTTAAGAATATGAAAAAAAGGGCATTGTTAAAGTGGATATTGCGTACGCTTGCCCGTAAGACAATTCAAAAATACGAACCGCTTGTCATCGGAATAACAGGAAGTGTAGGTAAGACATCAACAAAGACGGCTATCGGAGTTGTTTTGACGCACAAATTCAATACTCGCTTTTCACAGGAAAGCCACAACAACGAGTTCGGCTTTCCCCTGGGAATTATTGCGAGTTGGTCAAAAAAAGAGCTGAAACTGGTAAGCAAAGAAGAACCAGGAGGAGTCCGGCGCATAAGAAAAGTTATGTTTTATGCTACCGCAATAGGAAGAGGAGTGTTGAGCCTATTATTTGGAAACAAAAAAAGATATCCGGAACAACTTGTTCTTGAATATGGGGCAGATAAACCTGGTGATATAGACTATCTCTTAAATATTGCCCGCCCGGAAATTGCGGTTGTGTCAGCCATTGGAAAAGTGCCCGTGCATGTTGAGCACTATGAAAATCCTGAAGCGGTGGCGTATGAAAAAGGAAAATTGGTATCAGCAACAAAGAAAGGAGGAAAAGTAATTTTGAATTATGATGATGAATACATGCACGCCATGAGTAGTCGTACAAAAAATGAAGTAATAACATTCGGTACGACAGAGGGAGCTATGATGCGATTTCTCAATGTAAAAACAAGCACAAACAATCTTATCCCTACGGGAATTACATTTGACCTTGAATATAGAGGAGCATCGACTTCAGTACAGCTGAAGGGATGCCTGGGCTCTCCACATGCGTATGCCGCAGCCGCAGCTGCAGCAGTTGGTGTCGCGTTGAACATGAAGCTTGCAGAAATTGCGGAGGCACTGAAAGAATATAAAGCAATCCGCCATAGAATGGAAATTAAAAAGGGAGTAGAAGGAAGTATTATTATTGATGATTCTTACAACGCCTCTCCGCTCTCAACAAGGGCGGCGCTGGAGGCGGTAAAACAGCTTTCAGCAAAGCGAAAAATTGGTGTATTAGGAGATATGCTTGAAATCGGAAGCTATGCGACCAAGGAACACGAAGTAGTTGGAAGGCACGCCTCTGATGCGTTGAAGATTATAGTAACCATTGGAACCGAGGCGCATCACATTGTCGAAGGAGCAATAAAAAACGGCACACCGAAGGAAAACATCAAAAGCGTTGAAACAATTGAAGAGGCGGAAAACTATCTAAAAAACTTGATAAAAGAAGGAGATTTAGTTTTAATAAAGGCCTCAAGAGCAATTGGTCTTGAACGGCTAGTGGAACGGCTAACATTGAAAGAGAAGCACTAACAATACAGCCGATCGTTACGCTCTCATCGTCTAGTTGGTCAGGACACATGGTTCTCATCCATGAAACCCGGGTTCAAATCCCGGTGAGAGCGCAAATGTTTTGGGTTAAAAAATGACCCGTAGAATGTACTATACTGCTGATGTAGTGTACAGCTACATTTGGAATGTGATACTATGCACAATATGAAAAATAAGACTCTATTATTTATTTTCGTAATTTTGATTCTTACTGGGCTTGTTTTGCTTGTAAGAAATAAAACCCTTTTTAACAGTAATCACATCTCAAATGATTCAAGAACTTTTAATTCTGATCTGTTAGGTGTGGGGTTTAGCTATCCTTCAAATTGGGGTGAACTGACGGAGGAAATTAGACAACCTTTTGATAAGATGCCTTACAAACATTGGAGGATCGTAAATAACTCATTATTGAGTTTTCGTATAGAAGCAGACAATAAACAGACTGCCGAGTTTAGTTACGAAGGACTGGGAGATATTGTGCAATACTATGGACAGCCGATGATTTGTGTGAGGATTTGTCTTTCATTAATTGCACCTCTTATGACCCTCATGTTGTCAACTGCAGTCTTGAGACGAATTCGAAAGGCTTACGATATGTTAGATTTGAAATCGATGCCTATGCCCATAATTCTTATGGGCATAACGGGGAGGATAATGGTTTTAGTCTTTTCCCGATAGCTTACGCGCAGACGCAGGGTGATTTGTTTAAAGTGGCAGGTGTGCTATTTTCCACACGCTCTGATAAATGGTCTGGTATGAGTATTTACTCCTATATTTATGCATATTCGGGAGTTGATGAATCGAAATATGAGAAATATACAAAAAGTATAGCAGATGTTAACTCAATCATTTCTACACTTAGGTACACGAGATCGGAATGACTATGTGCTTTGTATATTCCTCTTTTCTTTAAATTATAATTTCCACATAATCCACGATGCCACGCTCTTCTTATTGTTTCAAAAAACAAACTTGCATAAGTTTGATTTTGCTTCGAAATAAGATTTAGTTCCGCGCATAGGAAATATACGATATTCTTGGTAAAATAGGTTCGAGTACAATTGTGTAAGTACAATAGAAAGGTGTTCGTTTCAAAGAGAGCGCAGAGTATACTATGGAGCACGACAGTGTAGAAAAAAAGAAAAAAACAAAAAAGGGATTTCTGTTACCGGTGTTTCTAAGAGATGCGTATATTCAAGTTGCGGTAATGGGTATTTTGGGAATCAGTGCGCTTTCGCTCGGCATTGCTCTAACGCTTCTAAGAACCACAAGCGAACCAATCATCATTCACTTTATCGGGAAATACGGTGTGATTGATTATTCAGGAACGAAAGCAGATTTTCTAAACATCTGGCTCATAGCGTTCTATATACACATCTTGAACATTCTCCTTGCGCGGCTTTGGTTCCATCGGAACAAGTTTGCGGCACAGGTTTTAGTCTTTTCTAGCCTCGCTCTGGGGGGCTTGATCTTGCTGGTGATTGGTGTTATAGTTTCCGTCAATCAGTAGAGGGAGAAAATAACTAAACTACCGACTACAACCCATAACCTAACTATATGTTTGCAGTAATCAAGACCGGCGGAAAACAGTACAAAGTAGCCCCCGGCGACAAAATAAAAGTAGAGAAATTGAAAGCCAAGGAAGATGGCTCTATTTCGTTTGACGAAGTAATGCTCGTCGCGGATGGAGATAATGTTCGAATCGGAAAGCCGTTTGTAGAAGGGGTAATGGTAGAAGCAAGTGTCGTTGGAGAGGGAAGAGATAAAAAGAAAATCGTTTTCAAGTACCATTCAAAAACACGATACAAAAAGAAACGAGGCCATCGCCAACCATTTACAGAAGTTGAGATTGGCGCAATCAAAGGCTAAAAGTATAAGATGATCTCGCCCAATCATTGCTGTTACAGGAACGATGTAAAAGACAAAAGAAAAGCGGCTTCGGTCGTTTTTTTGGATTTAAAAAAAGACTCCAGCGAGTGCGGTTACTCGCTGGAGTGTACGTCCAATTTTAATTTCATCGTTTGTTCAGGTCGATGAGAACCAATAATGGTACTGCTCTGCTTTTCGAAGCAGAGGTCGATTTTATCAGCAAATCCACTTCATGGTTCCATACCTGTCCCGAGCGAAGCTCGAGAGGGGAGTAATCTAGGCGCAACTTGTAGGTTGGAGCGTCCCGCCACGTTCCTTCCAAGCCTTTAACTCGGGTGTCCCGTAGAATAAGCTCCACGGTGCTTTATGACAACACCGATTCCTAGATTCTCCCTAGATTGCGAGTGGTCCGAGCGGGCGATTGAGGAGAAGCATTGAAAGTCCCCCTGGGGTTGTCGAACACACATTGTTGAAGGCAGAGTAGCCCGGCACCGTCCCACAGGATCGGCGTCCGATTCGTCAGGGCCAATGCATCTTTGCCCTCCTTTTTTTATAGCTAGGATTCCTTGGGGAAGTGGCGGCGCTGAGCCTACCCTTCCCCGCTGATACAGAAGAGTTTTTGAAGCCAGAGGTGCATCTCGTTTCCTTTCCGTAATATCAGGGGCCATTTAATGCTCCCGAAGGCGATTGATGCCCGGGGGAGCGTACATCTGTATTTCAATGAACAAGAGCAGTATAGCAGACCAACCAAACCTTGTCAATCCCCCGTAATGGTTCAATAGCTTGGAACCACCTTGAAGATATTTCACACTATATACATGGCATACTCAACAAATCCTCATCTCCCTCGAGTTCGCATGGAGGCAGTGAAGCTCGTACGCTCCAGGTGGAGTACAAGAAAGGTCGCTCGGCACATGGGATACACGCACAGTGCCATTGTGAAATGGATGAAGCGTGCATCAGATGGCAGACAGGCACGGGTCATACCGACTGCATCATCACGACCCCATCACCATCCTAACGAGTTGTCCCATGAATGTGTTGATGCAATTATTGCATATCGCAGAGAACGCAATCAGTGTGCAGAGATTATTCATCACAGAATGACACGGGATGGATACGAGTTAAGCCTCTCTTCAATCAAACGAACCCTCAAGCGAGAAGGCTTGACCAGATACTCACGTTGGAAGAAGTGGCATCAGTATCCTGTGAGACCCATACCTGAAACCCCAGGAATACTGGTTGAAGTGGACACCATTCATGACGGGCCTCATGAAAAAAGACTCTACATCTACACACTCCTTGATGTCTGCTCCCGCTGGGCGTATGTCAGAGTCTCAGAACGCATTACTACCCATCACAGCTTGTGTTTTGTGCAATCAGCACAGCGGCGTGCATCATTCCGTTTCACAACCATTCAGTCAGATCATGGCAGTGAATTCTCGAAGTGGTTTACCAAGCGAATCGTGGAACATGATATGGCACACCGGCATTCCAGAGTTCGTACCCCGAATGACAATGCACATCTTGAGAGATTCAATCGTACGATACAGGATGAGTGTATTGCACGTATTCCTCAACTTTTCCTTGTATCAGAAAGAAATCAGAGCCTATCTTCACTACTACAATCATGAGCGACCTCATATGGCGCTTGATTACCAATCACCGGTCGATATTATTAAAACGGTTCCAAGCTATTGATTAGAGGACGGACCTTCAACGGGGTAGAGATTTATCAATTTCTATCTTATGGCCTACCACCTATGAACTACAGTCTAGATCATTTCCTCTGCTCAAGCGCACTTCCGAGCGTCTCATCATCAGCAAATTCAATCTCGCCTCCGGTAGGAAGTCCGCGTCCAAGACGCGTAATAATCTTCGCGTCCTCTTTTAGGTAGTCAGTAACCACAGAAGCGTCCAAATCTCCATACGTCGTGGGAGAGAGTGCAACAATGATTTCATCGGCTTGTCCCATCTCGCGCTTGATATACTGCTTCAGATTATTAAGGCGTAACTTTTGTAAACTAGTGAGCATACCCTCGCGACTAAGTTCTCCCAAAACCAAGTAGCATCCCTGAAATTTTTTTGCATTCTCAAGCGACAAAACGTCAGTCTCCTTTTCGACAACCGCAATGAGTGCATGGTTGCGCGAGGGATTTGAACAAATGTCGCAACGTCCATCCTGAACACGTGAGGCACGAAAACAACGCTCACAGTTTCCTAGACGCTGGAGTGCGGTTAAGGCATCAATAAGATTGCCAATAGTGTGCTTTCCTTTATTAACCAAATGAAATGCAAGCCGCGTCGCTTGGCGCGGACCAATTGAAGGAAGTTCGGAGAAGGCGCGAGCAAATTGTTTAATTTCGTCAGGAGTCATAACAATAAAAAAAGAGAGCAATAAAATAACTAAATTTCTTCTAATGTATGTCGCGTATCAATATTTTTAAAACTGACTTTTTCTTGATCAAAGCGTACACGAACAGATCCCAAAGGCCCATTTCGATGTTTTGCAACAATAATCTCCGCAATATTTTCCTCTTCCGGGGTAACGTTTTGTTTGTCTTTGTCTTTACGATAGATAAATAAAACAACATCACTATCTTGTTCAATCGAGCCACTGTCACGAAGATCGGAAAGTTTAGGGACTTTTACCTCACGCTGGTCAACACCACGGGAAAGCTGGGAAAGTGCAAGAATAGGAACATTAAGCTCGCGAGCCAACGATTTCAATCCTCGAGAAATTTCAGTAACCTGCTGAACCATATTATCAGTATGTCTTCGCGGCATAATAAGTTGCAGATAATCAACGACAATAAGAGCAACATTGTGCTCAATCTGAAGGCGTCGTGCCATAGCGCGCATTTGGAGAATTGTCGGGGAGGGAGTGTCGTCAATAAAAATAGGAGCGCGAGAAAGCGTATCGAGAGAATTTTGAATGAGCGCAAAATCCGTTTCATCCTTAATGCGCCCCGTTCTCAACTTCCAAAGAGGAACCTGCGCTTCAGAAGCAATAAGACGGTCAACAACCTGATCTTTTGACATTTCGAGTGAAAAAAATCCAATGGGTTTATTAGCTTTCAAAGCAACGTGCTTTGCCATATCAAGAGCAAGGGTGGTTTTTCCAAGCGAGGGGCGTGCGCCAAGCACGATGAGGTCGGAGGGCTGTAATCCGGAAAGAATGTTATCCAATCCATGAAAGCCCGTGGGGACACCGCGAAGCGCTCCTTCACCGCGATGAAGCTTTTCAATACGCTCAAAGGCGTGGTGAAGTTCGTCTTTAATGGCAACGAATTTTTGTGTCGTTGAATGTTGTGAGATGGAAAAGATTTTTTGCTCAATCTCATCCAAAACCTGCTCGATATCAGTACCCGCTCCAAATGCCTGTTCGGTAATTTCACTCGAAGTTCGAATAAGATCACGAAGAACACGTTTTTCTCGAACAATTTTTGCATAATGATCAACATGAGAAGAAGAGGGAACGGAGCTAATAAGTTGGCTAAGATAGGTGGACCCGCCCACTTCATCAAGCTTGTGCTGTTTCTTGAGTTCCGATGTGATGCTAAGAATATCAATGGGTTGCCCTTCTTCAAAAAGCTTGAGAATAACAGAAAAAACTTTCGCATTTGCCGGCTTATAAAAATCTTTTGCTTCTAATGAATCCGCGATACGCGTGACGCCTTCTTTGTCAATCATAAGAGCGCCCAAGACAGATTCTTCGGCTTCAAGATCTTGCGGAGGAAGTTTTAGGTTTTGTTCTGCCATAAAAGGTGAATTAAGAAGAAAGAATTAAGAAGATAGTAATTCTATGAAGAGGTAGTAAAAAAGGTTAATTCTTTACTCTTTTTTCTGATTCCTAATTCTTGCTTCTTGATTCAGGGTTCTTAAGGATCAAAGATCCAAGAGGGGTGTCCTCTATGGTATATCCTAACCTGAGAACGCGCTTGCGCAAGCGATCAGCTTGAGTAAACTGTTTACTTCTCCTGAATAACTCTCGTTCCCGAGCAAAAGCCCTAGCGGTTTTAGGGATACTCGGGGGACGAACAGGTATTCCTAAAAGCTCAAATGCAGCTTGTGTATTGCGGAGAATTGACCTTGCCTCCTCGCGGCTTAGCTTCCACATACGCTTCTGAACAAAGGTGGTATAAGAAAAAAGTGCAGCAACTGCCCGGGGAGTGTTGAAATCATCCGCCATCGCTTCTTCAAAAGCTTGGTAATATGATTTGCCATGCGATTTGGGTAATGCCGCCTTAGCTATGGGTGATAGGCGAGCAACGAGAGAAAGACGTGCAAGGAATTCATCAATACCGCGCAATGCCGTCTCGGCATCATTGGCAAGCGTATCGGCATAATCAACGGGTGATCGATAATGAGCTTGAAGGAAAAGGAAACGGAGAGATCTCGCAGAATGATGTTTAAGAAAATCACGAATCGTAATAAAGTTATCAAGACTCTTGCTCATTTTTTCACCACGAACAGTTAAAAATCCGGTATGAATCCAAAACTGAACAAACGGTGCCTTGCCCGAAACGCTTTCAGCAAGAGCAATTTCCGCCTCATGATGGGGGAAGACAAGGTCAACCGCACCGCCATGCAAATCATATTGTGATCCAAAATAGTGTTCAGAAATAGCAGTGTCTTCAATGTGCCATCCCGGTCGTCCAGATCCGAGCGGGGAATGCCAAACGGGTTCACCGTTTACAATATGCGGTTTTTTGGAAACTGATTTACTCGTTGTACTACTAGGTGCCTTAGCGAGTTTCCAAACGGCAAAGTCCCCCTTGTTGCGTTTATTGATACTTTCATCAATACGCGAAACAGCATGTTCTGCTTGGAGGACAGTTCTCCGGCTTAGTTTTCCGTAGTTCTTAAACCGAGAAATATCAAAATAATAACCATCACCAGGAATTTCATACACAATATCTTTCTTGATGAGTTTTTGAATTTGTCGAACGATCTGTGGGATAAATTGAGTTGCAGGAGCATAGACGTCAACCGAAACAATACCAAGCGCCCTCATGTCGTTGTTATTGCATTTTGCAAAAGCACGTGCAAGCACTAAAGGATTTTTTTGAGCAGTTTTTGCGCGGATAATGATCTTATCATCAACATCGGTAATGTTCTGAACATAGTGAACCGTTGTTCCCAAAAAGCGGAGATAACGTACAAAAACATCAAAAAAAAAGTAAGTCCGTGCATGACCAATGTGTGAAAAATCATACACTGTAGGCCCGCACACGAAGAGAGAAAGCTTCTTTTTTAAGGGAAATGGTTGTACTAAGCGGGTAAGAGTGTTGTAGAGGGTGAGGGTTGGTTTCATGGAGGGGTAAAAGTATTTCAATGATAGTAGATGAAAAGATTATTAACAAGCGTAATACCAGAAGAGAAAGGCGTTGAGTGGTATACTAAAAGCTATGAAAAGAGGAGTGAAATTCTTAATCGCTCTTTGTTGTGTTGTGATTGTTACAGCACTAACCTTTGCCATTGCAAAAGGGCAAGGCGGACAACTTGATCCACCAACTGCTCCAACAAATCTCGTAGCAACTGCAGTTTCGTCCTCTCAAATTAATCTTACCTGGACAGATACAGCAAGCAACGAAACGGGTTTCACCATTCAACGGAAGACAACGGTTTCTTTTGCAACGATTGATACAGTTGGAGCAAACGTCACGTCCTATAACAACACAGGGTTAAGCGACAACACGACGTATACATACCGGGTAAGGGCGTACAATGGCAACGGAAATTCTTCGTGGAGTAATACAGATTCGGCGACAACCCTACCAATCGGGGACATAACACCACCTGCAGATATAACAAACCTCGGAACATTTAACGTATTGCCAACGGAAGCAAGTTTTTCTTGGACCACGCCAGGGGACGACGGAACAACTGGTTTGGCGAGCTCATATGACGTAAGGTACATGATTGATGATCCAATTACTGAAGCAAATTTCGGTACCGCAATCCAGGCAACCAATATACCAGCCCCCCTACCTCCGGGGAATGTTCAAACTATGACCGTGACCGGACTTGCACAGGACACAACATACCTTTTTGCAATGAAAACAGCAGATGAAGTTCCGAATACGTCAGGAATTTCAAACACCATTCAACTCCGTACACCACTTGGGCTTGGCGGTGCATTACCCAGTGCGCCAACGCTCGCAGTTGCGGCGACGATTTCAGATACCGCGATAGATGTTCGTTGGCAAGATAATTCAACTGACGAAGACAATTTTGAAATAGAACGCAAAACGCTGGGAGGAAGCTATGCAACAGTGTGCTTGTCTTCATGTTTTGGAGATGCTAACGAAGGAGATGTTCACCAGTTTTCTGACACGGGACTTTTGCCAAGCACGACCTACTTTTATCGCATTCGCGCAATCAAAAACGGCGTCGGTTCGTCGCCGTACACTGCACCCGCGCGAACGAGCACGAAAAAAGGCGCAAGCGCACCGCCGAACGGTCCCAAGGTATTATCCATCACACCCATTCTCCAGCCTCCAACGGTAGGATTGAATATAAATTGGACAGATAATTCCAGTAGTGAAACCGGCTTCTATCTCTATCGAAGAAAAATTACCGATAATGATTTCACTCGATTCGACATTGCCCCCAATACAACGCAGACAACATGGGGGGATTTAAGCGATGATCCATGCGCGACATGGGTTGTTGCAATCCAGGCATACAATGGAAACGGCGCTTCGCTTCTACACCCCGAAGAGCAGGCAACGATAGTGCGGGGAAATCCACTCATGGGTACCTCGGGTTGCTCGGCAGTCAGAACAACAACGGCAATGACTGTACCAGAAATATTTGATATTAGTATCAATGCAAACGAAACCGGAGCAGAAAGTGAGCGATTTGTTCTAAAACGCGGCAGTATTTCAGTGGGCGAACCATTGGAATTAACAATCGTCGGCGGAGGTACGTCAGTACAAAATCCATTTCCTTCATCAAACTCCGTTGATATCACGGGAAGATATGGCTACGTAATGCTCGAGCAAGAAAGCGCCGCTACTAATGCGGATGTTTTTCGTGTTGTAAATTATGAACGTGAAGTAAAACCAGAAATCGTAGGAGGAACACTTTTTGATCCAGCATCACCCTCGTCCCTTCCCTTGGATGCGGATGGTATAGGAGTAAAGGCGCGCGGGAAATACACCTACTTGATTTTCACGCATTCACCAGTCATGGAAAACAAAGAGAATATTTTTAGAATCGTTGACGTAACAAATCCAGCATTACCAAAAGTCCTAAGTGGCGACAATGCTGAAGTAACGACTGGTATCTCGAATAAAGTGGCAATTGGACTCGATGTGCAGGGGAGTTATGTCTATATCATTCACACAGGGAGTCAATCATCGAGCGGAGAAATGTCTATCATCAATGTCGCCGACCCACTAACGCCAAAGTGGATAGCAAACGTCAATCTTATAAATCCAACACCCCGATCAATTAAGGTAATAGGAAAATATGCGTACATTGTACATCGTCAGGCAAGCGACGGACCAAACGCACTCACGATTGTAGACATCGAAGATCCGGAAAATCCAGTAGTATTAGGATCCGGGACGCTTACACTACCAAGTATGATTGGGGTGTATGGATTTGCGTATATTGATGTGCAGTGGCCCTACGCCTATCTTGGATTTGAAAATAGCGACAATACACAAAATTTTAGAATTGTTGACGTCTCAAACCCTGCAAATCCTAAAGTCGTATCACCAACATCAGAAATTATGGGTTTTCCTAAGGCGGGCAGTGGATGCTCTGCAAATGGATGTAAGGTGAAATATATTTCCGTCTCCGGAAGATATGCATTCTTTGGCTTCGGAATCTCTTCAACAGAAGATAATCTCAAGTTAAGAATTGTTGACGTTATTAATCCCGCCAACCCTCGCGTGATTGGTGGTGACGTTATTCACGACGGTCTTGATGGCATGGGGAATCCATTAGGACTTACAAACAACGCGCCTTCGAATGTAATTGTGAATGGAAAATACATTACAACAGTATTTCGAGATACAACGGCGATGATCAACTTTATCCGACTCATCGATTGGGGTGGCGCCGAAGCCGCTTCAGCCGACTACTCAACCATATATACCGGCACGGCACAGATCCTAGGAGATCTTGTTATTGAGGGAGATGCAATGCTAAGAGGAGGATTTTCTGCAGGAGGAAATGCATTTATTGTCGGAACGTCAACAATAGGAGGAAGCTTGAATGCTGTTAACAGTTTTTCAGCAAGGGTAAAAAACTTTCTCATTGATCATCCACTCGATCCCGAACATAAGTATCTAAAGCATGCAGGAATCGAATCACCAGATATGAAAACTATTTATACAGGAACGGGAATCCTTGATGCGAATGGAGAATTGATAATTACATTACCGGATTACATCACTGCGCTCAATGAGCAATTACGTTACCAATTCCAGAGCGTGACAAAACCATCACCCAATCTTCATGTTATTGCGAAGAAAGAAGCGGAGATTACGCTCGGAGGAGGAAGTCCGTTTGCAGAAGTTAGTTGGCAAATAACAGGCAAGCGAAAGGACGCGTATGCAAAAAAATTCCCCGTAATTGTCGAACAAGAAAAGAATCCTTCCAAATAACAGCATTGTGAAGTCGAAAAAATGAGAAACAAAACAAAACAACATACAGTAATTGGAGTCATTATGGGAATAGCTATTATAGCACTCGCATTCACGCATGATGCGGCAGGCTTCACAAGTCCCGTTGAAGCACCACCCGGAACAGAAACAGAAACCTTGTTCACGGCAAAGCAATTCGGCAATGAATGGCGACTAGGTGTCGGAACATATAATCTTGTAGACAAATTAAACATCGGAAGGGGATCAATCTTTCAGGGTGATCCGATCAATCCAATTGAACTAGGAAGTATTGACGTCGCGGCAACAATCAGTGGAATTAACGGTATTTTTGTAAAAGACAATTATGTATTTATTGCAAATGCTGGACCAGGAAACGAAGCTCTTAAAATTATCGATGTTACAAATCCGGCACGACCAAAAGAATTAGCAGTTGATTTTAGTCAGTCACCAGAAGGATTACCGGATTTTTCAGGAGGAGCAATTCGTGTAATTGGTGACCTTGCCTATATGACATTCAACATCGGCAATGGACCGAAAGGAGATGCATTCAGAATTATTGACGTTTCCGATCCCATCCATCCAATCGTTCTCGGCGGATCGAATTTGGCAACAGATATCAATATGCCTGGAAGAAATCCTGTGGGATTATTTGTATCAGGTAACTACGTTTATCTTACGTTTGCGCTAGGAGCAACGAACGCAGAAAAATTTCGTATTATAGATGTTTCCGATCCCCAAAACCCCAAAGCGCTTTCTGGAGGAGATGCGGTAACACCCGCCGCACAACCGCGTAATCTTCATGTCGTTGGCCCGTATGCATATATTGCCGGGAATGCTGCGGCAAACGGCCTTGCAGTGGTAAGTATCAATGATCCCTTAAGTCCACAGCTAAAGACAGAAATTACCACAGGAACAAATGTAAAAAAAGTCTATGTATTGGGACGATACGTCTACGCGGCGCAGGGAGCGGGCGGCGGAAGCGCATTCAGAGTTATTGATATTGTTAATCCAACAGCGCCCGTCGTAATTTCCGGTTCCGGGTTAACATTACCAGCTGATGCGGCAAGCGACATAGTTGTAATTGGTCGCTACGCATTTTTATCCTTCACGGGAAACAGTAATAATGCCTTGAGAGTGATCGATATTCAAAACCCGAACAGTCCAAAGGTAGTAGGAGGAGATAACTTTATATGGACGGGAGCAACAAGTGGTGAAAAACAAATGTTTATTTCTGGATCCAGACTTTATATTGCAGGAGGAACCGATATTTTTATATTCGATATAACAGGAATAAAGGCAGTTGGCGGAAGAGCGCACGCACTCGAAGCGGGAAACACAAAGGTACAAGCTGACTTCCAGGGGCTTAACAATCTAAACACAAGAACGGGAGTCAATATTGGGCAGTCGGCGAAGTTTGAGGGAAATCTCTCAGCGAGTGAGATAATTATAGAGGGAGCGCTTACCGTTGCAGGATCAAAAACATTCGAAATTGATGATCCGAGAAATCCAAAAGAAGCGCTTTTGCGTCACGTCGGCGTCGAGTCATCAGAACGGACAACGTTATATGATGGCATCGCGTCATTGGACAAGAGGGGAGAAGCGATAGTGCACTTACCGGATTATTTCGAAAGCTTAAATAACAATTATCGCTATCAATTGAGTTCTGCAGATGGAAGTGCGATGCCGAATATATTTATTAAAAAAGAAATTGAAAACAACCAATTCACGATCGGAGGAGGAGTACCGTTTGGCGAAGTAGGTTGGCAAGTAACAGGAATACGCCAGGATGAGTATGCGAAAGCACATCCGTTCATCGCAGAATTTGAAAAAGAAACACCAGGATATCTTAATAAGGAAGCACAACAAACGAATAACTAAAACGATGCAAGAGCGAAGCCAAAGAAAAGAAGCCTTCCATATTATTGTTGCAGTAGCCGCGATGGTCTTACTGCTACTCGTTGCAACGCTCGGAAGATTATTGGGATGGATTGCGCCAGATACTGGACCACCATCAGGTGGTCTTGGAAATCCCGGAGAAGTGTATCCTGGATTGGGGGGGAGTTTAGTTGCTGGCTTTTTACCCAATATCGGAACAGGAACAACAACACCCATTGCTCGCCTCACTGTTGCAAATGGAAATTTGGTGCAAGGAAGCGGTTATATTGATCCGATAGTTGTGGGTGGACATACTACACCAGCAACAACACCGGGGCTTGCCGGGTTGCCGGCGTCTGGTCCTAATAGTGCAATTACGGATGTATATACAAATGGGAATTATGCGTATGTGGTTACGAACATGACGGATGTGTATGTGATCGATGTATCAAATCCAACCAACCCGGCAGTAGTAACCTCGTTTACGCCGAATAGTGGAGATACCATTAAAAAAATTATCATTCGAGGTAATATATTGTATGCCCTGCACGAAGCAGGGGGCTCAGATGGAACATTGAGTGTTGTAAACATCGCAAATCCCTTTTCACCCGTCATCCAATCAACAACAATTGACACAACTGATTATGGCGTGAGTATTCCATCGACAGTAGGAGGATGTGTTTTGCCTTGCGCAGTTGATTTCGATATCGAGGGAAATTATGCATACATTGCATTCAACGATGATGGAGATAATGCCTTTCGTATTATTGATCTAGAAGGCAATGCTACAAATGGCAGCATTCCAGACGCAATTGGTGGAGACGATATCGTAAACGAATCCAATCAAGGCGGACTTCCCACAGAAGACACGGGGAGATGGCCAACAACTCCAAAAGCCGTTGGCATTGATGTCAAAGGAAAATATGCATACATATTATTTAATGAGTCCTTTGGAGCAACGTTTAATAATTCCTTGAGAATTATTGATGTCTCGAACCCCAAGAAGCCAATTTCCATTGGTGGAAGGCGATTAGTAAATGGCGTGCCGGTACCGGAATTTAGCATTATACCCAAAATCATTACCGTTCAGGGTGAATATGCATATATTGGCTTTGAACCATTCGGTACTTATCCAGCGCCGCAAGAGGCGTATTTGCAGAGCTTATTCCGCGTTGTCGATCTTTCAGATAAATGGCATCCAAAAATTGTCGGCGGCCATCAGTTAAGCACGCAAGATGATTGGCTCTTAAGTGGTACAACAACTGATCCAACATTTGGCAAGCCAAGTTTTTCAATGAATGATATGGCAATAGCAGGAAAATATATATACGCCGCAATAAATACAAATCCTTATGACTCTGGTGTGTTTGGTAATGTCGAGTATCAACGAAGACAGATGCGTATTATAGATATTCACGATCCGGAAAACCCACAAATTGTTGGTGGAAAAAATCTCACGCTCAACATGCCACAGACACCGACAGGGCCTGGACCGGCATCGGGTAACGATGACAGTCCAACATCAATCTTCGTACAGGGAAGATATGCATATATGGGGTTTGAATATGAAGACTCTGGAGGAGATGCGTTTGGCAAATCGCGTGCATTCAGAATAGTTGACATAACCGGCATTGAATCAACGTCGCTCTATGCACACGCCCTGGAAACGGGTCGGCTCACCGTTGAGGGGAATACCTTCGTTGATGGTGAGTTCCGAACGTACGGAGGGCTTTCGGTGGGAGCTGATACGCTCATCAACGGAATAATAAGTGTATTTGGCGATGTGTTTGTGCGAGGGAATGCGAAGGGTGCCAGGAAGCTATTTCGCATCGATCACCCACTCGATCCAGAGCATAAAATTCTCCAACACGTACTCATTGAATCAAATCAATATCTCAACCTCTATGATGGAATTATTGTTCTCGATAAAAGCGGAGAAGGAGTCGTGCAATTATCAGACTATATGGAGGCGTTAAATACCGACTTCACCTACCTTCTAACACCAATAAGCTCACCAGCGCCCAATCTCTATATCAAAGAAAAAATGCACAACAATCAGTTTACGATTGCAGGAGGAGATCCAGGAGTAAAAGTAAGTTGGCAGATAACCGGTGTACGGAAAGATCCATACGCAGTAGCAAATCCAATTATCGTTGAAGAACAAAAAGAAACACCGCATTACTTGAATCCAAGGGCGTTTGAGGAGTAAACTGGTACCTACCTATGGATACAGTTCAATTCCTTACAATACTCAGTGTTCTTGTCGCCGGCTTCGGCGCGGTTATGTATTATGGGAAAAAAGCGAAGAAACCCGAAGACGCAACAGGAATCGTTATGTTGCAAAATCAGTTGAATGAACTAACGAGAACACTCGATACAAAGCTTGGTGAATCGAACAAAGCACTACAAAGCCAATTCGGAGAGAGTGCAAAAATTATACGCGATGTCACAGAACGACTCACGCGTCTTGATGAAACAAATAAACAAGTAGTTGGTTTTGCTGATCAATTGAAAAGCCTGCAGGATATTTTGAAAAACCCCAAGCAACGTGGCATCCTCGGAGAATATTATTTAGAAACAGTCTTAAAAAATGTTCTCCCACCGGACTCATTTCAGATGCAGTATAGTTTTAAGAATGGCGAAATTGTCGACGCCGCGATTTTTGTGCGCGACCGCATTATCCCTATCGATTCAAAATTTAGCCTTGAAAACTATAATCGTCTTGTTGAAGCACATGACGACGCTGAACGAAAACGCTATGAAGATTTATTCGTGGGAGATTTAAAAACACGCATCGAAGAAACCAGTAAATATGTTCGACCCGAAGAGGGAACAATGGAATTTGCATTTATGTTTATTCCCGCCGAAGCAGTTTATTATGATCTGTTAATGAATAAAATAGGTGCCTTAAAAGAAACAAAGCGTAATTTAATCCAATATGCGGCGGGAGAGAAAAAAGTCATCATTGTCTCACCGACAACCTTTCACGCCTATTTACAAACCGTTTTACAAGGATTAAAGGCACTGCAAATCGAAGAATCCGCAAAGATTATCAGAAAGCGTGTTGAGGAGCTCGGCAGGCACTTAGGAACCTATGAGACCTACATGAAAAAATTAGGAGGCCATCTTGGCACAACCGTGAACACGTATAATCACGCTTACAAGGAGTTGGGGAAAATTGATAAAGATGTCATGAGAATAAGCGGCATAGCAGTAGAAATTGAACCAGAGCTAGTTGAAGGACCCCAAACGGAGGAGTGAGAAAAAGTTGAAATAACTAAGGTTGTATTCTAAAATACAAACTACAGCACAATCCAAAAAGGATTGCTTGATAAAAGAAAAACAGCAAAGCAAAGGAGGACGATGTGGTAAAAAACAAGAAAGAGCGCGACGAGAAGCTTTTGAAAGAAGGGTTCTATTCCTGGGAAGCAACTAAAAAAAGACTTGGGTGTACGGAGAGCGATTTGAGAAACAGGGTTGCGGAAGGCGACATCAGAGCATGAGGAAGATGAAGAGTTACCCATTGCTCGTGGCACAAGAATACAGATAAGAGCGAAACAAAAACTATTCAGCGATCGGGAACTGATCATGATGTTTATCATCTTTGCCCTTCTGCTTTTGAACATCGTGCAGTGTGCATCACGCGCAAACTGAGAAACAATCCACGCTTCGGCATAGTGCGCCGGAGCGTTTTTATTATTGTATCGCTCCGTAGCGACGCAGAACGTCGCGCTCAACCTCAAGGCGATCACGTCCGTATTTCAAATAAGAAAGTTCTTTAAGCTGTTCAATTGCTTCAAAATTTCCCATTGGAGGAGCAGGGACGTCAATATTAAAGGGCTTCACAGGCCGCCCTCCGGAAAGCATGCGTAAAAATGCCTTACGATTGTCGACATTCATAAGGTCATGCGCAGAAAAAACAGGCTCGAATTGTTTCGCCAAAAATTCTGCATCATCTGGTCCAACACGAAATGCTGCGAGAGAACCAACGTTCCCGAACACCGCATCCTTAATGCCCTCCTGAAGTTGAGCAATGAACTGATGCGCAATAGTAAGACTTAGCTGATACTTACGTGCTTCAGAAAGAATGGTGGAAATCGAGCTCGTCGTTACGTTTTGAAATTCATCAATATAGAAATAAAAGGGAGTGAGCTGTGAACCAACGGCGTCAACGCGTGAGAGAGTGGCCATAAGAATTTTCCCAACAACGATAAGACCCAACAGATTTGCATTAATATCACCAAGTTTTCCTTTAGAAAGATTAACGAGCAAAATCTTTCGTTCATCCATAATCTGTCGAAAATTAAAAGAAGATTGTTCTTGAGAAATCAACGGACGCATAATGTCATTTGCCATAAAAACATCAAACTTGCTCGTAATATAGGGAACAATGTTTTGGAGTGATGAATCGCCACCAGCTTTTCCAGCAATTTCCTCCCAAAACTGCTTCACAACTGGATTAGCACATTTGGAAAGTTTAAGCGCCCGAAATTTCGCGTCAGACAATACGCGAGATACATCGAGAAGCGTTGTGCCGGAAGTCGGATCTTCCAAAACAAGGAGTGTTGCATTTCTAAAATATTGTTCAAACATAGGTCCCATTGATTCTGGAACTGCACCATAAAGTTTTTGAAAAATACTAAACAACTCATTAACAACAAACGTTTTTTGTTCGGGAAATGCAGGATCGTACTCAAGCATATTGAGCGACATCACGCGCTTGGTATAGCTGGGATCAAAATAAATAACATCGTCATACCGCTCCTTCGGTATGTAACTCAAAACATCTTGGATATCAGTGCCGTGCGGGTCAATCATGCAGACTCCCGCGCCCCGTGCGATATCCTGAGCAATAAGATTTTTCAAAAATGTTGTCTTTCCTGTTCCGGTTTGCCCGACAATATAGAGGTGACGCATACGATCTTGATCAGAAAGATAAATGGGTGTTTCAACCCCTTTGTACACATTCGTTCCAAGTAGTGTTCCTTCTTGAGGTATCTCACGAGAGACAGGAGCAGTTCCAGATCGCGTTTGCTTAAATTGAGAAGATGAACGAATGCCCGTTGAAGGCAAGTGCATAAGAGAGGTAAGCTCGCGAGTATTCATAGGAAGCGCATTTTCCTTCAAAAACATTCGCAAAGAATAAGCTTTTAAAAGTTTTTGCAAAGCGCGTGAGTGTAACTCCTTAAAAACAAGTTTATTGCCGGCGGTATTTTCAAATTGATTAAAGGCGGAGGTAATATCAGAAAGAATTTCTTGAGCACGTCGTCCTGTGGAAGCAGAAGCAGTAATGCGAATATTTGCAGCAAGAATCGGAGAACTAGTCTTGCGAGTAATGAGGTCAATTGTGTGGTTGTCGATGATGGGAGGAGTGGCATCTAGTTTTTTCTCCTCGGGTTTAGCTGCCTTGAAAACATCACCAATGGCTTTCATAACAGAAGTGAATGGCGTGAGGGGAATGTTGATTGCGGTGCGTGTTGGGGCGCCTTTTTGAATTTGTTGAAGAGCATGTTGAAATCGCTTCATGTAATAATCCCCAACAGGATTAAAAACAATTTGAAGCGCCGCGCCTTCTCCATGTTTAGCAATTTTAGAAAACGCGTTCAAGATGATGTTCAGGGGGTCATAATCAAACTCCTCATAGGTTTTGAGGGGATAAATGGGATTACGAGAAAACACCGCATGAGCGCCAACCGAATCACCGCCATCAATAAAAATATTATAATCATTCTTCTGCTCATAGAGCGTAGCGTTAGGAAAAATTGAATGCAATTGCTTCTCAAAAAGACCCCTGCGCTCATTAGGGACAGCGGCGTAAAAAGTTATTTCCGAACTATCGTTGGGCAATGCAAGCTCCAAAACAAAATAATCACCACGCATTGAGTTGGATTGTGAAAGCGAAAGCATACCCGCATAAAATTGCTCTAACGACGAGAGGAGTTCCTTAAGAGGTTTTTCAGAGCTATGTTCCGCTTGCGATTCAGGAAGTGAAATTTCAAAAAGCGTCATGTGAAGCGGCTGCCAGAGAGGATCACGTTCCTTTATGTCGGGGAGTGGTATATCGGAGCGAATATATTGAATGAGCGCACGGTGAAAATCATCTTCCAAATGAGGATTATCTAATTGATCAAGAACGCTGAACGTATTACGAACTCCTCTTGTGCGAAGTGTTGAGAGAAGTTCCTTGATATTGGAGTCATGAGCTTCGGGGGCGAGGTCTGCGGTGATGCCACGAGATTCTTGTGAGCTAAGTTGATAATCCGGCTGAAGAACAGCTTCTGGTTTTTGTGAACGATACTGTGCAACACGCTCTTGAATCAGAGACTCCCGAGACTGCGGCATACCGCGCGCTTCAAGAGCGCGTTCTTGTTGCGCGACGTGCTTACGCAAATACACAAGCTCTTCTTCGGGTGAAGCAAAGCGGCGATGTTCTGGTAGACGCTCTGAATGCATATAACGTAAGTATAGGAAATTTTCTCCAATTGAGTAAGGAGCAAAAACTATTTCTTGAAAGTATAACCAACTTCTTGAAGAAGTGCCTTAAAACGATCGAGGTCTTGGTCAAGCGCAGTAAGCGACGACCCCCATGAATCGGGATCATCACCAGCAAGATTATAGTCCTGCTTAATGCGCCGATAACGTTGCTCGGCATCAATAATGCTCTGATCAATATTGGGAAGGTAGCGGTCGCGAAGGGCTTGTTTGATGCCCTCGCTGTGAGCACTCGCATTAATGAGTGTATTGTGCTCTAGATTGTCTAAGAATAGTTCTCGTTGCCATACCGTAAATCCAATTTGATTTTTTATCCACATGAGAACAGTCGTTGCAATGTTGTCACGACGCTCATAGGTCAAGGAATCAACACCGCGTTCGCGAACATCTTCACTAATACCAATAAAAAGCTCACGAAGTTCAGCATTGCTATGATATGCAACAGTTCGGCCCCAAAGAGGAGAGCGCAAGTCAACTTGCGCAAGAGCGAATGCACGAAGAGAACTTTCAGGCGTAAGATAGGGTTGATAAATTTTGAGGCCCTTGCGCCCCGAATTGTCAGGAAGTTCAGCACTGAAATCAAATTCCGGATAGGTAACCGCAATATCGGCAACAATTTCTTCGCGAGAAATTTGAAAAATCTTCTTACCCGCGTTTTTGAGGAGGTGAGGGTGTTGTCGGGCAAATTCTACACTAGGAACCTTGTAGGTATACCGCTCCAATTCATCAGCAAGCTCTTCAGCGCTTGCGCGTTCATTGCCGACCTCGTATTTTAGCTCTCCAGAATCATTATGCGGAATATCCTCCGGATAAGCACCACGCCTTCGTTCACGCATACGCGTTGCAGAATTTTCATCAAAATCTTGATCAATGTCGTGAGCGAGCATTTCAAGCATCGCAATTTCGATATCTTCATTGCTCACAAGCCCTGGGTCTTGTTCTTGAATAAGATGCAATAATTCATAAACTTCATGAGCGCCAGACGCCGAATGATTAAAATTATGGAAATCAAGTCTATTATCGAATCGATCATGGAGGCGTTTGATGAGCTCTTCACGCACGCGAGATGTGGCTACGGAAAGCCCATACACCTCATAAGGTAAAGGAGAAGAAAGCGCTTCGCTTCCCGGTGCATAAGCGCCGCTTCGAAGATGCTGCAATCGCTCCTCACTCCTTAACTTCTCTTCTTTTAGGCGTTCAAATTCTTTATTCAGTAAATGGGAATTATCTTCACGTTGAGAAAGTAAAAACTCTTCATACCGTAAAGAAAGGTTAGCGTGCCGCGCCACTTCATTGGTAATTTCTTGCTTAAGGAGAGTTTCCTGCTCGTTCTCTTCAGAGGCGCGCCCTTCTGAATCATTCTCATTAGAGTTATGGGAAGGCGAAATACTTTCAAATTTTGCAAAACTAAAATCAGCCATCTATTAAGTATAAAGAGAAAACTGCGAAAAGAGAACTCAAGAGAGAGTTTTACTGTCTTGAATATCATTCAAAAGCTTCTGAACTTTTTTTAACGCCTCTTCATCGTGAATCGAAATAACAAGAGCGGTACGGTTTAACTTTTTTAAAATCATAAGCTTTTTCTTAACTTCGTCGCTAGAAACCATATCGCTCTTGGTAAGAAAAAGGTATTCTTTTTTGCGAGTCAGGCTCTTGCTATGTATTGCAAGCTCGTTACGAATAATTTCATAATCACTCCGAGGATCTTCAGATTCTGCTGAAATGAGATGAAATAAAATCCGAGTCCGCTCAATATGTTTTAGAAATTTTATCCCCAATCCCTTACCGGAAGACGACCCCTCAATAAGTCCTGGAATATCAGCAAGAACGAGTTCATAATAAGCGCCGAGATGTGGTTCTAGTGTCGTGAATTGATAATTGGCAACTCTACTCGTGGCATTGGTGAGTTCGTTTAATAAACTTGACTTACCAACGTTAGGTAAACCAATAAACCCAACATCAGCAATAAGCTTCAATTCAAAATGTAAGATAAATGCCTCACCGGGAAGACCTGGTTGAGATTGCTTTGGAGTGGTGTTGGTTGAGGAACGAAAAAGAAAATTGCCCTTTCCGCCAATACCGCCTTTTGCCAAAACAAGACGTTCACGAACATGAGTGATTTCGGAGTCGATGTGTGTAGTAAGATTGTGAATAACAGTTCCCACAGGAGCGAGAAGAATAAGATCTTCCCCATCATGCCCATCTTTAAATTGCGGACGTCCATCACGCCCATTCTCCGCTGTAAAAGTTTTTTTATGACGGAATTGCCGCAGTGCACCCAAGTCAGAAACGCCTTCAACGAAAACACTCCCACCCTTGCCCCCGCTGCCGCCGGTCGGACCCAGACTCATTTTGTTTTTATTGAAGGCAACAGAGCCCTTTCCACCATGTCCTGCGGCAATATTGATTGTAACGTCATCGATAAACATATAGTAATTGATTACCTTAATTAAGAAAGAAGCGCAAGGGGAAAGTATTAAAAGGGATTCTGCGGACGAGAAGGATCGAGTAGTTCTAATTGCAAGCGCAAGAATTGAAACGTTTCATCGGTGAGTCCACGAGTGTACATATCAAAAAGCTGTTGCTGCAAAACACGATAATGTCCAGGCCCCAGTCGTATGCTGGAGCTAATCATCAACCCAAGAGTAAGTTCAAATCCATGCCGCTCTTCTTCAAGAGAAAGATTATTGTTTTCTTGCAAGATAACCGTTCCTGATTGCTGAACGGTTGGTTGTGATGTTGATGGAGAGAAAAGTTGCTTTTCGTGAGACATAGGTTGTTCAAAGGAGAAGGGATAATATACAGCAAAATAGAAAACAAACCCACCAGCAAGAACAATGAGAATGAATACCAATACGCTAGAAAAGAGCAACGGATTCTGGGCTAAAATGTGAGAGAAAAATTGTTTTTCCATAAATAGCTACAATTTCGAAATATCTCGAGGATAAAAAAGATTGAGCGTCCATTCTACCACGGTTCTAAATTTCGCGCGCGAACCAACAATTTTCATCAAATATGCCGTACGATACAGCCACCATGCAAAAAAACCTGAAAACTTAATACCAAAAATCTTCGCAAGTGCACCCCCATTACCCAAGGAAAAAATAATACCCATGTCGCGAAAAGAAAATGTTTTTAGATTTTTGCGGTGAATCAGACGGTTAATGTTTTGTGCCGCACAAACTCCCTCGCGGGTAGCAAATTGCGCGCGCATCGGGTATGGCCGACCCGTTTCCTTGTTGCAAATCCATGCCTGGTCACCAACGATAAAAACATTTGGATATTTTTCAAGATTCAAAAAATCAGTTACCTTAATACGCCTTGTTCGTTCTTCGCGCTGAATTTCATTGCGTGATGAGATATCTACACTACGCGCTTGCACACCAGCTGTCCAAAAAGCGTTTGTGGAAGAAATACTTCCCGACGAAGTCAAGATAGCATCGCGATGAACCGCTTCAACGGTAGTATTAAGCAAGATTTCAACGTGCTTATTGCGCAAAATATACTGTGCTTTTTTATTGAACCATTCGTCAGCAAGAGGTACTAATCGTGATCTGGATTGAATAAGAGTCACACGAACATAGCGAAATAGTAATGGGAAAGCACGTCGCATTTCGTGATTAACGAGGTCAGCAATTTCACCAGCAAGCTCAATACCAGTAGGTCCTCCGCCGATAACAACAAATCGCAGCAAGGAAGATCGCTCATCATCCGAGGTAAGTTGTTGGGCATATTCAAAATTTTCTAAGATTCTGTTTTTTATAGCAGCTGCATCTTTATTGCTTTTAAGTGGTAGTGCGTATTCTCGAGCGCCAGGAATACCGAAGAAGGTTGTTTCTGAACCAAGCGCAAGAATCAAATAATCATATGACAATGATGTTGCTGCTTTTCTCGCAGCAGCTCCCAGAGATGAGTGCTCCTTTGTTTGGATAACAACACGATTGTCATCAAGGTTAATGGATTGAACAGTTCCTTGAATAAATTGGGTAAGGCAGCAATGAGGAAGCGTACGTATGGGTTGCGTAATGCTTAAAGGAAGTAAATTACCCGTTGCGACTTCATGAATAAGCGTTACAAATAAAAAAAAGTCGCGATCGCTTACTAGTGTAATTTCAACACCGCCCTGTTTATGAAACTGCTTATGCAATTCGAGATACGCATAAATACCGGCAAAACCGCCGCCAAGAATGAGAATACGCCTTGGTTTTTTTGAATCAGTACGCATAAAACATGATTACGGCTTGTTCAGTTCAGCCAAAGCAAAAAGAACATGAAACGGCTTGCAATAAATAATAACGCTCTTAATATCTCCCGCTTGGTACCCCTCGGGAAGTACATAGTTTTGATTGCCGATATTGCCCTTTAATGAACCAAGATCAAGATATAAGCCACCCATAAAGTCATTACGACTTGTTGGACGTGGATGATCGCTCACAATGACATGAAGATCGGGTCCGTTTGTGACCTTGAAATCCTCAAAGCGCACAAATACTGAATTGTCAGCAAGTTTGTATACCTTCGCCGTTCCTGAACCTTGGTGAAATGAATCAGCATCCATAAACATACCACTCGCGATAAGTTGAGAATCAGACTGAACCACAGAATCGGGAAGCGCCTCATCGACTTCTTTATTAAGAAAGAGCGGTGAAGCTAAATACCAACCAACGCCAAGAGCTAAAAGCACAACAATGATAACAAAAATTTTTTTCATTGATGGTGTCATAATCCAAGCGATCGTAAGAAGGCCTTATTGGTTGAAGAGCGTTTAAGAAATGATGTAACTAACAATACTTCATCCATACTTGATCCCTTTTCGAGAATGCGTGTTCGGTATTCCTTTCCAGTGGACGCATTCAAAAGACCCGATCGTTCAAAACACGTGAACATGTCTTGCGCGTATACCTTTGCCCACATGTAACCGTAATACCCGGCGCTATAGCCAGCCATATGACCAAATCCCGCAGGGAAGAGGCTAGTTTTCGGTGTTATTTCTATACCAATATATTTTACCCCAAGATCAGAAAATAATTTTGGAAGGTTTTGAATAGTGTTTGTAGTGTGTGCTTTTAAGTCAAAGAGTGCAAGCACAAGCTGGCGCATTTCAAAATATCCACTCATATGGTTCCGAGATGCAACAAGGTTGTCAAGCACATTTTCAGGAATTTTCTTTCGCGGATTTTGATAATGCCCCGAAAGATTGCGCAAAATGTTTTTATCCCAAATCCAGTTTTCAAGCATTTGAGATGGTGCTTCAACAAAATCGCGTGCCGTGTTTGATCCAGACTGTGAGGCATAGCAGGCTTTGGTAAGCGTTTGGTGCATGACATGTCCAAATTCATGAAAAAATGTCTCAACTTCGTTATGGCTGAGAAGGGAAGGGTGTTGCTTTGATGGTTTGGAAAAATTCCCAATCATTGATGCAACAGGAGTAATATATTCCTTCCTAGGAAATGCCTGTCGTCCATGAATCACATTAAATGCGGCATAATGACCATATTTCCCGGATCGAGGAAAAAGATCAAGTGCAAAGTAAGCGATGATCTCTTTTGAATCTTTGTTTTGAATGGAGAAAAGTTGGACATCCTTGTGCCAAAGAGGAAATCTCTTAACCCGCTTAAAGGTCACGGAAAAGAGCTTTGAATACAAATCAAGCATTCCTGTAATGACGCGTTCGGCCGGAAAGTATTCACGCAATAGAGTATCATCAAGATCGAGTGTTTCTTTTTTGTGCTTTGTGATGTAAAAAAGAAGATCGTGATAGGCGAGCTTTACAGATTGATCTCCTGTATGAGTGCGCTTTAGTTGAGTGAGTAAGGAAATGTCTTCTCTCGTCTTCGTTCTTAGTTTTTTTATCAAATCTTCAACAAAACGAAATGCCCGTTCAGCACTCTTTGCCATTTTGATTTCAGTTTGAAAATCACCGTGGTGTTTGTAACCAAGAAGTCTGGCACGCTCATTGCGCAACGAGATAATTTTCTTAAGCAAAAAAAGATTTTGCTTCCCACCCTTTTGAAAGAAAACATGTGCAAGCTTTTCCCGCTCTTTTGCGTTACTGCAATATTTCATAAAAGTGAAAAAATCAGGATAACTAGTAGTAACAATGTATTGACCTCGCTTATTCTTTCTTAGGTTTGTAAGATACGATGTAGGAAGCCCCTTTGCTTCCTGTTGTGTGATTGTAATGGAGTTTTCGTAGTCGTTGATAGTTTTAGAAAATTGAACGGAAAGTACATTGAGTTTTTTTGTAATTGTTTTAAGCCGGTTTTGTTGCCGCGTTGGCAAACCAAAGCCCATACGTCGATAATTTCGAAGCATGTCGTCAAACAGTTTTTTGTGTTCACCAGAAAGTTTTTCTTTTTTCACCGCATATTCTTTGAGTGCTCGATAGAGACCCTCATCAAATTCAAGTTCCGTATTTTTTTCAAGAAAAAAATCAACCGCTTTTTTCGCAGTTTCTCGAACCAATTTTTTAGGGCTCACATGCATCAAAAAATCAACACATGTAACACCATCGACAACGGTGTAGTCTGCGGCTTCAAGCGCTAAAATAGTATTAGCAAACGTCCGTTGTTCTTTGGGAAGTGCTTTAATATCCGCATAGCGCTTTTGCTTTGTGTCGAGATATTGGTGTACAGCCAAGTTGATGTCGTGAGCATTCCATTGAGTCCAGAGAAAATCACTCTTATTATACTGCTTTCTTCTCATAGCAACATCTTATAGTATAGCATGAAAAAAGCATCGAAAAATTTCCCCCAAAAATAAAAATAACCAGAGAAAAAATAGAGCAGATTAAAAAAGATTATTATTACTAAGCGAAAGAGGAACGCTAGTGTTTTGAGCTTTGCATGAAGTTGAACAATATACCGATCCGTCATGATCGGGACACGCGTCACATACCAAAAAATGATCATGGCAGTTCAAATTACTGCAATTCGCATACGTTTCTGTCGCCGCGCCGCAAAGCGCACACGTACCAATAACAGTATGATTACCGTCATCGTAAGAAACAGAAACTCTTCCGTCGAAAACATATAGTGACCCCAAGAAATGTTGATTAGGATATCGCTTCATATAGCTCACAATACCACCATCAAGTTGTGAGACATCCTTGAAACCTTGCGAGAGAAGATATCCCGACGCCTTTTCACAGCGCACGCCACCGGTGCAAACTGTAACGATTTTTTTATCTTTTAAGTCTTCAAGTTCAGAAATGACATTCGGAAGATCGCGGAAGTGTTTAAGCGCGGGAAGTCGTGCACCTCGAAAATGTCCAGATTGGTATTCATATTCATTGCGCATATCAACAACCGTGAATTCCGCTCCCGATTCATACAGAGCGTGAAGCTCATCAGGAGTAACACGTTTTCCGGTAAGAGTCTTGGGGTTAATGTCACTATTGTCAAGGTGAAGACTTACCAGTTCAGAGCGAATTTTCACAGAAAGTTTTGGGAAGGCATTGCCCGTTCCAGAATCTCGCTTAATGTCCGTATCGACAAAACGAGGATCAGCAAGAAATTCAGCAAGATATTCGTCAATCATAGAATCCTTGCCCTCAAGCGTTGCATTAATGCCTTCATGAGCAACAATAATACGGCCTTTCAGGTTAAGACGTTTACAAAGCGATAGTTGATCAAGATGGAGTTGGTCGGGGTTATCAATCGCGACGTAGTTATAAAAAAGAAGAATGCTATAGGAATTCTCCATACAATAAATAGTGTAAGAAAAATAGACAAGAAGTCAATGAATAAGTATAGACTACAAAACTACTACTCAATTGCTTTCTCAAGCCGTTTTGCAATAGCGTACATGAGGAAATAAAAAAGAATAAAGCCGATAAGAAGACCGATTTCAACAAAACGAAAATACTGTTGAAAAAGAGCAAGTGACTCAGCAAAAAAATAACTGAAAAGCCCAATCAGAAAAATCCAAAGCAGTACTGCAAAAAAATCTGCCTTAAGAAAGCGTTTAAAAGAAAGTTCAACAACGCCGGCGCGTAAAAGAGAAAGGCGATTCACGCCATAAATAAATTTTGTGGTTGCAAGCGTGGCAAAAGGGTGCCGAACGAGCTGATGATCGAGCGGGTCAACGAATCTATGAATGCGGCGAAAAAGAGAAGGAAAAAGGCGATCAATTCCAGCACCAAGGTAATACCACAACATATCGCCAAAAAACATACCAAAGACAATAACAGAAAGCATAGGGAAAAAAGAAAAATATCCTTGAACAAGAAGATAAAAAGCAACAAAAGCAACGTGGCTTCCCTCAACCAAGACACCAAACAGAAGCAAGCCATATGCGAGGAGGGGAATAGAGACGATACTCTGAAGAAATAATGATTCCATCAATTGTCAGTATAGCAGACAGCGAATAAGAGCATTTGATCAAGAGAGAATGTCTATGATATGCCCACGTTAGCGTTTTGCCGCGTCTCATTCCAGTGCGATGCATGAAAGCGAGGTGACGGATGTCGGAACAGCAAATTGGTGCAGTTGCAATTTCCGCAGATTGGAGTGATGAACGCACCAAAGAAAGAAGAGACGAGAAGCCTCTGAGAGAAGAAGTGGGTCGGGTAGTGCTAAAACGCAATCAATCTGGAGAACGATGGCTCGAAATATACGATCATTTCGAAGAATAAAAAGCAGTCATTTCACTGAACACACATCATGAAGCCGCTACCGTGCGCGGTTTACGCGGAAAAAAAGGAAACAAAAGGAGTCACGGTTACACCACGCACTAACACAAATCAATCAATTCCTAACGCCCCGCCAGTGACGGGGCTGTTTTTATAAAAGCTAAGGAAAAAATAAAGAGTAAAAAAATTACTGCAAGCCAAACAGTTTTACAACAAACGAAACCATGAAATCACCATCACTACCATAGACAAGATTTGCGCCAAGGGCGCCGGTAAAGAGCATGCCAAGAAACCCAAGAACTGCGAGTGTCTTAACAATAACGCGTTTTTGGCCATTATCAACTTTTGAAAAAAACGTGAAGGCAGCGATAATGACAAAAATAAAAGACGTAATAAGCGCAACCTGTTTATGAGCATTTACGGCCGGTGTTTCCCCATAGGACGAGGCCGCGATGAACCCGGCGACGATAGCCGGAAAGAGCGAGATCGTCCCCGTGTAAAGAAGAAAAAGTTTAATAACGTGCCACGGGACACGGGATAGGAACCGCGAGAAGGGGACGATTTCAAGAACTGCATAGATCATCAAAAACGCGATAGGGAAATGCACGATAGCAGGATGGATATTCATAAGTCTAAGTATACTACAATCAGGAAACTATTTTATGACAAAATGCTGATTTCTGAAAATACTGAATCTTAAAGGCAAATAGTAGAACCTGCTATACTACGGCTATGAAGTTAGTCGCCCACACACTACTCATAGTGACAATAATCAGCGCCGCGCTCGTTGGTGGAGCAGTATTAAGAGGCATTTCTTATACAAAAAACATTCCTGTCGCACAGGTTCATGAGATTACGATGGAAAAAGAGAGTAGTGTAGAGAAAGAAATACCAAAAGATGAACTAGTGGTGGAAGAATCCGAATCCCAACCTAAACTCGAACCAAAGATAGCCGAGGAACCAGTGGTAAAAATTGAATCAACACTGAATCTTTCAAGCAACAAAGTGCTCCAGGGCGAAACACTTATTATTGAGGCGAAGGGTACAATCAAAAACGCAACGCTAAATGGCAACCCACTCACCTTCAGCGATATTGTTGGAAAACAAATTGCTGTTATCGGATTTGATACACGTGCAACAACCGGAGAGCTCATATTCCGCTACACCATTGAAAACGGAGAAATAACAATGCCGATAACACTTGCGCCGAAACAATATCCCGTAACAAAAATTGTTATACCGCAAGAATTGATGGATCAAGGCGTAACAACGGGTGATCTTGTAACATCAATCGTACAAACCGACAACGTAACGCTCGCCGATATTCTTAAAAAACGAACTGATTTCTATTATTTCACAGAACCCTTCGTCGAACCGCTCGACAGATGGATTGATGTTGGTGGATTTGGCAATGTGCGCGAAGATCAAAACGGTGCAATCAGACACCTGGGCGTTGATCTTGATGGCGCAATCGGTGATCCAGTCTATGCGACGAATAGGGGAGAGATACTCTTTGCAGGCGATCTACAAAACTACGGCAACTCAATCGTCATTGATCATGGCCTCGGCATTTTTTCAATTTATCTCCACCTTTCAAAAATAAGTGCAGAAAAAGGAGGCGTTGTTGAACGAGGAGAGGTCATTGGCGATGTCGGAAATACCGGCGCATACACACTCGAACCCCACCTCCATCTTGGAATAAAAATCGGCACAAACAGCGTGAATCCCAAGAATTTTATTGAAACATTTAACAAATTATTGAATTAGAAAACTGCGATGAAATTAATTCTGAAACAACCCCCCCCTATACAAAAGGAGTTATAAAGGATAAAAAAATTAATAAAAGAGGACGCTGTTCATGAGTTCAGAAAAAAAGCTTCGTATCGGATCATAGGGAGTGAGATGGGTAACTGAAAAAAGTGCGACGTAATCCTGATGTGAAACCACAACACTATCACCCTGATAAAGACCATCCCACGAATAAGAAACCGCGGGTTTGTCGGCAACGATACGCTCCTCATACTCTCCATCAGAAAGTTTAAAGTTTGAAAAACTAAAACCTTTCATCCAAGCAACAGGATCAAGCGTTTCGGGACTTTGATAAAGATCAACGGTAATTGCAACCGGTCCCTCGCGTCCAGGAAGCTTGCCTTCACGGAGTAAGCGGTTTTCCTCCGTGTCTTCGGTAAGAACAATAGAAAAATGTCCGCGATGCCCATCACCAAGCTCTCGCGTTTCGAGGTAATAAGTTTCAGGATACAAAAAACGTAAGCCGAATTGTTTGGAATCATACGTCTTCCAATGAGTAGTCGGGACAAAGGTAACAAGGTTGCCATCAGTAATGCGTAAATAGGTTGAAATACCAACAGACGGAGGAGCACTGAAGGATTCATCCTCGGAACGTACAGCATAATTCACAATAAGAACACCATCGCGCACTTCAGTAGTCTGCGGAGTAATCCGATCACCAAGAAAAACAGCATTTGTACCGACGTATCCAGTGTCGGTTTTTAGAGCGGCTACAACATAATAAAATGTTCCACTGCCGCCACCATCTTGCGTAAGAAGAAACGCAATATCAGAAACGCCATCACCATTCAAATCTCCCTCGGCTTCATTGCCGAAATACTGTGTAACAGTTTTTAGAGTAGAGCCAGGAGTAGCTTCCGTTTCCGCATAGCCGTTAACGAGTTTGACAGATTGCCCCTCGACAACATAAGTAACGTCTTTGTAGGAGGGTTGAAAACCACCATCACCCTGTTTTTCGGTATAAACATAATGATTCAGGAAAAAGAACCCACCAAGAGAAATAATACCGAGAATGAGAATAATAAAAATCAGTGTTCGCATGAGATAAATAGTCTACCACATAAGATAACTACAATCTCACCAGAACTGTTACGCTGTCAGGAATACAATGATAATCAAAAGGGTAATAATGGCGAACACACCAATGGTTTTCCAAAACAAATCTACCGCACGCTTTTTCTCACCGTCTAAATAAAGCCGCAGAGGTTGACAGACAAAGAAGGATCCCATCATGGCAACCGAGAGTACAAAGAGTGAGAGCATCATGATGGGGATAAGGATATTTTCTGGTGCGTTACTCGGCATCAAAACAAACCGCATAAGGAAAACAATAAGAACAATATAGAGCGATGCCGAAACAGCGTTTACAAAAGGATTCTTACTCATGCTGATAAAACAACCACGAGACAGAAAAAGTCTTACTGTCGCTTGTTGGGGATTTTTAATATTTCAAATATTCTTCATCGCTCGTCGCATCATAGACGTCAAATGTGAGATAGTTTACAAGCAGTTCTTCACCAGCATGAATATCGCGATTTGCAACGCCACAGGGTTCTGAACCATCACAATCAACAGTATCAATGTTGTTCAGGTTTTTTGAGTGATTCGTAAATCGGCTGTCATCAATAGAGAAAATATAGTTTCCTGAATACATTGAGAGATAGGAATATCGGGTAATAAAATCACGCTGGAACTGTTGCATTGCCTCAACTTCCCGTGGTTCAAAAACAAGATCAAATCGCGGATTGAATTTCAAGTTATCGTACCTTTTGAAATATTCTCATCAGCAAATAATCCTATTCCATTTACCACGCTTGATCTAATAGATGCTTTAATGGTTAACATATTTTGTAAAAAATAAATAATACTACATCCTTTAATCAGAAAATTCTTGCCTAAATTTATTTGCAATTTTGCGAAAAGCGCCCTTCCCTAAAATGTTTTCAATAGTACGAGCGAGAGGGAGAAGATTACCGCTAAAATTCGCTCGTGCAAATTCCTCAAAAACTTCATCTGTGCTAGTAAATTTTCTACCAGATTTTTCCAGAATCTCTTCTAAGGTATCTTTAAACGCCTTACGTTCACGTTCACGTCCGGGAGAGCCAATGTTTTCTTCTTGAATAGCTTTAATAAGAATGCTATCAATATAACCGATTTTATACATTTCTGGATCATCCGAGTCCACCTCGCCTTCTAATGCTTGAGCAATAGTTTCTAAATGAGGAAGTGAGTAAAGTTGGTCAAGAATGTCGCGTTGACGATCTTCAGAAAAATTGCGGATCTCCATGGATTTTTTTACCCACCGTTTAACAACGGTAAGTGCATTTATCTCTGATATAAAAAGAGGGTTTTGTATAAGTTCTGTTTTAAAAAAACGATCCGTTGATTCAACAACGATGGCTTCTTCAAGATCGGTAAAGTAATGCCCCTCATCAGTTCTGTCAAAAACTCGAAGACCCGATCGATAGGGACCAATGTCGCCATCTTTAAAAACTTGAACAGCTTTGTATGATTTCGCGTGGAGAAGTTCGTGGGCAACACAAGCTGCGAAACTTACATCGGATTGACTTCGTTCAACAGCGATACGTTGAGAGAGTAGTGAATGAAAACCACCTCTCAACTTGCCTTCGGTTACGAGAGGGACACTACCTTCTTCTAGAATAAGAATGCTTTCCGGAGGAAAGGGCTTTGGATTACCGCCATAGGATGTAACATAGTGATCCACCCATGATTCTGCGAGAGCAATAATGTTTGCATCTGTTTCAGAAGCAGAACGTTCATATGGCTTTGTGTCTTCATAATCATGTTCTTCAAGCCATGCTTGCAACTCCTTGCGTGCCTCCGATTGATCCTCTGAAGATCCGCCAACAACTCGCTCATAATGTGATTCAAATTTTGAACTCATAAAAAATTATATCCATTTCTGCTCAACTAAAAATTCTTTCACGCGCTGGAAGATTTTCTCGTGTCCCTTGGCATTTGGGTGCAGTCCGTCTTCGAATTCGTCATTCTCAAGTAATCCAACATCAAGATAAGGGATTCCCTGCTCACTGCAAACATCTTGTATGATTCCTTTGTAGTGCGAGAGATGTTCGTTGGTGTAATAAAAACTTCCCCATGAGACAGGCATCGTCTTTGACTCATCACAATCCTCAAACCCCATGAAGATAATGTTTTCCGTAATCAAACGGGCGCGCTTAATGATTTCCGTGACATTAGCGCGAAACTTCTCTGGTGAGACAAGGTGCTCATTCGGATCACTGATATAGAGTGCATCGTTAGCGCCAGTTTGGAAAATAATTCCATCAGCATGACGTATCTTCGCTTCATTCTCAAATCGTTCAAGAATGGTTTCCGTTGTGCCACCGGAAATACTCAAATTATAAAGCTCAAGATAATCATCGCCTTCGCGATTGCCAATATAAAACCACAGGCGTTTTGCCCAGCCACCTATTTCTAAATCCCAAGCACCCCACGCTGTGCTATCGCCAAAAATACAAAGTGATTCCATAGATATTAGTATACCGCACGTTCCCAAGAATATTGATGCTCATCCTGAATTTATAAAAGATCTCTAAGTTGGTCGACGGAAATATCAGCATCACGGAGAATGCTTTTTAGAATTTTCGGATGCAAAATATTAGAACCGTGAGAGGGGACTGTGGTTCGTAGCCCTTTTCCGTTTTTATAAATCTTGTGGCTTCCGCTCTGACGCGCAAGAGAAAAACCGGACTTCTCGAGCACCGAAATAATTTCCCGTGCAGTAAGTCGAGGTAATTCCGGCATAGACAACCTTAGACAGTAACTTCTATTGTCGCCAAACTAACCGACTGCGAGGTCGGAATATTTTCTTTCTTTAAAAGACGGTCTTCAAGATGAAGTTTAATAGCATCCCGAATATTCTCGAGCACTTCTTCATAGGTTTCTCCTTGGCTGTAGCATCCCTGTAGTTCGGGGCAAAGTGCAAAATAGCCGTCGTTATCCTTCTCTATTATTATGGAAAATTTGTAGTTTTTCATATCGAATAAGTCAAAATTACCATACAATAAAGCCGAAATCAAATACTAAACTAAACGGTGCGGTCGCATCTAGGAATACAGCCTGAATCTTTCTACTTTGGAAAAACGATTTTCTCATTCAAAAATCAAGAATTATTTCTCTGGAAAAAAAGAGATCGTTTATTAGATGCATGTTTTTAACCATATTCAGTCGCTATATTCCAAGCTCTTTCCAAGGATATTTTTTCAATCTCTCCTCGTTTCAGTTTTTTTATGTATATTATGTATATAATGATATCGCTCCTCCAGAAACGGAGGGTAATCACATAGATCAAAGGTTCGAGGGAATACTGCTTGCAATATGGAATTAAAATGGGGTTGTTGATCGAAAGAACTCAAACCGAAGAGTCACTTATGCTCGGGGTAGTACAAGCAGCAATCACACTTCAAAGAAAGGGAGTGAGAACATTCAAATGTGGAGAGGTGTTCGAACTCTCGAAAGAAGAGCGAGATGCAATCATTGAGAGCGCAGCGGAAATCCATAGGAGGGAGCTTGGGGATATAAAGAGAGCTCTTAACCTTGCTGAACTTGGTATTTGGACTCCAGGTCACTAACCGAACACGTCACAAATACAAGCGGGTTCCCCAAGAAAGAGCCGGTTTTTTTTATAAACAACAGGAATTAAGCTTATTTCGAATACAACTTCAAAACCGCCTCAAAGCCCTTTAGGTTTTTATCCCACTCAACAGCAGTGTGTGTTGCAAGTTCAATCGTGATGGCAGGAATACCCTCTGTTGAGAGCCAGTCTGCGGCATCACCGGTTACTTCATAATAAGGGTAGTCATCATAGCGTGTGTAGCCTGATGCCTTGCTATAGGCATCAAGGAGTTGAACGGTGCCGGGAAGGGGATCGTCGCCACAGAACGAAGTATAAACGCCGTTGCTTGCGCTATGGAAGAAAATTACGCCAACTGGATTCTCGGCAAGGAAAAAATCTCGGAGCGCAGCTGATTCCGGCTCTGAAAATGCGGCGGTGCCCGCGTTCACATCATATGAGCGCCACACAGCCCTTGGTTGCCACTTGCAGGCAAAGTTGCGATTCAGGTCAACCTTGTGAGCGTTAAAGCGTCCGGCAACAACGGGGTCATCAATCGAAACTTCATCGGCAAAATTAAATTGCGGTGCATCTGTTGCCTCAAAGCGTTCAGATGTTCCAACAACACGCGCAAGACCGTCCGGATTCGCAACAGGAATAACAACAACGCTGACATTCTCCGGAATACGCGTGGGGTTCGCGGTGAGGTAGTCAATCAAGTCATAGCTCAAGAGCGCCGAGTTCCACTCATATCCGCCATGCATCGCACCGACATACACAATTGTTTTCTCACCCGTGCCGAAACGGTATGCCTCAATGGGACGTTGCTCAACAGATTGCCCAATGACGGTATAGGGTTTCTGCTCCATGACGTCTTCAGGTTTTGTTACCTCGGTTGTGTCAGTCGTATCATTCGAAACAGGTGCCGTCTCCTTATTGCGGGTAAAGAAGAAATACAACCCGCCTCCGATCAAAATCAGAATTAATAACGTCAGTATAATTTTTTTTATATTCATATGGAATTAGTATAAACCACCTCGAATTCTTTTGCTAATAAGGGGAAAATATAAATGCTGACCTCCCCCCCTGGCTGTAAACGAAATAAGGTTAAATAATTAAGGCGTATTTTAGTTTGTTCTTTTTATCTTAACTTAAAGTGGTCGAGCCACTTGAATTTCTCACTGATTCTTGTTTATTAAATCTAATTTTTTCCCACGACGCCAACCTTTAATTTCTGATTCTCGTTGCCTTGCTTCTATTAATGTAGAAAAAGTTTCCGAATAAATGAGAGTGACTGGTCGTCGAAGTTTGGTGTAATGCGCTCCCCATCGTGATTCATTGTGTTGCTTCACTTTTCTCTCTAGATTATTCGTACAACCCACATACAATGATGTATCGGCACATTGGAGAATATATACGATATAAGACATAATTGTTCCTTCACTCCAACCTTGCTGTGTGTGTTGGAAAAAATACGAACGCACTTCCGCGAAAATCCCGTGGGTTAATCCCCTGGGGGATGGCGTGCGGACGCCTAGTGAAAAAATGGTGCTCTGATCGCCTCCGCCCTGGACAAGCCGTGGCGGCCGCACAACAGCCCCGCCCTCGCTTCGGATTGTTTTCCGCCAAAGGCGGAAGCGCGCCGGCCAAGTTTTTGAATTCAACTATGGATGGGCGGGTCTGGTGCGGAGGCCCGCTCAGCTCCTCCAGAAGTTATGTGGTTATTCTACGCTTAGTGGCGCCACCGTGTCCACTTCTTGCAGAGCTGAGCGGGCCAGGCGTCAGAGCGCTACTATTGTGTTTCCGCAGTAGCGGAAACACGGGGACTGGAGCGGGGCTTCCTTATTACACCAGAATTTTTCTTTCCCCGAGATAATTTTTTGTTATGAACCCTGTCTCACCCGTCATCTTCGCGGCTTGATATGAACTTTCGACAGAATTAACAACGAAATCGAGACTATAAAAGGATGAAATCGCAATCATGATGTCGGTGATAGGTACGCTACTCTTAAACGTTCCACGTTCATCGTCTTTCTCAATCTCGAAAAACTTTTCACTCTCGAGTAATTCTTTCGGATCACCATCCATAATTTTTCGATCTTGAATATCACATTTTTTAACTCTCCATCCCATATCCGTTAGTCTTTTTTCGATGATTGCTGTGTCTACCATGACGGTGACCCAAAGGTGCCCCATCATGAGCCGTACACAATTTTTTGCTGACAATGGCATAACAGAGTAAGGTACGACATTACGAGTAAATTGTCCGTTTTCCTCATAGAAACTGTTAAAGCTATCAAAAGGAATAACGGTATCATTCTCCTTAGCCCATTGTGGATAGCTGGCTTTAAAAGCATCGACTATTCTCTCAGATTGCCCCACTATCTTATCGACCGCCACGACACGGATAAAATAGCCCTCCTCTACTATCTCATGAGCTATGCCATCTCGATTAGCTTTCCTTATAAGCCTCCGTAGGGCTCGAAAATGATGCTTTATGGGAAAATCCAAATCAACAATCTTTACTTCAAAGAAATTTTTTACTGAGTTGCCTTCTTTCTTAGTCAATCGTACCTTTCTTTCGACCATAGACATCTGCGCATTTAGATGTCTCCATTTTTGTGGTTTCGGAATTGCTTTACTACGATTAATCTCATAGAAAATCTGCCCAACATCATATATAACTTTGCCGCGTTCTTTTATCTCAAAAATAATTTTCTTGCCATCGCGATTTAAGACTGTAAAATCACCGACACGAAGTGTACGAGTTAGATCATTGACTATTGGGAATCCTGACAGACTTCGTAGGTACTTCTCAAGCGCGGCGCGATAGTCATAGTCCTGTTGCGTGATATGACCGGGGCCAGGTCCGTCTGATAGATGCCTTAGGATTGGCCGATCAAATTCAAAGTTTCGCCATGCAATACCGTCAGCAATAGTTTGTAAAACTCGTATCCATTGTCTCTGAGCGAGTATAGATTTTTCAATACCAGCCTTTTCCGAATCGGTTGTTGCTTTTGATAATTGCTGATTAAAGTCACGTAGCCCGTTCTGCATATCTGCAAGTCTATGGAGCATCCCGATTTGAATACCTCGCATCAAGAGCTCACTCTTTTTTAGAATAGGTAATCTGCTGAAAAACAGAGTCTTAATAAATGGCTTATAGTTTTGATTGTAAGATGGACTGCCTACAAGTTGCATCACTTCCACCATTTCTTTATGAATCTGCTGGATGTTTCTTTTTTGAGTTATTTCCCCGATTTTGTTCGATTGTCCTGTTTGCATAGCATCTGGCAATTTTCTGCCGTTGTTCTACCGCCTTCGTGCCAAGGTTTTATGTGGTCTGCTTCCATTTCTTCAATGCCAAAGGGGTTTTTACACTTCTTACATTTGCCCTTTTGTTTCTCGTAGGCCTTTCGCTTCATTTTATCGTCGAAAGCACGAAGCGATAGATATTTCTCTTGACGTGTCAGTACATAGGGATATATTCCACTGTGGCTCGTTACATCATCGTCTTGAATTAGCTCTGCAATTTCAGTTTCCAGCTTAGCAGGATTTAATTTCGTATCTTTATAGCTGTTATAGAGCTCGCCCCAATTTACATTCGCCATTTCTTTGCGGTAATTAGGGAATGTGTTACGCACCCACTCAATCACGCTCTGAAAATATTCCCATAGCTCGCTTGCATTCTCATCATGTTGATGTTGAGACATATATTCCGCTGGTTTTTCTTCGCCGTAGTCGCGTGCCGAAATCCATTTTAATGCCTTTTCCAAAAACTCTTGGCGAATTGGCGATCCTTTCACATAATCTTGACCAATACGATACGCTGGTGCACCACTTTTAGAAAACCATCGCTTCGCGTCTGTAAGCCATTCTCCAGTATAATTTGCATTGCGTAACTCTTGAGGTGTCAAAACTTCCCCCGCAGTATTTATTATTTCAAACCACTCAAGTCGCTCTTTATCGCTTCCTGTGCAGATGTACACTTGCAACGGATAATCCAATATATATTCCTGTTCGGTCTCATTTAGGCTGTGAAAATATTTTTCATCAATACTGAAGTCACCATTCACATATTGGCAGATTGAGAGCGTGCGCTGTTGACCATCAATCACTTCAAAATTGTTATTGTCCGTTTTGAGCCAATACATTGTATTTAGAGGAAAGTACGCCTCACGGTCTGGGTAGCCACGCATAATGGTTTTGACGACTTGGTTGCGCTGTTCGGCTTTGTACACGAATTCACGCTGATACTTTGGACGAATATCAAGCGTGCCGCCATACGCAACAACACCCTCCTCGGCACTATCTTTGTAGCCATTTAAGACATCGCGTATTTTGATTTTGTTTAGCTCGATTTTCATACTCAATTTTTTGTTTTAATAATTATTCTGGAAAATGGACATCTCGTCTTACCACCACTCGTTACAGAGATGTCTGTTCTGCCACGATAATTTTTTGTGACCCCTAAAGTCTTTCCTAAGTCACCGAAGGGAATACCTATGAGTTCAAACTGTTCCGGATTGTATTTATCGAGAAAAGTATCAGGTACACCCATTGCACCTTTATAATCCAACGGAATCTCCGCAACCTTACGCACTTCAATTGCGCCATAATTGTCGTATTTAGGGTACTCTTCTGGGGAGTATTTTTTATATAGCGTAAGTTTCTCGTGTCGCTTGGTTGTATCAAGATTTGTAAACCAGCTTGTATTTCCCATCGGCATATACTTTTTCCCGTCTATCACCACAACGCTTTTGCCATCAAAATTATCGGGCACTAAATATTTTTTGGGGCCATTATTATATCCAAGCCAAAGTTTATTTTTTTGTATCAATGGAAAAATCTCTTTGTAGTGTATTGCGTTATTTGTCCCAATGATCAAAAACTTTTTATTGTATTCAACAAGTTGAGCAACATATTCACGGAATAATGAAAACGGAGGATTTGTAACTACAATATCTGCCCGCTTCAGTAATTCTATGCTTTCTTTGCTTCTGAAATCTCCTTCGTCCTCAAGTGGTGCCCACTCATTGTTTTTGTTTGCTTTAAGTTGTTCGGCAACATCACGCAAGTCAAATGCGCCGTCTCCATCTATATCATCAACCTCGTTAATAATAAATTTGTTGGCGGTTATTTTGGGGCGACCTTTTGGTTTTGTTGCTTTTACCAAAACCTTATCTTCATAACCGAGGAGAAGGGATGGCTGTAATACAAGTTCTGTATTAGCAATTGGCGATGGCTTGTAACTCGTGGCAATAAGTCTTTTTAGTCCCAGAGCATTGAAATTGGCGGCAAAAAATTTAAAAAAATTGCTCTCAAACGGATCATCACAGTTGCAATACACTACTTTGTCACGAAATTGGTCTTTGTAGTGTTTTATCTCTTTTTCAATATCAATAAGTTGAGTATAAAACTCATCATTCTTTGCTTTAGCTGCCCGATGAAAATTTGAGTTTGAAGATTTTGCCATAGTTATTTCAAAAGATCATCAGTTGAAACTCCAAGCGCCTTCGCTATCTTCTCGAACGTAACAAGGGTTGGGTTCTTCTTGCCATTCTCAAGCAAGCTAACATAACCCTTATCTGCACCAATTTTCTCAGCTAAATCCGTCTGCGACATATCTTTTTCTAGGCGGATTCGTTTCAAATTGTCTCCAAATCGTTTTGGTATATCCACAGGATAAGCATAACTCTAGTTGTGCAAATACACAACGTTATATTAATATGTAACAATGTACTTCGTTCTTTTATTTCCCACCCGCGGCTGTCTCGACGCGAAACAGCCGCCTCCCACCCTTGAATTCAAAAACTTGGCCGGCGCGCTTCCGCCTTTGGCGGAAAACAATCCGAAGCGAGGGCGGGGCTGTTGTGCGGCCGCCACGGCTTGTCCGGGGCGGAGGCGATCAGAGCACCATTTTTTCACTAGGCGTCCGCACGCCATCCCCCAGGGGATTAACCCACGGGATTTTCGCGGAAGTGCGTTCGTATTTTTTCCAACACACACAGCACACTAGTACGGAAATCAAAATCGGTCGCGCCTTGCGCGACGTGGCGTGGCGAATCGGCGAGGATTGACCAGGGTGGGGCGGGAGTCAGGGCGAGGGTGCGGGCGTCGAGGCGACAATTACAAAGCGATTGAGAGCATAACCTTTTCAATACTATGGGCAAATTCTTCATCTATGCGCGTAAGTCCACCGACGAACCTGATCGTCAGATTTTATCTATCGAAGCGCAGATCGCCGAGCTGCAAGAATTTGCCCAGCGAGAGCATCTTGAAGTTGTTGAGACGTTTATCGAATCACAGACTGCGAAAGAGCCCGGCCGTCCTATCTTCAATAATATGCTCTCGCAGATTGAAAAAGGTAAAGCCAGTGGAATTGTGGCGTGGCATCCAGACCGTCTTGCCCGAAACTCCGTTGACGGTGGTCGCGTGATTTATCTTGTTGATACTGCTAAGATTGTGGCCCTGAAGTTTCCAACGTTCTGGATGGAGCCCACGCCCCAAGGCAAATTTATGCTCTCAATCGCTTTCGGGCAGAGTAAATACTATGTCGATAACCTCTCAGAGAATGTGAAGCGCGGTTTGCGCCAGAAAGTGCGCAAGGGCGAAGCGTGCGGCGTGGCACCTACGGGCTATCTCAACGATTTGGCTACGCATCTCATGGTGCCCGACCCCGCCCGCTTCCGCCTCATCCGCGAAATGTTTGAGTATTACGCGACGGGATCACATTCTCTGAAAGAGGTTCGCACTTTTATCTCTGCCCGGGGCTTGGTTAGCCGAAGCGGCAAAGTGCTTTCCCTCTCCAATATCCAAATGGTCCTCAAGAATCCTTTTTACTACGGTATGTTTGTTTTTAATGGCGAGCTGTATCAGGGAAAGCACAAGCCAGCGATTACAAAGAAACTTTTTGATCAGTGCGCCGATGTTATGCTCCGCAAAGCTCACCCTACCAAGCGAGGCGAGCAGATACATATCCTTCGCGGTCTTATGAAATGCGGCTCGTGTGGTTGTTCCATCACCAGTGAGTTGCAAAAAGGTCATGTGTATTATCGCTGTACCAAGAAGCATGGTATATGCACCGAGCCGTATGTCCGCGAAGAATCGCTCGCCTCGCAGATGAGTGAGTTGATCAAAAAAGTTTCTTTGTCCCGAGCGTGGGCGGATGTGATGCTCAAGGAGTTGGATAGTGAACAGCAAGAATCCGCCCACGCCGGAGCCCTGTTCGCTCAATCCTTAAAGGACAACATCAAAGTATTCGAGGAGAAGCTTGATGTGCTCATGGATGTTCATCTTGATGGAGTTATTTCTGCCGAGGAGTACACCACGAAAAAGAAGCTTCTCCTCGATCAAAAGATTGATGTTGAGCAGAAGTTAAAGGATTTTGAGCGACAGGGCTATCGCTGGCTCGAACTTTCTCGTCAATTCATTTTAGACAGTAACCAAGCCATAATTATCGCTTCCGAAGAAAATCTCGAAGCCAAAAGAGATTTTCTTAAAAAGATTGGCTCGAACCCCCGCCTCGCGTCCCGCTCGCTTCTTTTGGATTTCAAAAACCCTTGGCGAATTCTCTCGGAAACCCCCGTCGCGTCGCTTTGCGACGCTCCGCATTTTGGCGAAAACGGCGATTCTATTTTTTGGCTGAGCACCTCGTGTTAGAACCTGGTATGATCAAGCCCCACAAGGCTATTTTCAATATTTCTATAATATCACGTCGACGCTCCTCGGGCGCCTAAAAAGTGACAAAAGTGACACATATGAGCGATGTAAAGTTACACACTACTGTCACATGCTATTGCTAGCTACCCAATTCAATGCTCGAAAGTACCGTCTGGAAAACTTTACCAATATATTCACCAATACCCAAGTTTAGCGAGTCTCTCAAATCAGTATCTCAATGTCAGCATTTGATCGTAGTTCCTGAACATGTGCCGCAAGGAGTTCCTGTTGTTTTTGCTGAATGACAAAGGACTCAATCTGTCCGCGAACGTCTTCAAGCGGAGGAGTGTCTTCCGTAACCGCAGACTCCTGTTCGTAGAGCACGTTGACTTCTTCGTCAGTTACTGTGATTGACGCGAGGTCTAGCGTTTGTTCAAGATATGCCTGCATAGCTACTTCTCCTTTCACCTGTTCACGAAAATCAGACTCGGAGAGCCCCTGCTCCGAGAGCGCTTCTTGAAACTGCGCGTCGTCAGGAAACTGACCTTTGATAAGCTCAATTTGAGCGCTAACATCAGCCTCTGTTGCCGTGATGCCCGAGTTTACGACCGCTTGCTGAATGAGCGTGTTTGCAATGAGCCCATCAAGCGCTTGCGCTTGGAGCTGTTCTTTGCCTGCCACATCAAGTGATGCCGTGTCAATTCCTTGCTGTGCGGCGATTTGCGCTTCAGAGTTTTCTAATTCCGTGCGGGTTATGTCCTCGCCGTTTACACGCGCAACGGTTTCAGAAAACTCGGGCGTACCATTTTGCGATGGCGCTTCTCCGTTTGAAGACAAGAACCACACACCGACGGCAACGACTAAAATTCCGACAATGGCAATAAGTACTGTTTTTTGTTGCATATATTTGATATTCGTTATTTTTTAGTATGAAAAACCTGCCGACTACAGATTCTTTTGTTTGTCACTGTGTATCTTCACCCTAACAAAGTGAGTATATAATACAACCCCCACTTTTATTTTTGTGATGCATTACAGCAAAAACGCGATACCCGCCGCAAGCACGAAGAGATAAATACCTCGTTTGATCCAGACAATATTTACTTTCCTAAAGATTCTCTTTCCGACCGCAAGGCCCACAAGAAGAAACGGCAATGCAAAAAGTGCGTATACCAGGATTTCGCCAGACATTCGGCCGGATATTGCGTGTCCAACGATGGTAAAAAGGCCGGTAAAGAACATGTAGGTCGCCATGAGATCTTTGATCTCCGTTTTGGAAAGATCGCCGTTTGACGATGAATAGAGTCCGACAAGCGGACCATGCACATTGAACGAGGCGCCGAAAAATCCCGCTACGAGGCCGGTAACCGTTCCGGTCACATTTCCTGTCGGTAGGAAATGTCCTTTGAAAAATAAACCGTAGAGCGCGTATATGACAAGAAAAATGCCCAGTACGACCGTGAGTAGCTGTTCGTCAAGCAGACGTAAAAATACCATTCCCAAGGCGACACCGATCGCTGAACCAACAAGGAGCGGCCGTATATATTTAAAAAGATTTCCTGTTTTTGTACGCAGAGCAACTATCCCTGTTGCTGTTGTGGAGATGATGGCAACAAGCGGTATCGCAACTGATAATGGCAAGAGAAACGGCAGAAGCGCCATTGATATCGTGGCGACGCCGAATCCGGTCAACTCCGGCGCTATACCGGCGATGAAAAAAATGATTGCGAAATATACGTATTCAAAACCCATAGTATAGTTGTTTTAATAATTCGGCAGATGTCTTAAGAATTCTTTCACTGACTCCGAGCATCCAGCAAAATCAGTCTCGGGCTCATAGAGCACTGAAAGATTCACATCTTCTTGCAACTCTCCATCCCACCAGTACATCGTCACGACACCGTTTTCATAATCGGTGGTTGAGTCGTCAATGAGCTCGCGCGGAATCTCCTCCGCACAATTTTTTCGTAAGACATCGCGACTGTATTCGGTGTCAACAAGCGGCGCAACAATATTGTGCAAGAATCGCGCATATGCGGTCTTCGTTTCTCTGTCAGAGTCAAGCGGATAGAGTGTTGCTATCGCCACGCGACCGTAGTCAAGGAAATAATCGGTCTGTGCGTCCGCGGCGGGTGTCTCGTGCTCCACCGCAAGATGGAGGCGGCCATTTAAGAAATTTCGTGTGCAGGATCGGTTAAGAGCAACATCATTACAATCAACCCTGTTTTCGATCCATGGCTTAGGATCTCCAATTTCGTGTACTTCTACGGTAATGAATTCTCCGAACTCACCGAGTTCGTACTGTGGCCATGGGATATCGGGGTCCTTGGCAAGCACCATGTATGTGTTGTCAATTCCTTGAGAGCTACGCATATACCACCCTTCGGGCAAATCATCTTCAGTAATGCCGAATGGATACATGGTTGCTGTATCACCAGTTTTTGACACCAGTACGCTTCCATCCGGAATGCCTGCCTGGTCACAAAATGCCACAACGCGTCCCGGCAGTGGAATGTGAAAGAGTGTAAACATTTCAATCGTTGCGCTGTTTCCTCCATCCGTTTCAACTATCCTGCTATTGCCAAAAAGAAGCGCGACGCGCTGAAACGGGTTATCGAGCATTTCATTTACCGCGTACGTGGCGCATCGTGCCAAACGCTTATCAACAGATACGGTATCGCGTATCGTGAGTTTGGAAACAGCAACACCAATAGCGAGGGCGATTACGACAATGAGTATCATCCTGTGTTTTGAGTCACGCATGAAAAGCATAACTACATTTTATACTTTTCTGTACATAAACGAAAACCGCCCGTAATTGGACGGTTTTCGTTCTGGATACCGGACTCACCGGGTATGCTGTTGGCGGAATAGGAACCTATGCGTCTCAGTCACCTGACTTAGCATATGGCTGCTGCGGGACCAGGATTCGAACCTAGGTTACTTGATTCAGAGTCAAGCGTCCTACCACTAGACGATCCCGCAATAAGTACTGACGTATTACCTAATAATCCACAACGAGTAAACGTTATTAGTTGTGCATTATTAGTCGCGCCAATGCGCTATGTAGTATAATAAATGAGAAGTTTAAGTGCAAATAAAACTGGAAGCGTCTCTTTGTAATTATAAAATAGTATAAAAATATGAGAAAAACATACATCTACATCATGCTCGGAATAGTGGTAATAGCTGGACTTTTTGTCTATCCAAAATTAACCGATCCTAATCGCGGGTTAGTAAAATTTTGGAAGCAGGCTGGATTAAATTGTCTGCAAAGTCACAATAATCTTTTCTACCATATTCATCCTCGCTTGTTGATTACAATAGACGGCGAAAGAGAACCAATATCAGCAAATCAGGGAATTCAAGGAAGTTGTATGTCGGAGATGCACACACACGATGGCACAGGAACGTTACACTTAGAACCCATAGAAAAAAAGGATTTTACGCTTAATCAGTTTTTAAGCCTTATCTTAAAAAAACCATTGCAACGAGAAGGATTTACATATCAAATACTTGTGAATGGAGTACTCGATACCTCTAATGGAGAAGTTGTATTAGAAGATCATCAAGAACTCGTTATTGATTATGTTTCAGAGGGTCAAGAGAGCGTTCAAGAAAAAGAAAACGAGACAGACGAAACTAACACGAGCGAATAATGCCGGATTTAACAGCACAACAACAGCAACACCAAAAGGAAGTTGCAGAAAGAATCAAACAATCACTCGATGGAAAAGTAGATGACATTTCGATTATTCACATCGTGAATGATTTAGTTGAAAATGCACACGAGATGGGAGCGTCAGATATTCACCTTGACCCCGAAGAAGGGGATATTCGCGTACGATTCAGAATCGATGGTGTTTTAAGTGACTTTTATAAACTTCCCAAAGAGCTCCAATCAGAAGTAACGACGCGCGTAAAGGTGCTTGCGGGTATGCGCACCGACGAGCATCAAGCGGCACAAGACGGCCGCTTTAAATTAAGCCTCGAGGATGGCCACAAAACAAACATTGATGTCCGTGTCTCTATCGCCCCGACTTACTTCGGAGAAAATTGTGTCATGCGACTCCTTGCACAAACAAAAGGAGGAAGCATAACGCTTGAAAGTCTAGGGTTTTCCGGAACAAACTTAGAAAAAATAAATCGTGCAATGAAGCGACCTTTTGGATTGATCCTTGCAACAGGTCCGACCGGATCAGGAAAAACAACAACGCTCTATTCAATCATGCAAAAATTGAATACACCCGACGTATCCATTATTACCATCGAAGATCCGATTGAATATTCAATTGAGGGCATTGATCAGATTCAAGTAAATCAGCGCACAGGACTCACCTTTGCGGAAGGGTTGCGGTTTATTTTACGACAAGACCCCGACACCATCATGGTAGGAGAAATTCGTGACAACGAGACATCGGGTATTGCGGTAAACGCCGCAATGACCGGACACCTTGTACTCTCAACACTGCACACCAACGATGCGGCAACAACATTACCGCGTCTACTCGACATGGGCGTAGAGCCATTCTTGATTGCCTCAACAGTAAACATCGCCATCGGTCAACGATTAGTACGTACGATCTGTTCTGCATGTAAGGTTGAACGCAACTTGAAGCCGGAAGAAATTGAGGCAATGAAAAAAACCATGTCAGGAGAATTTGTAGAAGCAAGTAAAAGTTCCTACTTCGGCATGGGATGCGAAAAATGCGGGAAGACAGGATTTCAAGGAAGAATTGGTATTCATGAAGTTCTCATCATCACCGAAGAGCTACGCACCATGATTATGGAGCGAGCTACCGCTTCAGAGATAAAAGAAAAAGCCATCGAGCAGGGAATGGTTCCCATGATGCAGGATGGATTGGAAAAAGTAAAAAGGGGAATTACAACCGCTGAAGAAGTATTACGCGTATTTTATGAATAACCCCGTTTCAAATCAGGGAAACAATCAGGTGAAGCCAAGCGCGCCGCCACAAGAGGGAGTACTGCCACAACAAGCACCAGAACAAACGCCGCCACGGAACGTGTCGGCGCAGGCACCACCGCAAGAAAAACTACTTCGACCAGAAGAAATATTGTCACAGGAGACAACAACTTCAGAAACAAAACCACAAGAAAGGCCATCAGAAAAACTCGAAATAAAGCAAACATGGAAAAAACCGCTATTCTTAAACGTTTCTCTGCAAGAAAAGATTTTGTTTTCCAAACATATGGCAATTGCCATCAAGTCCGGAATGTCGCTCATTGACAGTATTCGCCTGATTGAGAAGCAGACAAAATCAAAATCACTAAAGAAAATCCTTAATGATGTTTCAGAGAATCTTACCCGGGGCGTGTTTCTCTCGACGGTGCTTGAAAAATATGAAAACGTCTTCGGTAATTTATTTATCAATATTATCAAAATTGCTGAAGCAAGCGGAACACTACCGGAAAACTTAAACTATCTTGCCAGTGAGCTAAAGAAAAAACACGACTTACGGAAAAAAATCCGTGGAGCAATGGTATATCCGATTATCATTCTCATTATGACCATCATCATCGTAACTGTAATGGTATTGTTTGTATTCCCCAAAATATTCCCGCTCTTTGAAAGCCTGGATGTCGAACTGCCCCTCACAACAAAATTATTGTTAGCATTTTCAAACTTTATACGAGATTACGGCTTTTGGGCGGCAGGTGGAGTGGTGGTGTTTGTTATTGGTGTCAGAACATTGTTCCGAGTGAAGTCGGTACGATACGTCTATCATCGGTTTTTGATTGGAGTGCCACTTTTTCACCGAGCAGTTATTGCATTCAATATGGCAAATATGACACGCACGATGGCGTTACTTTTACGAAGTGGTGTGCACATTGTAGACGCGACCAAAATATCCGCAAATAGTTTAACAAATCTTGTGTATCAACGAGAGCTGAATGAAGCCGCTGACCAAATTCGACAAGGAATCTATTTTTCGAAACATCTCTCTGAAAAACCAAGAATTTTTCCGCAAATAGCAGCGAATATGATCGCAATTGGAGAAAATACGGGAAATTTGACGGATAATTTATTTTATCTTGCTGAATTTTACGAAGCTGATCTCGATGACTTTGTAAAAAATCTCTCAAGCATTCTTGAGCCAATACTCTTATTGTTTATGGGAGTAATCGTCGGATTTATTGCCCTTTCATTTATCACGCCACTCTATCAAATCACCAAGGGATTTTAAAAAAGTGCTACAACCTACAAGCTGCAACCTACAAGCTAAACGCGGTATCACCCTCATCGAAACACTAATTGGCGTTGTGGTGTTAGTTATTATTTCCGCCGCGATATATCAAAGCTACACGGCAGTACTCGACACTTATCAAACAGCAAAAGTGAAAGCGATTGCAGCTGACGTAATCAACGAGGAAATCGAATTTATAAGAAGTGTTCCGTATAGCCAAATCGGTTTAGTAGGAGGTGTTCCGTCGGGTGTTGTTGCGGCAACAAGTACCGTCTCACGAGAAACACTCATATTTATGGTTAATCGATACATACGCAACGAAGATGATCCATTTGATGGAATGATTGGTGGTACACCAAATGATCTTTCACCGGCGGATTATAAATTAATTGAAATAGAAGTACATTGCATCGCATGTTCGGATCCCGAATTATTTTCAGCAACAGCGCGCATTGCGCCAAGTGGACTAGAAACAGGAAGTTCAAATGGCGCTCTGTTCGTGCGGGCAATTGACGCAAGTGGCATTGGTGTCTCGAGTGCAACGGTAAATATTCAAAACAGTACAACAAATCCCACGATAAACGTTACTGACGTAACTGATGGTGGTGGATGGTTACGCATTGTTGATGCGCCGCCGGCGAATGAATCATATGAAATTACAATTTCAAAGACAGGATTCTCAAGTGATCAAACATATACATCAAGCATTGGCAATCCTAATCCCTCAAAGCCGCACGCAACAGTAGCTCTCCAGACAGTCACACAGGCAACGTTTTTAATTGATAACGTAGGTCAGCTGAATTTTTCTTCAACAAACCAGTCATGTGGAGGCATTGGAACAGTAGATTTTGATCTCGACGGATCCAAGCTTATTGGAACAAGTCCAAACGTCTTAAAATACGAAGCGAGTCATACGACCGATAATGTGGGAAATAGAATAGTGAGCAATCTAGAGTGGGACAACTATGCAGTTATGGTTACAGATACAAATGTAAGTTTAATTGGAATGAATCCGCTCTCGCCCATTAATCTTCCTCCAGACACAACGCAAAATGTAACCATGATTATTCACACAAAAAACCCCAACGAACTTCTGGTTACCGTAAAAGATTCAGTGACAGGATTACCAGTGCCAAACGCACTCGTAGGGGTAACAAGAGTGGGATATGACGAAGCAAAAACAACAGGAGTTGGTTTTCTGGGGCAAACCGATTGGTCTGGTGGTGCGGGGCAAATGGATTTTAGCGATCCGACACAATATTATCTTCAGGATGGAAATATCGACATCACAAATCCAGCAGGAGATTTGAAATTAGTCTCAACAAACGGAGTATATGCGCCGAATGGTAATTTAGAATCATCAACGTTTGATACGGGGGGAAATTCAGTATTTAACACAGTTTCGTGGAATCCAGGAACGCAGTCACCCGAAACAGGAGCGGATAGTGTAGCAATACAGATTGCAACAGGAAATGATCCAGCAACAACGACGTGGGAATATCTTGGTCCCAATGGTACAGATACCAGTTTTTATACACTAAGCAACCCCAACATCCACCCAATTCATGATGGCGACCGGTATATAAAATATAAAGTATATCTCTCAACAGCAAGTACAACATTTACGCCAACATTTTCAGATTTTCAATTTACGTTTTCAGCGAGTTGTATTCCATCGGGGCAAGTATTATTTGACGGCATTTCGCTCGCCACCTACACAATCGATGTCACAAAGGTGGGATATCAACCGTTCAACGAAGATGTCATCTTACTAGCGCCATGGCAGGAACACGTTGTTTCACTTATTCCGCAATAATATGAAATCAAAAAAAATCCGTAACCTACAACCTACACCCTACAAACTACCAACTAACAGGGGCTTCACACTAATTGAAGTTGCTTTGGTAGTTGGAATTCTGCTCATTGTTGGAGGCACGGCCGCTCTGCTTCAGCGTGATTTTTTCCGTCTCAATTCATATTTTCAGCAGTCATTACTATCACAACAAGAAGCGGTAAAAGCAATTCGAACTATGGTAAAAGAAATACGAGCAAGTAATATTGCAGATAACGGTGCCTACCAAATTAAAACAGCTTCTGATAACGCATTAACAGTATATACTGATACTAATAGTGACAATATTCGAGAAGAGGTGCGTTATTATCTAGAAAATACAAATTTAAAAAAAGGAATAATCATACCAACAGGAAATCCAGTCATATATGATCCGGCCAATGAGGTACTCACAACAATGGTAAGAAATATTGCACCAACGACAACACCGCTATTTACATACTTCGATAATATGTTTACGGGTACGCAGACACCCATGATAAGTCCCATTAACGCTTCTGATGTTCGACTTATTGAGATACGATTTGCAATTGATCGTGACCCCAATCAACTTCCCGAGCCATTGGAATTTAAAACAAAAGTATTCTTAAGAAATGCGAAAGATAATTAAAAAATAAACACCCAGTTTTTTTAGAAACACAATCAATAAAAACAATAGCAAGCTATAGCTAAAAATTATGAATAAAAAAACCGCAATTAAACTTTTCTTATTTGGATTTATAATACAAACAATAACTGCTGTAATAATAAATCGCATCTCACATTCATTAAGCTTCACGGGAATAGCAGGAACAGTAGTAATTGGAGGGATTATTGTTTCATCTTTTTCCTTATATAGTTTATTTTCAAATATGTCGAAAAATGCCGGAATTGTAAAAAAGGACTCTTTGGAACGTTGTTTTTCATTACGCTTATAACAATGGTATTTATTGCCATAAAGATAATTACCTTTAATCTCGGATAAAAACAAAGAATTGGAACAATAGAGAGATATGAAAAAAGCAAAAACATTTATATTAACTGGAATAAGCACCATAGTTATAGGGGGATTAATAAATATATTCTTTGGAAACGCATTATTTAAGGTAAATATTCCAGGAATTGGCTACGCTCTACGTATTTTCTTTGGCATATTGGTGCCGTATGGCTCTCCGCTAATACTTATCGCTGGTATAGCTTTGTTGATACAAAATAAAAGAAATGCAAGCTCCAAAGCAACGCCTGTTACGAAAAAAGAAGAAATTAAAAAAAGGAAAAAACATGCGGCATTCTTTATAATAGGAGGAAGCATCGCAGTAATAACAAATGCAATCATCTTTGCGCCCTTTGCAGATCCAAATGGATTTGGTTCACCAAAAAACGAAGCATTAGCATGGATCGACGGAATTATCACGATTATGGGGTTATTAGCGACGCTCTTTGGTTCAGTAGAATATTTCTCGACAATAAGGAAAAGAGGAAAAAAAATATCGCTTTCATTATATTCGCTATAGTAATGTACGTTCTTCTCTTAGGCGTTTTTTGGTTACGCTTTTTTAGTATTGATCTATTTTTCTTGCAATGAACTATAAAAAAAAATCAGGTCAAATACTCGTTCAGGCATTAATTGTAAGCGCGCTTGCCGCGATTATTATTCCACTACTTGTACATCTTGCCTTAACGAACCTTGCCTCCAGCAAAAATGTATTTTCGAATGAGGTCGCGTTCCAAGTTGCAGAGGCGGGTATTGAATACTACCGCTGGCACTTAGCACACGCCCCCGAAGATTTTCAGGATGGAACGGGCGCGCCCGGTCCTTATCTTCATCCCTATAGCGACAAAGAAGGTAATGTGATCGGAGAATTTCAGCTTGAAATCACACCACCTCCCATTGGTTCAACGGTGGTAGAAATTGTCTCTACTGGTGTAGTGAATAATAATCCACAAGCAATACGAAAAATTCGGACACAACTTGCAATTCCTTCACTTGCGAAGTACGCAGTAGTTGTTGATGATAATATTCGTTTTGGAGAAGGAACAGAAGTATTTGGCCCCATTCACTCAAACAAGGGAATTCGTTTTGACGGACTTGCACACGGCGTTGTCTCGAGTGCAGTTGCGGAATACAATGATCCAGATCACTCGGGAGGGGTTGAATTTGGTGTGCATACACACGTTGATCCAGTTGATCCACAACCGCCAGTAGTAGTTCCTACACGCAACGACGTCTTTCTTGCAGGAAGACAATTCCCAGTTCCGGCAGTCGATTTTACAGGGTTAATTGCAGATCTCGCGCAAATAAAGAGCGATGCGCAAATAAGTGGATTGTACTTCGGATCTTCAAGTGGATTTGGATATCATATAGTTCTAAAACCAGATGATACGTTCGATGTATATGAAGTAGATGCATTAATACCAAAACCAAATGGGTGTATAAGCGTGTTGGGTCAGCAGGGTTGGGGAACGTGGAGTATTCAAGATGAAACTATGCTCCAAACATACACATTCCCCGCAAATGGACTATTATTCTTTGAAGATGATTTATGGGTTGATGGGCACATTAATACAGCACGTATCACAATAGCCGCCGGGCGATTTCCTGATACACCAGGACAAAGAAAGAATATAACCGTAAATGACAATCTGTTGTATACAAACTATGATGGACAGGATGTCATCGCATTGATTGCTCAAGAAAATGTAAACGCTGGAATGATAAGCGCGGATTTTTTAAGAATTGACGGTGCACTAATCGCGCAAAAGGGACGTGTGGGAAGATATTATTATCGCCCCCCAACACAAAACCAAGAACGGTGTGATCCTTATCACGTTCGAGACACGATTACGCTTTATGGTATGGTTGGAACTGCAGAACGCTATGGATTTGCATATTCAGATGGAACGGGATATCAAAATAGAAATATTATTTACGACACGCACCTCCTCTTTAGCCCGCCACCAAGTTTTCCACTTACTTCAGACGAGTACGAAACCATCCTTTGGGAAGAAGTTCGTTAATGTAACGAGCATATAATTTGAAAAAAGATTAATAAAAGGATAGCTTGAGTCCGGTTCGTAGAGTTCGGAGAAACATGTTCGGAGGGTGTGCAAGATGACATCATCGTCAGAGCAGGGAATCGGAAAAGCACGTTGGAGTTATTTCACAGAAATGGGAAAAGGAAGGTGGTCAAAGATCGCACGATGGACGGGTGCATACTTTGCAGGAGCATCTCTTACAAGTATTGCAAAAGCGTACAGCAGAGAGCACAGGCGAGTGAGTATTGATAACGTTGCGGAAAACGTGCGCCAGTTTACGGAAATGCTTGATTGCTATGATCCAACGAAAAGACTGCACGTGTGGCTTGCGCGAACAAGAGATGTACAAACACTTCGCAGGATCGTTGGAGTACTTCGATCTGAAGAAATGGTGTTTGACGACCTGATCTATGTTGATCCGCACGGCTTGAAGTTTCGAAAAGACATTGGAGCAAAGACCGTAGCAATAATTTTGTCATTTCGATAAGTGAAAAAGAAAAAAGCCCCCCACGGGGCTTTTTATACAAACGCAAGAACGATAAGAATCACAGGTGATGAGGTTTCATGCCCGCAAATTGAATCACACGAAGAGCAAGATTTCCATCATTACTGATTTCTGTCTTATGAATTTTCATACGTTTTCCATCACGCTCCGTCCACACACCGGGCTCATGAGCAAGCGCGCGAACAAGGGCATCAATTTCTCGAGCAAGGGAAGCATTACCTCGCTCAGCTTTTTCTAAATCAGAAGGTGAAACATAGCCATCTTCATTTGAAAGCTTACGGGTGAATGTTGCTAAGTTGTGATTTTGTTCCTGCGGTTGTATCTCATTGCGTAGAAGCTTGGGTATAGTTTCACAAAGGAGGCGAGAGCCAAGGTCAGCAAGTTTTTTTTCGAGTGATAAATACGTATCATGGGGTTCGATAGTGATTTCTTGATCCGCAAGTATTGGTCCATGATCCATTTTTTCATCCATAAGATAAAGAGCGACACCAGTTGTAGCATCCTGGTTCATAATCGCTGCTTGAATTGGTGTCGCGCCGCGATATACAGGAAGAAGAGAAGGATGAACACCGATGGTACCATGAGTAGGAAGGGTAAGAAATTCTTTTGCAACAATATATCCGTATGCGGCAACAATATAGAAATCAGCTTGAAGTATTGAAAGCTCGTGACGTGTTTTAACCTCATGCTGAGAAAAAGGGATAGAATGTTCTTTTGCAATTATTTTTGTCGGAGGGGGGGTAAGAGTTTTTTTTCTTCCTACAGGTCGATCTGGATTACAGATAAGAAGAGCAGGTAAAAAATCCTGCTCAATAAGACTTTCAAGAACATATCCAGCAAATCGAGGTGTGCCAAAAAATACAAATTTCATAAAAGAGAATTTAGAATAATAAAGCAAGAATAACAAATCGTTTTGTGGTTATAGAGGGCAATAATCCGCTTTTAATTCTTAACTCCTGATTCATGATTCAATGCTAGAAACGGGGTACAGTTTTTTTGCCTCATCAATAAATAGCTTTCCATAAAGATGATCAATTTCATGTTGGAACACCTGAGCAAGAAGGCCCCAAGCATTAATTTTGAGCTTCTTCCCGTTCATATCATATCCTTGCAACGTAACACGCTCATAGCGCTCAATAATGCCGTAGTTCTCAGGAACACTGAGACATCCCTCTTCGAGATTAATGAGTTTAGTTTTTTTTGTAAGCTTTGGATTAAAAATTGCGTAAAATTTATTTTCAATTTGAGCAACAAAAAATTGCTTACTAATGCCGACTTGATTAGCACTTAGCCCGACACCACTCGCGCGCTTCATAGTCGCACGCATTGATGCAATAAGCGTACGCATTTCTTGCTTGTTGAACATCGAAAAATCAACCGGCTCCGTAGGTATTCTGAGCACCTGCTCGTCTTTTTTATTTGAATGAAGATAAATTTTCACAATTTCTTTTTTGAATTATGCTCCTTAACCATAGTCATAAAGTATGCACCGTGGTTGTTAATATCATTACGTTCAGCAATCGACTTCGCAAGTTGAAGAAGAAAATCGGGGTCACCCTCCTTCACAAGTTTAATATATAAAGATTTATGCTTGAGATCATGAAGGATTGATGCAATAGTAAGACCAGTGAGCTGGTGAGGTGAATGAACGCGAGATTCACGTGAGCGGCGCTCCAGTTCTTTAAGATAATTAGCATGTGGCCCAAAAGGTTCCATAGAAGGTAAATGAATTATAGATGAGTATATATGAATCGCAGAGTGTTTATTGCATTAACCATACCAAAAAATCTCGCAAAACGCATAGAGTCACTCATAACCCCTCTAAAAGGTGGACTTAGAGAAGATGTTCGTTTTATAGTTCCTGAAAACTGGCACGTCACACTTGCGTTCCTCGGATTGCAGAGTGATGAGGCGCTCGGAAAGATAATCGCGGGAATAAAAACAAGTTGCCAAGGAATAACGCTTCCAGAAATAGCTTTTACACGCCTAGTTATTTCTCCGCAACAAGGTGTACCACGAATGGTTTGGCTAGAAGGAGATACGGCATCAGCAAAAAAATTAGAAGTAATAAGAAAGAATATTGACAGTGAATTGCTTAATCAGGGAATTAATTACAAGCTGAGTGCAAAAAAATTTACAACTCACATCACAGTAGCACGTTTTCAAAAAAAACCCATAAAAAGCTTGGAAACAGTTACATTTCCAGCAGTTCGAGAGCGAGAATTGGGGTTTCAGCCGGAGCGTATCACACTTATGGAATCTGAACTAACAAAAAACGGTTCGGTATACACAGAGCTTGCAAGCTTTTCATAAGATATAAATTGCGATAGTATTAGAAAATATGAATAAGGGAAAACAAATTACGAAAGGAATGGCGAAATATGCATCGCTCATTATTGGAGGAATTCTTCTACTTGCTGTAGTTGCAACGGGGAGTTTTACGCTGGGATATGGTGTTGGAACAGAATTTCCAAAATCGGTCATTATAAAAGGAATTACAAATATTGATGATCCAGACGCAACCGCAGACTTTAGCATTTTTTGGGAAGCACTAAAGGAATTACGTGACACCCATCTTTATTCCGGAAAAGTGAGCGATCAGGACTTGGTCTATGGAGCGGTAAGTGGGTTAGTGAGTGCATTTGGTGACCCAAATACAACCTTTTTCAAACCCGAAGATTCACAAAAATTTGAAGAGGATATTAAGGGGCAATTTGGTGGTATCGGAGCAGAAATTGGTATTCGTGAAGAACAGCTGGTTATAGTCGCTCCACTTAAGGGTTCTCCGGCTGAACATGCAGGATTAGAGAGCGGTGATTATATTATGGCTATTAATAAAGAATCAACGAGGGGTATTTCAGTTAATGATGCGGTAAAAAAGATCCGCGGTCCAATAGGAGAACCGGTAACGCTTACAATCGTTCACAAAGACGGAGGGGGTGTTGCCGAGGATATTAATGTCGTACGCGATGTGATTCGCGTTCCAACGATAGAAGTAACAAGGCTTGAAAACAATATTGCGCACATCAAAATTTTTAGCTTCAACGAAAATGCTCCGTTCGCATTTTACAACGAAGCGGCAAAACTATTATTTGATGGAACGCAGGGCATTATACTTGATTTGAGAAATAACCCTGGAGGATTTCTTGAAGTTTCGGTGAATTTGGCTGGGTGGTTCCTTGACCGCGGAACAGTAGTGGTAAAGGAACGTTTTCGTGAAGAGCAATCAGATAGAAACAAAGAGTTCAAAACAAATGGCAGTGGTGCACTAAAGCGTCTTCCCGTAGTAGTTTTGATGAATGGCGGTTCAGCATCAGCATCAGAAATTCTTGCTGGAGCTTTGCGCGACAATCGCAAAACGAAAATTATCGGTGAACAAAGTTTTGGAAAAGGCACCGTTCAGGAACTGCACCCACTCGTTGATGATGGATCACAATTAAAAATTACGGTAGCAGAATGGATTCTTCCCAATGGAGGAACAATTGAAAAAGAAGGGCTTACGCCAGACGTTAAGGTGGAACTTACACGCGAAGACGTAGAAGCCGGAAACGATCCTCAACTAGAAAAAGCAATTGAAGTATTGCGAGGCGAAGTAAGTGCAATAGTTAAAAAATAATGTTATGCAGGTTGTCTTATTAGAAGATATAAAGGGGGTAGGGAAACGCAATGAGGTAAAAAATGTGGCAGATGGATACGCAAGAAATTTTCTTATACCGAGAAAATTAGCGGTACGAGCTGACGAAAAAGCATTAAAAGCAAAACAACATATTGACGAAAAAGAGGAAGCGCATCTCACCGAACTCAAAAAAAAAGCAATAAAACTCGAAAAAGAACCTTTCTTATTTTCACTGAAAACAGGAAACGAAGGAGAGGTGTTTGGTTCAGTAAGTAGTGCCGATATTAAAAAAGCCCTCGAAGAAAAAGGCTTTAAGCATTGTGAAATCGAAGAAAGGCAAGGAATTAAGAAAACGGGAGAAAATAAAATTCACATAAACCTCGGAAGAGGAGTGCGTGCAGAAGTTACGATAGTAGTAACACCGGAGAAATAATGCGCTGGATTTAAACTGCCGGTTGAACAGCAACAATTTTCACATAACGACGAGAGCCGTCAAATTTTGTTTTTTTGCCAGAAGTGAAACGAACAACACCTGCCTTCATGGCATAGAGCGTATCGTCAGCACCGCGCTTCACATAAAGACCAGGAAGAAATTTTGTACCGCGCTGACGAATAATAATTTGCCCTGGCCTTACCTCTTCTCCATCAAAAAGCTTCACGCCCAAACGCTTTGAAGTTGAATCTCTTCCTAATTTAGTAGAACCTCCGGATTTAGTGTGTGCCATAGTGAAAAAATAAATGCGTTGCTGAATTAATGCTGGCTTAGGAGTCTCGAAACTACGCCAATAGTTTGAAGGATAACCCGGCTCATCAGCAACGCAAAACCATTCTACCGTCAAAACGGATAACGTGTCAATAGTATGTACTAGTATCAATCTTAAAAGCCCAAAGACAATAAAAACAGGGACTACGCAAAAAAACTTTCAAAGCGCCAAATTGCCGTAGCCCCTTCAGACATAAGTATAGTATACTCAAATCATGCCAAAAAAACTAATATTCGACATTGAAACAGCGGGGGAGAGCTTTGATGCAATGGATAAAACAACGCAGAGCGTGTTGACGCGTTGGATTAAGAAAGAAGCAAAAAGTGAAGAAGATTATGCAGAAAAATTAGGAGAACTCAAAGACGAATTAGTGTTTTCTCCACTTACAGGGAGTATCGTCGCTATTGGTGTTCTTGATGTCGACAAGGGAGAGGGAGCGGTATTTTTTCAAGGAGATAAAAAAACGGAAAACTTCGAGGAAGATAAAATTCGATATAGAGTAAAAGACGAGGTTGGTATTTTAGAAGAATTTTGGCGTATTGCAGGTGAATATGAAGTATTTATTACCTTTAACGGACGAGGGTTTGATGCGCCGTTTATGAATGTACGTTCGGCAATCCACAACATTAAACCTACTAAGAATCTCCTCACGAATCGTTATCTTCAATACCAACCCTACGACGCACAACACATTGACCTTCAGGATCAACTAACATTTTATGGAGCGATGAGAAAGAAAGGTGCACTGCATGTTTGGGCGCGAGCATTTGGTATTAAAAGCCCAAAGGAAGATGGGGTGAGCGGTGACGATGTCACACGACTCTTTAATGAAAAAAAGTATCTCGACATAGCACGATATAATGCTCGCGATCTTTGGGCAACGAAAGAGCTGTTCGAAATATGGAACGCGTATTTACGATTTTAAATAACGAATAACGAATTAAGAATGATGACTGAGACAGAATACCACCATTAGGACAGCTTGATTCTCACTTCTTAATTCTTGACTCGAGAAACATGATCCAACTACAGACATTTATAATAAACAACAAGCGTGACATTACACTCTTTGTTTTGCTATTCCTCGTAAGTTCTATCAGTTTTGCCCTCGGATACCTCTACGCAAAGGAATCAATCATAACACCAATTATCATTGAGAAAAACTCCGAATTATAAAATAAAAACACCGCAGTTTCCTACGGTATTTTTAACGGACTGGCAATCAGTAAGCCGGATTCTGTCGTGGATGATTATTTATCTGGTCCCTCAATTACTTTCGGGATCTTGCGGCACTCTCCAACCAAAGTCGGAGCACGGCCTTGCACTCGGATAAGGATTTTGCCGTTTCACTTCCGTCTTTTTCTCCCCATAACGGAATTAAGCCTTCTAGCTTGGGATCGGGCTTGTCCGACATTTACACGTCGGACCGTCACTGCTCGCACCTCTAAAATCACTTTCGACGGGCGTTACCCGCTATCCATCTGTACTCACCAAAGCGAGTACGAGTGTCCGGACTTTCCTCTCTTATCTACCAAGGCAGATCGGAGCAATCATCTCGATTACCAGTCCAAGAAAATTATAGCACATATCAGAAAAAGAGCAACCTAATGCAAACTCCGCACAATCTTGGTAACTGATTGATTCACTGTTAAGTCAGATGAATTAACCTCCAAAACATCAAGCAAGGAGTCATTGGCGAGGTCGCGCAAGTAGGTCTGTTGATCAAGATAATATTGATACACCGTCTCTGGGCTTCCCTCCTTCCGATATTTCCAGGATTTTCCGCGAGTATTCTCAACGTACGCAATGCGCTTTTTAATTTTCTCAGGATTCAAAGAAAGAAGAACGACGGTGGTGTGAAATGCTCTATCAAGAAAACGTTCAATAGTCACAAAGGTGTGCATATCGCTCTGCGTTCGAAAGGCGTGAGTAAAGTGAAAGCGATCCACAAGAAGCACCTCTGCATGCTGATTGGTGAGCATGCGTGAGTAATTCTCCAAAAATTCAAGTGAGACATTAACTGATTCATTTTTGATTAATGGCATAAGCGTTTCGGTTTCATCAAAAATTGAAACAGAAAAACCATGTTTTACAAAATAAGTACTGAGCGCGAGCGCAAGGGTTGTTTTACCAGATGAGGCAATGCCCTCAAGTACAATAAGTTCCTGTTGAGTGTGCATGGTGTAGCTAGAAAAGTTGTGCGGTCTCCTGAAGATGGTCTCCACGTCCATCTAACACCTCATTCAAAACACTGTCAGCTTCGGCGTTTTGCGCACGAGGAATTTTTACAAATTTCACACTGCCAAAATCTTGCTTCAAATTCCAAACCTCGATAAATAATTGTTGAAGATCAGGTTCCTTGATTTTATATTCTCCACGCATTTGTTTATAAAGCAGTTCGCTATCCCCATGAACAAGGAGGTCGGTTTTCTTAGCGGTAGTTTTTCCAAGTAATTGTTTTGCCTTTTTTAGCGCAAAAACTACGGCCTTATATTCGGCAACGTTGTTGGTTGTTGAGCCAATGTTCATGCCGTATTTCTTGGTGCCAATAACAACACCAATAGCAGCAGGTCCGGGATTGCCACGCGAACCGCCGTCGGTAAAAATAATAAGTTGTGAATCTTCAAAAAGTTTATCTTCCATACAATTGCTTGTCATTAGTTATAGGTTGTAAGTTAAAGAATATACTCCCAGGGTACACCCTTAGCATTCTTAATCAAAAAACCCGCCGCAGCATCATGTCCACCACCGCCATATTTTTCAGCCATGTTCCGGACATTTATCTTGCCATTAGATCGCAGAGATACCTTCAAGTCAGGACCAAGATAATGATACACAATTGAAAACGAAGGAACGCGAGCATAGAGCGCATGACCAACCATGGAAGTAAAAGGAGGGGGAGCATTGACAGCAAGTACACGTTTTCCGTGAAACTTCACGAGAACACCGCGATGAGCTATTTCCTGCACAAAGCATTTGAATTGAGCAAAGAGAAGTTCGCCACGCTCGCGTAAGAGCTTCAACTTTTTGGGATCTTCAAAATCGCGAACAAGCTTGCTCCACATCTTGAAGTCGTGAGGAAGAATATCAAGGTTATTAAGAAGCTCACGTGTTTTCGATAACCTCATAGTAAACAAATCTCGATCCTCAATATAGTTGAGCAGGTTCGGAATTTTTTTCCCGGGGTGAAAATAACGCCAAGAAAGCACAGCGCCAGAATGATTGATGTCATACAAAGCTTCACTTGGCAAGTTAAGAATGCTTTCTGAGGTTTTATGATGATCAATAACTACCAAACATTTATTGTTGCGAATAAGTTTTACCAATTCTCTTTCGGGATAGCTAAAATCAATTGAGTAGATACTTTTATCCTTAAGTAGGGGAGGTGGTTCTTGGTGAACAACAGGAATATAGCTGGCGCGTGAGCCAAGTTTTTTCCATGCCGCCCACGCACCGCCAAAGCCATCGGGACATCGTGCGTGATAGAGTACAATAATTGGTTTAGTAATATTCTTCATATATTTCTCCACGACTTTTGACTCTTGCTTCTTAATTTCCGTCAAAGCTTTAGCTTTGACCGTTCGAGTGCAACAAGTCCGGGAAGTTTTTTACCAGCAAGAAACGCAAGCATTGCTCCGCCCCCGGTTGATAAAAAGCCAAAACGTTTTTGCAAACCAAGTTCAAAAATAAATTCAGTTGTTTCTCCACCGCCGGCAATACTAAACGCCTTCGAGCGCGCAATGGCCTTTGCGATTGCCGTTGATCCGGCGCGAAAATACTGTCTCTCAAAACAACCTAAGGGCCCGCTCCAAATAATAGTCTTTGCGTGCGCAATCTTATCTAAATAATCCTGAATGGTAAATGGTCCAATATCCAAAAACATTTGGCGTTCAGTAATAACGTCTTGTGGAATAAAAACTTTCTTCGACTGAATAAGTTTTTTTGCAGTAGGAAGCATATCTTTTTCATAAAGCGAATTGCCGATATCGAGCCCCCTTGCTTTGAGAAATACATTTGCCGTTGCACCACCGATCAAAAACGAAGAAGCAGATCGTTCAAAGTTATGAATAACACCAAGCTTATCGGAAATCTTCGCACCCCCCAAGATAACAACAAGGGGCTTCTTCGGATGATGGGTGACTCGAGAGAGATGTGAAACTTCATCAGTAAGTTGCAGCCCGGCGAATGAAGGAAGATGGCGCGTTATAGCAACGACTGAAGACTGTTCACGATGAGAAACAGGAAAGGCGTCATTAATATAAAGATGAGCGAGCGAGGCAAGATGTTTCGCAAAGACATCACTGTTGGTGTATTCACCTTTATGAAAGCGAAGATTTTCAAGAAGAAAAATTGATCCAGGCTTCGCTTTGCGAAGCTTCTTCGTAATAGTAGGTATATCAAGGCGATCAAAAAAATGAACGCGTTGCTTCAAATGCTTACGTAAATAAGGAAGAACGAGGCGTAAACTGTCTTTCTGCACGACGCTTTTAGGACGACCTCGATGGCCGACGACAAGCGTGATCGCACCCTTCTTTGAGAGAAAACGGATTGAAGCAAGTGCCTCAGCGAGGCGGAAATCTTCCCGTAGGTTCGCAATATTTAAACTAGACCGCAATAAACAGGATTTTCCCGAAAGGTGTTTGGTAGTAAGTGAAGAGAGGGTACGCATAACGCGACATATTATTCTGAAGATTTTTTGCGCTTTGTCGAAGAGTGAAGGTCGCGAACAAAGGCATGTGAGGTACGGAGGAGTGTCCCAAAAAGCGTTGACCAAAACGTTGCGCCAATCAGCGTTTTTTTAAGGCAATAAACTTGTTCCATAACCTCTTCACGAATATCTTCAGAAAGACCTTCGAGGTTTTTCATAATTGATCTAAGTAGACGTGAAATTTTGTACCACAAAAAAAGATTAGCAATTAAAAGAATGCCCCCAGTAAAAAAAACAATAATTGCGACAATGTAAAAAATACTTTGAACGATAAGTAAAAAGTTCATAGCTACAGTATACCACAAACACAAACAGCGCCTATAAATACCTTACGGGAAAAATTATAAATAATAACTACAGCGACAAGGCAGAGATGCCGACGCTACGAGCACCATGAAGAGCGCCGTCAAAATAGAGCACCGCAGAAAAAGAACCGCTTGTTGATTCACCAAGAGTAGTGGGAACAAAAACAAAAACATCAGAACCTTCACCGGAAACAGTAGAAACAGAAAAATTGGAAATTGTAGAAAGATAAAGTTTTCCAGAAGAATCAATGGAGATGCCGTTAATATCTTCACGGCTCGAAGAGATGCCTACGTCACTACCATTAAAATACATACGAAACGAACCCGAAGTCGTTGATCCAAGAAAGGAGGGGATGAATTCAAATACATCCTCATCTCTTCCAGAAAGTCCCGAAACACGGAACGAACCTACTGTTGAAAGAAGAATGTTGCCATTTGGCAAAAGCGTGATTGCGTCAATATCTTCACTACCGCGCGTGAGATCAACATCACTGCCATCAAAATAGAGTGAAAAAACGCCATTCTGAAAGTGAACAATATCTGAATCATCAACCGAGCCAATATCAGGTAATGATTCAGAAGAGTTGAGTGACATAAGAATTGATCCATCCGACATGATATGAAATGCGTTAAGAGCACCACCAGATAATCCATACGAAGATCCATCAAAATAGAGTGAATAAGAAGTGCCATCAAAATAAACAATATCTTCATTAGCAACAGAAATTCCTCCAACGGAACCGCTTGATTCGGGAGAGAAATAAAGAGGTTGCCCAGACGGTGTTGGAGGGGGCGGAGGAGATGTTTCTGGAGCATTCACCGTAACTACTACGGTGTCAGAATCCGTTGCACCGTCATTATCAGTTATCTCAAGAGTAATGAGAGTACTCCCTATACCAAATGAATGAGTCAATTGAGCGTCAGAGCCAATAAGTGTTGAGCCATCTTTCCAGGCATAACTTGAAATAATACCATCAGGATCCTGGGAAGCCAATCCGCTAAGAGTGACGGACTCAAAACCATTATTATCATTATCAAGAACAGTAACGTCATCACCCGCACTAGCGACAGGAGGCTCATTACCAGGTGGTGGCAGTGGCGGAGGTGGGGGAGGAGGAGTCCCTCCAATCGAATCAATGGCAGCACGAGCATTGACCAAACCCCAACCATACGTAGTATCTCTTCCTGATGAACCCAAATCTTTCGCGGTAGATTCCATAGCAAAGCGGATATCATCGGGATTGGTTAAACCCATTTGAATGAGCAGTGCCGCCACACCAGCAACGTGAGGAGATGCCATCGATGTTCCTTGAAAAAAGAAATAACCAAAGTCATCAACACTCCTACCAAACGTTTGTTGCAAAATACCATCGCCATAGCCATCCCCATTTTGATCAATATTGCTATCACCACCAGGTGCAACTAAATCAACAAATGAGCCATAAGTTGAGTATCCGGCAAGATGCTCATCGTATCGTGTAGCACCAACAGCTATTACATAATCATTGTATCCGGCAGGATACTGAATACGATTGCTTCCACTGTTTCCTGCAGCTGCAACAATAGTTACACCTCTTGTGTAAGCATATTCTACTGCATCGCGGAGTGTTGAAGAGTCAAACGATCCACCAAGACTCATATTAATAACCTTCGCACCATTATCAGTAGCAAAGATAATGCCGTTAGCAATATCGCTATAATATCCCGACCCTCGTCGATTAAGAACTTTTACCGGCATTAGAGTTGCTCCATAAGCAACGCCGGCAACACCAGTTCCATTGTTTGTTGTTTGCGCAATGGTTCCTGCTACATGGGTACCATGACCTTCATCGTCATTGGGATGAGAATCGTCATTGGCATAATCGTATCCGTCTATAAAAGAAGTTTCCGCAAGATCAGGAGCTAGTCGGAATGAACTGTAATTTTCATAAGCAATGCCAGTATCAAGAACTGCAACAATGACACCACTTCCATTAGCGATGTCCCAAGCAGATTCGGCAAAAATCCCCCCCGAAGCATTCATAAGATTCCATTGATAGGAATAACTAGGATCATTGGGGAGTGATGATTGTGTAGCCACATAATCTGGTTCAGCATAAAGAACGTCTGACCGACCCCAATAAGTGTCGAGTGCAGTTCCTACCGACTCACCAGTACGAAGCAAAACTTTTTGCGCACGTTTTTGATCTTTAAATCGTACAAGAACATGAGTTACATTATAAGCACGTTCTTGAAGTGCTTCAGCACGCTCAAAGGTTGCGCGGATACGAGACTCAGCACGATCAAGAAGTTCATCGCTCCGATGAATTGAAAAATCACGCACAAAAACCTGTGCGTGACTAACTTGAGAAAAGCCAAGGATTATTACAAAAGCAGAAAGTAGGGGAACCAAAAAAACATTTTTCATACTTTCAACCTAACCGATAGAAATTGAAAGTCAAGGAAAGTACGCTAACAACCTTGACACAAAAAACCACCACAGAAGTATACGAATGATCTTGGAGTAGGCCTGTGGAAAACTTCATAACAAAAAGTGCTTGACATTAAATGAGGAGACCTCTAAGATAGCAATATCAATCAAATATAATCTCATTTAGAGAGGGAAACCTAATTGAGATGCTTATCACATGGATAGCATCCAACACGTTTCCCAACTAAATAGGACACATTTTCTAAAAGGCTTCTTTGCGTATATGCAAACGAAGTTTTTTGTTAATAAAAAAGAAAAAGAAACCCGAGCTCAGGGCACCACAAGGAATGGTGCGTTGAGCTTGGGTTTTTTGTTTTAAAGATTCTTCCCTAGGGAAGCATCCAACCCAAGAAAGGTCGAGCAGTATTAGGAATAAAATAAACACATACCATGATAAAGAAAAATTTCTCAGTAGCAGTTCTCTTGCCAGTTTTGGCATTGGGTCTGTACTTTGTACCTGCAGCTGAAGCTGCTTTCTCACTCGATATTGATGTTTCAAACGAAAACGTCGTTTTGACATCAGCATCATCTTGGGCTAACACAGGCAACAACAGCGCTGATGGCGCTGCTGGTGGCAACGGCGGAAACGCTGGTGCTGGCGCGACTGGTGGCAACGGTGGAGAAGCTGGTGAAGGCGGCAACGGTGGTGAAGGTGGCTACGCTGGCGGCGACGACGACCAATTTGGTGGTTTCGGCGGTAACGGCGGAGCTGGTGGAACTGGCGGTAACGGTGCTGATGGCGGCAACGGTGGCGATGGTGGCGATGGTGGCGCAGGTGGCAGCGGCGGAACAAACGTAACTGGTGATGCTACGGCAATCACCATCGTTGAAAACGTTGTTGGAACTAACGACATCGAAGTCTCAAATTGTGGCTGTGACGAAGGTAACTTCGACGCAGACAGCAATCACCGACGACGACGCCGACGTGGCAACGACACATCTATCGATGTGGATGCCCGCAACGGTGCACTCGTAGGAACCGAAGCAACTGCTGATGCTAACACAGGCGACAATAACGCTGACGGCGACGAAGGCGGTAACGCAGGTGATGGTGATTATGCAGGCGCAGGCGGTAACGGCGGCAACGCAGCTGCTGGCGGCAACGGTGGTGACGGTGGCGACACCGGCCACGAAGAAGGCGAGGGAGAAGGCGATGCTTTCGGCGGTGACGGTGGTCACGGCGACGCAGGTGGTCACGGTGGCGATGGCGCTACTGGAGGCGACGGCGGCGACGGTGGCGACGGTGCAGAGGGAGGTGGAGGCGGTGACAATGACACCGGCTCAGCTGAAACTGTTACATCCGTATTAAGCCGTGTAGGCTGGAATGTTATCCGAATCTTCAGATAAGCCAATCAAGAAGCGAGGAAAAGTTTTACTTTTTCTCCTTCGATAAGCCCTCATCTTGGAGCTATCTGTTACAAGCTAATCATGAGGTCTTATCGGAGGAAATATATGAAACAGGGAATAACCATAAGTCTTCTCGTGCTTATCTCGCTCGTTGCAATGCGCGGAATAGGTAGTGCGGCAGAGAATAATGTCGTGATACAAAACACAGTTCGTTCGTCAGCAAATTCAGGAGGAAATACAGGTGACAGCTCAACGGAAGCAGTGAAATCAGAAACATATGTTGAGACAATTGTGAACGGAGAAACGGTCATGAAGGTGGATGAAAAAACGGAAGAGGGAACAGTGATAAAAAGCGAATACTACGAGAGCGAAGACGGAAGAATGAAGACAACGGTCGAACTTAATCTTCAGGCAGATGCAGAAAGAGGAGAAGCAGATCAGAAAAAAATAACACAAGAAGAAGTGGACAGCATGACTGAACAAGTTGAAGCACCATTTAATACCAAGACAATCTCCGCGGAGCAAGAAGGGCAAACAACTCCAGTGGAATCTAAAAAAAAACAAAATAAAAAGTCTAACTCATTATTAACATTACTAGTCGGATATATTTTATATGCACTTGGAATATTTACGGTCTAATAAGGGATTCAAGGAGGTTATGAAGAGTTTCTTCATAATCTATATCATGCTTGCAATAACATTTGTAAGTGTAATTCCAGCACTAACGCGCGCAGAAGATGGAACAGGTGGAAGTGATGGAGACGGAATAGAGCAACCAGCAGGTGATACAGGCACCGATGGAGAGCAGGGTGACAATGGCGAAGCAGGAAGTGGAGAGCAAGATGGTGAAGAGATTGAAGAAGCCACTGACCCGGGCGAAAACGGTGATCCTGGGGACGCAGGTGAAAACGGTGGCACTGAAGAAGATGGAGAGCAGGGTGAATCGGGAGAAAATGCAACAGGGGGAGACACTGGCACCGAAGGTGAAGAAGGGCAAACAGGAAATGAACATGCAGATGGAAACGGTGACAATTCTTCTGTGGAAACAGGGGATGCGATTTCAGAAACTGATATTGCAAACGAAGTAAACACGAACGACGAAACAACAAACGAACATTGCGTCGCTCCAGCAGAAACAGCGGGAGAAGGACAAGGGACTACCGAAGAAGGAACGGTTGAACTTACAGAAGAACAGCAACGAGCAGAAGACAGAAGAAATCAAGCAGATGATCGACGCGGGACAGAATATGAAGAACATAATGTTCAGCCAGATGAAGAGGTGTACATTCCCTGCGAAGAAGGAGTGAGTGGTAGTGGAAGTACGGGAAATGACCACAATCAAACCAGTGAAACTATTCACAATGAAAATACTGGTGTTATTGGCAATGAAGTAAACAGTGGTGCGAATTCGGGAGAAAATACAACAAATGATAATCTCGGAAACGCAAACATTCTAACTGGGAATGCGTTTGCAATCGCAAACATTTTTAACCTGTTAAACACAAATATCATCAACTCAGAAGGATTATTCCTCATTTTGAATGGACTTTTGGGTGGTGCGGGTAATCTTGATCTTCGCACTCTCAATTTCTTTGGAGGAAACGATAGTAGATTAGGCGGTAGTGGATGTGACTCACTGGGTTGTGATGGCGATATTGCGCGCGACATCATAAACGACAATAACGCGACAATTGTGAACGATGTAATTGTTCGGGCACAAACCGGTGCAAACGAAGCGATTAATAACGCCGGAGATGTGAATGTTGGAACGGGAGATGCCTATGCTGGCGCAAATGTGGTAAACGTTGCAAATACAAACTTCATTGATTCAAAATATTTGCTTCTCGTAGCAAACCTTGGATTATTCGGTAATGGTGATATTGTTTTTCCTTCAGCATATTCAGATTGGTTTAAGAATCTTTTTGGAACACCACAGCTCGTACAAGGAAATGGTAATTTCACAGGAAATCCAAACAGTAGCGTAAAGCTTGGTATCGACAACAATAACAACGCGGAAATTGAAAATAATATAGAAACAAATGCAGATTCAGGAAATAACGAAGCATTAAATAACGACGATGGATCACACATCACGACAGGCGATGCATTCGCGGGATCCAGCGTTGTGAATGAAGCAGGAACAAACCTCTTCGGTGCTGACTCATTCGTATTCCTCTTCAAAATTCCAAATTGGTTAGGAGGAAGCGTGTTCGGTCTCCCGGATGGATTTTCTTGGAACGAAACAGATGATGGCATTGTACTGTTCAACGATCAGCCAAGCGTAGGAGGTTCGAATGGAGGTGCTGAAGAACTACTCGACGAAGAAGGTGGCGATGAGCAAAGCGATCGAGAAGCTACGCGCCGCTCACGAGTTACAACACGCATAGAAAACAACAACCAGGCAGCCATAAAAAACAACATCAAGGTATTCGCACTTACGGGTGATAATAAACTGAACGACAATGGAGGAGAAGCGGTGCTCAATACTGGACGCGCTGCAGCTACCGCAAACGTAGTAAACATTGCGAATACAAACGTAATTGGATCAAACTGGGTACGACTCATCGTAAACATCCTTGGTAACTGGGAAGGAAATATTTACTTCGGGCGCTCGAACCTCTGGGTAGGGGGAAGAGCTGAAGTTCCAGGACAACTTGGCCCTGGTGATCCATTCACATTGCACTATACTGTTACAAACTTTGGTGATGCAGATGCAACGAATGTAAAATTCTCAAATATCTTTGAAGGTCATGAAGACTTGATTACCATCAACAGCTGCGCTGCGAAGGAATTGGGCACGTTGCTTCCAACAACTTCAGTAGAATTCACCTGTGAAGGCAGGGTAAGTAATGATATCCCTTACGGAGAAACAACAATAGAAAGCGTTGCAACGGTTCAAAGTGACGGAAGTGATGAGAACGCAGAAGACAACAGTGAAACGCTTACTATTACCGCATTGCGACAACCCCCACAAAATTCAAGCGGCGGCGGAGGTGGTGGCGGCGGAGGGGGCGTTGGTCCAACGTATACTCCCGATGCGAACCTTCGTGTCGTAAAGACGAATGAGGGCCTACAAAATACACCGAATGCAAAAGTTGTTGATTATAAAATTATTATCAGAAACGAAGGAGCAGGTCCTGCATATCATGCAACACTCTATGACGATATTGAAGGTCCAGATGGAGAATTAATGAATACACAGGATTGGTTCTTGGGAACGATTCAGGCAGGTGAAGAAATCACGGTAACCTACTCAACAGTATTGAATAAAAATGCAGAAGCAGGAACGTACACGAACACTGCATGGGTAGAGGCAATTCACAGACATCCTTCGACGAATCCATTTCTCGGATACTTTGCAGATTCAAACTTCGCGACCTCCTGGGTTGAAGTTGAAGCAGGGGAAGTAGTTGATGGCGGAGATGGTTTCGGAATCGGCGGTGGCGGTATTGAGCTAGATGAAAATGGAGAAGATACAACAGTTGAAGAAGAAGCTATCGAAGAAGTTAAAGATGTAACCATTGAAGAAGAAAGTTTTGAGCAAGAGGTAAGCCAAGAGGCGATTACTGAATTCAAGCCCATTGCATTTGCTTCACCAAGTTCGGTGCCATCATCACCCTTTGTACCGAAAACAATAGAAACAAAGAATGGTTCTTTCCTTGCACTCTTCTTGCATCAGTTTAATTTCTATCTGATCATCGTGGGCTTTGGTGCCCTACTCGTATTCTTACTACTGCTACTCGTTTTACGAAGGAAGAATTACTCCGTGAGCGAGGAGGAATAGAGAGATGCCCTAGGGGGAACCTCGGGAAACAAAATTCAACCCAGCGCTATGAATGAAAAGTGTTGTGCTGGGCTTCGGGAAACGTTTATTCCACAGAAACGCTAAAAGCAATGTTGAATAAACAAAAAACCGCGGTCACGACCGCGGTTTTTTGTTTTGCTTGGAGGTTGATGCCTCTTGTTCAATCTCACGCCAACGTTGTTTTAAATCAGTAACCAAATCCTTCAAGTCTTGTTTGTCGACATGCTTTGCGGTTTTATAATGTTTTGCAACATCATCAACAATAGTATGAAAATGTTTTTTACTAACCGACGAAGCAGTTTCGAGCTTTTCCATAACGTCTGCCTTCATGCGCATACTCCAGCTCTTAAGTGCGGCACGATGTTTCTTGCCGCGTTCACCGGCTAATAAATAATAACCAGCAATACCGGCAAGAACCGCAAGCTTAAGATCTGTGTGGTGATTTTTCTCTGAATTTTTTTTACTCGTTGATCGTTTACGCTTTGTAGCCATATAAAAAGTATATCACGAAGAAAGAATATTAGGAAAGGAATGTCAATCTTGCGTGTAAAATAGAACAAATCAAGATACAATACATCCGTAAGAAACGTTACTAAAAATGGAGGGCAGGTGAATGAAAAGAGTAGCATTGCTGGTCGGATTGATGGTGCTCTGTGGTGGTTGCATTTCGGAACACAGACTACTAAGAGAAAGGCTTCATAGAATGTCGATTGCTGAAGTTCACGCAATGGAAATTGCTGGATTAGGCAAACCAAACGTATGGACCGTTGAAAGAAGGTTTATTCGAGATAAACAACTAATACTGACTGTGAAAATGAACGAAAGAAGTGAAGTACTCATCATTCCAAAGGAGCACGAGAGAAGGACGGGATTTGAAGTCGTTCGCATAAGCGACAGAATATCATTTCTCGCAGCAGAGCAACCGCTATCTTTGCAATATTGGGAACCAGAAGCACATCTCATTCCTGCAAAATTGGAACACCGAGCAAATGGAAACCTGTGGATAACCCTCTTTACGATCCTCAAGGAATAAAGCATACTGAAAACAGGCACTTGAAAAGGAAATATAATTCTTCAAAAGGATCACAAATCCTTCAACGAAAAATAACCTTTTTCAAGCCCTAGAATCCGACCTTCGCCAATTGGCGAAAACAACAATCCGAATCAGGCCCAGTGTTCGACACTGGGCCGATTTTTTTATTGAACACTATTAGCTAATAGAACTAAAATAGGGTATAGTGCAAAATCTCGAAACACGAACATGATGTAGGTGTGAAAAAGTAAACTGAGAGAAAAAGGGATACGCTATAAAAAAATGAAAAACATCTGGAATGAACTAAAAAAACCGATCATGATTTTGGCACCTATGGCCGATGTAACCGATACGGCATTTAGGGAAGTAATTGCGAAATATGGAAAACCGGATATATGCTATACGGAATTTGTTTCTTGCGATGGACTTTGTCACGACGAAGCACGCAAGAAATTACTAATCGATTTTGCATATTCAAAAAATGAACACCCCATTATTGCACAGCTGTTTGGTGGAAAACCGGAGAATTTTGCTAAGTGCGCAGAGCTTGTGCAAAGACTAGGATTCGACGGAATTGATATCAATATGGGATGTCCTGACAGGAATGTCGAAAAACAAGGAGCAGGAGCAGCGCTCATAAAAGATCCCAAGCGAGCACAAGCTATCATTCGAGAAACAAAAAAGGGTGCGGGTGATCTGCCGGTTTCGGTGAAAACAAGAATTGGGTATAACAAAAACACAGCGCACGAATGGCTTCATCAATTAGTAGAAGTTGAACCCGCCGCACTTATTTTTCATTTAAGAACGAGAAAGGAAATGTCGAACGTACCCGCTGATTGGAGCGTGATGAAGGAACTAATGGAAGAGATACAAAAAGAAAACGTTCGCCCTATCATGATTGGAAATGGAGATGTTGAAACACGTGAAGAGGCAGAACAAAAAGTGAAGGAAACAGGAGCGGACGGTGTAATGATCGGACGTGGTATTTTTGGAAATCCGTGGTTGTTTAATAAGGAGCGGAAAAAAGAAAACATACCCATTGAGGAGCAGTTGGAAGTTATGATCGAACATACAAGATTATTTGAAAAATATTTTTCCGGTATCAAAACATTTGATGTTATGAAAAAACACTATAAGGCATACATTACTGGATTTGATGGAGTGAAAGAAATACGTGCAAAATTAATGAAAACAACGTCAAGTAAAGAAGTGGTCGATACAGTGCGGAAATACTTCCCAAACGTCAAGTTGTCTTGATTGACGAGGTGAGTCTGCTACAATAACACATACGAAAGGTCGGTAGTAATGAATGATACACCATGAAATTAACATATCTTATAATTGCGGCAATTGTTATTATTGGTGGCGGATATCTTCTTTTTGGAGGTAATGCCAACGAAGAAGTAGGCACAAACGAAGTAGAAGAAGCCCCTACTCCAATAATGGTTGTTTTAAGTGAACAGAATACCTCAGGCGTTTCTGGTGAAGCACTATTAACGAGCGTAAATGATCAGGTCCGTGTTGAGGTTGCTTTGAGCGGTACACCCGAGGGAGGTAATCATCCGATCCACATCCACAAAGGAACATGCACTGAACTGGGAGAAATTTATCAAGGGTTGAATAATGTGCAAGACGGTAAATCGGTTACTGTACTTGATGAATCACTCGACGACATTGTTCATGCAGCACCACTGGCAATTCAAGTTCATGTATCCGCAGATGAACTTGGCTCGTATGTTACATGTGGAGAACTCAAGATAGCCGATGCGATGATGGAAAAAGGCGCTGATGCAATGATGGAGAAGGAGGGTGACGCAATGGAACATGATGATGCAATGGATGCGATGGAAAAAGAAGGTGACGCGATGATGGAAAAAGGTGATGACACAATGATGGAGAAGGAAGGTGACGCGATGGAAAAAACGACCAACTAAGGCGAATAAAGAAGCAGGATAGAAGAAGCGACACCAAATCGGTGTCGTTTTTTCTACAATGCAATACAGTAACAAATGACGAATAATGCGTTGGAGTATATAAGAAGACTAAAAGTCCCTAGACGATGGGTGAATCAAGTAGTCAAGATTACTTGCAATGAATGGAAGTACGGGGGATAATAATGGTACTATGAAGGAATCGAAAAAAACAGTTTTAATTGTTGACGATAACGAAAAAATTCGTGAAGAAGTAAGCGCACACCTCACCAAGGCTGGCTTTGTGTGTAAAAAAGTAATAGATGGTGAACAGGCGATGAAGTTGGCCTCATCAGCAAACCCCGACCTTATTTTACTTGATGTAATCATGCCCAACATGGACGGTATAACCTTTGTGAAAGAAATGCGAGAAGAAAAGAAGGACACCAAAACGCCAATTATTATGTTTACCAATCTCTCTGAACGAGAGACAGCGAAGTATTTAAACCCAAAGACAGTGCAAGGACACATCAGTAAAGCCAACCTTTCAATGCCCGAAATGCTAGACAAAGTTCACAAAGAAGTCAAAGCACATTTAGGATAGGAAAGAAAAACGAAACGCGAGAGTAGTCGCTTACGTTTTGCGATAGTGCGCAAGATTTGTTGTACGTGCCCGTTTTCCAAGACGTGTAAGAAAATTGGCTGTAAAAAACAAGAGCCACAGAACAAGAAGGTTTGTAACAAAACCGAAAATGACAATAAGCCCATCTTCAGGGGAGAATCGCGCCGCGCCAAAGTCGTTAGCGATGAGCGTTGCGAGAAAGGCAACAATATAAATAAGCAAGACCAACTTCTGCCAAAAATAAAAACGTTTCATTGAGGATGCTAAAAGCATACCATCATGTTCGAAAACAGCGAAATAGAGCGATATTGAATAATGGGGATAAATTAAGTATTCTTGCGAAAGAACGTTAATAAGAATAGGGTAATCAAACGAGAATAGAGGAGGGAAGGATGAAAGAAAAGAAAGCCGAACTACACGATCTGTGGGAGATATACAGGCGGGACAAAACAAACGTAAATGTAAGAAATAAACTTCTCACAGCACATCTTCCTATTGTAAGAAGAATTATAGGTCAACTATGTAAAAAAATGCCGTGTTATATCAATGAGGATGATTTGTATAGCGCTGGTATTTTTGGCCTTATTGACGCCATAAAAAATTTTGACGCAAGAAGAGGAGTTACATTTAAAGCCTACTGCCATAGGAGAATCCGCGGAAGCGTGTTCGATGAGTTACGAGGAAAGAATAGCGCTGCACGCCGAAAAAGAGACCAAGTGAAAAAAATTAATAGAGCAAGAAGGCAGCTGGAAGAAGAACTGGGACGTGAACCGATGGAGTGCGAACTCGCAGAACAAACTGAAACATCCCCAAATAAACTTAGAGAAATAGAGCGTGAGGCAAACGCTCTGAGAAATCCATTACGGCTCCTTGGGTCACCTTCACCTAAAAGGGAGCTGAAATCGTGTAATGTGCCCCTTCTAGAGTTCTTGGAAGACAAAAGGTGCCAAAGATGGCTTGAGGAAACAGAGCACCGAGAATTTTTCAGAAAGGTGTATAACGCTCTAAGCAGAATTGAAAAGCTTATCATTATACTCTACTACTACGATGAGCTAACATTTAAAGAGATTGGTAATATTCTCAAGCTTTCAGAAAGTAGGATTTCCCAAATTCACGCTCAAATCATAAAAAAAATCAGACACTTAGTAGTGAAGAAATAATAAAAAGTCCGTAGGTATGTAGTAAATACCCACGGACTTTATTAATGTTCTGATATGGTGTTAATCAATATAAAATGCTCCACAAAATCCAAAACCTTCTGATCCGGCATCTCGCATGGACGGAGATATGATTCGTCTGCATCGGTTTGGTAATAGTTAAAACTAATAATATCATCTCCGCCCTGCTCTTTAGCAAAAATCTTAATACTGTGAGAATTAGCAAAATCTTCCCGCATAAGACCGTACTTCTTCCCGCAATACAGCGCTTCAGAATAGCCTACGGGAATATCTTGAATCCGTTGTTTTAATAAGAAATTCATAGAACTTAAAACTCTTAAATCACGTCATCGAAGAATGTGAGCATAACAAGCCCCGCTTCGTTCCGCACAAATCAACAAGCGTAGAATGAGAGGAAGGGAAAAAAATCAGCGACTGATTCCACGCTGTTCTTTTTGTTGCAATTGCTGTGTTTGTTAGAAAAAGTTCTAACATATTTTCGCAATAATCCGACTGACGACTGACTTCGCACGCCCCGCATGCGTGGTATCTCGTTCCTAAATCGTACGCTCGGATTGCGTGGTGATGCGAACAAACGCCTCGGACGCGCTCGTACCTCGCACGCATCAAAACCAACATTTCCTTACCTTTCAAAAAAACGGCGGGGGGGTGAAGGGGGGAGCCGCAAAAAAGCTGAAAGGAAATGTTGGTTTTGCTTCCGCCGCTTCACTCCTCCAAAAAGGCTCGTGGATACATCGTATCATTTTTGCCAGTTTTACGCCCGCTTTTTCTCCGTCGCTTGCGACGGCTCGAGGCACTTCCCGTCTCCGCGTTTGGTGGTAGCTCTAGCGTCCGCTCACACTTCGCAATCACCTCGCATTGGCCGCTCACATGCGTTCGCGATGCCTGCTCGGTGCTTGCTTCGTGTTCGCTCTGTGGGTTTGTTCGGGTTCGTTGTAATTCTAAAAAAGCGAATTGTGCCAAACTGCCGAATGGCACAAACAGATTGATATGCGCTTGCCCCGCCCGCCCTGTTGTGCGCGCACAAATCTCCCCGCTTTTCTTAGGAGATATTATAAAACGGCGGGGATTGCTCCCTAGAATTTACAAAGAGAAAGGGCGACCTCGGCTATTGCCTCGGTCGCCCTGTTTGAGTTCCTGCCGACTCACCGTGTCTTGTAGATCACGCTGTAGCCTATGGGAACGGGCATCTCGCCGCATGACGTCTTGACGTTCTTGCCAGACGACGCGATCGCATGTGCTTCAGCAATCGCGGCGTCTTCGGTGGTTGCTTCGAGCGAAATTTCTTCGTGCTCGATCTCGCCGCCGCGTGGTTCGAAGTCATTGTTCCATGAGAAGGCGATGTACCACTTACCGCGAGATTCGCGAGAAGCGATCCGCTTCAACTCGGCCTTCAGCTTCTTCCCAATCTCCTTTCTTCAGATTTTGTTGATTGCGTCTGCCAGGGACTTGTGATCCTTGGCCCAGTTGATGGGCTTTGCCTTTTCGAAAAGAACGTAGAAGTCCTCCGGCAGGCCGCCGTAATTCTGGGCGATGGCCACCATTTTTCGGATGATGATCATCAGGGCTCTTGCCCTCTTGGCGTCGTCCGGTGTCTCCATGATTCCATGAGTCCGAAGCTCTTCCTCGAACCTCATACGACCCTCGCGAGTGTCCGAAAGGTAGTAGATGGAGACCCGGACACTTTCTTGCTTGTAGTCCTTCGGAGTCTCCACGATTCCCTCGATCTCCCAGATGGTGCCCGCCGGATTGCGCCGACGAGCTGAAAGGTAATGTGCACACACATATGGCGGTTTTCCCTAGAATAGGGAAATGGCAATACATATGGCACAAACAATCAAAGAAGAGCGACTCAGATGGGTACGTCCCATCGTAGAGAAAGAGATCAAACTGGT
>Ga0210057_1000176_pt1 | contig 114474 bp, 125 predicted proteins | sample CryGeyCG2114_010_2_FD_183968 | JGI IMG/M metagenome (GOLD analysis project Ga0210057, IMG submission 183968) | Groundwater microbial communities from aquifer - Crystal Geyser CG10_big_fil_rev_8/21/14_0.10 (SPAdes) (version 2) | ecosystem: Environmental > Aquatic > Deep subsurface > Groundwater...
AGCTACAAAACCAGAAAACGTACTACACGAAGTGCTCTTCAAAGCAGCATTGTGTAACAAGTTAATCAGCTAATTCTTAGAGAAATTGCATGAATGTCCTGCAAAGCAGGAATCATGCAACAAAGGAGAATTAGAACCTGAACAGATACTTTTCTAAATCAATCCTGCCATCAACAACAACTACGCCTTCTTTTTTCAATAGGTCTACTTTCACCCTATTATCCAGACTGCCCTTAAATCCTCCAAGTGAGCCATCGCTCTTAACAACTCTATGACAAGGCACTTCAGGAGCGTAAGGATTACATCTTAGAATTTGCCCAATAGCCTGAAAGCCTTTAGTGCCCAACTTTTTAGCTATTTCCCTATAGGTGGTAACTTTTCCCTCCGGAATTTCCCTGCAGAAGGAATAGACCTGCTCTTTCATCTGGTAAACTCCCCCTCCACAGCTCCAACATGATCAAAAACATTTTTCACTTCCTCCGATCTAATTCTGACTGAGTCTGTTCTCAATCCGATGTTGAATGAGTTCATCTCATTTTCAAAGATTTCTGCATCAAAAAGTATCTGAATTTTATCTTTATGTCCAAAAGGCGGAACTGCTCCAATCTGACATCCGGTTTTTTTCATCACTTCCTCTTGTGTAGCCATGCGGACTTTCCCTTTAGACCAACCTAAGGCTTCAGCAACTTTCTTTTGATCAACCTTCCGGTCTGCTGGAACGTTAACAACGACCCATTGGTCTTCCCCATTAGTGAAAAGAAGTGCTTTAATTCCTTCTTTTAGCTGATCTCCGCGTGTTTTAGCCGCCTCTTCGCTCGTAATCGCTGCTTCGTGTTCTCGGTAAGTTGGATGTAAATTTAATTCAAAAAAAGTTTTCTTGATCCTCTCCATTTCTTCTGTTCCCATGTTACTGTTTGAAATTTTTCAAAAACTCTTTAACCCTTTTCTCCCCTTTAGGTTCAGCGCTTCTGCCAAGAGTATAGTACTTCTTCTCTACTATCTGCCCCCATGAGAATTCACCTTTCTCCTGCTCAATCTTGTGAACTTTTATCTCTTTTGTTAAGATTCCTTTCCGTAGATGGTAATAGATGCTTCTTTGCGTAACTTGTGGGAAAACTTCATTATATATTTTAGCTATTCGGTATCCATACCCCCGGCCTAGATAGTGTAAGATTTCAATAACATTCTGCCTGATCTGGCTTTTTACTGGTCTTCCCCGTTTCATCCTGTATTGAAAATAAATAAAGATTTATATGTATTTGTATATTTTATGATTTATGGCCAAACCGACCATCCCAAAACACAGACAGAAAGAGATAGCAAAAGAGAGGATTGAGATACTTTTTAAGCTGGCTGAAAAAGTTTTCCCAGAAAACAAATCTTTAGCAAATCGTTACGTGACCTTAGCCAGAAAAATTGCTATGAGAGTTAAAGTAAGAATTCCTTTGGAATTGAAAAGAAAATTTTGTAAACATTGTTATGGATTCTTGAAACCAGGAGTTAACTCTAGAATTCGCACTAGGGAAGGTAAAGTAATCATCTCATGTTTGGAATGTAATAGATTTACCAGGATTCCATTGAAAAGATGACATTTACTTCTCGTCACACAAACATCCAAAAGGATTATTAGGAATTGACTGGCATAAAGAATGGGTATTAGAAAGATCTCTTGAAGTTCTTATAGTGTTTTCATACTCACAAATAATTAAACCGATATTACATTCAACTTTTGTAAGCTTTAAATCAAGAAATTTGTATCCTTCTGGAAGGTTAATTGCATCTTGATCATTATCAAATAAAATTTCTGGTGGACAGAATATTTCTTCTGTAGTTAAACCAGCAACTTTAGTGGTTTGGGAATCGGGCTGCTTAATAAGCGGAGTTTCATAGCTTTTCTGGATTTTAAAAGCTTCGCCGACAACCGTTTGCTGCGAATTAGTATAGCTTAAAATTAAGATTATGATTGCAATAACCCCTACAACAGATACTATCACAATATAAGGTATATGGTTCTTGGAACTTTTGTTCTTTTTTTTAGTCATATGAAATTCTTTTTAAAAACTAAATAATCTAATTATATTAATCTTTTGGCGCATATATAAAATCAGCTCCTTTCTCTTTCAGCATCAAGGAGTAATTTTTTTTCAGTTCTTGCTACAACATGCCTAATCTCATCAACAGCATCAGGATTTGCTGATATGGAATCTACACCTTGATGCACTAAAAATTCTGCCATCTCTGGTCTGCTTCCAGCTTGACCGCAGATGGAGGTAGTAACATTATGACTCCTGCAGACGCTTATTACTTTAGCTATCTCTCCTAAAACGGCTGGATGCATTTCATCAAACAATTTGGCTATCTCCTCATTGTTCCTGTCTATCCCTAATGTTAATTGAGTTAGATCGTTAGTTCCGAAGGAAACAAAGCTTATCCCTTCCTTACATAAATCTTCAATAATCCAACAGGAAGCTGGAGTTTCGATCATTACTCCAAAATCAATATCTTTGCATGGTTCCAGACCTATCCCCCTCATGATTTCTTTAGCCTTCCTAACTTCATCTACACGGATAACAAAAGGCAGCATCACCCCCACATTGTCAAAGCCTTCATCATTTAACTCTTTTATTGCTTGGAATTCCGCACGTAAAATTTTAGGTTCATCAAGAAGTCTCCTGATTGCATGCCATCCTATCATAGGATCCGTTTCATGCGGTTCTTTATCCCCGCCTTGCAAACTCCTGTATTCATCTGAACGTAAGTCTGAACACCTCACCCAGACCGGTTTGTGCATGAAAGCTTTGGCAATTTTTCTTATTCCATCTTTTAATAGATCGGCATAGTCCCGATCTCTTCCCTGCCTTATGTATTCGGCAGGATGAACTCCTCCGTTAGCAATCATGATTTCAAGTCTCACCAAACCTACACCGTCTGCTCCTGTGGCTGCCGCTCTGCCAGCCAAATCAGGGAGATCCATAATAACTTTAATTTCTGTAGCTGTTATCACTTCTCCATAAGCTGCCGTCTTCATGGGCTGCTTTTCTTCTTTAGACTCAATTTTACCTTCGTACACGACACCTCTGGAAGCATGTACCGTTACCAACTCACCATTTTTAAGGACTTCTGTAGCGTGTCCAGTTCCCACTATGCATGGCACACCCATCTCTCTGGAAACAATTGCTGCATGGGAAGTCATCCCCCCTTCATTGGTGATGATGGCTACTGCTTTCTGCATCGCCGGCACATAATCAGGAGTAGTCATTTTAGCGACCAATACATCACCTTTCTGTATTTTTCCAAGATCCTCGTTTTTGAGGATTATTTTAACTGGACCGGAAGCTGATCCTCTTGAAGCAGTTTCTCCTTTTAATAAAATCTTTCCAGCTTCTTCCTTGATACCTGGTCTTTCTTCTTTACCTTCTTCCGAAGAATTTGAATTTTCTCTGTTGAAAGTAGTAACTGCCCTGGTCTGGACAATAAATATTTGATCTTTTTCTATAGCCCATTCTATATCCTGCGGTTTATTGTAATGCTCTTCTAGCTTTTTACCTAACCTAGCCAGTTCCAGGACTTGAGTTTCTGGAATCGCCTGTCTGGTCTGTAAATTTTCTTCAATTTTTCTTTTGACGTTTTGTCCATTTTCATCTCTGAACATGCCCATCTCTTTCTTCTTAACTTCGATTTTCTTGATTTTTTTACTCTCCTTGTCGACTATGTATAAATCAGGGTTGATCTCGCCGCCGACAATCATTTCTCCTAATCCATATACAGCTTCAATCACAATCTCCTTGTCATTATTTGTGGAAGGATTTATTGTAAACATAATTCCGCTTTGGTCTGAATTCACCATCTTTTGTACTATCGCAGAGATGTAAACCTTCATGTGGTCAAACTTATTTCTTTCTCTGTAATATATTGCTCTGGCTGTGAACAAAGAAGCCCAGCAGGCCAATACTGCAGAAACCACGTTCTTTTTACCTTTGATGTTAAGGTAAGTTGCCTGTTGTCCAGCAAATGATGCTGAAGGCAAATCTTCGGCAGTGGCTGAACTTCTGACCGCTACAAAGACATCTTCAGACTCAACTAAATCATGCGCTCCTTTTCCAGCGCCTAACAATTCGTAACTTTCTTCAATCTCTTCCGCTATATCATCTGGTATGGGAGTAGAAACTATAAGTTCCTGAATTTTTTTTGCGGTTTCCTGCAGCTTATCTGTATCTTCAACGTCTAGTCCTTTTAGAAGTTCACCAATCTTATCTCTGGTATTAGTACGTTCAGTATACTCCTTGTATGTCTGCGCGGTAACCGCAAATCCAGGAGGTACCGGCAAACCGAGGTTAAACATTATACCTAGGTTTGTGCCTTTACCGCCAGCTACTTGAAGAGAATCTTTATTCAGATCTTTAAACCATGCTACGTGAGACATATCCATCTACCTCTTAGTATACGTAATCATTAGCGGCTTTTAATCTTTTTGGTGCCTTGAAGGAACGATAGGGCATAAAACCATCCTAATAAGAATTTGTTCACTGCCCTGCAACATAGCCCTTCGGCAGCCAGCTTACTCTTGTAAAGCATCATTCCATCAACATTCATCCTTCCAAATAACTTTTATTCTTTCCGTGTGGAAAAAATGATTGCCTGTTTAAATTTAATTTGAAATCTACGTGTCTTCTGCAAAGAATCTAGTGAATACCCTATTTTAATCTTCACCTTTTCGGAAATTTGCAAGTCAGCAAACAGACTCATTCTTGGTCTAACTCTTCACCAAAATCTTCAGTTTCTTCGTAATGCTGTTCAGGCTCCTTTTCCATCTCTTGCATTTCTTCAGCAGAGACAGTTGCAAACTTGCTTTCACGAACGGGCTTTTCTAACTTTTCGACAACTTCCGCAAATCCTACATTAGCAAGAACTTTGGTTATCTTTACTTTAACATAATCACCTTTTTTTACTCCGGGCACAAATAATACAAAACCCTTAACTTTTGCAATACCATCTCCTTTTCCACCGACGGCATTAATGCCAACTTCATATGTTTCTCCAACACTAACTGGTGCTTCATTCTGGTTCATTTAGAAATACCTCCAAGTAATTTATTAGTTAATAGCATGATAAGAATTTGCTCTGTTTTCAAAATATAATTTATAATTCATAATTTAGATTATTATTTGCAGCAATGTTTTATAAATGTTTTGGGAAGGAATCATCGATTCCAAACATTAGTTCTGAACCACTCTACAACTTCCGGAAATCCTTCTTCTACACTGGGGTATCGATACTCAAATTTTGTTGCTTTCTTAAACTTACTATTATCAAGCACATGACTCCCCTTAGAATGTACCACCATGCCTGGCGCAAGAGTGGATCTAGATTTTTTACCCACCTTCACTTCCAAAAATTCAGAGGCATGCGCGATCAACTTTAAAATAGGATAAGGTATCACCGGCAGTACTTTTCTGTGTTTGCCTGTAGCAAGAAACCCTGCTAACTCTAATATTTTTCTTTCATCTACCGGGCTGTCATCAGCTATGTTATATGCAATATCAGAAAGCTGCCTGGGATTATTGTTAAAAACCGCTGATTCTATCGCATGGACGCAAGCTCCTGCAACATCATCTATGTGGGCATAAGAGTTTGTTGTCAACCTCATTGGGGCAATCAATGGACCTCTTGCCGCATTAAACAATCCTGCAATGTATGTGCCAACTGCGTCAGGACCATATACCATAGGGGCTCTTAAACTTGCAACACGTATATTCCCTTTTTTGTTAAAATCAAACAATAATTCTTCGGCAAGCATTTTTGTTAACCCATAATTTTCCGAAGGCTTTAGTTCAAAATCTTCTTTTATAGGTATTTCATAATCATCACCATATTCTGCTGCAGCTCCTATGTTGACAAGTCCGCGGTAACCCAGCCTAGCTGCTTGCTCAACAACATTCCTTGTACCTACAACATTAACTGCACGTAATTTTTCAAGGGACGAAGAATAATTGAAATCAGCCGCTGTATGCACTATATAAAATTTCTCTGAACTAGAGGTTCTTCCCAAGTTTATTCGCCAAAAAGAACATTCCAAATCTACCAGTGCGTCCCTCACTTGATCTTCCGCAGTGATGTCAGCTTTAGCGTATGGTACCTTTAAACCTCTAGGGCAATCTAGATAATCAAGAATCCCTACATTGTGACCATTCTGTTGCGCATGCCTAACTACGTTTCTTCCGATCCAGCCTAAGCCCCCAGTCACTATGATATTGGCCACAATTAAAAAATATAAATAATTTCTTTTTATGTTTTATGCAAGAACCAATTTAAAAAAAATTAAAAAAGTTTAAGCAATGTCCCTCAGACCTCCTTCCTGAACTTCAAAGCAGCATTCTCCATCCGCTAAGTTAGGGGCATCTATAAGTTTTGCTACTCTGCTGCCTTTTTTACCTTTTCTTAAGTAAACCCTAAATGTAGACGCATGAGCTACAATATGCCCACCTATGGAAGTAGTTGGATCACCAAAAAACTGGTCAGGTTTGGCCATGACCTGGTTTGTTACATAAACACAAATATTATGTGAACTTGCAATTTTAGCCAGCATATGCATATGCCTGTTTAATTTCTGCTGCCTCTCTGCCAGGGTTCCCCTACCAATAAATTCAGCCCTGAAATGCGATGTTAACGAATCGATAACAACCAGTTTGACATCCTTACCTTGCTCTGTAATCAAGCTATCAACTTTCTCAGTAAGTAACATTTGGTGGTCTGAGTTATATGCCCTTGCAACCATGATACGCCGTAGAGCATCGTCTTGATCCAGACCCGCCCCCAAAGCCAGCTGCTGGATCCTTTCAGGCCTGAAAGTATTCTCAGTATCTATATAGACCACTGTAGATTCAGGATTTTGTTTGAGAGTGTTCACGGCCAGCAAATGCCCAATCTGAGTTTTCCCCGAACCAAATTCTCCAAAACATTCAGTTATTGCTCCTGTTTCAAAACCGCCGCCCATCAGAGTATCAAACCCCATAGAACCTGTGGAGATTTTATTTACTAATTCTCTTTTTTTCAGAACGTCAGTGCCTGTCTCAAAACCCATTTTCATGCTGTCTCTGGCCGCATTGATCATTTTTCTGCCCACAGACTCTGATACGCCTGCCGCTTCTGATAATTCTCCAATAGTGGAAACGGCGATAGACATCAAATCTCTAAATCCTGCAGTTTCCAATTTTTCTGCAGTAGCAGCCCCTACACCAGGTAAATCTTGTATTGTCAGTTTTTCCATTTTTAGCTCCTTTTTTGGTTCATCATCATATTTCGGCAGCTTAGGTTCCAGTTCATCCTGGATCAATTCATCAGCTACTAATTTTAATTTTTCTTTTGTCATTTTTTAATTACCTCCTTTAAATAAATCTTGGTGATTCAGAATAGCATATTCATATGCTTTCTGTAAGACAAGTTGCGCTTTTGGCAAGTCATTTATTCTCATGGAATTGGTAGACTGCCAATTGCCGTTCTTGTCAGTGTAGCTTCTTTCTACAGAAATAGTCCTATATTCTGCTTGCTCACCGCTTGCTTTTTGGCCTTTGTTAAGCCAGACTGTGGCAGAAACAGCTCCTGCCCTATATTTCTTTTCAGGTAGATTACCTGTTGTATTTTGTGCGCTTCGCGCTATTGTTTGTGTCATGTAGACCACCTCGTTGCTTTCGCGTTTTATTTCAAACCGGCTTCAGTTATGCAGCCGGTGAGGCGCAACTTTTGTTTTTGTTGCAAATACTTCAGAAGCAAGGTGGTTTATAAGTTCCATCCGGAGTTGGCCAGTGGGTAGTGGGTATTGAATTTAAGAGTTAGAAGAAGTGTAATTATAAAATTTTAAGAATTTGGCGTTGTCCAGTGGATGTCTGATTTCCTGAGAAGCGAAAACTTTATGAAAGACAAAGTCTTCATTGAACTGATGTCAACAAGAGGAAGAATTAAGAGAGATATAAAATCTATCGTAAAAGATTCTGCAGCCATCAAGAGAGCTACATTAGACGAAGACGCTGCCATCCAGGACATATTAAAACATTTGCAGACGGAATGGAAGGACATCATCGCATCCATACAGGCCCATGGCAGAACTTGGAACCAGGTTACTCCTAAAAGTGCAAAAACTTTGTTAACATCGTTAGTTGGCAGGATTAAGAAAGCTGCTAGAAATGCAGTTTTATTAAAAAGATTGGAAGATTCCGAAGCAAGAAACTTAAGAAGAATGGCCGCTCTTGGGGAGCAATTATCAAAAGAATTGTTGGGTTTTGTTACAAGGTTAGAAGATGGAGACATCAAATCTTCAGTTGACGCGTTGCAGCAATTAAGGAAGATAATACTTAATTTTGATAAAGGACTAAAGTTAGTTTCTGCAAAACAATACAGGGTTATTGATTTCGTTAAAGATAATGCAGCGTAATTATAGAAAAATTTATAAATAAGTTATCTTAACGTTAATAAAGCTAGTTTTAAGGTGTGTTATCAAGAAAGTGATTACCAATGACCACACCACATAATCTGCCAATCCTTAGTAAATTAGATGAAGCGATTGAAAATGCTTGCGAATACGGTGATTTAAAATTTAATTTATCAAATTCTTATGGATACAATCCGCTTACTAATTTTCTTTCTTTGAGTTTCCTATCCTGTGTTCCTAGTCTTGAAGGTCTTGTAGATTTCAGTAGAAAAAACATTGGAAGAATAATTTTTGATCCGCGTGTTGAACCAATTCACGGAGCTAATTTTTATCTTGATGGGATGGAATATAAAACCAGCGCAAGAACAGTCTTAATAGTTGCTAAAAATATGCTTGAAATTGTTGCTTTATACGAAACCATAGCAAAAGTTAGCATCCATGGGACTGATTACTTTAATTCTTTCAAAATTCCAAGAATGCCAAAACTTGAAGCTCCCATAACTTATCACACCGATCACGAATTATCACAACAATGGAAAGCTCAGGTAATGAGTTTTGGGAAATGATTAAGGTTTTTCTCCTCTTGCCAATCTTTCATTTATCTCAACAAGTTTCCCTGCAACATCCCCTATACTATCAACTACATAATGCGCGCCAGCTTTTGAAAGATTGAAGTATGCTTTTCGCAGAAGAGCTTCTTGTTCTCTTCTTGACAAGAGATTTAACTCGCTTTCTGGCATACCAATTTCATTACCCGTCTTTGCTAAACCAATAGTCCACATCCCTGCATTGAGTCCTTCCCTTACATCTCCAACCGTATCGCCTGCCTTCACAACTAAAGCATTATCATCAACATCCAATAGGAGAGCATTAAGGTTGCACATATGGGGTTTAGGTCTGGACAGATTTCCCCTCATACCTTCAATCTTATTGATAGTCCCTCCTCCACTTGAAATAATGTAATTTCCTGTTGCACAAACAGAAACATCAGGAGAGTAACCTTGATCTCTGGCTAAATTCAAAAGAATCCCCATCTGTTCCCCAGTATAACCTGTTGTAGTACCTATCCTAAGACCCATATCCCTAAAAACTTCTTGAGCTTCTAAAGTACCATCTATTAAAGTTCTATATTTACTTAGTGTTTCCGATTGCGCCCCTTTGTAAATTTCAAACATCCTGCTTACATCACCATCATTTGGATAGCGGTTATATTCTTCATGCCATCTTTCTCTTACTGAATCCATCTGAGAAATTTTCTGGATATGTATCCTTTTATGCGCACCCATGGGAGCTCTTGCTTCTTCTTCAGTTATTGGCACCCCCATCTCAGCGTAAACTTCCCTGAACGCCTCCATTGGAGCCATGCAACCGTAATCTAAGGTCGTACCAGCCCAATCCAGAATTACTGCTTGTAATTGTCTTTTCATCAGCAGTATGAAGAAACTTTTTGCTTATAAATTCTTATGTTTTGGATAATAATAATAATAATGATGTTAGTGGTGGTGGTGGTGGTGGTAAACAAAACATTGCTAATTATTCGACCTTTCAGGAAACATTTTCCAATCTGGTGATTTCTTCTTCAGGTTTGGCCTTATGAACCATCCGAACGTTGAATTCTAATCTGTCAAACATTTCATTTCTTTTAACTTGTCCTGAAAATTTGAATTGTTCACCAAGCAGATCGGTTTTAATCTCTTCAAATTTAGCCGATTCATCTTTATAAGATAAAATTTCTTCTTCAGTCTTTTCAAGAAGATGATTTGTTTGATTTTTCCAAAGTACCCCTCTTATATTCCCAGTTCCATCATCCAGAACCACGTTCATCACATAATTTGTCTGCGGTTCAACAGAACCATGCTCAGTACAGTTAAACTTTCCTTCTGACTCCAGCAATCTTTTATTGCATCTTGAACAGACATTAAAAAATCTTGGATCGAAAACCTGTACAATAGTTCCCAGAATTTCAGCATTACTGCCATCATCACTAAGATCTTCGATCTTCTTCCTATCAAATGAGTTACTCTCTCTTACTGAAGAGATTTCCTCTCCTTCAGGATTGACAACGATTTCTCCTTTATTTCCAAGGTGAATTTCTCTGTCGTTATTGTTTTCTCTGGCATACCCATCCCTAACTTGTAGCACATCCCCTTCTTTGACATCTTTGATATAGTCCACTTGTTCGTTCCAGAAAACTACTCTTACCGTGCCAGTTTCATCACCCATAATCAGAGAACATACCTTACCAACGGAGTCTCCTTTTGCAAATTCACGCACGTCAAATTTCCTTGCTACTTTCCCAGTAGTGGTTATATTACGCATACCAGCATAAACTTCTTTAATCTTAAGTTTATTTTTCTCGGGATTTACTAATTCTACTCCAAGTTCATTAGCGATGATGTGAGCTGCGCCTTCCTCGCTAATCAAACCTGAAAGTTCTGATATTTTAGACTTTATTCTAGTTTCAAGTTCTTCTGAACTCAACTTGCCGGAAGTGACAATTTTCTCTTTTATTTCAGCTAAAGGAACTTTATACATGATTAACCACCATTAAAAAGATTTTGAAATTTGTTTATAATGTTTTGGGTAGTGTAGGAGATATTTTAATTTTTAATTAAGTAAAAGCGCCGTCAATTTGACCAGTGAGCAAAATACTATTCGTAAGACTGCCTTGGGCTTTCCTCTTGGATGATTTAACAACGAAGGAAAGTGTGAACGAGGCGCTTTTACTTGCGTCAACTAAAATCAAACGCAACTCCATAACTTACAATTTCATTATTGATATAATATAAACTTGGACTGCTTATACAGAAAGGAATCATCTTTGAATCAGAGAACTCTTCATTATCACAGGAACCATATTTCCAGTAATTTAATTTCGCGTTATCCAAGCATTCTTTTAGATTTTCTTGACCATGGCATGATGAGACTAATCTTAACCCTTCTTCTTGTATTTTTTCATACTCTTCAAAAGAATATCCCAGATAGACTGAGAAACTAGTATCAAAAATATAAGTCGCTAATTCCCTGGAGATTGCCACTTTTTCACCTTTTCCAGTAAGAAATGGTCCGTTGAAACTAATGTCAGAATATTTATTGGCAGGCATCTTTTGGTTAAGTTTTATTTTTACAAGGTCTGCTACGATACCTTTAATTCCCAGAAAACACCATCTGCCTTCTTTGAACCATATCTGGACATCCCCTTTTTTTCCGCAGCTTGATTCTGTTCCAGGTAAATAGCCACCATTTGCCGCTAGTTCTTTAGCTGTTTCAATACCAACTTGCTTGATGATTATATCATTCTTTAACAATTCTTTTTCTGCCTCCAGATAATTATTTTTGAGAAAGTCAAGCTGCCATTGCCCTTTGACATCTCCTCCAAGATTAAATAACCCGCCTAAAAGAAATACCGTCCCCATGCCTATAAGCAGTCCTAGAAGTACGAGATGCATTATCAGTCCTTTCTTATCCGGAAATATTTTGTTTTTGCTATTAAACATCGTTTTCTTGTTTTATTGGAGGATTTTAAGACAGACATCTCCCCCCCAAATACATAATCCTCTAAGACCTTCTACATTACATTCAGATTCAGTCTTATAAATTTCACAGTTGATTAAATTTGGTTTAGGTTGTGAAGACCATTTGCATTCATTTTCTTCCCAAATACAACTAATAGTGGCAACTTTTATAGGATCGTTATTGCATCCAAATTCATCTATGTAATCAAAACACGAAGTAATAGTCCTTCCTTCATATCTCTTGCTGCTTTTAATCAGATTATCAACATTCCCTACATCAATATTTTCTCCCTCGCTTATCAGTACCTTAAGATTGTTGACAGCTGAATCAACTCTTTTGAAATCAGCAACTTCAAACAAGCTTTTTTGATTGTTGCTATTTATACTTGTGCTTAAAGCCAAACTTGCCACAACTAATATGACTATCGTGCCTGCAACTAAGTAGAAAAGATCAAACATATCACCTATCAACCCTTTTTTATTCATCATCATCGCCTAATCTCCAAATCTTGCACGTTGATTATCATGATATCTTTTACTAGTCTGCCATTCTTGTTGACTAAGACCTCTTTATTAAAACTAAAAATATCTCTGTTAGCATAATCCTTAGTTTTAATTTGCATATCCTGATCTAAAAGATGCAGCCTGAAATTATAATCTTCATGTCCCGTTTGTGGATCTAATGGATAACATTTCAAAAATTGTTCATCATTAAATTTTTGGAGATCAATCACTCCGGGAACAACTTTGCCAGTATTCAGATCCTGAAAAGTAAAACATTCTTCCACGTTTGTAAACCTTAAAGCTATTAATTCTGTATGTAATTGCGGAGGAACATGTACAAGTTTGCTTTTATAGTTAGCAACAGTAATTGCGAACGCTAACAATACGGCAGTAAGAGCTATCCCCGCGATAGTCCAGAAGATAGTTTTTCTGGCCAAATCAAACACTTGCGCTTTCTTGTTCATTTTATTCATGGGTTATGAACCTGCCTCCGCTTTCATCTGCAATTTGTTGAAGGAATGACCTTCCTTCTTCTCTCACTTTTTGTAAGTTTTCCAAGTGAGTTCCTGACGCATCAGCAGGTATTTTAGTAAATATTGCAATTGTGTTGATCTTGGCTTTGTCAACAGCATTAGCATTTTTAATTTGCGCAAGAGCGCGCGGAACTACGTCGGGTCCTCCGTCAGATAAGAGGTAAATTCCTTCTATCTCTCCCAAAGATAAAGCCTTCTGTACTGCTGCACCTGTATTTGTAGAAAGACCTGGTTCAAAAGTGTCAATAAAATTAAATGCTTCCTCTCTTGACTGAGCGTTAAGTTCCACCAAACCAGATTTGAAAGTACTTACCCCAATATCAAAAAAGACTATGTTAAATTTCTTGCCATCTTCAATTCCCTGCAAAACCTGTTTCAACTGCCATTTTGCTACATCTATTTTTTTTTCACCAGGCGGATCTACACCTTCCGGAAAAACCCAGCCGGAATCTCCATCCATTGAACCAGAACGATCTATCACAAACACGACGGGATCTTCTAATATTTCAAGTCCGAAGAATGAAGGGCCTTCTGGAATTTGCCGGATGGGTTGTTCTTCTTTTTGTTGTTCAACAACCCCGCATCTTCTTAAAATTATTATTTTACCTCTTTTTTCAAGACATAATTTATCTTCTCCTTGCAATGTTCCAAAAGCATCATAGCCTTGCGGGAGGTAGAAATTTCTCACAACTCTCTCGGCACTAGAATCACCTTTTTCATAAACAGTTACTGAATTTTTCCTCAAAATTACATTAAATTGAGAAACATTAGCAGGGTACTGGACAACTGCATCTCCTGGAACTCCTGCCAAGGTATTAGACATCATCCTTATATCTTCTGCTAAATTAACCTTTTGAGTTATTAAAGAATTTCCGTAAGCATGGGCCACGCTAACTGTTGTAAAAACCACTATTGCAACTATAAGCAATTCAAAAATTATCACTAAGATTGAGGAATCTGCTTTCTTGTTCATTTTAAAAATCATTTTATATGGCTGTACGCTCCCCTGTCATCCCATAGATCAAATATTACACTTACCTCTCCAGTATTGCCTCGGCAATAAGGAGTGTTGGCGGCGCATTTAATTACCCTTACAGTCTGTCTTCGTGGATCTTCATCACTCCTGAAAGCTATTATTTCGCTTTCTCTGGAAAATTCAATGTTTGGCATTTCTTTGCATACAAATTCATTACATTCTCTGATCCCATTATCTTCAAATTTCTGACAAAGGCACAAGCAATTTTCTTTTTCACACTCCGCAGGATAATTTATTGCATAATAATTATCATCAAAAAAGAAATTTTGTCTTCTTGTTGCTTCATCAACAAAATACACGTAAGTATCTGCATCCTGGATGAAAACGAAAGGCCTTGTTAATGGCAGCGGACTCTTAGAAACTTCAATCACTTCTTCAGCTAACTCTGCAAAATTTGTTTCTGCTTGAGAACTTAACCTGAAATATTTGGCAGCTACACATCCGGCAAAACCAAAAACGAATAAGGCAAGCAGCAGAGTTGTTAAAAATCTCAGCATGATAGCTTTCTTGTCAATCATTTTTCTTAACCGACTTTCTTCCAGCCTCCTTGCTGGCACCTAAATCTTTCCCCGCCTACAAGTAAAATCTTGCCATCTCTCTGGCTGTCACAAAGATGCCAAAGTTGACCTGGACCGCATACCAAAGAACCTTCTGAAGTAGACTGCCACCTGTATGTGAAAAGATCTCCAACATTATCATCTCCCTCAGTTTCAGCTATACCTGTCGCTAAATCTATTTTCTTAAATGAAAGATGATCTAACACAAATCCCAGCTGCGCTCCGGCCCAGCCGCAATCATTTTCAGCAACATCATTTTCCTCAGACGCATGCACCAAGCATCCATTCGGCGGAAGTGAAGACCTGAATTCTCCATTATCGTCACAATCGGCATCTTCTGTTTCGCAATCTACCCCAAAGAATCCTTCACAAGTTGCTCTTATCTGAGACTGGTAGTCTGGATCTTCTCCTTCATCTGCAAAAATTTCAATCGATTTCTTTTTTACCCAATCTATCTTTTCAGACTTCTTATTCTGCAACCAAATAGGTAACCATACATCATTATTTGTCTCGGAAGTTTCTCCAAGAACCTCAGTACTGTCAACTAATACCCTGAGAGAGCATGAGGCACTGCCTTCACCATCACAGTGATCTCCTGACCCTATATCTACGGCTAAACTAGTGCGAACATCTGTTGGCAAGGGAAATGGCTTCTTTTCCCCATATTTTAGTGGTCCAATATCTACAGAAATTTTGGCCTCACAACTATCTATTTGTCTGATTTGGTTGCAAACCTGCACACTTACGGTAAAAGAACCAGTTGTATCTTGTGTGCCTACATTTTCAACATCAAAATTTACAAAGAGAGGTTGGGAGTTGTGCGTATTCTCCAAATCAAAAGTTCCGGTATCAGCGGTTTTCCCTTTACGCCGGTCAAATAGTTTCAGATTTGAAACTATCAAATCCCAGTTACCAGCCAGACCTTTCTTTACCGTAACGCCAACAGCTGTTTCTGAAACTGCATCGCACCTTGTCTTGAAATTTTTATCACTTTTCTGGATACATTTCTCTTTGTTGTCGCCATCGCAATTCGAATAAAATGCCGTTCCATCAGCTTCTCTACAGGAACTTGAACCTAATCCACCGCAGGAACTCTCAGCAGTAGCAAACCATCTGCAGGTTATTTTATCAAGATTAGATTCTTCAGGAGAAGTTCCTAAGGGGCATCCTCTTATGCTGCTTTCCAAGCCTCCTGTTGAAAGACAAGGGCAGTTGTCAATAGAATTTATCACATCATCCAAATCACAATCGCCTGCATCAAATAGTTTTGAGCCGGATTCCGCAGCTTTGGAAATTCTGGGGATAAAATTGATGGCAACCACCAAAACAACCAGGATTACCAGAATAATGCCGCCTAACTGTTGAAATGACCATGCCCCTTTTTTATTTCTCATCATGAATATCAAACCCCTTTAACTATTTAATTATTGCCCTGCAATGTCTGGCTGATAATAACATAGTTCATCGTTACCAAATCTGTTTAGGTTCATAAGCCACAATCCTGGCTGAGTGTAAGGCACATCAAACCCTGCAAATCTTACAAATGAACTTTTCCAGACGCTATCATCAATATTGCTGGCATATACTAGAGCGTACACTTGTTCTGAAGTATATGCTTCTTCATACAATTGCACGTATCCTCTTTCCTGAATATATGACAACACATCCGAATTTTTATATCTTGAGTTTATCCCCTCTAAATGAGAGAGCAATTCCCCTTTTGTGAACGTTGGTCCTTTCTGGTAAACAAGGGTATTGCATACAAAACATTTGGTTTTTTCATCGCTTCCTAGTAAACCTCTTGGTCCAAATACTTCATTAATCCTCCCTTCCAGAAAAATCCACCAGCATCTTTCCATTGAACGAGAGAAAAAATCCAAAGCTTCCTCTTTTTTGCCGGCAGAGAACTTCTTGTTAATAGTTTTGCACAGATCTGGAGAAGAAAGTAATTCAATACTGGCTACATCTGTTTTAGTTTTCGATTTCAGTATTAAACTATCCCTACAAATAATCTCCGATTCCAAAGGTCCGGCAGAAGAAACAATTCTCTCCACAGTAAAGGCGATAAGGAAAAATGAAATGAGTATGATTGTCCAAAGCACTAATTGTTCCAAGGCAATCCCTTTTTTACCGATAATTAGCATTGAGTTGCCCCTCCTTTGAACTCTCCCTTCTCCAGTTGTAGACGTATGCTGCCGCTCTTAGTTCCTCCTACAAACCCCTGCTCTATGCCGTGTTGATCCGCATTTTCAGCATAATTAGTGGGGATAAAACATATATGTTGATGGTCGGGAGAGAAAAATATACCACTATCTTGAAGATTGTTACAGTGATAGTTAGGTCCCTGATCAAAATATGAAGTTGTATCTTCTCCAACCCTGCTCATTATCCTGTTGCCAGCAGTACAAAGACGTGGAAACTCAAGAGTTTCAGTATAAAATATCTTAACATAGTCCACCGGTTGAAAATAACTTCCTGAAACCTCTTCCCCTTCAATGAATTTAGTGAAAAAGTTTTCCGCCACTTCATCGCTCCCTGCAATCACACAAGGGACCATGTTTTCAAATTCAGTGGTAAATTCCGGAATTACTGTCCTGCCATCAACTCCGCCATAAACCATCATCATTGTTCCACTGCCTTCCTTTCTAAATTCAATACTTGTTTGTCTTTCTCCAAGATTAGGAAGTTTGCCATACTCGGCGAAACAGTTATCCTTGTCACCAACCTTTCCAGCTAACAAAGTACTATTAATAGTGTTCTTTAAACTTCTAATTGCTCCAAGATGTTCTTGCGGCAGTGAAGTTTGCGTGGAAGGAAGTTCCTCGGCTTCCAAATGCTTTGTAAAATCAGGCGCATATTTTTTTAGTCCTTCCACATTCCCCCCTAATTTTTGTAATCCTCCTTCTCCTTGTATCAAAAAAACATACATAAGAACTGCTATAGTTAGTCCTGCTATGATGTAGACACCTAATTTTTCAATAGTCAGTTCGCCTGATTTTTTATGTTTCATGATAACTCCTCTAAGAAAGAAAAAGAGAACTAAGATAATCGGCAATGGAACTCCACTTAAAAACCAGATAACCTATGACTAATGCTGCAGCTAAAACAAAAAGTGCCCAAAGCAAAAATTTGCCTGGTTCCGCCTGCGCTTTCTTTTTCCATCTCATGGTCTCAATAGATTTAACTTTTTATTAATAAGATACAAGAAAAGGACGCCTAGAAGAACTATAGCCAGTATGCTCACAAGCCATTTCATGGCAATCCCTTTCTTTCCTTCCATCATGCCGCTGCTCCTTTGAAACAACAAATTTGCGCTTCACCTTGTTGATTTGCAGGACATTCAAACGTTTCTGAAGGAGTTCCTCCTTCCTTTAAACATTCATCAAGAGTATTGCAGGTTCCGCCTTTGCTTAAACATCCAAAAATGCCGGCTTGTCCTTTCTCTGCTCCTCCGCTAAAGATAACCAGCAATATAATAACAATCACCATAACTAAAACAGCGCCAATAATCACCCACCACATATTCGTTTCTCCTTTTTTCATCTTCTTTCATTAATCAAGTACAATAAAACTTTCCATCGCTAAACTCTCTACATTCAGAACCGCTGCCGCAGATAGTCCTATCATCTTTACAGGATTTAGCAACACCTATACAACAATCCTGGTTAGAACCGCAGGAAAAAGTGGGAGCTTTAAGAGTGCTTCCAGGACATGCATCCCCATCTGAAACACAAATTCCTCCTTTACTCTCGCACGAAGACAAACCACCTTCTAAATCCCTGGTCTTGCTGCCAAATATAGACAGCAAAACCAGTAAAACGACTAATGCAATCACAGCGCCGATTATGATCCACCACATATTAGCGCTTGCCTTTTTCATTTAAAATACACTCCTAATCCAGGCTGTGAACAAGACATTTACGACCACACGCAGCCAGTTTCGTCTTCACAGGTATCTCTGTCTGAGCCGAACTCCTTACATCTATCTATCTCTTCTCTGAAATCTGATGAAGCTTCATCTCTTTCCTGAGCTGAGCCTGCGCTTTCAAATTGAGAGACAAATACGTTTTCAGAAGCCTCGCCCGGATGGCAGTTTCCATAAAATATTTTTACCTTAACCAGTTCTGCTCTTCCTTCTTTGCTTACACCTTCCTGAAACTGTCCAGTTTGCTGGGTGAAAATAACCACCAAAACAACTAAGACTATTAGCGCCAATGCGGCAACTATAATCACGTTTAAAGAAAGACCCTGTCCTTTCTTAGAAATTTTTGGAATCATCATCTAAACACACCTCGTTTTGTTATTATATCTTTTAAAATCAAAGAAAGAAAATTAATATATAAATGTTACGTGCACGTAACGACCAAAGACATAGTCTGTTTTTATTTATGTTGGCTGTAAGCAGCGACTGAAAATCTGTGGTTTTTATGTGGTCAACGTCTCTAATCACACAAATAAAGCACATTCTCGACCAAACCAGCTTCAGTATTTATCGGAAACAATCCTGAAGCATCTCTATCCTTATATTTGGGACATCCACCTCCAACTCTTATCGGTTCAATCAATTCCTCCGGCTGAGAACCTTGGAAAGTTAACAATTGCGACCTGAACTCATAATTTTTGTTCCAGCCGCCTAAAGTTTCATTAAGAAGAAATGCAGTCATTTCTCTCAAAAAAATACAGCTATGTAAAGGCTGCTTTGAAATCGGCCCGGCGCATCTATACAAAGAAAAACCGCCAGTATCCGGATATTTGGCGCAGTCATCAATTATGTCTGCTCCTATTTTAGGATTCTCCAACCCTTGATATTGCTGCACGCAGTTAGCTTCGCCACTGATAGTAGTTTTCATCACTGCGCTCATGGTACTGTAGGATAATCCCTTTCTGGTAAATATTTTTTTTTGAGGATCTGACTTCAGAGCAAATGTAGCCATAAATAACATGCCTAAAGTGATCAGGATAACTATTATCACTAAACCTACTACCTCCATCTGGCCTTTTTTGGAAATCATGAATAAACCACCACTGCAACATACCCAAATTTATGCAGTTCTCCACCTTTTCCAGCGATTTCATCCCTCAGAGTTACCACAAAAAATGTTGGTTCTTCCCTTACAGCATCCGGTTTTACTTTGTCATATAGTAAATAAGTACTATCTCCAGGATAAATCTCCTGCACATAGATCCTTGAGTAAGAAAAAATATCAAAATAATAATTTTCCAGGTATCTCTTAAAAGTTTCATTTATAGATCTTAATTTTAGCATGTCAAAGCAGTTATCTTCAGTCTCCGCTTCCCCCCTGCTGCAGATCAACTCTGGGAGAAATAATGTTTTCAAAGTAGTTTCTATCGCTCTCGCTCCAAGAAGCTCTTCTTGTTTTTCAACTAAAGAAACCTGTTGATATTTATAATAAAAAATTATCCCAAAAAGAACTAATACAAAGAAGATGAACAATACCGCAATTGTTTCTGTCATTCTGATCTGCGCAGATCTATCACGAGATGCGCTCAAAAATGTTCCATTTTTGCCGTAACTTTTTTTCTTTGGTCTCATTTTTTTAGTACAAAGTAATACAATTTGCGCGTAAGTTTTCGTTGATTTTTTTGATGCCGCCAGCTGTTGATATCAAATCGACGCAAGTTTCTTCTTCAAGTTGGCAGGCGGCTGCCCTGTTTTTCAAGGCTGCTAAAGAGTCACGCAAATTCATATCCTGATAATTTACGATGTTTCCTAAACAATCTGCATGCGCGGAACTGCCTAAAGAGGTATAAAAATCATTCATCTCTCCTAACTTTCCGCCTATCTGCAGCAAATCTATATCCGCGCCGCCGTATACCTCTGATAAGATCTCCAACCTCTTAAACGCTTTTTGCATATTGCATTGGTAAGTTTTGGCATCGCCTGCAAAGACAGCAGCATATTTGGCTGCATCTCTTTCTCCAGGTAAGGAAATAACTCTTATTGGATTTAAATTCGTTTTTTTCCATAAAATCCCTTCTTTCTGATAAAAGTCTACAAAGTTAGAGCCGCTGAATACTACTGCGCTTACTTTTCCATCAGGAAACTCCTGCAGATTAGCGGGGATGGGGTTTCCAGGAACATTATTTCCATCTGCATCGATAACTCTCACCTCCAAATTTTTATCCACGTCAATTTCTTTAATGTTAAGTATATATTCTCTGTTAAATCCTTCCGTGGCATTGATAAATTCATTGACAAAATCGCCGCTTCCAAGAACATAGTATTTGTTGCTTGAAGATGTGATCATTAAAAAATCTATGACTTTGAAAGGCAGCCTGTATGGCAAACTCCAGACGATGATCCTATGGCTTTTGAGAGTTCTTGGAGCAAAGACCGGATCGATGGAATTTTGAGTTCTTGCCGGCCTGTCCTCTATACCAAATTCCCCTACTCCCGCTTCACAATCAAAATAGAGGCTGTAATCTGACAGACCGCTGGCATCAATAAAATTTTTTGTTTTTTCCGAGACACCTGCGCCTGCTAAGATCGAGTCCATTATGCCTACCACTTCCGTGGTAAGTCTTTCTTCAGAAACTTGTTTTTGCTTCACAATTATACTAAAAAAAAAAAGCAGGATTACCGCGCCAGCTATGGCAATATAAATCCAGTGAAATGTGAGTTCAATTTGCGCTTTTTTTTCCATTTTTGTAATTATTCTTTCACAATTGTCCTTTTGCAGTTCTCCACCTTTTCCAGCGGGAAATTATTGTAAAGAGCTTGGACCTGGAGAAAGTTCAGTTCTGTCTCCTTTGCCCTCCAAAACTATCGTAAAAAAACCGCTTTCGATGTTTGCGCAGAGGAAGTTCCTGCCAACATCAGGGTCAATACTGATTTTATGCACTTTAATCTTGACCGGAGCAGAAGGTTTAAGAAACACGTTTTCATCTGAAGATTCATAGCCGGAAGATTCTTCCCAAACCGTGCAGCCAACTTGATCAAATTTGCATAACTCAGGATCATAATCACTATCTAAATCTACAAAACATATCTGTTCGTACTTAGAAGGAGCAGTAAATCTTTCCACCCGCACAGAACCAAACTCAGTGTATAATCTTTTTATTGAACTTTCTAAATTTGTTTTAAACTGTACAAAAGCCACGTCTTCGCCGCTGCTTAAAAATCCAGAGATGGCTTTGTAGCCAAAAATCATTATCATCGCAAAAGTTATCGCCGCTACGATAAAAACAAAGACTTGCCCGACCCCCAAACCTTTCTTGTCATTAAAATGCATTAGCTCGTCACTTCTTCCTTTTTTTGCTCATCTGTTTCAGTTTGTCAAAGATATCCTTAGCTTCATCTTTAGAAACAATCTCATGTATTTTTTTCTCTTTTGTCTCTTTGGCAATGTTCCCCAGTTTAGCAAATATCTCTTTCTCTTCTCTTCTTAATCCGGGATTGATTTCTTCCTTATGCTCGCTGTAGGTTTTTGCCAGCTCTTTAAGTTTTGGCAGATTATCTTTTTTCTTCTGTAAAATTTTTTCAACATGGGGAATCCTATCTGAATCCTTGCTGAATTCTTCAAATAAAGAAGTTCTCCTGCGTAATTTGACTTTTTCATCCCTCTCTTTACGTAGTTCGGCCAATTTTCCTTTCCAGGTTTCAACTAGTTTAGGTCTGCTTGACTGAACTCCCGACCTTTCTCTCAGAGGAGTTCCAGGCCTGGAAATTTTTGCTGCCTCCTTGCCCTTATCTGAATACAAGTAATAATAAATCAAATAACCAGAACCTCCAAGTATCATCAGCAAACCCATAGTCAGGAAGATTAAAGCAATGATGTCGGCTTCTTCTCCCTCAAATACAGGGGAATCTATCGGAGATTTCTCTGCAGGAGCGTCAGCCACGCAAGGGTTTAAACCACTCAGGTATTCTTCAAAGTTAGTATAACCGTCATCATCGTAGTCTTGTAAGTTATCGATAATCCCATCTCCGTTTGAATCTGAATTAAGATAATCCAGTTCGCATCCTAATTTGTTGTTAAGCTGTTCCCATAGGTCAGGAAGTCCGTCGCCGTCACTGTCTACACCTTTAGCAGATTCAGGGATCTGTGAAGATGAGCACCCTAATGCATCTGCTGCCTGTCCGGCTTTAGTTCCTGCGCATTCATCACAGCTGTTTAAAATGCCGTCACCGTCATCATCGAGGATAACAATTTTTTCAGTACCCGTATAATTATTTCCAGTATTATCTTCAACGCCATAACATATCCACTCAGTCTTATCAAACAGTATCTTGCTTCCAGTATATGGCAAGTTCGCTTCGCATAAACTTGCTGAAGAAGATCGCCCATAATTAATTTTGCATCCAGTTATATCATCGCATCTTAGTTCTACTGGGGTAGATGAGCATGACTGAGGCAGAGAATCATTAATTAAAACTGAAATTTTTGGTCCGCCGTTATCATTTCGACATAACTCTTCTTCACCTGAAGTTATGAAAAAACCATCGCTATCTTCAGGCGCGCCCCAATTGCCTGCAGCGTCCAGAGCGCTTACCCTCACGATGTATTTGCGATCTTCAACCAATTGGAAAGTTGGCACTTCTATCGGCAATCCTGGACCAACAGTTTTATTAAAAACTAGCTCCCCGGGAGTTGAAGCTGTTGAAGAAAAAGCTTGGTTGGTGGTTCCATTACCAGAGGTAAACTGGGAATAATAATTAAATAAACCCGCAGTTTTGTTAGAAGAATCTTTCCCTGATGAGCCGGCATCATAAACTTCATAGAAATATCCGCTAAGGTTGTCTTCATGAGTATAAACCATGACCGCCAGATAATTATTCCCGCAGCTGAAAGTTCCATCATTGACTTCTGAAATTACAGGAGAAGTGAAATCCACCTGGAATACTGCTTTTGATTCCACCTGATGTTCTTCCATCAAGCATCTTACCGGAATAATATATTTGCCTTCAGGCAAAGCCCCTAGACTAGTACTGTAAGTGTTAGAACCTGCATCTGTCAAGGGAAAATACACGCTATCCTGTTTATATTCGCAAAACGCTCTTTTGGTAGTGTGAACTGATAGTGTTACTTCTGTATCCCTTATAGATCCGGAAGGATTTATCCAGTCTATGCCGCCAAGCGCAGAGTAGTCAACATTGAATTCAATCACTTCTACTTCTGAAAACTCTCCTGCTCCATTCTTGCAGACCACATTGATGTTGTAATCCTTCTTCGCCCCTTGGAAATTCAGGTAGAACGCGGCTTGATGTTGAACATCAAGAACATTTTCCCGATCAGAAAAGGAGAACTCCATCGATTCATATTCGACACTTCCGTCCCCTTCCGAATTGTCGCTGAACCTGCATATGGTTTTATCATCTGTCTCTACAAATAATTGAGTGCTTATACCTTCCAGAACTCTGGCTGGCTGGGCGAAAGCTTTCTCGATTCTGGGAGGTGTAGAATCGTACTCCAGATGAATTTTCTGTTCCGGTCCAAGCTCTCCTTCCAGATTCTCACATTTTACATAAACAGTTTTAACTCCTTCCTGACCGGAGTACTCAGAGAACACATCTTCCGGAAAATTCTCGTAAAGATATCTTCCTTCAGCCGTAAGCTCTCTCACTTTATGCGGAGGCATGGTGATATAATCAAACCCTGGACTGAAATCAAAAGCGCACTGCGCCGTCGGAACTTTAGTGTAAAATTCCCAAGGGAACACCGGCTGGCTGCTTATTCCCCACATCTCGCCCTCAAAAAAATAAGGTTTTGGTCTTTCCAAAGTTACACCATATCCTTCAACTCTAACGTCTCCGCATGTTGGCTGGAAGACCTTGTTGCCTGCTTCATCCGTGGAATAGTAACAAACAAACGTACTTGTGTTCAAGACAAACTCGCTTACATATTCCCGATAACCTGGACTGTTGATACGATCGCAGCCGCTGCCTAAGCAATAGAAAGTCTTATCACAGGCAAATCCTTCCGCATTGCATTCAAAATTAATTCTCGCTGACCTTATAAAAAACTCTTCCCAGCCAAAGCCTTGCGGTTTCACAATTCTTAATCCTTCTTGAAGGATTATCTTAGTGCTGGGAGCAGTAAAATCTACGCTGAAATGAAAAAAATCTTCGTAAGAATCTTCCGCAAACAACTCGTCACAGACAGCTTTGTATTCCCCGGCATATCCACGTTCCACAAAACCGCCAATCGCGTTGGTTCGATGTGATTTACCTTCTTCGTCACTGATAAAGTCGGCAATCTTTTCATTGGTGGAAGTCCCATATAATGCGCAGCTGGCGCCTGCTGAAGTCTCTATCTCAAAAACTACTTCCGTTGATCCAATTACGCCTTGGGGCGATGGAGAGACGATACTTATTCTTTCTTCCAGATCAAAAGTGTATCTTTTAACTTTTGAATTTAAGTTGCCGTGATTATCTTCACACTCTACAGTTAAATCAAACCTCACTCCTTGAAGACTTTCAAAGTTAGCTTCTTTGTTTTCTTTAGTTCTTTCTGCAATCCGACTTCTTGTAGTTCCAGCAGGCAGAATCTGATGTAAAGTGAAGGTGCATTCCATGGGCTCGTTAGTTCCATCCAGATATACTGCGAGATTAGTAACATCTCCTTGAGTGTCCACGTTCTCATTTATCTCGAACTGGGGAGGAAAATTATCCACAAAAACAAAAGTAGTCCTAACATTTTCTTGATTAAAATATTTATCCTTCGAATAATACTTCAACACATAAGTTTCTCCAGGGATAGTTTTTTGAAGATATTTTGATTCTGCAAGATTTACTGAAATAGTCTCGTCTTTGAGTTTGCCTGGATAAGGTTCTTCTGTGAAGTCAGTACAAACTTGCTGGTTTCCAGAATCGGCGCTGGTTAGGCAGTAGCCTATAACTCCTAAAACGTTTTCCCTGTCAGCTGCCTGAAAACTTATTTTGGTCTGAGTCAAAGAGATTATGTTTAATCCTTCAGATAAAAGTTTAGTGCTTGGAGCTGAATTGTCTCTCCTGCAGGAATTTCTTTCTCCTGCATTTCCAAACACAGAACAATCTTCTTTACCATCTCCATCGCCATCCTTAACGCAGCTTCCTGCGCCCCCTTCGCTGCCAAGCCACAGACACCTGTTCCATCCGCATCTGTCCCCAGATAAAACTAATTCTTCTCTGTCGTTCTTTTCTAAATTTTGACCGCCATTGCATTCACTTTCAAAAGTATAAGTGTAGCAGTTCGTTCCGGTGGTGGGTTCTTCGCCGCATTCCGCGCAATAGCTTAAAGGTTCGTCAACTGTAACTGAGTTAGAGAAACACCTTCCCAAGCCGGAACATACTTCAGCTGTACAAAAATTATTGCCAAAAAGACCGCCGTCGGGACCGCATAAACCGCACTGGTCATCCCCGCCATAATCTTTCTCTACGCAATAACCTACGCCTGTTTCTGCAGTAACAAATTCAGGCACATCTTTGTCTGGAAATAAAGAACTATAATCAAGCATCTGTTTATTGGATGCGCTGTCAACCCACCCGCACGATACGCCCAGACAGTTATTTATTGCGCAGGCATCTTCACTCTTGTAATCAAAACAACTCGTGATAGCATCACACCTGCTGCATTGGTTTACTATAGAGTTAGTATAATCGTAATAGCAATAATTTGCCGCTCCTTCAGTTTCTGGGATTGTAGAGCCGTAACATATATTTCTGGAATAATATAAGCCGAAAGGGTCAGCTTGCTGCGGCTGTACACTGCAAACACCTGCATTCTTACAGACAGCGTTATGTTGACCGGTCTGCGCGCAAAAATAAATTTCTCCAGGCCCGTCATTTTCTGAGCAGTCTTTAGAAATTACCAGTTGGTTTTCCTCACCGCAGCTTAGTATTTTGTTGCGGTTTTCTGGTTCTGTTACACAAAAAAGATCCCAGCCAGTTTCAGGAAAATATCTTTCTTCACAAAATTCATTCCCTAAGGTAATTGAAGCAGAGACTGGATTTTCCGATATTAGACCTTTATCGTAAACGGCAGCTATTTCATAACGGTAAGTTTCTCCCCATTCCGCATTTGTATCGATCTTAGATTTTTCTGCGGGTGAGGCAGTAAATTCTTCTACTTCAACGCCGTTCTTAAATTTAGTGATGCGATAATTTATAACTTCCGGACATGGTTTAGTCCATGTTAATTTGACCTCTTCTTTCCCCCTGACATGATTTGCTGAGAATGTCTCTACATCTTTAGGCAAGTTTGGAAAAGTACACTCACCTATATGCTTGGTCAACAATAAGTCCATGGTTAAGGTTTGCCCAGAAAATATGTTGACTTCTCTTGGAGCAAAGTTATAGTCCTGATATGATGCAGAAAGTTGATAGTTGCCTACTGGTATTTCCGCCTTGTAATCTCCTTGTGAATATTGAGAAAAGCCTTTGAAGACCCCGTTTACATAAATTTTTGCCCCATAGATAGCTTGATCTCCTGAATCAAGCTCATTATTGTTATTTATGTCCAGATAAGTCCTTCCCTGGGCACCCTGAAAAGAAACTGGTTGAAGAACAAAATTGAGAGCCAGAGTTCCAGCGCTCAATTCTGCAACCTCCTGCTGATTGGAAATGTAACCAACCTTGCTGGCTATAAGAGCATAGTCTCCCTCCGGAAGATTTTCAATCAGATATCCACCATTAGCATTTGAAAAAATCTGTCCGCTAAGAGGTCCAGAGAAAGAAATTGTTGCCCCAGATACTGGATTGCCGCTATTGTCGTTAACCGACCCCTGTATATTTGCTGCGCCCTCCCCTTTTTGTAAAGTGAAATCCCTATCAGCAGTTTCGCCAGGTAACAGATCTATCGCAAATGAAGAGCCAAGATATCCAGGAGAAGTTACTTTCATAAGATATTTACCCGGATTGATATTTTCAAAATTGTAAGCGCCTTGACTGTTTGTAGTTGTTTCTATGCCTTTACCTTCAAGGACTATCGTAGCTGCTAAGGAGTTGCCATTAACATCCTTTACAACCCCCTGTAATGTGGATTTGGAAACCCCGCCGCCGCAGTAAAGTTGAATACACTTGTCTGCATTCATGCCAAAACTATTATCAAAAATCACATCTGCAGGATTAAAATTAGTTCCAAGAGTTTGACTTGCTTTCTCATCGCATTGGAAAGAATTTCTGCCAAATTCACAGAATTGAGCGTCTTCGATATAACAGCATCCCGGAGTGCACATTACCGGATATTCCTCATCGGTAACTTCTTCCCCGCCAAGTTCTTCACAATACCCTCTGGCATGTTCCAAGCAGTCTACGCTGCAAGTAATTTGTTCGCAGATACTATTTCCATATTCTGAACAATCTGAGCCGGGAATGAAGTGCTGGTTCATATCGCAGCTGGGATCCTGGTCACAGTCAAGCTGCGCTTCAGAATCCAGAACTCCTTCAACACAATATAAGTCTTCGCTTGCCTCTGGAAAGATGTAACATCCCTGGGTTTGGGCTGTAGAAAAACTTGAAGTGAAAAATAGTAATAATAAAGCCAAAATAAAAAAAAACTGCGGTTTTTGAACTGCAAATGTAACACGCTTTACATTTACAGCTACAAAAAGTGACCCTCTTTTTTTACTTATCATCTATCTGGCTTAAATAAATGACTTATTGTTTATAAAGTTTCCGAGATAGAAAAGGAGGTAAAACTATAATTTTGGATTATTTTTTACCAAACATCCCTTTCAGTTTAGAAATGGAATCTTTTATTTCTTTTTTTTCAGTTAATTTTCTCTCTTTTTCTTTCAGTACTTCAGCTACTTCTTCCAGATTTTTGAACACCTTTTCAGTTCCCTTATGATGTTTGACCACTCTTTTTAATTTGTTGAAAGCTGCGTTGTCAATCTTCTCTGCCTGCTCTCCAAACTCCCTGAAAAAATCATGGTGTTCTTTATCTTTTACCTTATGTTCTCTTTTATGCTTAAGATGTTTTATTTTCGGGGAAACAAATGGATTGAAGATATTATACCACTTCTTGTCTTTTTCTGTTTCTCCTGTAAGTTTTGAAGAAACTTCTTCAGTTTTTGAAGAAAGAAATTTCCTATAAAGAAAATAGAAAAAGACTGCTAGAAGCAGCAATACAGATATAGTTATTGCAAAGTATTCAAAAGTAAACGCAGCCATCAGTTGTCACCTATACATTCATCCGTATCTCCCTCACAGAAACCGTTGAAGTTTCCATCGAAGTTTGAATCGCATGGTTTCCCAGCGTCTTCGGTAATCTTGCAACCACAACTGAAATCCGTTCCTGAATCAATTCTTGCTCTATTTGTTTTTGCCAATTCATTGATATCATCTGAATTAAAGGTTTTTGAAGTACTGAACCCATTGTATACCACTTCCTTTGGAGCCTCGCATAATTCAGCGCACCCCATTTCTCCATGGCACCAGGCATCAATTACTTCTTCCTTATCCTTATCACTAGCAACATAACTCCAAGATGGTTTGCCTTCACACGCAGTTATCACGCTACAACTGGAGCCGCTTCCGCATTTTAATTCATCTTTCCAGAGACCATATTTTTTAGTCCCGTCCCCTCCGCAAACGTTTCCTCTATTCCCATCACAAGTATCAACTTGTTGTTCTAAAACATATTTTTTTCCTGAAGGAACAATCGCGGTCCAATCTGCTATTCCACCATAACACCCTGGTTCAGGATTTATGAAACAGACTTCTCCTGGTTCTTTCAATTGCCAGCTTCCGGGATTACCGGCTACGCCTGCGCAGCAGCTATGGGTGGCAAGAAAAGGGTTGATTGTTGGGTCTGGACCCTCAAATTCATCAAAGTTAGTGGTGCCGTCAGGATTTACCCCGTACCGGTACTGGTGATAATTTCCAGTTGGATTAAATGCCCATGGATATTCCGGATTCACATGAGGCAGACAATCTTTTACAATAACTTCTGCTTCCGCAGAATCAGAATCGCCGAAGGCAGCACAGTATTCCGTAGAGAAAGAAACGCTTAGTTTTCCCGTAGTTGTAGGTTGTTTGAAATGATTTGAGGGAGGTGGAAGTGGTTTAGAGCTAAGCTTTGAGACCAAATTTTCTTTCCAATTAAATATTTCACTTTTATAATCATCTATATTGCAGTTACTTGATAACAACCAGGGGAAACTGAAACAATTATTTGTTGATTCCTGTGTCGGTTCAAAACCAAATTCAAACCATTCATCATTATCTTCGTTTGAATACTCAAACTTAACTTGCGTATGGCTTAATGTAGGAGCTATTGAATCACTCGGGTAAGTCAATTCTATAAAAATAGGATCTTCATTTGAGATGTAGTAGTAATCTTCATCAAATAATTCTTCATAATCTCTTAACTCCTTGCTGGGAGAATTTGATGAAGGTTTAAACTTATAGGGGACGTTCAAAGAAATATCCAGCTCAGCTTCTCTGTCTACCAAGACACGAACATCCTGCCAGTCTTGCTGGCCATGCCTGTCTATGACATAAGCAAGGATATCGTAAAAACCTTTTTCAATATTAAGATTTTGGTCTTTGGTATCTAATTTAAAATTATTCCCTTCTATTTTAAAGCCATTCCATAACTCAAACCCATAACTAAACGTATCTTCATCAGCATCTTTTGCATTAAGTGTTATGTCTATCTCTCCCAAGTCTTCATCTCCTTTAATTACAAGATAATCGTAGTCTGCCTGCGGACATTCAAGTCTGGAAACATAGTCTAAGGCAGGCGGCCTGTTCTGGCGTATGAAGCGGTAAACAAACTGTTCAGGGCTGTTTAGTATACTGTAAGGAGCCGCTTCAAAGATGAAAAGGTCATCTCCATTTGGCAAAGTTTGATTTTTCATCTGTATGCCGATGGAAGAATACTTGTCATAAAACAAAGTTAAGTCGCAAAAGAAAAGATCTTCATCTTCAGACGGTGAGCAGTCTCTAGTTTCTATCTCGCTTCCGTGAGTAAAATAGAAGTTTTCCATCGTCTCTTTGGTATAATTGAAATCAACATATTTCCAATCCATTCTTAAAGGCAGAGCTACAGCCGAATCTAATAAGGCTTTAAACTGTGTCGGATAAAAAAAATCAAATTCTGAAAGATGAAAAAATTCCTCTTTGCCAAGAATGAGTTTCAAAGGGTAATCTACTTCAGCATTGATACCATTGTCAAGGATGTCTAACTTCAAGCTGATAGCTTCTGTCTCTATAACTGCTTCGCTGGAAATGTTGGTTTTAGTAAAATTTTCTACACACCACGTTGTCCTGTTGATTAGAAACCTGCGCAGATCATTTTGCAATGTGCTTGTCGACAACTCCAGCTTACCGTACCCAATCTGAGTGTTAGGATATTTATATTGGCAGAATTCAGGAGAATTTGATCCATTATTACAGGGAAAAGCATTTGGTTCCGTTGGATATTCTTCCCGGGTTATCCCATAAAATACTCTTCCTCCTGTCTCGCCAGGATTGTAAGTCATGCCCGTAATCCCTTCCTCAAAAACTTTTGTCCCGCCGGGCTGATCAGACCATATTCTTCCTTGTTTGCCTATTAAAATTAAGCCATGCTCCAATTCATCCGCCAGACAATCCTGCACAAAGATCCGTAAAGCTTCCTTCTGAAAATTTTTGGAAAGAACTTGCTCTCTGGCTTCTTCCAACTGCCCCCCCTGAATCTGGCTGGTAAGCTGTAAAGTAAAAAAGAAAGCGAAAAGAATTAGCAAGCCGATGATGATAAAAATAGTGATTTGTCCTTTTCTACTCCTGAACCTAGTTCTATCAGCCTCTCTTTTGTACATACTATAATTAAGAAATATTTAAGACTTATAAATTTATACTAATGGAGATTGTCCTCATTAAACTAGCTGACCCTCAACTTTCCTGTCAACTGCGGCCAGAAGAAATCCAAGCCCCCAACCATTTCTACTCTTTGTTTTGTTCCGTTGATTGTGCAGCTTAACTTGCTGATACCAGAAACTTCTTCCAGCAGCTCTGTCTGTAATTCAGGAGGTAGATTAATGTTGTAAACATATTCACAGACAGGAGTGTCAAAATTTTCGTATTCAGCAACTAAAGTTTGTTTCACTCCCGGGAAGATTTCCTTAACTGCTCTCACTCCTTTATCATCAATGTTCAGTATGTATAAATCCTTAAAATTTTGGGCTTCGTCAACGAATTTATTCTCTTCTGAAAGTTTGCTGTTAATTCCAAAAAGGCCGGAGAACCATTTTAAAATTGTGTCTATGACGCCCGGATTTATCTGCATTCCTTCCTTAGCGTAGATGACCGCGTTCAAATCTTCAGAATACCATAAGTTTGCAGCGCTTGGAAGATTAACTAGTGACAAATCACAAGGCGTAAATTCGCCCTCCTGGCCAACACATAATTCACCTAAACTGTTTTGAGGAACATTTAATGAAAGCAAGAAAGACTGCGGGCTGTCTACAGGCCTGTTTAAAGTGGTAGCAAAGGCCGTTTTGAATCCGCCACCTTCTTTATACCTCAGCACACAGACATTGTTGACACAAGTGTTCTCTTTATCCTGCACTAGTCTTTTACCTTGCGGATCAAGGATTGTGGTGAAACACGTCCTTAAAACTTCTTGTTCACCTTCCCCTAAAATTGCTTGACCTATGTCTTGCTGAGCTTGTTGTACTTGTGAGAGATCACCCCCCATGTAAGAGTCCTGGTTTTCATAATCTAACAAGGTTTCTCTATATGGCGAACAATAAAGTACATAATCATCATTCTCTGCTACTTCCATCATTTTTGTAGCTAGAAATTTAGTCCTGCTTGTCCACGATCCTGCGTCACAGTAATGGTCAAAGATGTATTCAGAATTTCCTATACAGATTGGATATTCTCCATCATAAAAAGACCCAGCTGTATTTTCATCTTCAGCAAATTCCGAACTGAGAACGAAGCATTCTGATTCCTGTTTACAGAATCCCCATTTTTGGGCGTTCCAATCGTATTTCACACTAGATTTTGTCCACTGCCCATCTATGCATCTGTAATCCCTGCCGTCTTCAATATGTTCTGATAAGGAAGTTAACTCTGTCATCGGTTCCACGCAGGCATATCCATTCCAGCAATAATTTTCAGGACAGCAAGATGCGCCTGACCTGGCGTCAAAATTTTCTAAAGTACCTTGTTGGGATTTGTAATAATATTCCACAGCTCCGTCATCATCCAATAATTGCAGCATCGGTTTTTCTATCTGGCAGGGGCCGGTAAATTCAAGCAATAAATAGGATGCCTGTCCTGTACTTATTTCTGTGATTTCCGCAGTATTACCGGTAGGGTTGCCATCCTTGTCGACCAAGGTTATTGTTGGGATGCATTGTTGCGTCTGTGAGAAATGTAAATTTGTTGAAGCAAGAACCGCAATCCTTTCTGACCTTAATTTTAATCCTGAAGGAACCGTAACAACACCACCATCTACCCATTTCATCAGTTCAACGCCATTTACAGGGACGCCGCTGCCATCAATTGCATCCCAATGAGGTATCTTTAATGCCGAAGTCTGAAACTCTGCATTGGGGACAAAGTTTCTTGCTGGTAGAACTGAAGTTGAGTGGTTCCTTTTTTCCGGAGCGAAAGTTTTATCTTTCAACTGCAATTCAATCTGCGAATAGAATAATGAGGAATTTTCTTCGTCTGGGTAGTCTACTGGCGCGTAACCGACTTGGGTAATCTCTTCGTCGCTCCATGAACTGACCGTGGTAAATTTCTCTTGCCCTGATTCATGCTCCACACTATACGAACAAAATTTATTGCCTATTACCGAACAATATGGCTGGTCAAAATAGTTTGTGAAACCGTTTGGAAGATTGTCCTGTATAAATTGAGCGGCATTACAGGCATAAAATCCGGTTTTCGAAACTGCATCCTCTCCTTTGTTATGGTAAAGGACCTGCTGGGCAACTTTCTTGGCCTTAATGTTACCATAACCTTGAAATTCCTGATTTGGTTGTGTTATGAGAGTTTCCTGCTCAGGAAGTGAACCAGTTACAAAATACAACTCATATAAATGAGGGTAGGGGTTTGTTATTTTGTAAGGAGGTATGCCGGGAAGTGGAAATAAACATTCGTCTTTGCTGCAGGAATAAGTTATTTCTTTAGTTTCTTCTACTTCCTCGTATGAGGGAGTAGCAGGGAAGTACTCGCCTTTTTTCAATCTGGCAACGACAGCTATGGGGTGGTTCCATATATCTTCGCTCTCTCCTTCACCGATATATTGTGATTCTTGAGTTATATATAATTCATCATCTGGATCTTCTTTTTCTAGGATCTCACCGCCCACTCTTTGTTGGGTTATCAAATCATAAAAAATAACTTCAACCTTGTCAGTGCTTACATCACTGAACCAAGCTTCAGCCTCCCCTTTTGTAAGAGGTAAAAATATAGGTGATGCCAATTCGTCCCCCTCTGGTTCTTCAAATATTTGGTATGCCATATCAGAAATTTTAAACTGGCACAATTCTTCGTAAGTATCCCCTATCTCCAATGTTGTTGATAGAGCCTTACAATCAATATAACTTTGGTAATAATCGCTGCTTTCGTAAGGTTCTTCGGCATCAGCGCCAACTGTTCTAAAGTTCACCATTGGTACTCCGTTGACCTGCAAAGATTCGTAACTTGCACTATATTCTTTTTTCCAGTAATCAACTTCAAACTTCACGTCCATAATTGTATCTCCTGAAGCTATCGCCTGTGAATTCCAGCAGCCATACTTGTTTACTTCAGCTTCAGAAGATTGCTGTTGGTTTTCTTCTGAAAGGCTTACCACTTCCTGGCTTGGACCAGCATAATATTCATTTTGTACATTACCACAGCAATTGGCATCTGATTGGAAGCCTACAATATCATCATTTCCTAACCAGGCAGTATCGCCGTACAAATTACTGCATAATTTCTGGCCGGTTATGCCGCCATCTATACCCCCTTCATCAATATTTGTCAGCCAGGAACTTTCAGAGGTCTTGTCCTCTCCTGAGCATAACTTTGGAGCATCATCTTTACTCAAGTAAATATTTTTAACCGCGATAGGATTCTCCGCAGGATAACTCTCAATCGTGATGGAAGTAACTGCCTTAAATCCCCCGATTGGAACCTTAACATGCATATAATTATCTGAACCAAAAAAAGGACTGTTGATAACATTTCCTAGAACATTGCCCTTATAATAAATTATATCATCCCCGTTTTGGTCCTCAGGTCCAAGGATCGTTAAGTTTATCGCCACTGGCAGGTTATCTATTTCTTTAACCGGCACGGGAGGATCATCTTCCGCAGATTCAATAAATCTTACCATAAAATTCAGGTTGGTATACCCTGTGAAATCCAGGAAATGTCCGTCGCCATAGAATTCCTTAAAGTATTTTGAAAAGATTTGTACAGTTTGTCCAACTTTTTCTTCTTTAATCTCTTCATCATCTCCTTGTCTCATCGGTAGGACAAACAAACTTTCACCGGCAAACCTTCCTTTTACACCAGTATTTTTTCTGTTTTCCTGCACATCAGCGCATTCAGCAAAACTCCAATGATCTCCTTCCTGATAGCAGTAAAACCTATTACTTTTTTCTTTCAGATCATCCGGTCCAGCATCATAATCTGGATTAGGGGAAGGTTCAGGTAATGTGTCAAACTCACTAGACTGGGCATCACAAGTAAGCCATTGGTCATTGTTTGAAACTACATCAAAATTAGGTATGCCTGGTTTTTTAATGGTCAGAATTTTGAATGCCTGAGTTTCCCCAACTGCATTTACCCAGCACCAATCATCCTTGCATCTTGGATTATCGGGACTGCCAGGAAAAACTCCTTCTATATCTGAATCCCTGCCAACTAAATCTTTATTGTCATTCAGACAGACAAAATGTCCTTCTTTGTTTGCTTCAAATGCAGTTATACCCAAATCACCTGCCCCACGGTAACCGCAGCAGTATCCGCCGGCAGGCACGCCATTGACTTCTTCATCGGTTTCAATCCAGGAAAATTTTGTATTGTAGATATTGTATGCTTCTGCTGAGAAGCCACCTGGTTCACTTGATGGTTTGCAAAACTCATCGTCTCCTAAAGGACAATCTGAATCATCTTCGCACTCTACATCAACACTCTCACTGCAAAATCTAGTCGGTTGTTTCCCTGGTTCAGGAGTTGGAGACTGAGTGCATGCCGCTTGGTTTAGATCACAATTATCAGAAGTTTGTGCATCACAATCATTGTTTAATCCGTCACCGCAGACTTCTGGAGAACCTGGATTTCTGCAGATTGCGCAACCAGCATGTTCCGGAAATTTGCATAAACTTCTTATCTCTTCCCTTAGATCTTGCTGATTCAGCCCATAAAGATCTACTTCATCTTGTCCTTTTATTTGCGGACAATTCGGAGGATCATCTATCGGATTGTCTAAACATTCGGCTTCAGCAATATACCCGTCTTTATCTTGATCTGCGCCTTGAAATTCCCAAACAAATCCAAAAAAAGGATCATCCTCATTAAGCAGACTGCATTTGTATAAACCGTCATTTGCCCAAATCATTGCGCCTATGTGGTTTGTATCACATTGATACCAAAATCTGTTTGATGCACAAATAACTCCATTCCCGTTTCTATAGGTTACTTCCTGCCGATCTAACATACAAGTGATATCAGGATCATCCTGTCTGATAGAACCTGGAATGACACCTCCTATTTTCCCTTGACCCAGTGGTCTGGGCTGATCATTTATGTTGAAACCGATAGGGGCAACCGCCCAGCCACAATCATCATCAAACCCTCCGTCTTCTTCTATTGAGTTGATAAAACAACCTGGTTCATTTGGAGGGAATCCATTTATTGGAAATTCAGCTTCATCATCATTGTCGTCTCCATCACACACGCTAACTTTACAAGATTCTAGGTCTGTACAATATTGGTGCATTTGAGAGTTAGCTGCAAAGAATTCATCTTCACTACAATCATCATCTTCAATAGGACTTGTAATCATTTGGTATCTTACTAAGGAAATTTCATCTTGAGCCAAAACACCAAAACTACTTAAAACTAAAAGAACTAAAACTACTACCAACACTCCTCTTTTTTTAAACATCTTATTCTAGATAAAAACAATAACTTAGCATTTATAAATTTACCGACTTTAAAAAAAGAAAAAAATGCCTACTGGCATTCTTTTTTGTTGTCTGGACAGCCTGGACCAACATAATCACAGAAAATTGTTCCTTTTCCGCAATCCAATGTTAGTTCTGTTGAATAACTCCAATCGCACTGAAAATCATCCCATTTAACAGTGCCGCCGCTTTCCCCTTGCCAGGAACCGTTAAGACTGCACCCTTCAAAAGAGAGGTAAGATTTTCCATCATCGCAGAAAGCAACTGTATAATTGTCCCCGCCGGTCTCAACATCAAATGCACATAACCATTGACCTAAATGAGATTTTTGTGCGCTGCCGCCATTTTCCTCATTAGGATGATGATTTTCATTTGTAGTGTTGTAAGTATCACCGCAATTTACCAAACCTGCCAAACTTAACACGCTAACTCCAAGACCTCTTTGTAATTTTCTTACAAAATTGTTTTCCATTTTTTTTAATCCTCCCAGGTTTCACATATAATGATTGCCAAAACTTTTCTCACAAGAGTTTCTCCCTTGATCCATTTCTTCAAAATTGTCAGAATCCATACAGACGTCATACATACATTGAAAAAAAACATCGGTCATTCCGTTATCATGTTTCTCAACACCACGTTGACATTCTGAGATTGCGCTTTGAAGTGTTTCTTCATTATAATTTTCTATGCACAGATCATAAACCATAGTAACTCCGCTTTCGCAGTCATAAAAGACCAATCCATTACCTCCGTTTTCTCCACTAGGAGAGCTGTAGTTATGTGTGTCGCCTTCATAAGTGCAGCCAGAACCTACAAGCGCCGTTAACCCTAAAGACATCACGCCTAAACCTCTTCTTAATCCACTAAAATTATTTTCCATTTTTAATTTCCTCCAGCTTAATAACTATCTACCAAAACCCCATTAACTTTTTCTAAAACTAAATTTATTTCTTCATAATTATTTACATCCATCCTCAAATCAAGCGCAAATCTTTCTGAACTCCCCCATTGTTGAGAATTTCTGTCCATAATGCATTTTTCTTCGCCGGGAGGCATATTGTGCCCTAAACCGACATCTTCAATTTTTTTGTAATGGTGGTGTAACCCTAAAAAATGTCCTGCTTCATGTACGATTGCTCCAGGGTGATGAACCTGTATGGCCTTACTGTTTGCATGTGAACTTTCAGAACCCAGCAAAACAAACCCGTCATAATCGTCAATGCTAACAGTTAATTTGCCTTCATAAACTCCCAGATAGGTAAGTTTCCATTCCCACCCGGGATGACTTAGTTCCAATAATTTTTCAAGCAAGCCAGCGTAATCCTGTCCTGACTTTGACTGATCCTTGTAAATTGAAAGATCATTATCGTATACCCCTAAGGTAACGTGTTCATCATAAAATTTAGTGATATTAAATGTATTGCACAAACGTTCATAACCTTCTTCCAGCATCCATTTTGACCATCCTTTAGGAAGATCCCATCGTTCAGAGTAAAGGTTAACCTCGTTTTGATATTGTTGATCCTCAAGAAAAGAGTTTTCACATTTTTTTGGTTTGGGAGCTGAAATATTCTGCGGAGGAGAGACTATAACTCCAATATCCTCTTCAATAAAATCTTGTTCTGAAGTACAACTATTTAGTAAAAATGCAGCCAGTGCCCCCCCGCTCAAGTGCCTACTTAAATTATTTAACTCCATGTTACCCCTAACCAAGAGTTACTTTAAAAGTGTTTCGCAGAATTTACCATAATCTTTCCTTCTCTAAAACCTTCCAAAACGACTGCAGATCTTTAGCTGAACGTATCTCCATCTTAGAATCTGTAAAATTGCTAAAAATGGTTTTCATTTTATACTTCCTGCCTAACTTAATATTCAACCTCATCCTTGCCAGCAGTCTTGATCTGTTTTTCGAGTTTAATATCTCGTTGAAAGAAAAAGCGATGGTTTTCTCCTGCTTCACAGTTATTTTAGAAGAAATCTGATCAAGCCCCCCCCTGACATAATGCGTACTGTCTTTTATATTTATGTCTTCCATGCCAAATACCATCTCAACTTTAGTTTTTTCCAAAACAAACCTTAACATCTCTTCAGAAGAGGCCTTATAGATAGTCAGCTTATTTTTAGCCTGGCTGATTTTTTTAAGGATTTCTTTTTTTGTGCCGCCCTCAATAAAGGCAATATCTTCTAGAAAAAGAGTCTTATCAAACCCCTGCTGCTTAGAAAAATCTTCTAATTCCTTAGTTCTCTTCATCAGTAATATGTTTTCCATGCTAAATCAAAATATTATCTATTATATATAAATGACCATCAAATTTATAAAATAAGTAGCAAAATTAAACCATAAACTTAGGGGGTTGGAAATAAAATGAGATTTGTTCAAAATTACGTAGCTGGATTGGTAGTGGCAGCGGGAATTGGCACAGGTGCATTGGCTTACTTCAGCCAAGAAACACCTTTGGAAACAGGACATTACAGCGGCACTATTGAAGGCAAACCTGCTGTACTTCAGGTCAAATATGACTCTGAAAAAAGTAGAGATTGCATATTACAAATTGCAGGAAATGGAAGCATTGAAAGCGCCATAGATTATCTTTGCAACGACAAAAAAAGAATGCATAAAGAAGCAAGAACTTGGGTCAGGGACGAAAACAAGATAACGTTTGATCAGGCCCAAAAACACCTAGGACAATAAACAAAAACAAGCTAATCCTGTGTCTTATTTTGAGACGCAGGGGAGGTAAAGAATGCAAGCAACAGTATTTAACGAGAAAGAACAAGAGACAAAACAGATTGATTTTACAGGAAATTCTGTAAAAGAACTTTTGGAGTATTTGAACATAAACCCTGAAACGGTTCTTGTCGTCAGGAAAGGAGTGGTGATTACTGAAGAAGAATCGCTGCAGGAACAAGACTGCATCGAGCTTCTGAGCGTAATTTCTGGAGGATAAAGATGGCCTGTAGTAAATGTGAGGAAAAAACAGTCATCACTCTGCAACATGGGGATTTATGTAAAAACCATTTCTTAAACTATTTTGAAGATAAGGTTTTCAAGACTATCAATAAATTCCAGCTAATAGGCAGGAAAGAAAAATTATGTGTAGCTACCTCTGGAGGAAAAGATTCCCTTACCGTTCTTTATCTAACCAAAAAATATTGTGAAAAATACGGCATCCCCGCAGACAACCTCTTCGCGCTTGCTGTCGATGAAGGGATAGAAAATTATCGTGAAAAAACTTTGATTGATCTGGACAAATTTTGCAAAGAACGCTTGATACCTTTAAAAATTGTTTCTTTCAGAGAGGAGCTGGGAAAAACTTTAGACAAAGCTTATCCCATCATAAACAAAGGGAGCAACAAGAAACCATGTAATATCTGCGGTGTGTGGAGGAGATATGCGTTAAACAAACATGCCAAGAAGGAAGGTGCTACCAAAGTCGTTACTGGACATAACCTTGATGATGAAGCACAGGCCATAGTTATGAATATCTTTAAAGCTAACACTTCTTTGGCAGGCAGGCTTGGTCCGATCTCTGGAATACAAGAAAATAATCTATTCGTACAAAGAGTCAAGCCCTTATACTTCTGCGGCGAAAAGGAAGTTAGGCTTTACACCTTTTTGAAAGGTTTCCAGGTTCAGTTCACGGAATGTCCTTATTCAAAGGAAGGGTATCGTCACCACATCCAGGAAATGCTTAACAACTTTGAACATAAATTCAAAGGGACAAAGCAAGGAATAGTAAAATCGTTCCTGGCTATGCTTCCGCTCCTGCAGGAACAGGAAAAAAATAAAGAAGAAAAAATAGAACTTTGTGGTAAGTGTAAAGAGGCCTCAAATAAAGATATCTGTAACGCCTGCCAGATGAAGGAGGTGCTGCAAGATGCATAGGTACTCCCCGCAATTTCTTCTCGCAGAGATTGCAGAAAGGCAGGAACTTCTCCTTAACAGTACTGTTGCTATTGTTGGTATGGGAGCATTGGGAACTCACTGTTCTGAACTTCTGGCCAGGGCAGGAGTAGAAAATCTGATCCTGATAGACAATGATGCGGTAGAAGAATCCAACCTGCAAAGACAGACTCTGTTCACAGAGGAAGATTTGAACAAAAACAAGGTTGAAGTCGCTAAAGATAAACTTAAAAAAATAAATTCAGGAGTTAAAATTATTGCACATAAAACTTTACTTACAGAGGAAAATGTAGAGTTATTTGAGAATTCTGATTTAGTCCTAGATTGCACAGATAACTTAGATGCAAGATTTGTCATCAATAAATATTGTAAAAACAGCAACAAGACTTGGATTTATTCTTCGGCTGTAAAAACTTCTGGTTATGTGATGGCAATCTTACCCGAAGGACCATGTCTGGAATGTTTCTTGCAGCAAGCTAATCTAGATTCTTCCTGCACAATAGGAGTACTAAACACGATAGTAAGTTCAATCTCATCCCTGGCAGTAACCCTAGCCATTAAAATCTTAACAAAACAGGAAACGCCGAAAGATCTTTATTACTACAACATCTGGAAGCCTGAATTAAGGAAATTGGTTGTTAATAAAAATATTAATTGTAAGGTTTGTGTTCAGAAAAATGAATGAGTTAACTATAAAATCTTAATTCTTCTTCAATTTTCTTATCACTATAAGCAATCAGAGGTCTAAAGATCATTGATTCCGGATCATATTTTTTAAGATTATCAAAATTCTGTCCGATTACCAAGACTTCTTCTTTCAACTTGTACAAATCGTTGATTGCATTTAACTCTAATTTTTCTGGGCTAAATTTTTGTAGTAAAGAGATGTCTTTGTTTCTGGAAGATAGAGGGACGATGGAGCATCCTCTTTTCATCATCAGTAAACCTGCCAGTAAACTTGCTTCATTTTCAACAAGTAAGTAGATTTCCCCCTCAACGCCCGTGGGCAGACCTCCAAAACATTGGATAGTATCAAAGAAGAAATATGCTCCCTGCTGATTTATTTCAATTTTTAGGATATTTTCCGCATTCTCAAAAGAAAATTTAAGATTGGTATTTTTTTCGATGAATTCTCCGACCAGCACATTTATTTCCGGTGACTTGAGAGGGAATGTTTTGTCAGAACGCTTTGTTTCAATTTTGAATGAACCCTGCTTATTTTTAATTATAGATAAAGCTTTTTCTTTTATTTTTTCCATATCTTTATCAGCAAAGAAAGCTGGAGAATATGATGTCAGCCCAAAAACGTTTTTCAACTTACTATGTTTAGGGAAATAATCCGCAATAAGTCTGCTGCGTAACTTCTTGACCTTATTGATTTCAGTTATTTTTTTAATATTGTCAATCAGTCTTTTTTCAAAAAAACTCCTGTTTTTTCCTTTAAGAAAAATCTCGCCATATCTTAACAAAACGTATTCTGGGACCATTATATCTCAAAATCGTGGTTTATTTTAAAATATACTGAAAAAAATTTAGGTTTCTAACCTAATTCTTTTGGTATATGCTCGGAAACAAAGTTTCCGGCACACAAGAAATGAGAAAGATATCTCATTTCTGTGCTGAAAATGAGTATTCTCTTATTTTCATGCACAAGAAACCTATAAGGTTTCTAAGTGTGCCAAAATCCATGGATTTCTGTTTGGAATCTATGGATTTTTAGTACATATCGAGAATTTTCATTCCCACTGCAGACGTCTTTAAGATCATGCTTCCGAAAGAAATGAAAGTATTAAAATGAAAAATGCCTATTTATAAAGGTAATATTTAAATAGTCTACCTCTCTTTATAAAGGAAATAGCTAAATTAACTTAGGGGGTAATTTATATGGCTAAAAAGCAAGGTAAGAAAGAAATAAGTATAGTGAACATCGTTATTTCAAGTAGTTTGGAAAAGGATATCCCTTTAGAAAAAATGGCTGCCACTCTGCCAAATACGGAATATAACCCAGAGCAATTTCCCGGTTTAGTTTTAAGGATCAAAGAACCTAAAACTTCTGCCTTAATATTCTCCAGCGGGAAAATAGTCTGCACTGGAGCTAGAACTCTTGAAGACGTAGAAAAGAGCATCCAGAGCATTATCAAGAGTCTTAAAAAATTGGACATACATGTTACTATCAAGCCTGAAATAACAGTACAGAATATCGTCGCCTCGGGGAGTATAGGGATGGATTTGAATCTTAATGTTTTAGGATTAAAACTTCCAAACACCGAATATGAACCCGAACAATTCCCAGGTCTTGTTCATAAACTGAAAGGAACCAATGCTACTTTCCTTTTATTCAGTAACGGAAAGATTGTTTGTACTGGAACTAAAACCGAAGGGCAGGTTAATGAAGCAACAGACAAGCTTATCGAAAATCTTAGGAAAATCTTAAATAAGTAATTTTTTATTTTTCTTAACTTTATTACCCTAAATATGCCAAAGGCACAAAATTCTGTTCAAAATTTTGAGTCTTTTACTATAAATCATATTCTTTACATTACATAAATATTTAAAATATGCGGCGAGATTTTATTAATTAGGGGTGGGACTGTCTAGATAATGCGCTCCCATTTAGTAGGTCTTAAACGATAAAAAAATGGAAGTTGACGAACAGATCAAGATATTTAGGGAGTTTATAGAACAAAATTGCTACCCGCAGCTGCTTGAAGCTGTTCGCAAAGGAGAATCTTTTTTAGTGCTTGATTTTTCACACCTTGTTAAGTTCAACACCGAAATAACCGATGAGATACTAGAAGCGCCTGAAGAATTATTGAAAGCTGCCGAGATAGCTGTTAAGGAGTTTGACCTGCCTAAAAAAGTATCTAAATTCAGCGTACGGTTTATTAATATCCCCGAGTCTCAGAAAGTATTGGTTAGTGAGATACGCAGCAAACACCTAAACAAATTCATTTGGATGGAAGGAGTTGTTAGACAAAAGTCGGATGTAAGGCCTCACGTAACCGCAGCCAAATTTGAATGTCCGTCTTGCGGAAACATCCTCAATGTTCTTCAGCTTGATAAAAAATATAAGGAACCAAGCAGATGCGGATGCGGTAGAAAAGGTAAGTTCAAAGAAATATCTAAAGAACTTGTTGATGGACAGGGGTTAGTTCTTGAAGAAGCCGCAGAAGATTTGGATGGATCCCAGCCTAAAAGGATTAATGTTTTTTTAAAAGACGACCTTGTTTCCCCGCTTACCGAGAGAAAAACTAGTCCCGGTTCAAGAATACGGCTTGTTGGCTGGGTTACAGAAGTGCCAATAACTTTACGTACTGGAGGCCAAGCCACAAAATACGAACTTATAATTGAAGCCAATTCTGTTGAACCTTTACAAGACGACACTGCCAACATGCAGATAAGTGAGAAAGACTTGGAAGAAATACAAAACATTGCAAAACTTCCTGATCCTCTGCATGTTCTTGCAGAGAGTTTAGCCCCATCGATCTACGGGCATGATAAAATTAAAGAGGCCATAGTTTTGCAGCTTGCCGGAGGATGCAGGAAAGTACGGCCTGATGGAGTAGTTACCAGAGGAGATATGCATATGCTTCTTATAGGAGACCCAGGGAGTGGAAAATCACAGCTATTGAAAAGAGTTACAAAAGTTGCTCCAAAAGCGAGGTTTGTAAGTGGTAAGGGCGCTACTGGCGCTGGGCTTACTGCTTCAGTGGTCAAAGACGAGTTTCTCGGCGGATGGTCCTTAGAAGCTGGAACTTTAGTTTTAGCAAATAGAGGATTTGCAATTATAGATGAGATGGATAAAATGGGCAAGGAAGATCGTTCTGCGCTTCACGAAGCTTTGGAACAGCAGACAATAAGTATAGCTAAAGCAAACATACAAGCTACCCTGCGTTGTGAAACTACTGTCCTCGCTGCCGCAAACCCAAAATTTGGAAGATTTGATCCCTACGACCTCATAGCAAACCAGATTAACCTACCGCCAACACTGATCAACAGGTTTGACCTGATTTTCCCGGTAAAAGACATACCTAATAGGGAGAAAGATGAGACGACAGCTACATTCATTCTCGGCTTCCATAAAGACCCTAAAAAAGCTGTGCCAAAAATTCCCACGGAAATGATTAAAAAATTTTTCAGTTATGTAAGATCAAAGTTAAATCCCGAGATAAGCGATGCTGCTATTGAGGAAATTAAGGACTACTACGTCTCCATGCGCAATGATGGAAATTCTGATGAAGCGGGGATAAAAAGCATCCCAATAACTGCAAGACAGCTTGAAGCATTAGTGCGTCTTTCCGAGGCCGCAGCAAAAGTCAGGCTGTCAAAAGTCGTTACAAAAAAAGACGCCCAGAAAGCTATTGAACTGGTTGATTATTGCCTAAACCAAATCGCTAAAGATAGTGAAACTGGAAAAATTGACATAGATCGGATTGGAAGCAGGATCACTGCCACCCAAAGAAGTAGTATAAGTATCATAAAAGAGATAATTAATTCCTTGGAAGATCAACTAAGCAGTAAGGTAATCCCCATAGAGAACATTGTGGAAGCTGCTCAGGAAAAGAATATTCCAAAAGAAAAGGTTGATGAAGCCATGGAGAAATTACGCCGATCTGGCGATATATTTGAACCTAAGAGGGGTTTTATACAAAGGCTCTAAAAAGATAGACAATGTATCCAGAAAAAACTAAAAAATTTGATCGTGACTCCGCAATAAAAACCACCATTAAAGAAGTAACTTGCGGGGATTATGTGCAGGAAGGGGACCAGTCTGTCAATTATCTGCTAACAAAAAACGGACAAAAATTATTTCGTGTGAATATAACCGCTGCAGTCCTGCATAAAGAAATCCACGGAACAATCACCAACACCCTTATTGATGATGGAAGTGAAAAAATAATTTTAAGATCATTTGAAGAAAATAAGGTTATACGGGAGATCACTATCGGCGACGTGGTATTGATAATTGGAAGGGTAAGAGTATATAACAAAGAGAAATACCTTTCCCCGGAAATCGTTAAAAGAATAAATCCTTTATGGCTGAAAGTACGTTCTCTAGAGCTAAAAAATTTTGGAGAAGAAGGCGTTAAAAATAATGACCGCAATCAATCACTAGTCAAGGAAGAGAAAAATCTAGAAATTCCGGAAGAAAAAGGTGTAGATGGAGAGTTTTATGAAGATGTCAAAGAAGATCTGGTATTGCCTGTGCAAAAGTTGAGAAAACTCATCGCTGAGCTTGATGATGGGAACGGGGTTTCAATTGAAGAGGTTATCGAAAAATCCCTCCTAGATAATACTGATGACCTTATAAAAAAGATGCTGGAGAACGGGGATATTTTTCAAAATACTCCTGGAAAGGTCAAAGTTCTATAAAAATAAAGTCTAAATTACTTATTTAGTAAAAGAACAAAGGCGTTATATAAACTTCTATCAAGCCTGCTATTACAAGAAAACCTAGGCTAATCAGGATAAGATCCAAAGCATCTGTTACCACCTTATCATTTTCAATGTCCTTTTTTATTATAGCTATAGAAATTATCCCGCCAGCAAGACCGATGATAAAATAAGCAATAATTTCCAAAATACCGTGAGACATATACCTAAAGAAACTAAATGTTGCTACGCCAAAATACGATGAAATAGAATTAAAACCGATCAAAGAAGCTGTCTTGGCTAATTCTCCTTTAACAAGGATCCCGATCGCTGTTGCTATCACAGAAGCATTCCAGGTTAAGATAAAAATGGCTCCAGTCCCATATAAAAGCGAAAAGAGCAGACAAAAAAATAAAACTTTAAGATTATTTGTAAAAATTCTTACAAAAATGTCAAGCTTAGTAACATTCCCCTGGACATAATTATTGACATTAACGATTGCTTTTTCCTGCAGACTAAAAACAGTGCTGACAGCTTCCTGCGGCAGCAAGACATATGAAATAGAGAGAGCCACAGTTATGCCAAGAAACATAAATACTAGAAAAGTTATAACTTTAGTATGCTCCTTAAGTAAACTCACCCCACTATAATTCTTAACATCAAGCTCTTCCTCATTTTTTATAGTTGTATAAACAGCCGGCAGGGCTGCGATAACAATCAAGAACACTGTTAATATCCCTGCAACTTCTCTAAAAACAAGATAGGACAATGATAATCCTATTATTGAGTAAAGAAACCCTGCAAAAAACATCTCCCAAGGTTTCTTCTTTACAATAAAAGGATTAAACAAAGATTCAAGAACCATAAACTAACTTAATAAATAGATTATATAAAAGTTACGAAAAGATTAGAGAAGACTAGATAGGGGGTTTCCATATCGTAAAAATGCAAGGAAGAAGATTATAGAAGAAAAAAAAGGTTAGTAGAGTGACCCCCTGGTTTCTCATGGAAAACTATAATAGATAAAGAAAAGGGTTATATCTCTTCAGTAAGAGAGTTAGGGTTGCGACTATCTGAAATACATTGATAAAATAGACCAAAAGAAGGCAAGGTAGTTTTTTCTTATGGAAGTTGAAGTTTAATAATTTTTCAAAGGATCTTTATCTTCACAGCAATCAAAAGATAGAATGAAGTGTTAAATGCAATTATGATAAAAAAGACAAAATAAGAAAACGTGCATTGCTAATGTAATATGATATCACTTTAAATTTTTTTTAAATTGTTGAGCTAAAAGGCAACTAATTTCTTCTTTTTACTACCATTTTTATTACTACTCTTAATACTATACTCGTTACTACTTATTAATATAACTATTATCTTTCTATATTGAAAATAAATAATGCAAGAATGGTTTGGACGAACTCCGTTTTCAGTTAGTTAAATAAAACAGAAATAGAAGATTAAAGTCATTCTCTATCTTTTGTTTACTACTTAAAAATTTCAGAACAGTTATAAATAGTTGGGTGTACACCACTTTCCATAAGCAACATAGGGGTCAAAGATATATTTGTTGTCTTATATCTCATAAAGACCAATTGTTTATTAAGGAGTGCTTTTCAATAAAGAAAAAGACTCTCAGCAATGAGGAAATAATTTTCCATAGGAAATAGGGGGGTGGCTAAGGTGGAAATAGGCAGATTTTTTGAGAATTATATGAAAAAAGAATCATTCTTTTTAGATAAAGCTGTATTGATGTCTTCATACACCCCTGACGAGATTATTTACCGTAGTGAGCAACTGCAAGAAGTAGCTAACATTCTTGCACCAGCTTTGAGAACCGAAAAACCATCTAATCTTTTCATCTATGGGAAGACTGGAACGGGCAAAACTATATCTATAAAGCATGTTTTAAACTCAATGAAGCAAATTGCAGAGGGAAATGGTCTCCCTCTGAAACCGGTATATATAAACTGTAAGCTAAAGAGGGTAGCAGATACAGAATATCGGCTTGTTGCTCAACTCTCTAAAGAGTTTGGTCGTGAGATTCCTTCCACAGGCTTGCCAACAGACGAGGTCTACAACATTTTTTACAAATTACTTGACCAAGAAAGGCAAGTTGTCTTACTTGTTCTTGATGAGATTGATCAGTTGACCAAAAAAATTGGTGACGAAATACTTTACAACCTTACAAGGATCAATGCAGAGCTTAAGAACTCACAAATATGCCTGATTGGCATTTCTAATAATCTAGTTTTTGCAGAAAACCTTGATCCGAGAGTTAAAAGCAGCCTTTCCGAAGAAGAGATAATTTTTCCACCATACAATGCTGTACAGATCCAGGACATCTTAAGAAGGAGAGCAGATAAGGCCTTTAAGCCAGGGACAGTTCAGGTTGGGGTTATAGAGAAGTGTTCAGCTTATAGTGCCAGAGAACATGGCGATGCTAGGCGTGCGATAGATTTACTGCGTGTTGCGGGCGAGATTTCAGAAAGAAGCGGCTCAAAAATTATTGAGATAGAGCACCTTGATGAAGCAGAGAGAAAAGTGGAGTCTGACAAAGTGATAAATACGGCTGTAAATCAACCTAAACAGTTTCAGTCGGTTTTATATTCGATCCTGTTAATCTCTCCACAGAAGAAAAACTTTTTTACTGGCGAGATTTATGAGGTATATAAAAATTTATGTAAACAAACTAAGCTTAACGTCCTTACTCAAAGAAGAGTTTCAGATATTTTGGCAGAATTTGATATGTTGGGAATAATCAACGCCAAGATAATATCAAAAGGCAGATATGGGAGGACTAGGGATATCTCTTTGTCAATAGACAGTAACATAACAATAAAACTAAAAGAAGTCATAGAAAAATCATTGCATTTAACATGACTTGTAAACCTTAAAGATGGAAGATGAACAAAAGTTTGTGGAAGAGATGTTTAACAAGGGGATTCTTGTTAATAAGGAAGTGTTAGATAAAAAAGTAAATTCCACAATAATAAAAAAAATAGAACAGGAAGGCGATCTAATAGTCCTTAATCAGGATTATGTAGAGGTTATATCCCAGGAAACAAGTTTGGTAGACTGGTACGAGATTGACAAATATCGGGTTGAATTGGAGAAAGACCGCGATGAAGAACTTTACCAGACTCAACTGCAAAGCTTTAAGCAATCATCCTTACTTCTACAGACAGCATCGGGGAATGTAGAGCAGCATATCTCAAGTTTAGAGTCTGAAATTACAGAGAGCCAGAATAACTCCAACTTTTCCCATCAGGGCGAAGATGTTTCACCAGATAACAATTTAGTCTTAGAATCTGACTCTTCAATTCTGGAGCGTCAGTTAACAAATACAGGCAAGGTAGAGATAGTAATCTCTTACGAGAATATTCCTCACAAGTATAGCGTTAAAGATTTCACCAGCATTTTCATTTCCAGATACCGTTTTCTTGAAAGTCTCCTGCGCAGCAGGCAGGAGTTACAAAATATAATGTCAATAAACCGTATTTTGTCAAAGAAGGAAAAGGAAACAGTATCTCTGATAGGCTTGGTTGAAGAGATTGGTGAAACAAAAAACGGCAATCTGATGCTTACTATCGAGGATTTGACGGGGAAAATAAAAGTTTTTGTATCCCCTCAGAAAAAAGACTTATTTCAGAAAGCTAAAGATCTGGTTTTTGACGAAGTGGTCGGCATTTCAGGTGTTTGCGGGGATAAAATAGTTTTTGCTGAGGAAATTATCTGGCCGGATATTCCATCAACAAATGAGTTAAAAAAAGGTCCTAATGAAGAATATGCCATTTTCCTATCTGATATCCACGTAGGCTCAAATCTTTTTCTGAAGGAAGAATTTGAAAAATTTCTTAATTGGATTAATGGAAATGCAGGCAGCCCGGAACAAAGAGAAATTTCCAGTAAGGTTAAGTATGTAATCATAGCCGGCGATTTAGTTGACGGCGTAGGTATTTATCCTTCTCAGGCAAGCGAGTTAGATTTACAAAATATTATTCTGCAATATGATGAGTTTTCACGTCTAATAAAAAAAATACCCGCAGATAAAGAGATAATAATATGTCCTGGCAACCACGATGCTGTGCATCTTGCCGAGCCTCAATCGTCCTTTGATGAAAAATTTTCTCCAAGCCTTTTTAACATCCCCAATGTCACTTTGGTCACTAATCCTTCTCTTATCAACATCGGGAAAACAGCAGACTTTTCAGGATTTAATGTTTTGATCTACCACGGCTATAGTTTCGACTATTATGTAGCAAATGTTGAATCTATAAGGAATGGCGGAGGCTATCATCGTGCAGATTTAATCATGAAATTTTTACTTAAAAGAAGACACCTTGCTCCATCTTTTCGTTCAACCCCATATTTTCCCGGTCACAAGGAGGATCCACTGATCATAAAAAAAATTCCTGATTTTATGGTTAGCGGGCACATACATTACTCAAAAGTTGCTAACTATAAAGGAGTCACCACAATATGTGGGAGTTGCTGGCAGGGTAAGACAAGCTTCCAGGAAAAGCTTGGCCATGAACCAGAGCCGGCAAGAGTACCTATCGTAAACCTTAAAACAAGAGAAGTAAAAATTTTGAAGTTTGGTTAGATGTATCACTAAGACATTGAAAAATGAAATCGTCCCCCGAAATCAAAAAATACTTTACGGAGATTGGCGAAGAAGTTAAAAAAAGTTATAATCTTGCTTCTAAAGCGCGCAGTAAGGGCTTGGATCCGGATAAAACAGTTTCTATCCCTCTTGCAAAAAACATGGCTGAGCGAGTGGTGGGCTTGGTTTCTGTAGCTGCTCCGCAGCTTACTGATACGAATATTACTGGAAGAATAACTGAGCTGGAAAATGAATATGGCATGCTTGATTGGAGGGTTGGCTTCAAGATAGCTGTGGAAGTTGCCAATGAAAAATTCTGCAAATTTAAGGATAAAAAAGAAGCCATGGAGGTAGGTATCAGAGTTGGATTTGCCTACCTCACTTTAGGGATAGTATCCGCTCCATTAGAAGGGTTTATAGGTCTTAAAATTAAGAAAAGGAACGATGGCAAAGAATATTTTTCTTTACAGTATGCCGGTCCTATCCGCGGAGCTGGCGGAACTGCGGCTTCAACTTCTGTAATACTTGCTGATTATGTACGTGTTAAGATGGGTTATGCTCCTTATGACCCAGATGAAAAAGAGATAAATCGTTATATGGTTGAAGTTCATGACTATCATGACCGTGTTACAAACTTACAATATCATCCTTCTGATGATGAGCTAAAATTTATGGTTTCACATCTTCCGGTGGAGGTAAGCGGCGATCCAACGGAAAAGTTTGAAGTTTCTAACTATAAAGACCTTCCTCGTATAGAAACGAACCTCATTCGCGGCGGCATGGCTCTGGTCTTGGCTGAAGGGTTATGCCAGAAGGCCCCTAAATTATGGAAACGTCTGTCTAAATGGGGGGTGGATTTTGGTCTGCAATGGGGGTTTCTGGAGAGTTTTCTCAAATTAAAAGAAAAAATTCATGCTGAACATCCCGGGGCAGAGAAAAAAGAGGGAAAGGAGGAGAAAAAAACCGTCAAAGCAAATAATACTTTTATAATGGACTTGGTTGCAGGGAGACCTATTCTTACCCATCCTCTTGGCCGAGGCGGTTTCCGTCTTCGTTATGGCAGGTCAAGAGTTTCAGGGTTTTCCGCGGCGGCTGCGCATCCGGCAACATTAGTAGTTTTAGACAAGTACATAGCCATAGGAACACAGCTGAAAATGGAGCGTCCGGGTAAAGGCGCTACAATTACTTTATGCGACTCGTTAGAAGGACCGATAGTTCGGCTGCTGGATGGCACAGTGTTACAACTAAAGACGGAAGAAGAAGCCAGAAATTACAACCGGCAGGTTGAAGAGGTACTCTTCCTTGGAGACATCATGTTTAATTATGGAGACTTTTCTGAGAATGGTCATTCCTTGGTTCCAGTAGGCTACTGCCCGGAGTGGTGGGCCTTGGAAGCTGAAAAGGAAGTAAATGATAGTATAAAAGGTGATTTTTCACAAGCAGCTAAGGTTCTTGAAATTAGTAAAAAGCGTCTGGAAGAAATCATCAGTTCCCCGTTATTATTCAAACCCTCACTGCAAGAAGCATTTACTATCAGTGATAAACTGCAAGTTCCTTTGCACCCGGATTTTATTTTTTATTGGAAATTAGTTTCAGGGGAAGATTTAATTTCTCTTCTGAAATGGTTTAAAGAAGGTAAAGTCAAGATTGACAAAGAGGGAATATCAAAAATAATTCTCCCCTTCGTTGTAAACTCAAGCGTCCATCAAAAAGGAAAAGAAGTTTTAGATATGATTGGAGCTGCTCATAAGGTTATCAACAAAGAAAATGTTGTCTTAGAAAGAAAAGCAGCCGCTATTTTTGCTTTATCTTTCGGTTTCAGCGGCCAAAAAAGTTTACTGGATTTAGATATACGTAAAGAGACGGTTTATGATAAGGATGGGTTGGAAGTGATAAATTCACTAAGTAAAATAAAAATTAGAGATAAAGCGGGAACTTTTATTGGCGCAAGGATGGGCAGGCCTGAGAAAGCCAAGATGAGACATCTTACTGGCAGTCCCCAAGTCATGTTTCCTGTAGGGGATGAAGGGGGAAGACTGCGCAGTTTCCAGGCAGCTTTAGAAGCCAAAAAGGTAAGGAGTGCATTCCCTTACTTTTATTGTGATAATTGCCAAAAAGAAATGATTTATCTTTCCTGTGAGGAATGCGGGAATGAATGCCGGCAGAAATACAATTGCCGTTTTTGCGGAGATTTAGATAAAGATACTTGCAGGCATGGAAAGGCTAATACATACAAAAATTTTGATCTTGACATCGCTTATTTTTTTAATAAAGCTAAAGATCGAATTGGAGAGAAGATAGTTCCTGATCTTATTAAAGGGGTCAGGGGAACATCAAGCAAAGGTCATGTAGTTGAACATCTCGCAAAAGGAATTTTAAGGGCTAAACATAACATTTTTGTTAATAAAGACGGAACTACCAGATATGACTGCACAGAATTACCTATAACTCATTTTAAACCTAAAGAGATAGGAGCTAGTGTTGGGAAACTAAAAAGTCTTGGCTACGGTAAGGATATTAAAGGCTTAGAGTTAGAGGATGAAGATCAGATAGTTGAACTTAAACCGCAGGATATAATATTGCCTGGGTTTAATTCTTTGGAAGAATCCGCTCCAAAAGTTTTATGTAAAGTAGCTCAATTCATTGACAATTTACTGGTGAATTTTTACGGTCTTGAGCCTTTTTATAACCTCAATAAGGAAGAAGATCTTATCGGTCATCTGGTCATTGGTTTAGCTCCGCACATTTCCGCTGGTTTAGTTGGCAGGATCATAGGTTTTTCCCAGACGCAGGGGCTGCTTGCCAGTCCCATGTACCACGCAGGTTTAAGAAGAGATTGCGACGGTGACGAGGCAGCAGTCATGTTGTTGATGGATGCTTTATTAAATTTTTCTCGGCAGTTTCTTCCCAACACCAGGGGATCTACAATGGATGCGCCTTTAGTACTGACCGCATTCTTGGACCCTTCAGAAGTTGATGATCAAGTTCACGGTCTTGACGTTGTTTGGGGGTATCCTTTGGAATTATATGAGGCTGCTTTGGAGATGAAAAACCCGTGGGAAGTCAGATACGGTCCAGAAAATAAGAAGATTGAGCAGCTTGCTGACCGCTTAGGAACTGAGAAACAATACCAAGATTTCGGCTTCACCCACCACGTTGAAAACTTTAACAAAGGGGTTCAATGTTCAGCGTATAAGACTCTTCCTTCGATGGAGGAAAAACTATTTGGCCAGATGGAAATAGCCAGGAAAGTAAGGGCTGTAGATATGGATGATGTGGCTAAACTTGTGATTCAAAAACATTTCATTAAAGACATAAAAGGCAATCTACGCAAATTTTCAATGCAGCAGTTCCGCTGCGTTAAATGCAATGCTAAATATCGCAGGCCGCCTTTAACAAATAAGTGTTCCATATGCGATGATGGGAAACTAATATTTACAATTTCGCACGGTTCAGTAATTAAGTATCTTGGTCCTTCCCTTAAACTTGCAGAAAAATACGACTTCTCTCCTTACCTTAAACAGACGCTCGATATTATTAAGGTCAATGTCGATCAGGTTTTTGGTAAAGAAAAAGATAAACAGGTTGGGTTAGGCAGTTTTATGGGCTGATCTAGTCAAGCAGGACCTCAGCATGCGGTACTCCCTGCACAACTAAAATTTTATCATCATCAACAATTTTCAATTCCTTTCCTAAATTTACGGATGCCTTTCCTGTAAGGTGAACATGTCTAGCTATTGTGATCAATTTTTCAATCTCCTCTTTGCTTTTTTCTTCACCTTGGTAGAATTTTTTTGTCAGGTCAAGCTGCAAGTTTTTTTCTTCAAATTTTTTTCCGATGATATCAGAATCTGTGACAACCACAAGCAGACCATTACTGCTATTTCTTTCAGAAACTAAAAAACTCATTTTATACGGTTTTAACTGGTTTTTTTGTACCGCAAGCCTGGCACTTCAAGTAAGTAACCCCTTTCTCTTCGATAAGTTTAGTATCTGGCTTGCTGCATTCCGAACAGTAAACAAATTCACTAGCATATTTCTTAAGTTTTTTGTTTATTGTAGAAGCGGCAATTTTTGTTCCTAAGATGACTCGGTCTCTGACAAATTTTCCTGGGGTCGCAAGTTCTCTTAGCAGGTATTTTAGAAGATGATTTTCATCCCTGCCCAGATACTTTGCAATGGGTTTGAGGTTAACTAATACGGTTTTATTACCTTCCAAATGTCCTTTGATTTTCTCAATAATGAAGCGCTCTCCGCCTTGTGTCTGCTGCTCTGGAAGCTCTTCTACCGCTTTCTTCAATAACTGTTCATAATCATCCATACTCTTGCTAATTTACTGGGTGTTTTATAAAAGTTTAGATTCTAAATCTGTTTCTAAGCATTTTGTTTTTTGGAAACTTTTATATATCTCAAATCATTTAATTGAAGATAATAAAATAAGAGGTGCTTTAAAAATGCCTGCATTAGAATTAGCCGAGGTTATTCTCGCGGTGATAATAGGAACTTTAGCTGCAATTGTTTACTCGTTAAGGGTTTTGATTCTTCTAGAAAGGAGAGTAGCTTCTATGGAAATGAACATCCAAAGAGTTACTTCAAAAATTCTTGCCCATGAGATGGGCTCAGGAAAGAAATCATCCAGCAAGAAAAAATCTTCCAGGAGAAAGAGATAAATTCATTTCTTTTTTTTACTGGTTTTCTTATTTTCCTTTCTTTTTGCTTCTTTTTTAACTTTTAACTTTTTACTTACACTTTTCTTAGATTTAACCGCAGTTTTCTTTTCTCTTTTTTTCTTGCTTGAATTCCCAGAAACTTTATTTTTAATTGATTTTTTCCCAGCCTTCACTTTAATGTTTTTGACAGCAGCTTTCCTTTTCTTTACTTTGACTTCTTTTTTATTTTCCTTGGTTTCCTTCTTTCTTTCCTTGTGCACGACCATCATGCTTTCCAGCTCTTTTTTGGTCTCATCTATTTTTTTCCTTAAGCTGCTTTTCTTTTCATCGTTATCATCCTGCGATATCAGATCGCCGCATTCAGGACAATGAAATTCAAAATCCATAGATTGATCAAAGTTCAACCGTAAGCAATTGTTAGGGCATACAAAGAACAACTCTTTACTTTCCTCTTCCAATCTCTGTTCAAGTCTCTGCAAGAGTTCTTTTTTTCTTTTCAAATAACTGAACCGGATACTTTCAGGAAGAAGGGTCCAATAATATATGTACCATCCTTTCTGCTTATCTTTTTTCCTTGTAAAACTTACAAGGTTATGGTTGTAGAGAAGGTATAACATCTTACGGACAATTTTTATGTCCTTTTTTACTTTATCAGCTAAATCAAACTCTGAAATGTTTTCTTTTCCGCTTAACTCTTTAACTAAAGGCAGGCCTTCCTCACCTAAGATGGAAAGCATAATTTCTTCAATTTTTTTTTGTGTAAGCCGCATTTGTCGTTAGAAAAGCCTGTTCAGCCCATTTTTGTTACTTAAGTGGTGACACTTTTAAATGTTTTGGTTTAAGGTGTTGGTTTCCATAAGTTCTTCAATCTTGAATCCTTTTCTTCTTGCCAGTTCTAAAGAAACTGACCAACACTTGCCGGTATTTTCTATATCCTCTAAGGTTAAGAAATACCAGGGTTCATCAGGAAACTTTATACTGACCCACGATTCAGCGCCAAAATTCTGTGAGAAGGTTCTTAGCTGCTCTATTTCATCGTTTGTAAAATATTTCTTCGTTTCCTTGGTAACTTTACATTCTATGGCAACTCTTCTCATTGCATTGCCTGCTAAGATGTCAGGCGAAGGGTATTTACTGCTTCCCGATCCTGCAACGCGGACGCACACCCAGCCATTTTCATTGAAGAATTTGACTAATTCTCTCTCTCCCTTACTGCCCTTGGCCTTTTTGTTTATCATAGTTTGATCTTCATAAAATCTTCTGCTACAATAGAATTTTGGAAATATTTCTGGGCTTCTTCTAAAATCTCGTGGTTATTTTTATATCTTTGACTTATGTGGGTAACAATCAATTTACCTGCATTATTCTCAGATGCAATTAAGGCTGCTTGTTTTACGGTTAAATGCTTCGACTTAGCCGCATTTTCTTTCAAATCGTCTAACAATGTACCTTCAAGTATTAACACATCCACATTTTTAGCTAGTCTATTTACGCCGTTGCATTTTGTCGTATCAGTTACGTAACTGACACTTTTTCCTTCAACAGTATAGGTTACATCCTTTACTTTAATTTTTTTGCCGCTTACCACGACATCCTTTCCAGCCTGCAGCTCTCCAAGAACGGGGCCTTCCAACCCTAACTTTTTAGCCTTACTAACTTCAATTCTTCTTCTTTCCTTTTCTACAAACTTGAATCCAACACAGGCAACAGAATGTTTCAGAGGATGTGCTTCCAGCAGATAGTCCTCATTTTCAAATATTGTTCCCTGAGAAACTTCATGAACCTGATAGGGAATGATATCTTTAGCTGCAAAGGATTTAAACATATGACTCAAATAAACTTTGGACCCTTTCGGACCATAGATGTGCAAGGTCTGATCGGACTGATCAGCACCCATGGAACTTAGCAGTCCCGGGATACCAAACACATGATCACCGTGCCAATGAGAGATGCAAAGTTTGGTGGTCTTTGCCGGCTTAACTCCGGCAATACGCATCTGCCGCTGGATTCCCTCACCGCAATCAAACAAAATGTTTTCTTTCTTGTAACTTAACAAAACTCCGGCATGATTTCTAGTTTTGGTGGGTTGCATGCATCCTGTGCCTAAAAATATGAGTTCAACCATATATCTATTCAAGAAATATATCTAACTCTTTAAGGTTTTTGATTTTTGGCTGAAAATCTCTTGTATTTTTTCTGTCTATAAGAATGGCCTTGATCCCTGCATTTTTTGCCGCTATCATATCACTCTGGATGCTGTCTCCCACAACAATGCAGCTTTCAGAGTTTAATCCGGTTTTATCTAATACTCTTTTAAAAAATCCTGGGTCAGTTTTTATAAGCCCTAAATTGTAAGACAAGAATGTCTCGTCAAACAGCTCTCTTAGTTTAAATTTATCTAAAACTTGGTTAACGGAAAAACTATCTGTGTTTGAGACAAGGAATAACTTATAATTTTCTCTTAATTTTTGAAGTTCTTCTACAACTTCTTCATACGGCTGTGCTAACATCCAGGACTTGTTCCACATCCCGATAAGCTTTTCTAATTTTTCTTCATCGCATTCAACTTCAAACTCCCTACAGACACTTTCAAATGCTTCCTTCAGCGTAGGGAACTCACTGCGCATCATGGCCTTTTCCATTCTTACTACATAATCTGAGAAAGGCATTCTTAAGCCCAGGATATCTTTTACCTGTTTTATGGGGCTCCAGACTCCATTTTCTACTAAAGTTCCCCAAAAATCAAATAGAATAGCTTCTACTTTCATAATTAACCCCCCCAGTTTATGTCAGGAGTAGTAAGAGTATTTATAATTTACTGTCAGTTACCACTAAATATTTATAGTAAGCCTATTTTTAATCTTTAGATGACTCCGGAAGAAAGGCTGCAGGTAATCAAAAGAAACACGCAGGAAATAGTTACTGAAGAAGAATTATTGAATCTTCTAAAAACTAAGAAACAGCCGGTAGTCTACCTTGGCACAGCTATAACAGGGAGACCGCATATAGCATATTACTCTTGGGTTTTAAAATTAGCTGATTTTCTTAAAGCGGGTTTTAAAGTAAAACTGCTTCTGGCAGATATCCATGGAGCTTTAGACAATTGTCCATGGGATGTTTTAGAAAAGAGATACAAGTATTATTCAAGCATCATCCCATTGATGTTCAAATCTATCGGAGCAGACGTCAAGAATTTTGAAATAGTGAAAGGATCAGATTTCCAGTTAAGGAAAGAATATGTGATGGATGTGCTTAAATTATCTACTCTAACAACCATACATGACGCCAAGAAAGCAGGGTCTGAAGTTGTCAAATTTGGCGACAATCCAAAATTGAGTGGTTTGTTGTATCCTTTGATGCAGGCTTTGGATGAGCAATACCTTAAAGCAGATGTGCAGTATGGAGGAGTTGACCAGAGAAAAATACTTATGTATGCTCGTGAAAATTTACATAAGGTTGGTTACAAACCAAGAGTCGAAGTGATGACTCCTATTCTTCCAGGACTGACCGGCAAGAAAATGTCTGCTTCAGACCCAAAGTCTAAGATAGATCTGCTTGATGATGAAATAACTGTGCAGGAAAAATTTAAAAAAGCATATTGTGAGGAAGGAAAGGTGGAAGACAACGGCGTTCTGGCCTTTCTAAAAAATGTAGTAATGACTATAAAAGAAGAGAAAGGAGAGAAATTCATCATTGAACGTCCTGAAAAGTTTGGCGAGAATATTTCTTTCAATACTTACAGGGAGATCGAAGATGCTTTTGTACAAAAGAGATTACACCCTCTGGATTTGAAAAATGGGCTGGCGAAAGAAGTTAATGTCCTTCTGGAACCATTCAGGAAGAACAAAATTAAACTTAACAAGATTGCAGAAGAAGCTTATGGTTAATTTTTTAAGTTCTCTGACCTTCATACAACTGAAAAATTCCTTTCATCTCGTCCTTAAAATATTGAAAATGCGCTTCTACTATTTCATTATTTGTACCCATTAACTTCTTCGCCTTTGTAGAATCAGGCAATAAAGGGTAAACGACAGTACTATAAATAAAAGATAGAGGAATACTTGCCGTCATCTTTACTACTTCCCACGGAGTTTCCGCTTTTGATAACGCAAAGAGCATCAATCCTAGAACCTGTGAAGGACCGACTGTTATATCTTCTTTCTCTTTTCTAATTTCAGCTAAAGCTTCTTCGTAAGAAATTTTATACAAACCATCATACTCCAGTCCTTCTAAGAATTGTTGTGGTCTATCTCGCAAAACCCAATACGCGTGATCCGTAAGTAACGGTTTATGGCGATGACAAGGCTGCCAATATCCGCTTTCAGTTACAAATCCAAATTCTCTTTTGGTTTTTTGCGCATCAGTATGCGCTTTATTTACAATTTCTATTAAATTATTTGGCAGTTCCTCTTCCCACCCAAATTTTACATAAACCGTTTCAATTCTTTTTGTAATATCCACTGCTTGATTTTCTATTTCTGTATCTTCAAGAAAAGCCTCTAAATACCGCGAATCTTCCTGCAGTCTACGCTCATGTTCTTTTTTTCTTTCCTTAGCCTGATTCGCTCGTTGCTTTCTACTCTCTTCTAATGTTTTAACATCTAAACCAGTTTTACTTTTAATTTCTTTTTCCATTTTTTATTTAATCTACTGGTCATCCCAACTATAAAAACTCTTCCATTCTTCTAACTCTTCTCTATCAGGACAAAAATCTCCTTCTTCAATCTTTCCAAGTAAAGGGAGGGATTCTCTCGAATGCATAAAATTTACGGCTCTTTTGAGTGTTTCCAAAGGAGCATTATATTTTTCTTTTATTGCTGTAAAATCAATTTCTTTAGGTGAAGGCACAGAATAATCAATTGAACGGACAATCTTGCATAATGCCCAATCAGTATAACCTTTAATTGAAGCAAAGACGCCTCTTAACAAATCAATCTTAAGCATCACTTCCGCTGTTTCTTGATTGTAATTAATGTTTTCGTTATGTAGATCCCTCACATAATCTTCAAGATCGCCTATTTTACCATTATCAACATAATGTTTAAGTTCATCAAATAATTGTCCCGACAATTCTTCTGCCAAAACCATTTGTTTCAACCGAATCCTGCCAATCAAGTCAGTCATCCTCACTTCCCTTCCAGCACAACCATTGTATAGTTATTAAAATATTTTTTGGCAACTCTCTTAACATCATCAACACTTACCTTCTTTACTTTCTTAAGATAATCTTTGATTTTCTCCGCCGTGTCAACCTGCTCCCAGAATAATAGCTGGTCGGCAAGTTTTTGTCCATCCTCAAGTTCTAGGGAGTAATACCCCTCTACAAAATCCTTGGATTCCTTGAGGTCTTCAGGTGATAAATTTTCCAGATTTTGTAGTTCTTTCATCATCATTTTTTTCACTAATTCAATATTTTTTCTGTCGATGCTTGCGTAAACAGCAAAATATCCAAAACTTACATCAGCAAAATTTTGCGTCCCTACGTCATAGGCCAGCCCCATTTTACTTCTTACTTCAGTAAACATCCTTCCGCTTTGTCCCCTGCCAAGTATGCCGTCTACCACATCCAGAGCGCAAGAGTCTTTATGATTTTTTGGAACAGTTTTGAAGCCAAGAATCACGTGGGTGTTGTTGATATTTTTTCTCTCTTTCTTAACTTTAATTTTTGTGCTAAGATGTTCTTTTGCAGCAGCATGATTGATACTTTTACCTCTTTTGGAAATAAATCTTTTTTCAATTTCCTTTTTCCAATTCTTTATATCGCCAACTATAGCGATAACCATATTGTTGGGTACGTAATATTTTTCAAAGAAACCAACCACTTTTTTCTTGGTAAGATTTCCGATAACTTTTTTATCTCCGTATGTAGGATATTTACAAGGATGGTTTTCAAAAAGACTTTTTTGCAGCAAGATCCACTGGTAATGCCTAGGGTCATCATTAACCATGTCGATTTCCTTTAAGACGACATTCTTTTCTTTTAAGATATCCTTTTCTTTAAATAAAGGGTTTTGTAATATGTCAGCTAAGACTTCGACCGCAATCGGGAAGTGTTTTTTCAATACCTTGACATAGAAACAGGTCTTTTCATTTGAGGTATAGGCATTAAAATCTCCTCCGATCTTTTCTATTTCATTAGAAATATCTCTATTCGTAGGCCTTTTTATAGTTCCTTCAAAAAGTATATGTTCAAGGAAATGGGAGATCCCTCTTTCATCTTCCTTTTCGTGGTTGCTGCCTACCTTTATCATTACTTCTACGACTACGGAGTTACTTTTTTTTTCATTAAAAATAACAGTTAGCCCATTAGGCAGCACTACTTTTTTCATGTTTAAATGCTTCTTTTAGTATTTATAAGAGTTGCGGGTTGCAAATCTGGAAGAGAATGCCAAGTATGTATTAAGTTGATGGGCGCCCTTTTGTGAGTATCAGATATTGCTGTATACAAATTGTAAGCTGAGGATGGCGGCACGCCAGCGACATGCAGGTGAGCGAAGCTCTGCTTGCTCACAAGTCGGTGACCGAAGCGCAGAAACGGCTTCAATCTGGCTGCCATCAACTTAATGAAACTAAATAGGTACGATACCAAGACAAGAACACATGCATCCAGACACCATTTGCTTATTTTCTTGAACAAAACCTTTTTTAACTCCTTATCTATCTTCTGCTTATGAAACTCAAATCATTCCAGCAATATCTGAAACAACAAAACGTCGGTCTTGTTTTCTTGGTCCACCCGGATTCAAACATTACTTATTTCACTCAGATGAAACCTTCATATGCCCACCTGCTCATCACTCCAGGCTCAGCAGAATTACAATTGACCAAACTGGATCAACATCCAAAATTAAAGAACATTTCAGTCAAAACCTTTCAAAAAAAATGGGACAAGGAATTAGGAGATAATAAGATAAAAAAACTGGGAATAAACAAAAGCAGCTTAACCGCAAGTTATTTTGAAAAACTTAAAAAAATATTTCCTCGAGCTGAATTTGTGGATGTCTCCAGTCAATTAGATTTTTTAAGATCTCAAAAAACAGAAGAAGAAGCAAAGAAAATATCTAAAGCATGCCGGATTACTACTGATGCATTCAACAATCTGGTGGAAAACTTCTCGACAAAAAGCTTTAAGACTGAGCAGGATGCGGCCTTCTTTCTTGAGAAATTTATCAAAGATAGCGGCGCAGAACTTGCTTTTCCTACCATCTCCGCATCTGGCAAAAATTCTTCTGTTCCTCACCACCAGACTTCAAACTCTAAGCTTAGGAAGGGATTTCTACAACTGGATTTTGGAGCCTGCTACCAAAATTACTGCTCCGATATGTCCAGGGTGCTGCATCTAGGCGCTATGGGGAAGCAGGAAAAAGAAAAGTATGAAATCCTTCTAAACTCTCAGCAAAAGGCAACCAGAGAGGCGCTACTAAACAAACAATTTCATGAACTTGATAAAGTTGCCAGAAAAAATTTGGGGAAATATTCATCGTATTTCATCCATTCTTTAGGCCACGGTGTAGGCGTTGATGTTCATGAGCAGCCGTCATTTTCTCCGGAATTGCAAAACACTATCAAAAAAAATCATGTTTTTACCATAGAACCAGGCATATATTTCCCGGGCAAATATGGGTTAAGGATCGAAGATACTTTGATATTTGATAAAAGAGCTAAAATATTAACTAAGGCAGGGAAAGAATTGGTAAAAATTTAGCGACGAAATTTAGATTTTTTTTCTTCATCAAGTATTAGTTTTTCAATCTCTCGTATGCCTTCTTCTGGACCACGAAGATCTATGTTCGTTCCTTTAAAGCTTTTTTTATCATAACCATTGCCTTCGTGATAATATCCACACCTAATGACCGTGACTAATTCTCTATCAAAATAATGAATACACGGCTCCCCCTCCTCAACAGGACCTAATCTAGTAGCAGAAAGCCTCTCAGCTCCATGTGCTCTCATAAATGCACGATACTCACCTACAGAAAGACCCAAATCATTTTCTGATCCATGATATATTCTTTTTTTCATATTTTGAATTGGAGTTATGATGCCTATAAAAATATATTGAAACATAGAATCCAACCATAAATCTTATAAATCACTACTTTTTCAGCATAACTTTAAAAAACCAATGGGTTTTGAAGTTCCCGAGAAAAATTCAGAAACCTTTATAAATACACTACGGGGCTGTAGTGTAGCTTGGAGAAGTTAGGTGCCGATCCTTCCTTTGAGTATCTATCACTAGTGGTTTGGGGCCATTGAACCCCGGTTCGAATCCGGGCAGCCCCATGTTTATAATAAAAGGAAGCTCTAAAAAATTGAAGATTTTTAGGGCCTAAAAATCCAGAGGATTTTAATATGTCAGTCAAAAGATTTGGACCAAGATACGGAAGAAGAACCAAGAAGAAATTTGCCCAGATTGAGTCGCAGCATAGAACTAAACACAAATGCCCATCCTGCAACAAGGTGGGAATAAAACGTATTGCTGCCGGAATCTGGAATTGCTTGAAATGCAAAATTAAATTTGCCGGAAAGGCATATTCAGTTTAAGGAGACTAAAAATGTATTATATCTGTTTTGATTGCGGTAAAAAAGTTGAAGACGAATATACTACAGTTAAGATTAGGTGCCCATATTGCGGCGGTAAAGTATTGTATAAAGACCGCAGAACAGTAGTCAAGATAAAAGCCAGATAATTTTAAACTTTTTTTTATCTATCAAAAATGAGCTCTGAAAAAATCAACCAGCTGCAGTTATTACAGCAAAATGTACAAAGTATTCTCGCCCAGAAGCAGCAAATTCAATCTCAATTGATAGAATTGGAGAGCGCTTTAGCCGAAGTTGGCAGAACAAAAAAATCTTATAAGATTCTGGGCAATGTAATGGTTGCAGTTACAACGGAAAACATCTCTAAAGAATTAAATGAGAAGAAAGAGGTAGCTGAAGTTCGCCTAAACAATTTTATCAAGCAGGAAGAGAGACTGAAAAATAATCTTGAGGAACTGCAGAAGGAAGTGGTAAGTGGGCTGAAACCTGAAAATGAATGAGCAAATCCAAGAGGTCATAGCGCACTTAGAGGAGCTTAAGGAAGATCTTGATGCCAACAAAAAGCTTAAAGAAAAGGCCAACAAGGTTATTTCTATTTTAACAACGGCGCCAGACATGTACGTCGAGAAAGCTCTGATCGAATTAGACGAGATGAATTCCTTAAATCTTGCGCCTTACCATCGAACTAGGGTGTGGGATATCGTTAGTTTGTTGGAAAGCTTGAAAAATTAATTAACGTTTTATTTTAAACTTAGATTTCATAAACAAAGAATTAGGAACGTATAAAATATCGTCGCTGTCAGTTCTTATTTCGGTTTCCAAATAACCAACTTTCTCCACCCTGCCGGCAATTTCTCTAACTTCCACCCGGCTGCCTTCTCTTATTTTAGATTTTCTTTGCAGCAGCACCCATGCCACAAAATTAGGCATTACATCTTTCAGTCCCACAAGGAATGTTAATATGACCAGCATCAATATTGCTCCCACAACTAAATAAAGGACGACTGAAGTTATCCCTAACTGGTCCAGAAAAAATACTATGGTGACAAGATATATCAGGTAGGGAATTATTGAACTGATCCATTTCTCAAGGTCGTAAGTGAATCCTACCTTGGCCATGATTTTGTTAAGCTCAATTTCCTTGAGAACTTTCTTAACTAACTTTTTAGCCAGCAGCCCAAAACCAAATCCTATAAGTAGGATAACCACTCCTGCTCCGATAGTATAAATGTAAGATTGCGCTGTTTCCAATATGGCTGGTACCATAAGCTTTAAAGTCCGGATATACTTTATAAAAGTTGCTCTTTTAGAGGTAAATTATTAAAAGCCCTAAATAAAACCAGAAACTATGGTTGACTACACCCAACAAATCAAAGAACTTGAAAAGGAATTAAAGAAAACTAAATACAATAAAGCCACGCAGGGACACATTGGCATTGTCAAGGCCAAGATAGCTCAGCTAAAAGAGAAGCAGGAAACAAGATCTCAAAAAAAGACTGGCAGGTCTGATTATGGTTATTCTGTGCGTAAGTCGGGGGATGGCACAGTATTGCTTCTTGGTTTTCCTTCTGCAGGGAAATCAACTTTAGTAAACAAATTGACCGGCGCCAATTCTGAGGTGGGAGCTTATGCTTTCACCACACTTTCAGTTATCCCTGGGATGATGGAATACAAACAAGCTAAGATACAAATTCTGGATGTTCCTGGTATTGTTGCAGGCGCAGCTTCAGGAAAAGGAAGAGGCAGGGAAGTTCTTACAGTAATCAGAAATGCAGATTTAGTTTTAATTGTTATAGATGTCAACCACCCCGAACATCACCCTGCCATACTCAAAGAAGTGTGGGACTCTCATATAAGAATCAACAAGATAAAACACGAAGTTTTCATCAAAAAAAAATCTCTAGGTGGGATTCAGATTGGCAAGACTGTCCCATTGGATGTAACTGATGAAACACTTAAAAGGATCTTGCGAGAATTTAAAATTGTTAACGCCGAGGTCTTGATTAGAAGTCCTATAGATGTGGATGACTTCATCGACTGCATTGAAGGAAACAAAAAATATGTTCCTGCGATTACTTGCGTGACTAAAAGCGATCTTGCTGACGCCGCTAAAGTGGGAGATGTCAAAAAAGAGCTTAATGCCGATCTTGCGGTCTCTGCAGAAGAGAATATTAATCTGGAAATTTTAAAGGAATTAATTTTCAGGAAATTAGACTTCATACGCATCTATATGAAAGAGCCGAGGAAAGATGCCGATTTAAATGAACCTTTGATAATCAAGAAGGAGTCCAAAATAAAAGATGTTTGCGACAAATTACATAAGGATTTTTCCAAGAAATTCAAGTTTGCCAGAGTCTGGGGAAGCTCGACAAAATTTCCCGGGCAGAAATTGATGCTCAACCACGTTTTAAAAGACAAAGATATTTTGGAAATTCATCTGCGTTAAGAATGCAATCTTCGTTCTAAATCTTTAATCTTTTCACTACGTCATTATCTTAGGATTGCATAATTTGGTACGGCTGGCATCTTTGGAGAGTCCAAAAATCAAGTAATAATCCTGCATACTTCAATTTTCCACCTAAATTTTATAAATATTCCTCCAAATTAATCACTTATGTGTGGTATCGTAGGGGTTTTCAACCATGTACAAGCGGAAGAACAAGTCAAGACGGCTTTAGCCATACTTAAAAACAGAGGCAAGGACGGATCAAATATTCTGAAATTGGAGAATGGATATTTAGGCCATACTCTGCATGCCGTTGTTAACCACATCCTCCAACCAATACAGAAAGAAGGAATATTATCTGCAAATTGCGAGATTTATAACTGGCAAGAACTTAACAAACAATACGGATTTGATGCAAAAAATGATGCTGAATTACTCCTATCTTTCCTTGACAGGTTCGGGATAAATAAACTTGACGAACTTGACGGTGTCTACTCTTTTGCTTATGTAAGAAAAAATTTTATTTATATTTCCAGAGACATCTTTGGGGTTAAACCATTATGGTTTTCCTATAACATAGATGGTTTCTCATTTTCTTCAGAGAAGAAATCTTTAGAGAAACTTGGCTACATTGATATTCAAGAACTTAATCCTAGGCAAACATTAAGATATGACACTAGTACCAAGAAGTTAGATATCTTCGATAAAGAGTTTCTCAATTATTTACCGGAACATCTGGATGGGTTGAAAATATTAGAAGAAAAAACAAAAATTCTTCTTGACCAGGCAATAGAGAAAAGGGTGCCTAAAAAGAAGTTTGGTCTTCTTTTTTCAGGAGGGATAGATTCAACTTATTTAGCTAAATATTTCAAAGATAACAATTATGATTTTACTTGTTATACTACAGTATTGGACTCTGAAACAATTCCTTCTGACTTAGAATATGCGCAAAAAGCTGCTGAAGAACTAGGTTTGAAATTAAAGATCAGAAAAATTAAGCAGGAAGAAATTCCTAGATATCTCGAAAAGATTATCCCCTTGATTGAAGATTCAAATGTAGTGAAAGTCGGCGTTGCTTTAACATTTTATCTAGCCTGCGAGATGGCTAAAGAAGACGGTTGTAAAGTTATATTTTCAGGGTTAGGCAGCGAGGAAATTTTTGCAGGTTATGAGAGGCATAAAAATTCTACAAATATCAATCAGGAATGCTTATCCGGCCTAAGAAAGATATACGAACGCGATTTGTATAGGGATGATGTCCTTACCATGGACAATAATTTAGAATTACGTCTACCTTTTCTTGACAGGAGGCTGGTTGAATATGCATTGAAAATTCCAAGCGAGTATAAAATAAAAGACGGCGTAACAAAATTGATCTTAAGAAATATCGCTTTAGATAACGGAATCAAGGAACAGTTCTCTTTCAGAAAGAAAACTGCAGCTCAATATGGTTCCAGGATAGATAATGCTTTAGGTAAACTAGCTAGGAAGAATGGCTTCCAATCAAAATCATCTTACCTGCGGATTTTTTACCCGATGCATAATCTCAAGTTAGGAGTCCTATTTTCTTCAGGAAAAGACTCTGTTTCCTCAGCTCACATAATGCAAAAACAAAATTACCTGCTAACTTGTTTAATTCATATCAGATCAAAAAATAAGGATTCCTACATGTTTCAGACGGCTGGCACCGAGATTGTAGAATTACAGGCGGAAGCCATGGGTTTGCCAATAATCATCCAGGAAACTGAAGGCCAAAAAGAGGAAGAGTTGATGGATTTAGAAAAAGCGCTTAAAAAAGCAAAAGAACAATATCAGATTGAGGGAGTTGTTTCCGGAGCATTATTTTCAACCTACCAAAGAGACAGGATTGAAAAGGTCTGCGACAGGCTAGGTTTGAAAATATTTTCACCGTTGTGGCATAAGCCGCAGGATGAACATATGCAGGAAATTATTGATAATGGATTTGAAGTAATTTTAACAAGCGTTGCTGCAGATGGATTGGACAAAACTTGGTTGGGAAAGAGGATAGATCTTCAAACACTTAAAAACTTGCAGAAATTAAATCTTGATACTTCCTTAAACCTCGCAGGAGAGGGAGGAGAATTTGAATCCTTAGTATTAGATGGTCCTATATTCAACAAAAAAATAGTTATCACAAGCACGGAAATTGAAGAAGATAATAAAAATACGGCAAGATTAATAATAAAAGAAGCAAAATTGGAGGAAAAATGAAATTAATACTGGTTAGACATGGAGAAACCATTGAAAACAGTTTAGGGATAATACAAGGACAAACTTTGCCGGGAACTCTTTCCCTTATTGGGTTAAAACAGGCTGAAGCTGTGGCTTTAAGACTTAGAAATGAAAAGATCAGTGCAGTGTACTCTTCAGATTTACAAAGAGCAGCAAATACTGCTAAGAAAATATTAATTTATCACTCTGGGGCTTCATTAACCTATGTTGAAGAGCTGCGCGAGCGGGATTTTGGAAGTTTTGGAGGCAGAAAAAAAGCAGATGTAGAGAGCAGGGAATCCTCTCCGGAAGTGGAAACTTATGATGACATGAAAATAAGGGCAAGAAAAATTTTAAACCAAGTATATCCCAAATATAAAGGTAAAACAATATTGTTTGTCACCCACGGAGCTTTTTTATTAGCAGCAGTTAGCGAAATTTTAGGAATCCCGCATGATGACATTCTTAATCAACATGGTAAGTTTAAGAATGGTTCTATTAGTATTTTTGAGATAGCACAAAATAATAAAACTATGTTACATAATTGCACGGAGCATCTACAACAATGAAAAAAGTAATGTGTTTTGGAACTTTTGATCTAATACATATAGGACATCTGAACTATTTCCAGCAGGCCAAAGAGCATGGCAGTTATCTTATTGTAGTCATAGCCAGAGACGAGACAAAAAAGAGACAAAATAAGGAAATTATCTTCTCTGAAGAAGAAAGGCTGCAGTTGATCAAAAATATGAAGATTGTTGACGAAGTTGTTTTGGGATATCCAGACAATCACTTTAAGATTATCCAAGAAAAAACACCGGATGTTCTTTGTTTGGGTTATGACCATAGCATCAGCGAAGACAGCCTTAAGGAGAAATTAGCATCTCTTAACTTATATCCTCAGATCAAAAGAATGAGGTCATACAAATCTGGAAAACATAAATCCACTTTACTCAAAGAAAAAATTCTTAAGATATACTAAAACCCTTGACTTTCGAACCTGGTCCATTTTAGTATATAATAGCAAATCTCGTTAATAATGGACCTTCCTGAGATTTGCTAGTATAGTAAATTACATGGCGTAATGTTCCATTACTTTTGTGATTTACTATAACAAAGGACAGAATTATTTGAACATTTTTGTTCTGTCCTTTGGAATATTCCAAAAGACATAATCCAAATTAGTGTTCGATTATTTGTGTCTTTCGTTATAAGTTAACGTTTTCTTCTTTTCCTTTTCTTGGCGCTGAGGTAAGAATCAAAGATATAAACTTGTTCCCATACTGAAACAACCAGTTCGACAACCACTATTAAAATAACTGCCAGCAGCCCCATGAAAAATAATTGTCCAGATAACAAACTACTTAATGAACTTGCATTTGCTCGGAATATGGAGGTCAATATCGAAACTACCAGTACTACCAACCAGGTTGCAAAAGTGTGGCTGAAATGATTTTTAACAAAATGGAAATTGTTTTCAAGTGATTTATAGGCTCCCTTCTCCTCGAAAGTCATCACGGGGTAAACAAATAGAAGTCTCATTGTGATGTAAATCATGTAGGAGACCAACAAAGGTATAAAAATAGTCACGGAAGCTAAAACGCTTACTGGAAATAAAGACAGCAATAGAACCACTAAAATTATCATGGGGATAACAATTATCATGATGCTAAGCATATGGATCCACAATGTGGTCCAATAATGTTTTTTTGCAAAACTCCATCCATCGTTTAAGTTGGTCTTTTTTTTAAGTAAGACCTCCTTTATCATTCCATATTTTGCGGTAAAAAAGAAATTATCGATGAGCGCATTAACAACCATGTAGATGATAAACAATAATATAAATTTAGAGGACACAAGAGAATCTTTCAAAATTATATGTTGGTTGTTAAGAAGAGCAGTTCCAATTTTGCTTACATAAAGAAACAGAGTTAATGAAATAAGATTTGTAAGGAATATGAGCATATTTGGAACAAACAGGATCTTATGTTCTTTTACAACTTCCAGACTTTCAATAAATATCCCTGACTTGCCAGCCATGATACTGGGATAACAAATAAGTATAAATAAGTTTTCATCGGGAGGATGTATTAAGTTTGCGCCATTAGGAGCATGGCGGCGTGGCTTTTTCTACATTCCTCATTAGACCAAAAGTGATGTTGGATAAAAGGCACAATCCATTTTGTGAGTGATACTGCCCAGAGTCCGTTGCTTTCTCCTTAACGAGAACGTTAGGCTCGGTCGCGATTATCAGAAATATTCTGCGACAGGACTCGCAGTATCACTCACTTTTCGGATAGTGCCGGATAAAAGAAAGATTTAAAATCAACAATGTTTTTTCTAAAAAGCGAGGTGAATTAAATGATGAAACTTGAATGTTTTAAGAAAAATCAGGATAAGATGTATTTGGCTTTCAGAGTTCTTGTTGGGGGAATGTTCTTCATGCACGGAGCTCAGAAAATGCTAGGTTGGTTTGGCGGTCCGGGAGGAGTACAACTGGCAACAACTATGGGTTTGGCTGGTGTAGTTGAACTTGTTGGCGGGCTGGCAATCTTACTGGGGTTTTTCTCCAGGTTAGCTGCTTTAGGCGGATCTTTAGTGATGTTGGGCGCTCTTTTTACTGTGCATTTCCCGATGGGCTGGAATCCTTTATTAAATAAAGGAGAAGCAGCTTTACTTAACTTTGCAGCCTTTTTAGTTATAATGGCTCTTGGTAATGGGAAATGGAACTTGGAAAAATCTGTTCTTAAGAAAGAGATTTTTTAAGATGAAAAAAAGAATAGTCTTTTCTTTTTTTTTAATTTCTTTCATTATTTTTGGCTGCGCGCAGGAAGTGGTTCAAGAACAATCTCCGGAACAAATTCAACAAGTTCCAAATCAACAAGATGCCGAAGAGATGGTGGTTGCAGAAGATGAGGTTAATGACGTGCAGCCTGCAGAAGAATTAGAGCCTGAATCAACAACTTTTGAAATTAAAACGCCAGGTCTGATTTTCACTCCAGATGAACTAACGGTCAAAAAAGGGGACAAAGTCCGATTTGTTCTTGGCAGCAGCCACAATGCTGTTCAAGTAGACAAGGAGACTTGGGATGCAAATAAGAAAGATCCTTTAGAAAACGGTTTTAAAGTAGGTTTAGGCGAAACTAAGGAACTTACTTTTGACCAGCCAGGCGCTTATTATTACATTTGCCAGCCGCATGCTTCTTTTAAGATGAAAGGAGTAATTGTTGTAGAGTGATTTTTTTTAACTTTTTTTTGTCTACTCTTTTTCTATAACCTTCCACTTATACAAGCCTTCACTAACCCGAGAAATAATGGCGCAGGTGTAGAAAGTCTACTTTTCAATTCAGGATGCGCCTGCGTGGCAATAAAATAAGGGTGATTTTTAATCTCTATAAATTCTGCCAATCTGCCGTTTTTTGAAGTTCCTGAAATATCTAAACCTTTCTCCTTCAACAGCGAATGATATTTAGGGTTAACTTCATAACGATGCCTGTGCCTTTCCGACACAACTTCAGAACAATATGTTTGTCGGGCTAAACTTTCTTCCAATAAGTAAGCTTCATAAGCGCCTAATCTCATCGTTGCCCCCTTTTCATCAATTAATTTTTGTTCAGGCATAATGTCTATTACCGGATGTCTGGCTAAAGAATCTATTTCCGTGCTGTTAGATCCTTCCAAGCTGCAAACATTTCTGGCAAATTCTACCACCATGAGCTGCATCCCTAAACATATCCCTAATAAAGGGACATTATTTTCCCTGCAATATCTTATCACTGCCAATTTACCTTCCGCTCCCCTGGTACCAAATCCTCCTGGAACTATTACCCCATCAATTTCCTGCAAAAAGCTGCTTACAGCGATCTTACCCTCTTCTATTTGGGTAGTTTCAATAAATCTTAAATTGATCCTGGTTTTTGTGTGGGCGCTGCAGTGCATCAGGGCTTCATTTATACTTGCATAACTATCTGCAAGAGAAGTATATTTTCCGCAGATAGCGATCGTAATCTCTTTATCCAGATTTTCCAGATTATGCAGCAACTCTTTCCAAGGGTCACTGTCTTCTATCTCAAGGTTTAATTTTGATGATAAAATCTCTTTCAATCCTTCCTTTTCCAGAATGAAAGGTATCTTGTAAACATTGTCAACATCTATGCCGCTAAAGATGGCCTTTACCTCAACATCACAAAATCTGGAAATTTTTTCTTTAATCTCTCCTGTCAATGGTTCAGGGCATCGACCTATAATTATGTCCGGCTGTATACCCTTCTTTCTCAATTCGTTAACACTTTGCTGGGTAGGTTTTGATTTTTGTTCGTTGACTCCCGCAGGGATAGGAACGTATGTCAGATGTACATAGAGGATGTTATTTGCTCCGACTTCTTTTTTCAATTGTCTTACTGCTTCAATGTAAAGGTCGTTTTCCATGTCTCCTACAGTTCCTCCTACTTCAATAAGTAAGACCTCCGCATTTTCTTTTTCAGCCACTTGAAAAAATTTACTTTTGATGTGGTTGACAACATGGGGAACATATTGTACTGTCTTACCTAAGTAGTCTCCCCTTCGCTCTTTCTGCCTGATCTCGTTGAATATTTTCCCCATAGTAAGATTTTGTTCAAATTTACAGCTTATATCAAGAAAACGTTCATAGTGTCCAAAATCCATATCTACTTCGCCCCCATCATCAAGAACAAAAACTTCTCCGTGTTCATAGGGATTCATCGTTCCAGGATCGACATTTAGGTAGCCATCAAGTTTCATTGGCACTACTTTATATTTTGAACTTAAGATATGTCCTATGCTGGCCGCCGCAATACCTTTACCAAGACCAGATACAACACCTCCTGTCACAACAATAAATTTTAGTTCCTTTTGAGAATGTACTGAGAGCATTATATTGGGCAGGAATAATTATTTATAAAAATTCTGTTTCTGCAGAAGAGATATTTCTCAACTAAATCTTACAAACTTTAGTAACTATCTTCTCAGATAAGTATATGATAGAAAAAATCAACAGGAGGATGCTTAGGAATCCAAATTCTAACCCTCTAAATGGCAAAAAAGTGAATAATCCTCCCAGCCCTAGTACTCCCAGCACTCCGAGGGCGCACGATGGACAAGCTGGCGCTAAGACAGCCATGATTACTCCAGATGTGCCTAAGGAAACTCCGGAAGATATTTGTCTAAAAAGAAGAAAAACGCTGAATGAAATAACAATTCCTGCAAGTATTGAAATGGCTGTCAAAAAGATTAAAGATCCCGTTGAGAAACTTACAAATATACCACCTACCAGAGCCAGTAAAAGTTTTATGGAAAAATCAGCAAATAATATTTTATAATTACGCACAACTGCGTTAAGTGAAAAAAGTACTGATGCTATTGAAAATGTAAGCAAGAAATAATTTTTATCACCGTATACTTCCCTAAACGCTTCTTTAGTTTCTTTGAGGTATCTCATGTTTTATAAAAAAATAAAAAAAAGAATCAAATTTTTCCCTCTTAATTTAGTTCAGCTTCGATAATCTGCTGGAAGACGCTGAAAGGCTGAGCTCCGCTTACCAATTTCCCGTTCACTAGGAAACCAGGAGTTCCAGTAATTCCAGCTGCTGCTCCGTCTGCCATATCTTTTTGAACTTCTGCAGCCATCGCTCCTGTATCAAGGCATTCGTTGAAAGCTGCAGTATCTAGACCAAGCTGCTGCGCATAACTTTTGAATGCAGCTACTCCGCCGCTTACACCTTTCTCAAAAAGCAAGTCATGCATTTCCCAGTATTCTCCTTGTTCACCGGCGCATTCAGCCGCTTCCGCTGCCTTCTGCGCGTTAGGGTGGAAACTTAAAGGGAAATCTCTGTAGATAAGTTTGACTTTTCCTGTATTGATATATTGTTGTTCTATCAATCCAAGCGTTTCTGTGTAGAATCTAGCGCAGAACGGACATTCAAAATCACTCCATTCGATAATTGTTACTGGCGCATCAGGATCTCCTTTAACGGCATCATCATCCATCAAAGCTTCCATGTTCACTTGTGCTCCGCTTGGCGCTGAAGGGCTTGGAGCACCTGCCACGGCTCCTCCTGCAGCTCCTGAAGGGACTGACGGGTTCTTGAAAACAAGGAACGCAAGTAATACGATAACTACGATCGTTGTAATTTTCCAGAAATTATCTCCGCCTTCTTTTTTGCTTTCTGTTGCGGGATGTTCTTTAGGCGCATGGTACTGGTTCTCCAGGCCTTTATGTTCCCCATGTTCTTTATGACTTTCTTCCATAAACAAAACCTCCTTAGTTTTTGATCTTGCTAGTAAAAATATTGCCTCATATATATTGTTTTGGGTACGGACGAATATACTTAGAACGGCCGTGGCTGGAAAATTATTGCGTTAGAATGTTCATATGACCTTTTTCAGGTAAATAGCCAGAGTTTTCTTTTCTTTCTCTCTGGTTATTAATCCTTTCTTTTCCAGATTACTTAAGACCTGGCTAAGTTTAGCCTTTGACATCCCTACTTTTAGGCGTAGTGTGTTTTGGGTGATGCCTTCCTCATTTTTGATGATGGAAATTACATCTCTTTCAAATCTATCCAGACCTTTCATCAGGATGGAGAACTTCTCGTCTTCTAATTTCCGGGAAGAATCTTTTTCCAGTCTTTTTATTATGGCTTCATCCCCTTTGGTAAATACGAGCAGGTAAAAGCTAAGCGCGAAGAGGAATCCAAATATACCAAAAGCAAAATGTATGATTGAGAGGCTTGTTTCAATCTTCATACAGCCGGCATCGGCAAAACATCCTAAAGCTTCAGCTTCCTGCTTTAATGACTGGATAAGAAGCATGAAAATTATTAACAAAACAATGCTGATCACAAGTATAGTTACGCCAATTTTTTTATTATCCATCAAATTCCTCCTGGTTGATATTATCTGCCTATTTTTTATTAATCTTTTGTTTAAGAAATTAAAGAAAAAAACTATTCACAAACAACAAGGCTGTAATCAATGCAGAGAGAATGCAATAGAAGCAGTAATCTTTAATCTTGTATAACTGCGCCCAAATCAGGAAAAGAGAGAACAATAATCCCGCCCCAATGCCAATCTTTATCAGAAGTTTTAACGTAGAAAATTGTGGTAAAAAAAATACTGACAATCCGCCGGCAAGTATGGAAATATAGAACAATAGCCCTATGGCTTCATTTCTGACAGGAAATATTTTTGACCACTTACTTTCAGTAACCTTGCTGCAATCATGATCCAGAGGGCAGATTAATGGTTTAGAAGAGTTGTGATAGTGTTTCCAAACCAGATAACCTGCATCAGCTATTCCTAAGATAGTTAAGGTCACAAAGGAAGCATTAAACGCAGTCATTTTTTCAGGTTCAGTATGTATAAGGAAAGTGCTGCCAACAACAACCCTACGTCTCTGAATACAATGTCCAGAATAGTGATATTGGCAATAATTATGGCTGAAATAGTAATAGCTGCTGCCAATGCGGCTTCTTTAGTTCTCCAGTTTGAGAAAAGCCAGAATGTTAAACCAGCTTGGTACAAGGAAAATACTCCTAATAACCATGATGCAGGAAATAAGCTTCTTAGGAAGGCCGGCATAAATCCAATCCAAGTTTCCGGCTGCAATGTGGAAGAGATTGCAGCGTAAAGGAATGGAGATGCCAGCGCAATACGTAAAATAAAAGAGGCTAATTTGGAGGGATTCTTTATTTTCATACTATCACCAGATTGTGTATGGTTGGGGGGAGCGAATACTCATAGCAATCTAAGAGAGTAGTTAAAGAAAACTTGTTTATAAAAGTTTGTAGTAGATTGGGTAATAAGACCTTATCTTTATTCACAAAAAAGATTACGCCATCCGACCGTAACTTTTATAACATACCTACTCAGACAGGTTAATTATGGATGCAGTTACTATAAAAGACCTTGTCAAAACATACCGTGATACTGAGGCGCTTAAAAGTGTTTCTTTAAAGATAAAAGAAGGAGAATTTTTTGGTTTACTTGGTCCAAACGGAGCAGGTAAAACTACCCTGATCCAAATTTTAACAGGGTTATGCAATAAGACTTCTGGAAATGTCGAATTATTTGACAAGGATGTTGTTGAAGATTATCAGGAAGCCAGAGCTCTTATAGGATTAGTACCACAGGAATTCAATTTTGACATCTTTGAGAAAGTTTATAGAATATTATATTTCAATGCAGGTTACTTCTGCATCCCTAAAAAAGAAAGAGAGCAAAGAATAAAAAAGGTTCTTACGGACTTAGGGTTGTGGGAAAAAAGGAATTCACAAGCTCGAGAATTATCGGGTGGAATGAAACGCAAGCTGATGATTGCCCGCGCGCTGATGCACCAACCTAAAATTCTGATTCTTGATGAGCCTACTGCTGGCGTGGATGTAGAAACAAGAAAGTCTATGTGGAAATATCTGCAAAAATTAAACAAGGAAGGGACAACCATATTGTTAACAACACATTATCTGGAAGAAGCAGAGGAGTTATGTGAAAGGATTGCAATAATAAATAGAGGGAAAATCATTAAACTTGATTCTAAACAGAATCTATTAAAATTACAGGGCAAGGATGCAAGACTGGAGGAAGTGTTCATCCACTTGACAACAAATGACAACAAATGACAAGTAGAACTTCTTTAATACCATTGGTAACATTGATCAAGCGGGAGGTAAATAGGTTTCTAAGAATATGGTCGCAAACGTTGATCCCTCCTATGTTAACATCAACATTATTCGTCCTAATTTTTGGTTATTCGCTTGGATCAAGAATTTCTGAAGTTGGAGGAGTATCTTATCTTGAATTCATTTTACCCGGTTTGTTGATGATGGGAGTTATCATGAGCGCTTACGCATCTACATCATTCTCACTTTTTATCCAGAAGTTCCATGGAAGTATCCAGGAATTATTGGTAGCTCCAATTGCATACTGGCAGATTATTGCAGGATTTACCATTTCAGCGATGTTAAGGGCTTTGCTTGTCGGTTTGGGAATCTTATTAGTGAGTTTATTGTTTACTTCAGTACAGATCCACAATATTTTTGTCCTGCTATCTTTTATATTACTTGTCTCGATGCTGTTCTCATTTGCAGGTATTGCAACAGCATTATGGGCTAATAATTTTGACCAGATGAGCATTTTTTCAACTTTCCTAATTACTCCTTTAACTTATTTGGGGGGTGTTTTCTACTCAATCAGCATGCTGCCTCCGTTCTGGGCTGGCGTGGCAAAATTTAATCCCATCTTGTACATGGTGGATGGATTCAGGTACGGGTTTATAGGAGTTAGCGACATTCCGGTTGTTTATTCATTCGGCTTAGTTTTAGTATTAACAGCAGTATTCTTTGCAATGTGTGTATATATGTTCAAGACTGGGTATAAGTTAAGAACTTAATCATTTACTTCCCCTGGTCATTACTGAAAAAATAAAATTTCTTCTTTGCTTGACTTTTCTCAATCCGGCTATTTGAAATAATTTTTTCATCTCTTTCCTATTATTGACTTTGACGCATCCAGGTTCAAATTTTTCAAACAACCAATGTATGGGACGCAAGAAAAAATTGATATCAACAATTAGGACTTTTCCTTTTTTCTTAACTACGCGCTTCATCTCTCGTAAAACAATAGACTGGTTGTAATAGTGGTGGAAGGCTTCTGTAGAAATCACAAAATCAAAATAATTATCTGGAAAAGGAAGATCATGGGCATCTGCCTTCTTTAAGGTAACATTTTTTCCAAGTTTTTTTCGCGCTTCTTTCAACATGTTTTCGGAGAAATCTATCCCAAACAAGTTTTTCCCATTTAAGACAGCTTTATCTTTAAGATTTAGCAGCAGCTCTCCTGTTCCGCAGCCGCAGTCAAGAATTTTGTTATTGTTTGAAAATTCCAATTCTTCTAAAACTGGAGCATGAAATCTTCTCATCCAAAATTGGAACAAAGGCTTATCGTAAGACTTTGCCCATTTGTTAAAAAGCTTCATGTTCTCTGAGAGATTTTTATTTTTCATTTTTATCATCTATTCCAGAAAAGGATATCTCTTAACCAGCGTAGTTTTAGACCACCATCTTCCTAATCCAAACCAATACCCTGATTTTACAAAAGTTAAATTGACAAGGATCAGGGAGTATATTATATGTTCATCCAGAAAAGGGTTGTTTTCTGGCGGAAGAAAACCAGCCGTATAAATTAATAAAAGCATTAAGGTTCCAGAATAAGCGGCAATTTTAACCAAAACACCCAATATGAGAGCAAAACCTATAAACAAAAGCCCGCCCATAAAAATCCAGTCCACTAAGACATTTCCAGCGAGACTTTGGTAGAATCCTGAAACAAACCCTTTGGCTGCATAAGTTAAGAACCCAGAAGTAGGAGACCCACCCCTAATCCAGGCATTTCCTGCTTCTGTTGCAAATCCCAGACCTAACAATTTATCTACAAATGCCCATAGGAAAATCCAACCCATTCCAATTCTCAGGAAAGCCCAAATGTATTGTCTTTTTTCCATTTTCTAATCCTTCATCAAGACCCGACTCTTGCAAAAGATTTTGGATCCTGCTTGAACCTATCTTGACAACTGGAACTGCAAAAGTAAAAATTATTCCTCTTGTATTTCATTTTCGGCGCTTTTTCAATGTCAACTTTCTTGTTACATATCGGGCAATTTACCATTTTTCACCTACCATAAAGTTTATGGGATACCTTTTTGTCCACAACATTTTACAAAGTTTTCTATGCAGTAATACCTCTTGCTATTTTCAATTTGCCCTTGAATAATCTTTTTTAAAAGTTACAACAATTTTTTGTAAACCCAGACAAAAGCGTACACTAACACAAATCCCCATAAGGCAGCTTCAATTATCCCTGCTAAGATTCCTCCTAAACTTGGAGAGAAAAACAAATGCCATTTTGCCATCTGTTCAGCTGCGCCGTTGTAGACGCCCATGTTCCATCCGATTCCAAGCAGCAGCATCAATGCTGCTGAAACGATAGCTCCTGCGCCGGCAGCAGCCAATTCATTACATTCATTTTTTGCCATTCAATTCACCTCTTTTATTACCGTTTGCCTCTTTTAGCTGTTTTCATCCCTTTCCAAAGTTTCCAGATCCAAAGATACACCAGTACTACCAGCCCAATTAATAAGATTGTCAGAAGTACATTGTAAAAACCCCAATATCCTCCATACCCCATTATGCCATATCCATTTCCGTATCCCATCATGTTCATCATTCCTCCTTTAGTTCTTCCCATCATCATATTCATCATGCCTGCAGTCATCATTTGATGCTGGCCGCAATAGAATGAAAGCGCCATATTAATGTGAGCTTGTCTTAATGTTTCGGACCCTTCTCCTCCCATTCTTTCATCCATTATCTTATGCGCTTCTCCAGGATGGATCTGTTCCATGTAATAGTCTCCTATCATCTCAAGCCGCTCATCTGTAAGTTCATCACAAGAAACTTTACTCTTGATCAACTCTTCAGCCTGAGCGAAATCTTCTTCTCCATGCGCGGTAACAAACAGGCTTAAACCTAACAACACCAATAAACCAACAACAAATATCTTTTTCATTCTAATCACCTTTTAATTTAATTATTCATCATTTTTTAATCGAAAGGAATTTCGCGTTTACAGCAACAATTATCGTGCTCAATGACATCAATGCTGCGCCGACTGCAGGAGAGATAATAAGACTAGGAACAACTCCTGCCGCCAGCGGGATGGCAATTATATTATATCCAGTTGCCCAGAATAGATTCTGCACCATCTTTCTATACGTTGCCTTGCCAAAAAGTATCAGCGAGGTAATGTCATCGGGATTGCTGCGAACTAAGATAATATCTGCGGTTTCTGCAGCAACATCTGTTCCTGAACCTACAGCTATACCCACATCTGCCTGTGCTAATGCTGGAGCATCGTTAACTCCGTCACCGGCCATGGCTACGAACTCACCTTTTCTTTGCAGTTCTTTAACTTTTTCTTGTTTTTGATGAGGCAGAACTTCTGCAAAATAACCGTCCAGTTTCAGCTTTTTTGCCACTTCTTCCGCAATAACCTTATTATCCCCCGTTAACATCCAGCATTTAATCCCAGCCTTTTGCAATTTTCTTATTGCTTCATAAGATTCTTTCCTGATTGTGTCAGCCAAGCTTATTGAACCTAGCAATATTTTACCTTCAACAACGTAAACCGTAGTAGCTGCCTTGCTTGATTGCAGATTTTTAGGGATAGAAATTTTTTGTTTTTTCAGATAATTGGGACTTACAACGCTTAATTTTTTCTTGCCAACATTCCCAGTTATACCTTCTCCCTTGATATTCTTGAATTTTGAAGATACAAGAAATTTTATCTTTTGCTCTTCAGCCTTTTTGAGTATACCTTTACCTATTGGATGTTCAGATTCCCTTTCCAATGATGCCGCTAGTTGTAATATTTTTTTTGAGTCGTACTTCTCAGAAACGGTCTTTATTTCCTGTACTGCAAATTTACCTTCCGTAAGAGTACCGGTCTTGTCAAAAAGAATAGTGGTTATCTTCCTAGAATTTTCAAACGCAGTTCTGTTCCTTATGAGCAGACCATTTTTTGCAGAAAGTGCTGTTGATACAGCAACTACCAAGGGAATCGCTAACCCTAATGCATGGGGACAGGTAATAACCATAACGGTAGCCATCCTTTCGATAGCAAAGGCAATGTCTCCCGAAAAAATAATCCAGGCAGTCAGAGTTCCTAAACCAACAGTAATGGCAATTATTGTCAACCATAACGCGGCCTTATCTGCTAATCTTTGAGTTTTTGATTTACTTTCTTGCGCTTGCCTTACCAGTTCAATAACCTTAGAAAGATATGATTCTTCTTTCGATTTGGGAATATTTATTTCAAATGAAGAGTCTCCGTTTATAGATCCAGCGATAAGCTGTCCTCCTTTTTTCTTTTTGACAGGTTTCGATTCTCCGGTAAGCATTGATTCGTCGACGTAACCTTCTCCCTTTACAATTATGCCATCAGCAGGAACTTTTTCACCAGGTTTAATAAGAACAGAATCTCCTGTCTTAAGTTCGCCTACCTTAATCTCAATTATTTTACTCCCTTTGACCAAATGAGCGGTATCTGGCAGAAGTTCAGAAAGTTTTTCCAATGCTTTTGACGCCCCTAATATTGAACGCATTTCCAACCAATGACCGAGAAGCATGATATCAATTAATGTCACTAATTCCCAGAAAAAAAAGCTTCCCTTAAGACCAAATACTACGGCAGTACTATAGAAAAAAGCAACAGATATAGCTATGGCGATAAGCGTCATCATGCCTGGTTGTTTGTTTTTTAATTCGCTGAAAATTCCTTTAAGGAACGGCCAGCCGCCATAAAAGTAGATAAATGCAGAGATGGTTAGCAGGACGAAAGAACTGCCGGCAAAATTAAAGGTATATCTGAACAAGTCTTGTATCAAAGGAGAAAGAATCAATACCGGAATGCTTGCTATAAAAGAGATGATGAACCTTTTCTTAAAATTTTCCATCATCATCTGATGGTGGTCATGACGTCCATATTTTTTATTTTTAGAATTACCTTGCTCATTCATATTATTATTGCTTCCTAAAAATTCTGTTTTACACTTCTCACTGCAAAAATAATAGGTTTCTGATTTTTCTTTTAGGGAAAATTTCGTTTCCTTTGGATTAACTTCCATTCCGCAGTTTGGGTCTTTAACTTTCATCTTCAAGTACATTTACATGACAGGTTGGAAGTATATTTTTTGCCTTTATATGGGTATTGCTTTTTCTATTTTTCAACACTCCATGTTATATTTTATTGAAATTTATAATCTCCTGATTCTTCAATCTCCTTCTTAAACTTAGTTAAGTCCAGCCCTTTTCCATGTTCTATGGTCACTTCCCCAGCCGTGATATCCACATTACAGGAAGTAATTTCCGGAAAATCTTCAGCCACATCTTTCACCAGCATCTCGCAGGATTTGCAATGAAATCCTTTAACTTTCAATTCTGTTTTCATTTTTTCAACCTCCGTTTGTGTTATACTCAATAAGTATATTATTCCCATCCTGCATCACATAGTTCTGAAATTCGATGCTCTCTTTACCGTTAACGTACATCTTTAAATTTCCTTTATCAGTGCAATATTCAAAAATACAAGTTGAATTAAACTCTTTGTCCCAGACATAAAAGAAATAGCCAAGAGTTAACGTTTCCGGCTTGGCAGCAGGATTTTCATTCTCAATATGAATTGTCCCGTCACTTTCATGTGTATGCGTAGGAGACATCCGCATGCCGCTCAGATCAGTATCAATAATTTTTCCAGTTCCAGAACCGATATTGTTGGGGATAAGTATCTGTTCCCCATCTATCATTATGGTCAATTTTGGATGCCAATGAGTGTTTCCTTTAGGGATATTGACTTCTTTTCCATTAAGTACAACAGGTTTATTTTTACCAGAGGAAATAAAATAAAATAAACTGATCAGGATAATAACAGATACAATTCCAACTAATATTTTTTTTTGTTTCACTTTTTATCACACTACTATGAATTCTCCCATCCTGCTTCCCATACTGCAGGTAAAGGGGACAGTTCCAGTCTCAGTGGGGGTAAAACGCAGCATAGTCTTCCCTATAGATAAGACATGAGCGACATCATATTTTGGGATAACTAAAGTGCCCATACATCCTCCCAACTGTAATTTTGTGTCTATCTCTATCTCAACAGGGATTCCTTTCTTCACGATATGGGTATTTGGAAAAAACCCCTTTTCTCTGGAAATTTCCATGAAAATTTTTTGGGTATCGCATCCTTCTTCCGATGGATCACATCTCTCGTTCTCAGTGGAAGCTTCAAGTTTTGCGGCTTCAATCCCCTTGTTATTTGGAACTACATTGAAAACACCTGGACCTGCCATGCCCATCGTACAGGAAAAGGGAATGGTTCCAATTTTTTCAGGCAGGAATTCGATAGTTTTAATCCCCTGACGCGGCAGAAATTCAGTAATGCCAAGCTTAGGAACCGTTACAACCTGAGCACATCCTTCGGCTTTTGTTCCATCAATACGCCATTCTACGGGAATTCCTTGCAGGACAGTAAACTTATGGGGGTAATAATCCAATCCCTCAACGGCCATTTCTACAATTTGCTTTCCATCAATTATTTGGACATTTTCACCAATATCCAAAGAATTTCCCCCCAGTGAAACTGCTGCTCCAGCCAGCGCCAGACCGTTAGGGATATTGAATAATCCAAGAACAATCACCAATACTGCTGAAAAAGTCATGAAATGTCTCTGCGTTTTTCCTTTAGCAAAACTTGTAAATGCTCCAATTCCTGCCAATGATGGAAGCGTCCCTAAAGAGAAAGCCAGCATGGTTAATGCTCCCGTAACGAAATCACCTTTGCCTAAAACGTAAAGCTGTAAAGCTTGTGTAAATCCACAGGGTAGAAAAAATGTTGATCCTCCAAAAAGAAATGAAGTCCATTTACCAGTCTCTTTCCTTGCTTCCTGATGAGAAGCGTCATACACTTTATGGGCGATAAATTTGGGCATCTTCAATTGTATCTTGTTCATCCAGGGGAAAATCTGCAGCAACTGTATCCCCATCACGATCATAAGCAAACTGGCGGCAATAGTTATAATGCCGGTAACTTTCGGAGAGATGCTTAGCACTGATCCTAAAGCTCCAATTGCTCCCCCAAGCAGAACGTAAGAAACAATTCTGCCGGAATTAAACCAGATATGGGGTTTAAATTTTTGCACACCTGTGAGATGCGGATGCGCTTCGTTATATTTATTAGCAACAGCAAGCAGCAATCCTCCTGCAACTGCTAAACAGGTTGAGGTTGCTGCTACTAAACCAATAACAAAAATGAATCCATAACTCATGTTATCTGCAACACCTATACTTTTTGGCAGAATGTCTAATTGATTTAAAATGATATAAATACCTATCAGTACAACTAGAACTGAACCAATCTCGGAGAATCTTTCTTTATTCTTGACAATGAAAGGCATTCTCACGGGTGTTTCAATGGCATCATGCGGGATAAGGGTATATCCTTTTTCCGCTACTGCCGCCTGCAGATCTTCTAACTGGACAGATTCATCACAATGGACATACGCTTTTTCCTTTGCTCTGCTTACCTGGACATTATGCACGCCGGGAACTTTTTTCATGCCACGTTCTAGAAGAACTTCACAGCTTGCGCAGGTCATACCAATTACTTTCAAATTTATTTTTTTAGTCATTTCATCAATCTTAATAACTGAAACTATTTATTTAACTATCGTGAAACTAGTTTCTGGCCCTACTTTTTTAATGAGTTATTCAGTTTTAACCGCATCTTTAGTTATCTCAAGAGAGCAGCTGCGCTTGGTCTTACAATGATGTTCACATTTGTCGGCCAGTTCTTTTGCAAAATATCCAAAATTACATTGCTCGCAAACAAATATATTTCTCCCTTTGTATTTTTCTTTTTTAACCATTTTATTATCTTTTCCTTATCTTATTCATTTTAAACTGATCATGTTTGCCAATCCTCTCCTTTTTCTTTCAATCAATTCTAAGCCTTCAAACTTATCCAGCAATCTTGTTGCTTGGACTTTAGAAAGATCAAACTCCTTGACGATATGGCTCTGATATACTCCCTCTTTATGGGCTTTGATGAACGTAAATATCTTTTTCTCATCTTCATCAAGTGAACTAAGATCGTATTCTTTCTCCTCTACTATATTTTCCGTTTTCTTTGGCAAAGAAAGATACATTCCAGTTCCTCCCAAAAAAGCCACCAGGATGCTCATAACGATAAGGATCCAGGAAAAATTATTTCCCTGGTGATAAGGACAGGAATCAAGGCTGCAGCTCACTCCTCCTAAATCTCCGCAGGATTGTTCGCACGCAGTTAACATCTGGCTGTCAGTTTGAAATTTAAGAAAAATAAGCAGTCCTAGAACTACCACGCTCATCACAACGATAGCAATCCCTATCTTTTGCAGTCTCATTTTTATAATCTCTTGCCTTTAAGCAATAAGGCGTTCACAACCACGCTCACTGAACTCAAGGCCATCGCCCCCCCGGCAACCATCGGATTTAAGAGGGTGCCGGTAATGGGATAAAGGACTCCAGCGGCGATAGGTATGCCTAAGATATTGTAAAACAATGCCCAGAACATTCCCTGCCTAATCTTGCTCATGGTCATTCTGCTTAATTTAATAGCTTTAGGAACGTCAAGCAGATTATTTTTCATCAAGACAACGTTACCAGTTTCCATGGCCACATCTGTCCCTGAACCCATGGCAATACCGATATCTGCCTGCGCTAATGCTGGAGCATCATTGATACCGTCTCCCACCATCGCTACTGTTCCTGCTCGTTGTAATTTCTTGACATAGTTTGCCTTATCCTCCGGCAGAACTTCTGCGAAAAATTTATCGATGCCAACTTTCTTGGCAATCGCAGCAGCAGCTCTCTTATTATCTCCAGTTATCATATAAGGAGTAATACCCATCTTTTTAAGAAGATGGATTGCTTTTGGCGAATCAGGTTTAATCTCGTCTGCCACGGCAATTATCCCTAACGGTTTCCTTTCATCTGCCACGATCATGACCGTCTTGCCTTCTTCTTCAAGTTGTTCTAATTGCGATTCAAGACCACCTAACTTTATCTTTTGTTTTTGCATGAGTTTTAGGTTGCCTATGTAATATTTAATCTTGCCAATCTTTGACTCTACGCCATGGCCGGTGATAGCATTAAACGATGTAACCTGCCTGAACGAGACAGCTTTCTTCTTTCCCTCTTCTACGATAGCATCAGCGAGAGGATGTTCTGATTTTGCTTCAATGCTTGAAGCAATTTCTAAAAGTTCTTTTTCGTCAACTCCTTTTACTGTCACAACATCAGTTACTTCAGGTTTTCCTTTGGTGATGGTTCCAGTTTTATCAAAAATAACATACTTGATTTTGTGGGCAGTTTCCAGGGCGTCTCCTCCTTTTATTAAAATTCCGTGTTTGGCTCCCTTGCCTGTTCCTACCATGATTGACGTGGGGGTTGCTAATCCAAGAGCGCAGGGGCAGGCGATAACTAAAACTGCTACGGCAGCAATAAGCGCAAATCCAGCCGGGGAATGGACTATTGAAAACCAGACAGTAAAAGAAAGTAATGCTATGAAAATAACTATCGGCACAAAATAAGCAGAGATTTGATCTGCAAAGCGTTGAATTGGAGCTTTTTTTGTTTGCGCTTCTTCTATGAGTTTTACTATGCGCGCAAGCGTAGTTTCACTTCCTACTTTTGTCGCTTTCATGACAAAGCTTCCCTGCTTATTGATTGTTGAACCTATAACTTCGTCATCTTTTTTCTTTTCAACAGGGATGCTTTCACCTGTAACCATGCTCTCGTCAATGGTACTATGCCCTTCTATAATTATCCCATCTACGGGAACTTTTTGTCCAGGCTTAACCACGATCACATCTCCTTTTTGTACATCGTCTATGGATATCTGTATCTCCTTGCCGTCACGCAATACAACAGCTGTCTTTGCGCCAATCTTCATAAGTTTGGTTATTGCCTCGCTAGTTTTCCCTTTGGCAACTGCTTCCAAATATTTCCCAACTAAGACCAGAGTAATCAAGACGGCGGAAGTTTCAAAGTATTGATGCCCCATAGGATCAAATAGAACTACATAAACAGAATAAAAATATGCGGCGCTTGTTCCTATGGCAATCAATGTGTCCATGTTGGCAGTTTTATTTTTGAGTGCCGCCCACATTCCTTTGTAAAACGGCCAGCCGATATAGAATTGGATAGGCGTAGCCAAGAACCAAAGGATATACATTTGAAAAGGAACTGGATTTTTCATGAAGAACATTCCCAATATAAGCGCAGGAAAAGCAAGAAGAGTACTAATGATAACTTTTTGTTTTAAATTTTTTATATCTTTCTTTCGCATAATTGCTTCTTGAGAAGCTTCTCCTTCTTTCAGTACTTGGGCAGTATATCCTTTATTCTTTACTGCGGTAATAAGATATTCTTCTTTAGTTTTTGAATCATCATACTCCACCGTTGCTTTCTCAGTAGAATAGTTTACAACTGCGTTGATTACACCATCAACTTTCTTTAATGCCCTAGTCAAGATTGTCACACAGCTTGCGCAATGCATCCCTTGGATTTTTAGTGTTGATGTTTGCAGCTTTGATATTTTTTTAGTTTCCATCTACATTCCCCCATGCATTAATTTTAGATATTAGCATGCCGATAATCATTCCCCCAATAATGCTGGAAACAACAGCAATAATAGCTTCGCTTATACTGTATACAAATTCTGGCTTGAAGAACATCCAGGCAAATCCATACAAAATTCCTGACCATAAAAGTCCAGCAACGGCTCCCCTGATCCATTCTTTCTTTGAATGCAATAAATCAAGTGCAACTGCGCCAGCAAGCATAGAAAAAACTAGTAAGAATGGCGGTGCATGTTCATGAGCAAGTATCTTTACTCCTTCAGCAATCTGCTCATTAAATCCTATTGCCGCAACCATCAGCGCAAAAGCAGATGTAAAGACCGCGGCGCCTTTGCTGGGAATCCAACGCTGGGCAAGAAGTATGACGCCAAACATCAGCGCAGCAACAATGCCTGCACCAGCAAACCCTAGCAAATGCCATGCTCCTTCTGGTTCTAAAGGAGTAAGGACAAACAAAATAAGATTATGAATAGAAGCGAAAATCATGCTGCCAAAGAGAATTTGCATCTCTTTTGTATCTCTTCGAAGAATGGGAAGAAGGAAGACCATGCTGGCAATAAGAGAAAAAACAATAGCCAAATGCGGCGGGCTCCAAATAATCAAGGGGCTGGATAAATCTTCTACACCAAATATTCGATGCCACAATTCATCAAATGGGGCAGAGAGAGGGATTAAGAGTAAAAACAAGGCAAGGTTACGCCATCGTCTTTCTTTTGATTGGTAATATCCGTATAATCCTAGCAAAACTGCAAGAATCACTGAAGAATACAATAACAGATGCGGCGGCGACCAAAATGTTTCTCTTCCCAGGGCGCCATGCCACCAAGCATCCCAGGTTCCTGCTAGAACTGCGGTAAACAAGGTTGCGATAATTATCCGCCCCAAAATAATTAATGATGGTTCCCTCATTTCATTTCTCCCAATATCCTGCAGCAGTATTGTTCCATATGAGAATCAATAAATTCAAGCAATGGCTTAATGGTTTTTCTATTCACACTATATACCCGATATTTCCCATCTTTCTCCATAAATACCATCCCGTGATATTCTAATACTTTTAAGTTGTGGGAAATCATGGTCTGTTCAAATCCAGTAGTGCTGCAAATCTCACTTACGTTTTTCTTACCTCTCCTCAGAACATTTATTATCTGCAGCCTATTTGGGTTTGCTAATGCTCCGAAAAAGAATTTGTAGGTTTCTATTGAGTGGTTCATAAATGATAAAAATATCATATGATATATAAATCTTATGTATCCGAAGGCATAGTACAGAGCCGTACCCGAATAAAATGGTTCATAAAACTAAAAATTGAGAATAAAAAGGCGGCCTATTCATGACTTTACTCTCGCAGCAACCAGCTCTTCCTGGATTCTTCTTTCCAAAGCTTCTCTGCCATACTGCTGTAATTGAGGCGTGGTTATTGCCGCATTAAAATAATGGCCCGGCTTGGGATTTATAAAAATATGAGCTGCCGAAGTCCTGTTCAACCCGCCAGCATAATATTTTTCGGTAGGAGAAATGTCCTGGAGGGTGCCTACTCTTTGCGCAATAGATGACCTGTTAGGCCCTATACTATAAGCTCTCTTAATGATCTCATGAGTGTGTCCGCTGATGACTAAATCTGCGCCTGAACTTTTTCCTGCGCCAACCATACCATTCATTCCGCCTCCCTTAGGGTCATGTTGAACCAGGAGATTGATTGACTCCTGACCTTCCCGCGTTCCTCCTTTCTTATTTACACCATAATTTTCAATCTGGATTATCCGCGCATTACTGTATCCTCCTAAGAATACGCGGGTTGCAGCCAAATCCTTAAGGTAACCAGGCTCTCCAACCTGATAAGTAGTCATTCCTTTCCCATGAAGTCTTTCACGGAAAAAATCTGCTTCCCGCATCCCAAGATCACGCAAGACACCATCAGCATGATTGCCTGGTACGGAAACATGAGCATGTTTCTTCTTGCTCTGTTTCAAAGTAATCTCCAGAAAACTCATGTAAAAATCTGCTACTCTTCTCATCACCACGGCCATGTTTTCTACGCTGCCGCCAAGACTATCATTGGTCATCTTCATGGCTAGGTTGTAGATTTGTTCCTTATCATTAGGATCAATGTTGCTGAGAAGATTAACATTCTCCATAAGAACTTTTTGCGGACTTCTCTTGAAATGGTAACGGTGATTCCATGAACGGGAATTGGCTTCTGCAGTATCGCCGCCGCTGATATAACTTCTGGCAAAAGCAGCTTTCATTCTGAAAGGTATAAGTTCTTCTGCCAATCTCTTATACAATTCAATCGCGCCATCCTGCGCCATAGGGTTTTCTTCAGGAGAACCAATATGTTCATCTGATGTTACAAATCCGATGTCAAACTGATCAGGCAGTATTAATGCTGGAGCTAAAGGTGATTTCCTTCCTCCTATTTCTTTCTCGATGAATAAATCGTAATCTATGGTCTCTTCTCCTTCAATGCCATTAGCAAGCCGGCGGATTATAGTCAATCCGGTGACGCTATCATTCTTCTTCCTGTCAAAAGCTGCATTATTCCGCGTGTTGACTGGTTTCCCGCCAGCCATACGGATAGACCTATGTCCAGAAGTATACTTAGCTATCGCCCGTTGATTTTCAAACGGTCGTACCAGCAAAAGCCGGATGTGTTTTTCCGAAGTTACCGGATCATATTCAGACTGATTTTCAAAATTAGTTCCTGCAGGATGATCTGTGGTTCTTTGGGTCTGTGAATAGTCAATCCCATGATGGCCGCTTTCCACAATCCAGTCAACTCCCTTAAAAGATTTGTCTTTCATATCTCGAGCGACATCTTCTTGATATTTGGCAATCTTGCCGTGTGTGGATTCCAGCAAGGCTTTATCCCGCCGTTTAACCACAGCTTGCGAGAAGTGCCTGTTATGTCCATAATCTATAGTAATCCCATCAAAAGTTTTCACAAAGTTAGTTTTGGTGAAGGTCACTCCAAGTTTTTTACATATCGCTTCTGTCCTCCCATAAATATCTTGGATATATTCTCTCGTGACTAGTTGATGGATGGGCCGTATTTTCTGTTCTCGGTAAAGTTTCTTTTCATCAGAATGCTCTGCTATCCTGCCTTTGATTCTGTCGATGGTCTGGTTACGCGTCCTTATCTTTTCTTTGAGAGTGCTGATGTTTTCTTTAAGGTTGCCAATCTTTCCATCATATGCGGCTTCTCCTTTTTTCTCTCCCTTCTTCTCTAATTTCCGTATTTCTCCCTCATATGATTTTATGCTCTTCTGGTATGTAGTAATTTCGTTACGCTTCTCTTTCAGAGCCTGACGCTCTCCGCTGATGCTGCCTTCAATATCTTTTCTTTTTTTGAACAGCAAGGCATTAAGCATTTTAGATGCTGTAAACTGCAGATCATCAGAAGGCAGATGGTAGACTATCTCTTTGGCATTAGGGACTTTTGCTTTCAGTTCTCCCAGACGCTCTTCCAATGTCCTCATGTGATGATCCATCATATATTCATAATGTTCACTATTTTTGATTTCTTCAGTGGCCTTCCTGCATTCCTCTTCTGAAGATACCCAGTAAGTCAGCGCGGCACTAAGAACTTCTGGCCGATCAAGACGTGTAAGGGCGCCGTCGACAACAATGCCCGAGATAGGGCCGTCTTGAGCCATAAATTTTAAAGCATTCTGATAAGCTTGTTGAGATTCTTCGTCGTCGGCAAAATACTCTGCATCGTAACCGACTTCACTCAGAAAATATATTGCTGCGCCTTTTTCTGATTTTTCTCTCACCAGATCTTCAAGAGCTTTCTGCTCTCTCTTTGAACTTGCATCTGCGCCCACCTTAACACACCCCTCTGTAAATTTTATTGATTATGCTTTTACTGTACAAATTCCTTAAGAGATCAAAACGAAACAGCGCAAAAACGGCGTTATCTAAGGTCGCTAAGGACCAGAGATTCATAAGATGGCACCTCTATATGGTTTCCAAACTACAACAAGATTATTGCATGTAGAATAAACTTTTACTAATGTTATCAAACCACTTCTTCCTTTCACCATAACACACTCCCAGTAAAGGGTATTAGATCCCTTAAAGAATCTACATATTTTAAGGAATGAAAGATAATATATAAACTTTCCCAGAAAGACTTAAATACGAATCAGCATTTTGCATTTTTGTCTTAACACGCTTTTTTTTGATTGTTGATAAGTGCACCAGTCGTTCGTGACTGGGGAGTTACTTTCAAGAATCAATCGTTATCTACTCTTGGAGCAAGAATAAAGCTTAATAATAATTTATCAGTTACTTTATACTCTAATTTTAACGGATAATCGGTATTAAAAGATAGGGATAGATTATCAGAAAGCTTCCCACCATTTACCATCTTCTTAAGGTATTCTAAAGAATATTTTGCTTTATATTTTTCTGCCGAATCAGTCTTGATGGAGGTTCTCCCTCCATTTTTAATTTCAATGAAAGCTTTAGACAAATCTCCTTCTGCTTTTACTGATAACTGATCTTTTTCTCCTAAGAAAGTAACGGACTCAGCAACTACACTTACGTCCTCTATAGCTTCCGAAAGAACGTCCGAATCTGATTCTACCACAATCGGAAAGCTTAGTTCTGGAACTTTCTGTTCTTTATCTTCTATCTCTAATGTGGGGATGGAGAAAGATCTTGTGGTATTACTCTTAAGCTGGATTTTTAACCTGTTATCTTCGGTAGTTTCTAAAGTTAGAGTGTCATCATTTTTTGCTCTTCTTAAGATTTGTTTCAGGTGGTTCAAATTTATAGCCACTTCTTCAGGTTCCTTGGCATCGTATTCCGTAAAACTGCTGCTAAGAAGTTTGAATATCACCATGGCAACGTTGGCTGGATCCATGGCTACCATCTCCAATCCGTCAGGGCTAACTTTAAACTTAGCTTCTGAAACTAATTCAGAAATGATCGATATACTATCCTTAAAGTATTTTGGTTCAGCTAAGACTAATTTCATAAGTACACCCTCCGGGAAACTCCAAAGGGAAACCATTTATAAAATTTGTTGTTGTGAAGTAGTTACCTAAGTTTTTTTAAGTTTCTTAATGACGGCATCAATTTCATCAATCCTTTGATCATATTGATTTTTTGGCAATTCAGGATTTTCATGCAGCCCTTTAGTCACGACTAATATTTGTTCAAGGTATCCCCATCTAGATTCTAACCTTATATCTCTTCGGTCAGCCCAATCTGTAAACTCAGGGCAATCTTCAAAATGCCTTATAGCCTCTCTTTCTTTCCCTGCTTCGGTCTTAATGATATAAAGTTTCCCGTGCTTATAATTTTCATCGCTTATCTGATAACCTAATTTGCAGCAAAAATTTTGAACGGATTCCTTACTATCTCCAAACCCCTCTTTAAAAGAAACCAAGATTTCGCCATCAGAATATTTTGGTTTGTATGCCATCCTGAAAATATTCACTTCAAGCTTAACCTTTTCCCGTCTTCCATCACGTGCGTATTCTTGTAACCTAACTGTAATGCTAATTCGGCGATCATCTGTCCTTTTGCAGGTTCGGCATGGATGGGCATGATGTGTTCGGGCTTGACCATCTCGATCATGTCTCTGTGATCTTCTCTGGCGCCATGGCCTGATACGTGAACATCTCTAAAGATACGAACATCACTCTTGCGCAAAATTTTTTCCAGTTTCTCTCGGTTCTGCTGGTTTATTTCAACCGGGATAACTTGGCAGCTGAAAATGACAATATCTCCTGGTGTGAATTTGAAATCTAGTTCTCCACGGGCTATTCTGGACAATATCGCTCTTGGTTCCCCCTGGTGTCCTGTGCAGACAATTAGATATTTGTCCCTGCCGACTTTCTGGATCTTTCTAAGAATTTTCTGGATTTTATCTCTGTGACGGAAAATCTGCACGTCTTTGGTATAATTGACCAAGTTAATATTTTCGGCAGCTTTAACGTATTTATCTAGTGATCTACCTATGAAAATGATTTTTCTGTTAAGTTTTTTACCAAGAGCAATGATGCTTTTCTGTCTTGCTAAGTGTGAGGAGAAAGTTGTAACGATCATCGCTTTACCTTTGCTATTTACTCCCAGCATGGCGTCTTTCAACATTTCCCTTGCTACGGACTCAGAAGGACATTTTTTATGCGCGTGGGCGTACAGGCAATTCATAATCATCAATTTGATTCCTTCATTTCCTAATGCCTTTATCCTTTCAATATCAGGTTTCTTACCCAGAACAGGAGTTAAATCCAATTTGAAATCATTAACATACATTATTTTACCATAAGGAGTATGCACAACTACTATCGCGGTGTGCGGGATCGAATGGGTCACGTTTACAAATTCTATAGTCACTTTCTTGGAAAGTTTGTAGGAAGAACCAAGATTCATGGAGACCAGTTTGTTAGGAAGTTTGAGATGTTCATCCCAAAGGATACTTTTGAGGACTTCTATGGTGTAAGGGGTGCTGATGATGGGTGCTTCCGGAAATAAAGGAGCGGCAAAAGGTACTGCTCCTACGTGGTCAAGATGCCCGTGGCTGGGGACAATTGCGATAACTTTATCCTTCCAGTCTTCAATGAAATTATAATCTGGGACAGCATTTACCTTCAGCAAAGTTTTGTAATTTTTTTCCCCCTTAACATCCTCGAGATCTTCAGTAAACTTGATATAATTTTCCATGCCTAGTCCCATATCAAGAATAATTACTTCATCGTCAACTTTTATCGCTACAGAATTACCTTCAGTTTTTGTAAAACCGCTGATAGCGCATACTTCAATACCCATATAGTAAGGTAAAATTTAAGTATTTAAAAAGGTTTTTAGTAGATTAGTATTAGGACTATATAGTCAAAGAATATATAAGTTGCAATTAACTTGAGTTAAATGGACGGACTGCTTGGACATATGTTGAGGTGTGACGACCACAGAAGTAGACCTATAAGAGAGGTGATCACGCAAAGAGGATTCAAGGAAGTATATTCCGGAAAAAGTAATAACTGGGACGTCACTTTTGATGAATTTTCTACTCTCCATCCAGGCAGCTTAATTGTTATGGGTTACAATACTGATCTTGATCAAAATATCCGCAGATGGATGTATGACTATGAGGATAAAGGCATTTCAGATCCAGTAACTGTTTATTTTATGGATCTTGAAGACGCAGTGAAAAATTGGTATCTGCCTACAAGGGATATTGAAATTAATGGGAATAAAACTAAACTTCCCTTTCTGCATTCTGATACAACCTATATTTCTCTACCTGTTGAACGTTCTGAGGCAGGACTTTTTCTTTCTATGAATAGGGAAATAATCATCCCAACTGAGTTAATGTCAAGAATGTATGTCCTGGAGAAAACTAGGAAAAGACTTTTGAAGCGGCACTTGATGTCATATTGTGGTGCAAGTGTATATTACGGTCCAAGATCCGAACCCCCATGTGGGGGCGAGATGACTCTTCCAGTCTCTTTGATAACAGTTAAAGGAAAGAGCGGAATTGAATATCTTTATACTGGCCAAGCACTTTCAGAAAACATAGGAACATTAGGGAAAGTTATAGGAGCCAATAAAAATAAAAGCAAACTACGTCATAAAGTAGACCACAACAGAAGATTCGTAGCTAAACATCAATCTTTACTTGAAGATTAGGGATGATGGTTATAGGATTTTCTGGAAGTAATCCCTAACTTTAACCATAGCCTTGCCCCTATGACTAATTGCGCTTTTTTCTTCTTTACTTAAGGCAGCATATACTTTCTCAGCTCCCTCAGCTAGAAAGCAGGAACTTAAAGGTAATCCAGGTATTATCGGAGCCATCAATTCGCGCATTATCTTTCCTTCTGTCTCACCCACGCAATCATACAGCGTTTCCCCTTTTGAGTTTACCAAATAAGCATGACAGATAAATTTTGCCGACCTGTTTTCTTCCTTTTCCATCCGTTTCAGGAAATAATCAATCCATTCATGGTCGCTCACTTTCGCTCCAGCTCCCCATCTTCTGGTCATTACACCAAGTTCATTCCTAAGTGCATCAACTACAATTCCTGAATCATCAGCTAAACACATCATCCCAGTTTTCTCTGCCGCATATTTAGCTTTCTTGAGCGAATTTTCTGCATATGTCTTGCCGTCTTCAACAGAATCAGGAATCTCTAAATCAAAATCTTTCAAAGAATATATCTTCAAAGGCAAACCTTGTAAGATTGCAGAAATTTCCTGATATTTACCTATGTTTCCTGTTGCGATAAGTAGTTCTTCCATGGTGAAAAAGAAATGTGCGCGGCAGGTTAATATAAGTTTTTTGGGTCTAAGTTGCCCAATAACATTTCTCTTCTTTGACTAATACTTGTTCTAGGAGGCAAAAATCCGTACTTCTTCCATACTTGATACCTAGTTTGGTTTCTTGGATTATTAGACCCAATAATTGCAAACCACTTTTCAATATGGCTTTTCTTTCTAATTCTCAATCCATAAAAGTTACTAACATTGCGGTTATTTCTTCTTCCAGCTCTTGCTCTTAGGACGACTTTTGATTCAATATTAAATTCATCAAGCAATTTTTTAATTTGTTCTAATAATTTCTTTGAACAAGAACCAATTTGAAATTCCGGATGTTGGTGATAGGTTCTTTTCCATTCTACTGAATATTTAGACCTCGATTTTTCACACCAAAAACTACCATCAGCATCAAAAATACCTCTTAAGATCGCTTTTATTACTTCAGGTTCATTTGAATTTATTATTTCTTGAGGAATTTGAACTGTCAAGGATTTAGTTCCGGACTGGAATCCAAGTGCAAGACATCTCTGTAGAACTTGTCTTTTATGGCAACTGATACCATAAACCCCCCAGTAGCTAAATTTCTTAGGCTCCACTTTTGAAAAGATCTTGCAAAAGAGTGGTCCTAAAAAAAGGTCATAATATTCTTTGTCTTCAGTAGGATTACCTGTTATGTACAGACTCCCCATGCTTTTTTCAAGCCACCCATCTCCTATAAACGCACCTAAAATCTCTGCAGTTCCGGCATCAATTTTTTGATTCATAACTAATTTCTTGATGAAACCACATAAATGGTTTTCTTTATATATTCTATCCAGACTTGACCAGTGGGTTGTGGAATAAGAAAGCCATAATTTGGTGGTTGAATTAACAATGAGGAATCAAAAAATAAAATGCGGACGGCAGGGCTCGAACCTGCGTAGACACTAAGTCAATGGATTTTGAGTTTAGACGCATTTGAAAAGAATCAAATGAACCATCCCGTAAAGTCGAGCTAGGTAAAGCCCGAAGCCCATTGACCACTCCGGCACGTCCGCATAATATACACATGACCGGCACGCGCACATTAAAGAAAAATATCTCTGCCTGTTTTATAAAATTATTGTAAAAAATGGCATGGTAGAAAAAATTGCTGATGACTTTTTCTACAGAGCCGTAAAAAATAAAGAAAAAATTTATTGGTAGTCGCAAAGAGGTCCGCCTGTCTTGCTCTCACCGGCTATTAATGTAAATAATCCAGAAATGTAACCAGGTAGGACATTTGGATCCGAGCAACTTGTATGCACTGAAGCATTTAATTGCTCATTAACATACAGTTCTACTTTAGGTCCCAAGGTTCCATTCATAATATCTGTATTCAGTACAAGCTGTTCGCTGGGATCCACAGCTGTGTTATGGTAGAACTGGTTTCCTTTCCAGTCTTTAGCAGTAACGGCAGAAGTTTCTAAACCGTTAAATTGCAAAATCATGGTGGTAATCTTATCCTGACAAGGTCCGCATTCATGACCCTCGCCTGAACCTCCTTGTCCGCTGAAGCCGCCAGTATTTCCATTGCTTGTTGAGTATCCTCCTCCAGCTCCGTTTCCACCATCCCCTACAGTAGAATCATCACTATAATTACCTCCATCTCCATCATATTTGTAAAGAGGACTAACTTCTTCAGCAACTCCGCAACTAACCGCTAAAGAACCCACCAAACCTGCCAAACCGATTATTTTGTTCATATTTCATTACCTCCATTTTAAACAGAGGTGATTTTTAGAACCACTTTATAAAACTTTTTGTAAGATGGCGCAATCCTTTTTGTGAGTGATATTGCACTATTTACCAATGTGTTTACAGTGTTTTGTAAAAGAATAAATTTATTCTAGATTCTTAAGCCTGCTTTCAATGTCCTTAAGCTGATACTCAAGATCATCTAACTCTTGATTTTGAGGATCTGGTCTTCTTACTGCAGTTCTTGCTATTGGCATTGAAGCAGGAATTTCCTCATCTTCAACAGGTTCAGCCTCTCTTTTTGGTTGTATTAAACCTGCAAGTTTGCCTTTAGGTAAATGTTTGTTTAATTTATCGTGAACCAAACTGTTTAATACTTTAACATCTTCTCTTAACTGGGCAAAAGTCCCCATTTTTTCTTCCTGTATTTTTTGGAAGGTCTCATAACCCTGCATGAAAATTATTACTTCACGTAAAGCTTCAAGCAAATCTTTCCTGATACTCTTTGGTTCATTTACCTGAACCATCAAGTTAAGCTGTCTTGGTTTACTTTCCGCTTTTGGCGCAGGGGCTCTGCTGGTTCTTTTTCTGGTACTTGCTTTCTTATTTTTAGACTTCCTTTTCATATTTGAAACCTTTTAAAATTGCTCAGGTTCATTGAGGGAACTATCAATGAAATCTATCTTTTTTTCTACTTCTGCAAGAGCGTTATCCCACATTTCAAGCTGATGATCCTCTTCGTTCTTAAGATCATTTATCCTTAAAACAGTCGCTTTGGCTTCTTCTAACTTTTTTCTAATTAGCTTCATTAATTTTAATACATCGTCATACTCTTCTATTTTTATAAAGACCGGCATCCTTTCCATTTTTCAATCACCTTAAGTTTTAAACAAATTTTTATCAACATCAAGCAGGTTATCATGTAATGATTTCACTGTCTTTCTTAATTTGCTGAAAGTATTTTTCTCGTTATATTCTGAAGTCTCCAAGCTTTTGTTAATTTCCACAAGATCTGAAACATCTTTACTTACAGTATCGATTTCAGCAAGTATTTTCTGGTAGACTTCTACTTTTACAAATAGCTCTTCCCTTCCTCCTTCCTCTTCTAAAAATGGGGAACTCATCACTCTACCGGCAGTCTCTCTTGGAGCGTACATTTCCTGCTGAGGTTTAGGGGAAATCTCCTGTTCTTCTTTCATCTGTTCGGGCTCTTCCGGGAAATCCATCGGTTTGTCAAATCCTATTGCCTCTTTTAGCTTCTCGGGTTCGATAGTTTTATCTGAAGAACCAGCTGCGGGAAACTTTAAGGCTTTATCATCTATAGGAATCCCTTTAGGAAGGGGAACTTTAGGTACCTTGTTTTTTCTACCAAATAACCATCCCATTATAGAACTCTAGTTAAATCGCTTTTAAATAATTTGTTTAGTATTCAATAATGGTAACTACATCATATGTTTTCAATAAGAACAATATATTTAATGTTTTTAATTGGGGCTTTCATCCATGAAGACACGTAAATACCTATCATTAGTGATACTTTTAGTTCTTTGTAACAGCGCTTTAGCCTTGGAAATTAACGAAGTGATGTATAATCCTTCTTCAGAGCAGGGAGGAAATTCTTATTCTGAATGGGTCGAGATTTATAATAACGGGGACGATGATATTGATTTAACTGGGTGGAAGATATGCAATGATGAATTATTAAGCGGATACGTCAACAATTCTGATAAAATCGTTCATTTGAATAACGGTTTAGTTGTTTCTAAAAATTCTTACGCTCTTATCACAGATGGTGGAAGTGGAACGAAAACTTATGATTTTTTTAAAGTGGACAACAGATCACTCGCACTATGTACTGATGCATCTTCAATTTGCGGAGGATTGAGTAATACTCCTGGTGAAGAATTAATCGTTAAAAACAAAGAAAATAACTTAATTTTTAATGTAACTTACAACACTTTGCTGGGAGGAGATGACGGAAAAACACTCTGCCTATTCAACAATACTTGGCAGGAATGTATTCCTACGCCAGGGTCGGTAAACGTCGGCTTGGAAAACGATGAGAATTTAGAAACTATCAATAAAAATATTGTTTTATCGACGCAGCTTGAAGATGCCATTTACACCGGCAGCAAATACACGAAACTATTTGGGATAAAGATTGATAATAAAGAGTCCTGTTCGGAGAAAGACATTATTACTATATTTTACAACATTACAAATAATGGAGGAGTTAAAGAAAATATCTTTACGAAAGAGGTTGGCTGCAGCAGTACTGCTTCTACAGGAGAATTATTTTTGGAAGAACCAGGGGATTATACGCTCTGCGGGAAAACAATCAACTCTACGATAGATGAAACCGATTTAACTGACAATTTTGTCTGCATGGATTTTGAAGTTGTAGACCCTTATTCAGTTTCCTGCGACATCTCTCTTGAGACCAATACAGAACAGACCATCTTTTACGATAAAGGAGATTCCATCAAATTCAAACACGTATTGAGCAACGATTCGTTCCCTTATGCAATTGAATATTGGGTGGAAGATCTGTTCGGCAATATTATAAAAAATAAATTTAATACAACAAACACCAACCAAAAGTCATGGAAGACCAGCATAGATGAAGAAGACAGGGTCCTTTTCCTAAAATCGATCATCCATCCATCCTGCAACGACTTTAATCTATCCAATAATCTTGATGAGAAGATGTTTATAGTGGTCAGCAATGAGTTCTCTATAGCTTCAGAGGAATCTTCATCTGGTAAGAACTCTCAAATCAACATCACAAAGATTACTCCGCAGGAAATTAGTTTTGGAGGTCTGCTTAAGGCTGATATTGGGATTTATAAGAATTCAACTAACAAATATTCCATTTCTGCCTGGGTAGAGAAAGATGGAGATGTGGTCAGCGAGAAAACAAAAATAAATCTGAAAAATAAAGATACTGAATACAAAGTAACTTTACCAATACAGTTAGATGCAAATTGTAACAAAAAGATTTCTGATGGTGAGGCTTCTATAGTTGTTGAAGGCCTGGGAGAAGAAGCAAAAGAAAAAATTATAGTTGCTGGAATTAATTCTAAACTTTGTGAAACTTCAGGACAGGCAAGCGCGGCAAAGACTGACAGCAAACTTTCTTATGGTGTAGAAGTTCCTTCAACCATTAACTCTGGTGAAAAGTTTCCAGTTAAGGTAAAATTTACAAATGAGGATAAGGAACATAATTTTGAAGTTTGGGCTTACTTGTATAGAGGCAGTAAATGTTACTCTTGTTCAGAAGGCGAAAGGGAAGGAAATCTGGAATCGTTTACAGTAAAAGAAAATCAGGAGAAAGAAGTTAAATTATCGGTCCCGGCTGACCGTAATCTTGAAGAAGGGGAATATATGTTAAAAATAAAGATCAGAAAAGATAACCAGAAAACAACTAAAGATTTCACAGAAATTATAAAAGTTGAGGATCAATTGAAGGAAGCAGCTTCACACCAAGAGGATTCCCTGACTTATCTTAGTGAGCCTTCTAAAACAGATCCATCAGATGCAGAAAAAGAAAGGATTGTCCATAAAGGGAAAGGCATAATCATCTATGAGTCTAGTTCTGAGAAAGCTAAGAAGTTGATACCTTCGTTTTTAGCCGTAACTTTTGGTCTTTTAAGCTTGCTTTTTGTGTTTAGGAAGAAGTGATAAATCTTCAATTCCAAAACACTTAAAAACAGTACAGCTTTCCAAATATCATGGAAAAAAAGATTGTTTTTAGAGCAGTAATGGAAGTGATGGGGAAACCTAAGGATCATGTAGAATTTTCTATGAAAAAGTATCTCCAGAATCTTAAGGAGGATAAAAATTACGAGGTTGTAACTGAAGATTTGGCAGAATTAAAAAAACAGGACGACAGCGAGTTATGGATGATTTTCGCTGAGCTTGAGATAAATACTGAAAAAGTTGACGATCTGGTAAATTTCTGTTTTGACTATATGCCTTCGCTGATTGAAATAATTGAACCTAGGGAGCTTTCTCTAGACGCATTAGAGGTTTCTAATTTCCTTAATGATTTACAAGCCAAGTTACATAGCGTAGATATGGTTGCGAAACAATTAAAGACTGAAAATGATATACTTAAACATAACACCGGCTCACTGCTTAAAAATTATATCACTGTTCTATTGGGCCAACAGAACTTAACTTCTGAGCAATTAAGCAGTTTGACGGGTGTTAATAAGGATAAGCTTGAAGATTATCTAGACAGCTTGATTGATGAAGGGAGAATTGACCTGAAAGACGAAATTTATGTCCTAAAAAAGAAGGTCTCTGCAGAACATGGATCAGGATAAAAAAGCGATTTCACGCTTTGAACTTTCCTTGACGGAAAGTGAGAAAAAAGTTGAAGCAATATTATTTGCTGTAGGCAAGGAAATAACTTCAGAAAGGATTGCCAGCCTCTGTTCCATGGATATTAAAAAAGTTGAGGATACTATGGAGAAATTAGTGGAGAGATACAGGAATTCTGAAACTTCACTCAAAATTATCAAAAAGGAAGATTCCTGGAAGTTGACCGTACAAGACCAGTTTGTTCCTTTAGTAAGCAGTATTGTCTCATCTACAGAATTAGAAAAACCATTAATGGAAACCCTGGCAGTTATTGCCTGGCGTTACCCTGTCGTACAGTCTGATGTTATAAAATTAAGAAACCAATCGGCATACGAACATATGAGACTGCTTGAAGAGCAGGATTTTATTGCAAAAGAAAAATTCGGCCGTACTTACAAGATTAAGCTTACAAAGAAATTCTTTAATTATTTTGATCTTCCAAGTGAAGAAGCAAAAGAAGCTTTCCTTAAACAGATTCCAAAAGAAGTTCTTGACGAGGCTGAAGAAGTTGACAAGGAAGCTGATGAAGTTGGAAGATTGGTCGATCTTGAGAAAAAAGAAAAGGTTGGCAAGGAAGAGATCTCTAAAGCTATGGAAGGGATGAAGAAGGATTGATTCTAAAATTAAACAAGGCGATGTTTTTCTTGATACTCTTACCAATGAAGAAGTAGTTGTGTATTATCATTATTATCACGAGATTGATAAAATTATCATAACAAATGGCAGAATAAAAACAACTGAAGGCGAATTAGAACCGCCTAAAAGATGCTTGACCTGTAAACATTTAGGAGTACACTAAACATGAAAATTTTAAAGAATTTTGAACAGCACTTTGACAGCCAGAGATTAAAGGATGGGAAAGAATATTTCAAAATGGGTTTAGTAAGGAATGTTACAGTAGATGAAAGTACAGCATCTGCCAGTGTAAAGGGGAACAGTCCTTACAGGGTAAAATTAGATATTCAAAAAAAAGTCTTTACTTGTACTTGCCCCTGTGATTTCAATTGCAAACATGAAGCTGCCTTATTCTATTATCTACGGGAAAATAATGTTGATAACTCTAGTCCCATCCTAAGCATTCTGAATACAAAATCAAAGAAGGAATTAATAGAGCTAGTAAAGAAAATGGCCGTCTCTAATCCACAGATTCTTACGATGTTAAATCCAGATAATCAGAATGTAGAGAAGCAAATAAAGCAGCTATGGCTTAGGTATGAAGATGACTTAGAGCCATTTTATCTGAAATTTGATAATATTATGAATATTATTCGACTCAAAGAAAATCGAAAGGATTTATTATTACCGCTTTTTCGTCGCTTGATAGATTTATCAGACCACGGATGGAATAATGACCAAGAGTTAGATCCTTGCTTTGAGGAAGTTTTAACCTTACTAAACAAAGAACTGAAAAAGATGGATAAGCTGGAAGCAAGAAAATTAAAGAAAGAGATTAAAGCAATAGTTGCTTATCAGGATTATTTATTGGATTACATAGATTAAATCTGATAAACTTTCTTTTCTAATTTCTGATTGATAAGAACAACAATCTCATCCACTTTCTCCTCAACAAACTTTGGATTAAACCTTCCGTTATCTTCAATCCGAATCATTGTTCCTTTAAGCTGCTCAGTTACAATTCGGTTTTTGAGCTTGTCTCTGTTTTGGACATTTTGTAAATGTTTAATCCCAAACATCGCTTTTCTATGGGCTTTACCATCCCATTCAATGTACGCATTTTTAGAAGGAGAAGCAATGTCTATCTGCCATTGGCCATCAATGATAAAATTATATTTCCAATTAAATTCAGATAGTTTTTGATTAAGTAATTCAAAAGCATACCTCTGGCTTTTTGAACCTTTTTTAATAGATTCAAGAGAAGCCCTCCGACCAGCTTTAACCCAAGGGTGTTTTTTCCTTTCTTCTTTTGTAAGATGCGCCCATTCAGCTTCTCTAACCGGAGCCATTTTCTGATTACGTTCTTCAATAGATAATGAAGCCCAATGCTCTTTTCTTTTTCTGGCATGGATTTCTTTTGATATTCTTTTCGCTTCAGATTTCCTAATTTTATTTTGGATGATTCTCCAAATCCACTTATAATTCATGAAGATTTCTTTTTCAATATCTAAGGGGGATTTTCCTGATTTGAATAATCTAATGATTTGTTTTACTTTATCATTAAGATAACACATATGGCTTTTATCCTTGGAGTTATTGAAATGTGTTGCTAATGTTCTCAGGAACTTATCCTTGCACACAGGACAAACATGGATGGCTTTTTCGGCAAAATTATTTTGTGTTTTCTTTCTTAACCAATTCGCAAACTCTTTATGTTTTTGATCTTTCCAATTTCCATGTAAAATATGATCAACAAGAGCTTTATCACTCTTTGCTTTGTGGTTGCAGACCGGACACATTAATTTGTAACCCGAGACCTCATAGTGGATGTAGCTTTTGATATATCTCATTTTATCTCATCAATTTTGATAAAATTAGTATATAAATTCTATCCTCGCTTGACCAGTGACCAGTGGTCAAATTAAGCCTAGAAAAGCGCAATCTTTATAAACCAAGAAAATCTCAAAATTTTACAACTTTATCGACGATAAACCAAATCATCAAAATATTACAGTTTAACATAAAAAATGACCGAAACTAGCCCTGAAAATAAACCCGGAAATGAACAAATTGTCCCTCGTGTAATAGAAGAAGAAATGAAAGAGGCATACCTCAATTATGCCATGTCTGTAATAGTTGGAAGGGCATTACCTGACGTTCGGGACGGCTTAAAACCGGTTCATAGAAGGATTTTGTGGGGAATGTACGACTTAGGAATGTTCCACAATAAGCCTTTCAAAAAATCAGCGAGAATAGTAGGGCAAGTGCTAGGTACAACTCATCCGCACGGCGACACTGCAGTCTATGATTCCTTAGTGCGTATGGCACAGGATTTCTCCTTACGCTATCCTTTAATCAAGGGGCAGGGCAATTTTGGCAGCATTGACGGGGATAATGCAGCTGCGATGCGTTACACTGAGGCAAAACTCAACAAGTTAGCTGAAGAGATGCTTAAAGATATTGAAAAGAACACGGTTGATTTTAAAGATAATTTTGATGGCAGTTTACAGGAACCAACTGTCCTTCCAAACAAATTACCAAACCTTCTTGTCAACGGTTCTTCCGGAATTGCAGTAGGTATGGCTACAAATATTCCTCCTCATAACATCAAAGAAGTGTGTGATGCAGCCATATCCATAATTGACAACCCTGAGATTAGTACGCAGGATTTGATGCGGGTGATCCCAGCTCCAGACTTCCCCACGGGTGGAGAAGTTGCCTGCGGCGCTTCATTACTTTATGCTTATGAAAAAGGAAGAGGAAAAGTGGTGATTAAAAGTATCGTAGAGATTGAAGATGATAAGATCATTGTCAAGGAAATACCTTATCAGGTAAATAAAGCCGAGTTGATCGAACAGATTGCTGAGCTGGTCAAAGATAAGAAAATTGAAGGTATACGAAACATCAACGATGAATCTGACCGGGAAGGGATCAGGATTGTTATCGACCTTAAAAAGGATGCAGATTCTAACGTGATCATAAACCAGTTATACAAATACAGCAGATTAAAAGTTTCTTTTGGCATCAACCTTCTTGCTTTAGTGAATAATCAACCTAAAACTTTAGGTTTGAAAGAAATATTACAATTCCACGTTGAACATCGTAAAGAGGTAATAATCAGACGCACCAAATACGATCTTGAACAGGCGCAGAAACGTCTGCATATTCTTGAAGGTTTGCTGGTTGCGCTCAACAATGTTGATGAGGTAATAGCTGGAATTAAAAGATCCAGAACTGTTGACGAAGCAAAAGATTTCTTGATGAGTTCTTATTCCTTGTCGGAATTACAGGCTAAAGCGATATTAGAGATGCGTCTGCAGAAAATTGCTTCATTGGAACAGGAAAAAATCAGAACTGAACATGGGGAACTTATTGGGAAGATACAATACTATTTGGAAATATTATCTTCAGAAGTTAAAGTACTTGGCCTGATAAAAGAAGAGCTTGAAGAGATCAAGGCAAATCATGGCGATGAAAGAAGATCGAAAGTGATCTTGGGAGAAGAAGAAGATGTCGACATGGAGGAGCTGATTAAGGAAGAAACAGTAATAGTTACAATGACTAATTCTGGTTATGTCAAAAGAATTTCTCTTGATACATATAAAACTCAGAACAGAGGCGGCAAAGGAGTTAAGGCCGCTGGAATGAAAGATGAGGATTTTGTAGAAAGACTTTATGTAACTTCTACCCATGCCTACCTTTTATTTTTCACAGATAAAGGTCAGGTTTACTGGCTGAAAGTTTATAACATCCCGGAAGCAAGCAGACAGGCTAAAGGCAAACATCTGGCTAACATCTTGGAGAAAGATCAGGACGAAAAAGTAACGGCTATCGTCCCTGTTAGAGATTTTAAAGAAGGCTACTTATTCATGGCTACAAAAAATGGAACTGTCAAAAAAACCGAATTGGAAGACTTTTCCAGACCCAGAAAAGGAGGAATAAGGGCTATAAGTCTGGATGAAGATGACACTCTGGTCGGTGTTAAATATACAGGTGGAGACAAGGAAATAATCCTTGCCACGAGAAGAGGTCAGGCTAACAGGTTCAAGGAATCAGATGTAAGACACATGGGCAGGACTGCAAGGGGAGTTAGAGGTATAAGGCTTGCAAAAGGAGATAAAGTTATTGGTATGTTGGCTGCTGAGGAGGACAAGAATATCTTGACAGTTACAGAGAAAGGTTATGGAAAAAGAACTCCTGTTTCTGAGTACAGGCTTTGTAACAGGGGGGGCAAAGGTGTCACCAACATCAAAATTACCGACAAGAACGGGCCGGTAAAAGCAGTTATGCTTGTCGACGGCAGCGAGGAAATAATGCTTGTTTCAAGAGGAGGAATTGCCATAAGATTGAAATGTTCAGGAATTTCTGTCATCGGCAGAGCTACACAAGGAGTAAGGATAATGAGAATGAATAAAGACGATTCCTTAGGTGCAGCGGCCCGCATCGTATTAGAAGATGATGAGGAAAGTTTGGCAGATGGAGTGGAGATAAGTAATGAAGAAGAAAGTGCTGCTGGTGAAAATGACGAGAGTATTGAAGAAGAAGTAGGATCGGGGGATGAACCAGAAAATCATGGAATCTGATTTTTTCTAATAATTTTATAAAAAAGAGTTGTTTTTAAGTACAAATGAAATATTATCTATTAGTTAATGAAGGATTAGAGCAGACTGCGCAGCAGGAAATTAAAGAATTATTCAATGTCAATTCCATAGTTTACAAAAATGTTATTGAATTTGAAGCTGATTTTAAGGCTGATTTTAAAGACAATTCTCCCAAGTTCCAATCTGCAAGAAGATTATTGGCGGCAGTCGGCAGATACGGCAGTGAAAAGATTAATTTGCCTTATGATTTTCCATGGGCGGATCATTTTTTTTCAGGAAAAAAATTTCGGATTGAAGTTGAAAATTTATCCGGCCAAGAAAATAGGCTTGCTTTATCTAAGAAATTAGGCGGGCAGATTTTCTCCATTCTTGACGAGAAAAAGATTATCTCCCAATTGGAACTAAAGAAACCGGAATTGCTTGTGGTGGTTTATTTTAATGGTGAAGAATATTTTGTGGGTACTGATGAAAATTTGGAAGAATTGAATGCAAGGAAATACAGGGTTTTTCCGCATCAGGCTTCTTTCAAAGGGGACCTGGGATATTTTTTTGTACGTAAAAGTATGTTTGTGAAAGGTAATAAGTTGCTGGTAGGATTTTGTAAAGATGGGACCATGGCTATAGAAGCAGCTTTATATTCCAAAGATAAAATATATGCTTTTGATGAATCCTCCCAAAATATCATTGCAGCAAGAAAAAATTCACAGTTGGCAGGAGTAAAAGACCTTATGCAAATAAACAAAATTTCACTTGATGAACTTGATGTTAAATTTTCTGAAAAAGAATTTGATAATATTATCTTCCAGATAACAAATAAAGATGAAAGCAAGTTGAATGAAATTTATTACCAGACTAAATATATCCTGAAATCTGGTGGAGCTCTCTTTTTGATAGGCAGGGAAACCTGGAAGCCGTCAATATCTGACGCTTTTAATCTTGTTTCAGAACAAGAGATCAAACGCGGCGGCAGCGTATACAAAACTTGGCTGCTAAAGAAGAAATGAGCTGATTAAATGAGCAAACTACCTTCATTTTCCAGTAAAGCTTTTCTTGCTCCCATGGCTGGAGTCAGCGATCCTGCCTTGAGACTAGTTTGCAAAGAACTTGGAGCAGGGCTGGTTGCGACTGAGTTCACCAGCATCCACGCCGTTGTAGCTAAAGAAGACGACATCTCAAAATTCATAGAATACTCTGGCGGGGAAAGGCCCCTCTCAGTGCAGCTTTTTGGTTCAGATCTGCAAAAGCTGGAACGAGCCGTGAAGATCGTTTCTCCTCATTTTGATATAATAGATTACAACATGGGGTGCCCTGCGCCGCATATAACTTCCCAGATGGCTTGTTCAGCTTTACTGCAAAAACCAGAATTGACCAGAAAAATTTTCAAAACTATGGTGGGCGCAACAAATAAGCCGGTAACGGTTAAGATGCGCGCAGGAGTTAACAAGCCTGACAAGTTCAAGGAGATTGCAAAAATAGCTGAAGAAGAAGGGTTGGCGATGATCACTTTACATCCAAGAACTGTAAAGCAAGGTTATTCTGGGGATGCAAATTGGAACTTGATAAAAGAATTAAAAGAACTTGTCAGCATTCCTATTGTTGGTAACGGAGATATTAACACACCTGAAGATGCCAAACGAATGTTAGAAGAAACAGGCTGTGATTACGTCATGATCGGCCGGGCTGCCTGCAAGAATCCTTTCTTGTTTACACAGATCAACCAGTATTTGGATACGGGCAGGTATGATGATATTTCTTTAAAGGAGAGATTAAAATATTTTTTCAAATATCTGGAATATACCAAAATGTACAACATCAAGTTTGTCAACATCAAGATGCAGGCAGTACAGTTTACCAAAGGAGCTGAAGGGAGTAAAGAATTAAGACAAAAGATAATCAAGACAAAAGATGCGGCGGAGTTAAAAGAGATGCTGGAAGAGTTTTCCCTCAATTTATAAGCAATATTTTTATATACCTTCCTTCACTTATAGTATTAAAAGATGGCGCTTTCAGAAGAATTACAATCAAGGCTTAGAGATTTTTTTAGTTTTAGTAAGCAGGAGATTTCAGGTCTTATAGTAGCAGTACTGATTACTGGATTCATTTTTTCTTTCCGCGACTGGGGTGTGGAAACTCTAGATTTTACCTTAGGTTTAAGAAACATGTTTATTGTCTCTTTCATAGCTGCCTTATCTTTCTTCCTGCGTATATCCATGCAAAAGATCTTTGCTTTATCTGAAGGATATAAAACTGAATTTAAGGTCTGGTGGACCGGGTTGATTATCGCTTTTATTGTAGCCTTTGTAAGTGAAGGAAGAATTCCGTTAGTTATTATCGGCGCATCTGTTTCCTCATTCATGGTTAAACAGAGGTTAGGGGAGTTCCGTTACGGTTTCTCACATTCTGATAATGCCACCATTGCCTTATGGGGAGTTTTAGGGAGCTTGATAATAGCAACTTTGTTTGCAGTAGGACTAAATTTCGCGCCGCAAAGTTATTTTTTCAGCAAAGGACTGCTATTGAATCTTTTAATGGCCTTATGCGCGCTTATTCCATTGCCTCAGTTGGAGGGACTGCAGATCTATTTTGGTTCTAGGCTGCAATATTCTCTCGGGATTATTGCTGCATTTTTAGCTGGGATTTTGCTGATAACAAAGACTACATGGGGATTAATCATAACCATAGTTGTTGGAGCCTGCATAGGCATAATTTTCCTTTTGAAAAAGTAAGAAAAATAAGATGATAAAGATAAAAATTGAAGAGCAATGGGTTGAGACCTTAACTTTACTTTTCCTGGCACTAGGATTTGTAACTGCCGTCTTGCTGCAGAACTCCTTTGTCAGCTACCTTTCGATCTTTCTTGCCGGCGCTTTGGCAGGCAGGATATATTACGTCAAAAAGTATAAGGGGCCTATCCTGCCGACAGTTTTGATAATATTAGGCTTTCTTTTTGGATATCTGGCAGCAAGTATCTGGGCCAGCAGAATTTTGACATTATTCTTCTTTGCCCTTGGCTCTGCGGTATCTTACTACCTGCATGTGAAAGAAATTTTAGTAATATTTAAAAGTGAGGGCTTCATCAAATAGGGTATGAAGAAATTTAAGGTTAAGAGTGTGGTTGTAAGCAGGAAGCCTTCTCACAAGAATGAAGAATCGTGGTCGGCTTTCATAGGACTTTTTGAAGAGAACAATCCTCACCTTAAAGCTAAAGTTCCTTTTGAAATAATTGAAATTAAAAATGTTGAGAAAGTAAGGATAAGGGATCTAAGAAATATTTCTTATTATCTGATGGGCAACGATGTTGTTATCAACAATCTTGAAGAAGTCATGATTGATGACAAAGATGGTATCGTTACATTGACCGGAAAACAGGTTCTGCCTAAATAATAATGTATATGCCTAAATTATTTATAGTTGTAAAATTTACTTAATATACTTGGTTAAAAAAATTAAGCACGATATCTATGTAGATGATTTGTGTAACAAGATAAAACCGAAGTATGACTACATCTCTAAAAATATAATCTTATATTCTAAAAAAAAGAGCAGGAAAAAAAGAGTTATAGCTGAGATTGATGTACTGGCAATAAAAGACGACCGCTGCGACGTCTATGAGGTAAAATGCAGCCCCAGAGTTGCCAAGGCCAAGAAACAGTTGAAGAAGATAAAGAAATTGATGCCTGAGGTTGATAATGTATTTCTTTTCTGTGGTTCTTCTGGGCTGCTGACAGAATTATTGGTATGACTAAGAACTTTTTACAGCTCCTAAAACAAAATCTCCCATCTTCTTTGATTCTGCAGTGTAGTATAGGTAACCGCCGCTGAACTTGTTAAAGTTTAAAGGAACCAGATTGCCGTTATGGTATAATCTAAGATTGCTCTGGGAAATACCTCTTTCTAATAAACTGCTTTCTTTTATTCTGAAGGTTAAACGTATGAGTTCATAATTTTCTGGCTGATTTGAAGATATCGTGAATTTAGAAAGAAAAAAATCAGAGAAAGAAATGTCGTTATTGGTGAAAATGTTAACTTCATCAAGTTTTACACTTTCCTTGGCAGTCAAGTGGACAAATTCCACTTCTGGAACATCTTTTACTACCAGACGCAACATTTTCCCTTTATTCAGATAACTTATTTCGTGGATTGATTGACCGGTTGGAGATGAAGAATCCGGCGGGCTTAAGAAAGTGAGAAATGAAAATGCTGCAAGGATCACTAAAAAAATCCAGACATTATTGTAAGAGATTTTAGTTTTCCTTCTTTTTCTTGACATAATCATGTAATTAAGCGGTTGAATTATATAAATTTAACTTTGTGCTGTACGTAGTTTTTTTTGAACACAGGGACTCTTGGAAGAGCTATAACTTTGTGTTCTAGCCACTACCCACTGGTCAACTCCGCACAAGGTATTTAAAGAGATGAGCTTCTGATTAAATTGATGATTAAAGATTTTACTCCCCGATTATATCAGCAGACAATTTTAGGCACTGCAGTGAAAGACAACACCTTGGTAGTTCTTCCAACCGGGTTAGGTAAAACTGCTCTTGCTTTTCTCTCAGCTGCTCAAAGGTTAAGTAACTATCCTAATTCAAAAATTTTGATGTTAGCTCCAACGAAACCTTTATGCGAGCAGCATGTTGAATCATTCAGAAAACATCTAAATATCCCTGAAGAAAAAATAGTTCTTTTTACAGGAAGCGTAAGTCCTGAAAAAAGGGCAGATATGTGGGGGGCCGCGCAGGTAATAATAAGCACGCCGCAAGGACTAGAGAATGATGTGATTAACAGGAGGGTTAAACTTGAGGAAGTTTCTTTACTTATCTTTGATGAAGCTCACCATGCTACTGGAGAATACTCCTACGTCTGGATCGCCCAGCAATATGATCAAGCTGCTGATTATCCCCGAATTCTTGCCTTAACAGCATCACCCGGCAGCGATCTAGAAAAAGTCAAGGAAATATGCAGCAATCTAAAGATCGAAAAGGTTGAGGTGCGTACTGAGGAAGATCATGATGTCAAACCTTACATCCAGCAAATAAAAAAAAACTGGTTAAAGGTTGAGTTCCCGGACGATTTCAAGAAAGTGCAAAAATGTTTACAGGAATGCAGGAAAGAAAAATTAAAAAAAGTGCAGGACTTAGGTTATTGCAACAATGCTGATATGACTAAAACCTCTTTGATCCTATTGCAGGGAGATTTGCAGCGTAAAATTTCTTCCGGTTTGATGGACTTTGAAGTTTTGAAATCTTTGTCGCTTATAGCCGAAGCATTGAAGACTGATCACGCTCTTGAATTGCTTGAATCGCAGGGAATCAGGCCTTTGCAGCAATATTTTCAAAAATTACAGTCACAGGCTGTAAGTTCAAAAGTCAAAGCTGTCAAAAATTTGATGATTGATGGAAGGTTTAAGTCGGCAATGCATCTCACAGACGTTTTGGTAGAGAAAAATATCAAACATCCCAAATTACTCAAATTAAAAGAATTGATCTGGGGCATGTATGCTCAAAAAAAAGATTTTAAGGCTATAATATTCACCCAATTCAGAGATTCTGCAGAAGAGATAGTTAAGCAGCTTGATGATCTTAAAATAGGGAGCCATATTTTTGTTGGTCAGGCAAAAAAGAAAGGGGTGGGATTTTCACAAAAACAGCAGAAGGAAATACTGGAAAGATTCAGGTCTGGGGAATTCAATGTTCTTGTTGCAACTTCCGTGGCTGAAGAAGGGTTAGACATCCCTAAAGTCGACGATGTTATTTTCTACGAGCCAGTTCCAAGCGCTATACGTTCCATCCAAAGGAGAGGAAGAACAGGAAGATTGGAAAAAGGAGAAGTAACCGTATTGGTAACTTCAGGCACCAGAGATGAAGGGTATAGATGGAGCGCTCACCATAAGGAAAAAAGGATGTTCCGTAACCTTGAGAAACTTAAAAAAGAATTCTCTTTGATGAGATGCGATTTAAACAGCAGCAGAACTTTGCAGCAGTTCATCCCTCAAGATAACGTCGTTGCAATCCTTGCTGATCATCGCGAAAAGAATAATAATATTGTTAAAGAACTGATTGATTTAGGGATTTCTGTTAAAACCGCCCAGCTTGGTTCAGCAGACTATCTTCTTTCGGGGAAAGTTGGCGTGGAACTCAAAAAAATTCCCGATTTTGTTGCTTCTATAATTGATGGCAGATTGCTTGACCAGGTCAAAGGCTTGAAAAATAATTTTGAAAAGGCAGTCTTGATTATTGAAGGCGAGGAAGATATTTATGCAGTCCGAAAAGTACACGCTAACGCTATCAGAGGCATGCTTGCTTCCATAGTTTTAGGTTTTCAGGTCCCAATTCTTTACACAAAAAATCATCGTGATACTGCTTCCCTCCTTGCAGTAATGGCTAAAAGGGAACAAAATAAGGATTCTGATTTTGCGTTACATGCTTCTAAGCCTAAATCGATGAGAGAGCAGCAGGAATTTATAGTTTCTTCCTTTCCAAACATGGGAGTGAACACTTCAAAACTATTGCTTGAACATTTTGGCAGTATCAGGAAGCTGGTGAATTCTACGGAAGGGGAGTTGAAAGGGATTAAAAGTATCGGCGAAAAAACTGCTAAGAATTTGGTGAAGATGTTTGAGGGGGAATATCATAAAAATGTGTGAAACAGTCTTAACTACGCAGTGCTGGACAGCGCAGGTAAAGAGTATAAATGGTTCAATTCTTGATTATTTGTGTCATAATGATGCGGGCTGAAAAACAATGATAAGAAATTCTTTCATATTTCTAGAGAGGATTGGGAAAAGAGGAGAGTTCAATCTATGGAATTCTGGAATTAAGGACTGGCAGGATTTTTTAAAAAAAGAAAAAATAACAGGTATCACTAGGGAGAAGAAAGAATATTACAACAGGAAAATAAAAGAAGCGCAAAATTTTCTGGTTGAAGGAACTACCGCATATTTCAGAGATAAACTGCCAAAGAAAGAGACATGGAGGTTATACAATTATTTTAAGGAAGAATGTTGTTTTCTTGACATTGAAGTCAACTCTTACGGCATTGTAATACTTGTCGGTATCTCTGACTATTACAACACCAATATTTTTGTTAAAGGATCTAATCTGGGAAAAGATATCTTAGAAAAAGAATTGAGGACTTTGATTAACCCTTCTTTTTAATATTTTCGGCAATTTTTTGCTAATTTTCACTTTTCCTTAACTTCTTTTTTTGTTTTTCTTTTCATTTTCTTTGTCTTTTCCCTCATTTTTACATAGCTA
>Ga0210057_1000177_pt1 | contig 114125 bp, 167 predicted proteins | sample CryGeyCG2114_010_2_FD_183968 | JGI IMG/M metagenome (GOLD analysis project Ga0210057, IMG submission 183968) | Groundwater microbial communities from aquifer - Crystal Geyser CG10_big_fil_rev_8/21/14_0.10 (SPAdes) (version 2) | ecosystem: Environmental > Aquatic > Deep subsurface > Groundwater...
ACTCAAACCTTTAATCTTCCCCGTAAGGAAAGTTAAAGCTTTGTCTCAAACAAGTTGAGAGAGCTTAACACTGATTAAACTCAATTATTACTCACTTCGTTCCGTCATAACTCAAACCTTTAATCTTCCCCGTAAGGAAAGTTAAAGCTTTGTCTCAAACAAGTTGAGAGAGCTTAACACTGATTATGTTCAATAGAATTTTTGCTCTAATAACGTCGGGAACCCCTACCTCGTCTCACGGCGAGAAAATTACTTCTTCTCAAGAATTGTATCAAGCCCAGATTCCGCAGGGACTACTCTTTCAACTTGAACTTGTGTTTGGTTTTGTCTAGAATGATATCTTTCATTTATACTTGCTCCAATAACCGCACCCCAACACCATAAAGCAACTAACCCTGGAAGTGTAACTGCTGTAATCGTAGCATAATCTTTAACTTTATCCTTCCAAGTTTCATATAGCATTCCTTTTCGATATTCCATCTTGATAATGTTATTACTCTGGAGTTTAAAAACCTTTCGAAATAGTGGGGTTCCCGACTTAAATAATACTTATCGCAAAAATTCTACTCTTCGAAAACAATATACTTTGTTTTCTTGTCGTCTCATCTCTGAAACTCGCACCTCTGAAAAACTCCCTTTTTCGAGGCTCGTTTCGAGGAGCCAAGAACATAACAAGAATTATACACAATAAATTTTTGGGCTATTCCCTATACTTGTGACCAAAGACTATCTTTTCAAGATATAACTCTTGTAATTTCTCATTATAAGAGAAGACTATCCTCAATTTTCCAATCCAAAGTCTACAGCTACCTTTCAAATCATAGTGAAGATATTTGTAATGCGTAGGATCCTCGCTTATCTCCTCTACTTTATTTTTAACTCTTCTTTGTAGACTTTTATCTAATTTCCTAAAATCTTTTGAGAATTCTTTGGTTGGAAGTATTTTATAAGGCATTCCAATCGTCAAACTCCCCATTCTTGACTTGCTCTTTTGATTTATTGTAAGATTTCATAAATTCTTTATCGCTCATCAATTCTAGAGATTCAACTATATCATCAAAGTTTTCCTTTACTTTTACTAAATCCAAAATTGCCCGTCTATTTATTTGTATCATTTCCATTTCACAGTAATTATTGGTAGATGCCTTTATATATTTTACGCCCAAAAATTTACTCAAAAATCATATCAACTCTTGTTATGCTTCATTAACTCCGTGATTATGATTTTTGGTCTCTCCTTTCAGTCAAGACGAATATAACACTGATTAAACTCAATAAATTTGAAGTCCTAAAAATAGATGAAGGCGGCTTTCCTTTTGACAATATTTATATACATTCTATCACTTTTAAATGATATGGAGTTCCAATTCCAAAGAAATAGAATAGACAAGATATCCAGAGATAAGATTATTTCGGAATTGGAAAAAGTCGCAAAAAAGAATAATTTTATTGTGTTTGGCAAAAGAGAATTTAACGAACATTCAGAAATAAGTGCAGGCACGGTTATAAGAGAATTTGGAACATGGGGAAAAGCAATTTCTTTCTTGAGTGACTATCTAAAAAAGAAAGGACAAGAATTATCAGCAAGAAAAACACCTCCAAATAGAATTTACTCCGATAAAGAACTTTTTGATGAAATGGAACGGATATGGAAACGGATTGGTCATAGACCATCAAAAATTGAATGGACTGCATCAAAGCCAAAAATTAGTTTTGGTTGCTACAAACATAGATTTGGAGGTTGGACAAATACTTGTCTGAAATTCATTGAATATAAAATGGGACATGAAGTTATTATTGATGACTTGCCACAAAAAGAACCAGTTAAAGAAAAACAAACTGGACTAAAAATTCAAAAAGAAGATAAAAGAGATATACCATTAAAATTAAGATTGAGTGTTTTAAATAGAGATAATTTTAGGTGTGTTTTTTGTGGCAGAAGTCCAGCAACTTCAGTTGGTGTAATTCTCCATATTGACCATATACATCCTTTTGCCAAGGGTGGTAAAACTACTTTGAATAATTTACAAACTTTGTGTTTTAAATGTAATATTGGAAAAAGTGATAGAAAACTGAATTAACGGAAAGCCGCCTTTTGATTATTGTTCTTGAAGGTCGCTATGCTCCATCGATAGAACGGACTTCAAATTTACTTTGAATTTTTCCTCCGCTTCGCTACGGAACGTTGCACTAAAATTCAATCCCTAATGGGAGAGTTTAACACTGATTAAACTCAATTATTACTCACTTCGTTCCGTCATAACTCAAACCTTTAATCTTTCTCGTAAAGAAAGTTAAAGCTTTGTCTCAAACAAGTTGAGAGAGCCTAACACTGATTAGATAAAATATTACTCGCCACACCATTTACACCTGAAAGACTTATATATTAAATAATACTACCTTTAATTATGAATAATATAAATGATTTTTTGAATGAGTGGAATTGGATTAGAGGATTAACCATTAAATTTATAGAATCTATACCAGAAGATAAACTAACATTTTATCCTTCAAAAAATTTTGGATCACTTGGCACACAACTTCGTCACATAGTTACAGTCCAAGAATGCTATCTTAATGGATTTGAAAAAGGGAGAATTGACTTTTCAAAAAAAAGAAAAGATAAAACAATAGAATCCTCAAAAAAGAAACTTCTTGAATATGCAAAACTACAAGATGAGAGATTAAAAAAAATAGTCAGTCAATTCTCTAAAAAAGATTTACAAAAAATAATAAAGTGGAAAGTTTGGGAACCTTTACCTAATCCATCCATTTCACAATGTTTTGTTTATATGATCGAACATGAAAGTTATCATCAAGGCATTCTTCAGTTGTGTGCTGATCTTGCAGGTTTTAAAACAATTAGATTCTTTTAGGTGTGGCTCCGTCATACTCAAAATCTTAATATCTTCACATTTTTTACAGCGGTTCAGAATTAACGACTTTGGTTTTTCTTCTAAAAACTTATCTAACAAGGATTAAACTCAATTATTACTCACTTCGTTCCGTCATAACTCAAACCTTTAATCTTTCTCGTAAAGAAAGTTAAAGCTTTGTCTCAAACAAATTGAGAGAGCTTAACACTGATTATGCTCAATTTTTTCTGGGGCTTAAATTAGAAGGGACAAGAATTATATGTGATTGTTTTTGATTATATTTTTAGCCCAATTCTCAATTTTGTCATTATCCTGAATAATAAACTCCTGACCAATATCAACTGATTTAAAATATTCTTCTCCTTTCCAAGATTTTTCAGAATGTCTGCTAATTTTCACATCTTTAAAAAAATCAGGTAAATCCCATTTTGAACGAGAAAATCCCTCTTTTGTCAATACTAAATCTCTTTTAAATTTGAAAATTCCTGCTCCAGAAATACTTTCATTCCAAGATAAATTCTTTCTTGCAACATAGATTGTATTAGTGGAAGTTTTCTTTCTTTCTTCATCCATTGCATGAGGATGACATTTCATCCAATCGGGAATTTCTGTTTTATCATTGACTTGTATTATTTTTCCAATTTGTAGATACCCAAAGAGGATGTGTAAATTTGGAGCAGTATTAAAACATAATTTTCCATTATTCAAAATTGTCTGTCTGAACCAACCAAAAAATAAAAATAAATCTCCTTCTTTAACTCCTTCATTTAGCAGATGTGATTGTGATTGGTTTATTTGCCCAAAACAGGCACTCCAATCTTTATTTCTTTTTAGAACATCTGTATAAATATCAGGATCTAAATGACATTCTGTATCTTTTGTTAGTTCGTGCCATTTTTTATCATATTTTATTTTTGGTTTCAATTCTTTCATTAAATCAAAATAGGATTTATTATCATCTAATTTTAAATCAGAATATTTTACTACATCACTTGATGGAATTGGTAAAGACACAAGTCTTCCATCTGGGAGAATTGGACTTGAATAACCTCCATAAGCCGAATCAAAACCTTTACGACTAAGTATAATCTTCATTATATCTGTTATTATATTTACGCTAATTTATAATTCTTGCCCTTTATTCTTGTTCTTTATTGCTCACTTTGTTCGCCTTAATGAACGCCCCAGAAAAAACTTTTCGGACGAAATTTTGCCCCACTTTGTAGGGCAAAAGAGCATAACAGGAATTATATTCAATAATTTCAGGGGCTAACGAAGGGGGCAATTTTCTAAAACTTAACTAAAAACGAAACGACTGCTAAAATTGACAAATATCCTTTGTATGTGCACAATAAACAGAAAGATTTATATATTATGTGCCCATACAATATTATATGGCCTACATTGAAACAATAAAGAGGAATAACAAAGAATATTACTACCTCACAAAAAATGTAAGGCTCAGCTTAAACAAATGGAAGAAGATAAGGGTTTTCTTAGGAGATAAGAAGCCTTCAAAAGAAGAGCTAAAAAAATATGCTCAAGTGATAGAGGATAGATCAAAACCATTTTCAAAAATCTCAAATTACACATATCTTTCAGAGCATGATGCAGAAACCTTACAGGATTTAAAGGAAAGCTACACAACTTGGCTCAAGCAAATTCCAAAGAGTGTCAAGGAAAAGCTTAATGAAGATTTTGTAATAAGATTTACATATCATTCAAATGCTATTGAAGGTAACAGATTGACTTTAAGGCAAACTGCCCTCATTCTGAAAGATAAAGTGATCCCTTCTGGGGTGAGAGCTGAGGATTATAATGAAGCAATAAACGGGAAGGAATGCCTGGACTTCATAAAATCCTACAAAGGTGAATTAAACACCAAACTTCTGGAAAAAATAAATGGGATTCTTACTAAAAATACAGGGGTAGTTTATGGAGGAAGAATACGTTTTTTTAACGTACAAATACAAGGCTCAACTCATGTTCCTCCACCCCATACAGAAGTTAAAAAGCATATGCTAAATTTTTTAAAGTGGTATAGTGCAAATAAAAATAAGCTGCATCCTTTTGAATTAGCATTATTGATACATGCAAAATTAACATGGATACATCCCTTTGAGGATGGAAATGGCAGAACTGCAAGAACTGTTATGAATTTTATTCTAATGAAAAAGGGATTCCCAATGTTTTTTATTCCATTTGAGAAAAGAGAAGAATATTACAAATCATTAGATGTTGCTGATAAAGGCGATTATAAAGAATATGTTTCCGGGATGTTACATTTAATCATAGATCAAATAAGAAGTTACGGGCACAATAAGAAAAAATAATTATTTGGATTGTGCACATACAATTATTTCTAACTATAACGCCCCAGATTCTTGCTACTATTTTTGTGAGTTTGCCCCCTGATACTTATTCTTGATGGTCATTTTGAGCTTGATTGAATACGCCCCGCTACGCTCTCCTCCTTTCAGTCGTCGGGAGAATAGAACAGCGATTAAACTCAATAAAATTTCCATTTCTAAAATAAGAACGAGTCGGGGGCTAAAAAATAGATAGGGCTTTGGCTTTGAAGAATAAAAAGAAATTATTTTGCTCTAATTGAATCTGCAAGATAATTTCTAGCTGCCTGAAGAACTTTCATTTGATCTTCAGTTACTGCTACTGGTCTAGAATATCTCTCCCCAGGCAATGAAACTGAAACCACAACAGCAGGTTGAGCTACTTTTGGAGCAATTCTATCATTTCCATTTTCTGCCCAAGTTGTCCATGCTCCACCTACAATGTTTTTACCTCTTGCTTGCATATAATTAGAACCGTGTTCTCCACCTTCAGGTCTAAGATACCCATCAGCATCCAAACCAATGTCTAATGAGAATTTTTGTCCTTCGTGCTTAAATGTCATTTCTGGTCTTTCTCCAGAATATCCGCCTGGTGCAATATATTCAGGCAATCCTTTTAATTGTTTCTTTGAAATTGGTAAACCGTTAAGAACATCTTCAAGATTTACATTAAACCACCAACCATCAACAACACTTAATCTTCCTTTTGCACTTGAACTAACTAAAGCCATTGGTTTACTAAGTGTTTCTGCTAGTTTATTTTCTGGTGCAGAACCAACATATGCGGCGTTCAATTCAAGAACATATTTATCACCAACTTGTTTTCCATTAACAGTTGTCTTAAAGAAATTTGTTCCCATAGCATCATAATCAAAACTTCTATGGAATCTTCCACTTGATTGTAATTCAGATAAAGCTTCTTGTGTTAATCTTTCGGTAAAACCATCAGCATTCATTGCTCCACCCATCAAAAGAAGAACTGCTCCCATTCCACCACCTTTATTTCCTAATGCATCCATAAGATTATTTTGAGTTGCTCTTGCTCCTTCAACAGAACCGCCATTGTAAACAATCAATGCCTGAGCAAATTCTTCAGGACTATCAAGAATTATCCCTCTTCTATAATCAGCAGTTTCAACATTAGTTATTTTTGATTCTTCGCTAAAAATTTCAGGTGTTGTTTTGCATTCTTTTTCTGGATTTGTAATTGTCATTTTAAATTACCTTTAAATGATAGAACTATAGCCCATTTATAAGCTTTTTGGTGATTTTACCACTTGAAAGTTAATAACTATTTTTCAACAACTACGATAACAACGAATTTTCGGCAAGCCCAGAACTCGAGATTTTTCCCTTCGGCATCGTTGCACTAACTGCAATTAGAAAGTATTATAAAATAAATAATAACCTATTCAAAAAGAGGTGAAGTATGAATTCATTATGGGTCGTAATTGCTGTAGGACTTTGGCTTTTTCTAGGTTATAAGATATACGGAAGATTTATTGAAAAAAGAATAAAAATCTCTGACAAAAACAAAACCCCTGCAACAACGAGCAAAGACAAAATAGATTTTTCTCCAGCAAAAAAGCCATTCTTAATAGGGCATCATTTTGCCTCAATCGCGGGAGCAGGACCAATCATAGGACCCATTCTTGCCATTAGTTATTTTGGATGGCTTCCAGTTATTTTGTGGGTCGCAATAGGTTCTGTATTTATAGGTGCCATGCATGATTTTGTAAGCCTAGTTGCTTCTGTTAGAAATAAAGCAAAAGGAATTTCAAATATTGCAAAAACACATCTTGGTTCAAAGGCAGGAATAGTTTTTGGGATTATGATTCTTATAACTTTAATATTAATAATCACAGTATTCAGTGTTTCTGCCGCAGAAAGTATTGTAAGCAAACCAGATTTAATAATTCCTTTAATAACAATAACTTTAATCTCAGTCATTCTTGGTTATGGTGTTGAAAAATTAAATTGGAATGATAAGTTATCAACAACAATAGCAATTATAATTATTTTTATTTCTGTCTGGGTCGGTGTAAAATTCTCATTTAATTTCTCCTTAATGGACCCAACGTTCCTAAGAAATATTATTACTACACTAATCATGTTATACGCAGGCATTGCTTCTGTAATCCCTGTTTGGATTCTATTGAGACCGAGGGATTATTTAAGTGCAATCCAGATGTCTGTAATTTTAACTTTAGGATTTTTGGGAGTTTTAATTGTAAGACCTCTTATTAACGCTCCATTATATATCTCTGGAGCAGGATTCCCCCTATGGCCTATATTATTTATAACGGTTGCATGCGGTGCAATTTCTGGTTTCCACGGATTAGTTTCAAGCGGAACAACAAGCAAGCAGCTTTCAAAAGAATCTCATTCTAAGGCAATAGGATACGGAGGAATGTTAATGGAAGCAGCATTAGCTTTGTTGGTTACAGTAGTTGCGATTGCCGGATTAAACTGGGGAGCCGGTCAAGGAAGTTTTCAATTTGCACTAAATCAGGGATGGGTTGTTCTGTTCTCTGAAGGATTTGGAAATATTGTGGGTAAGATAGGAATTCCCTTTATCACAATCACAGTTGCAAGTCTGTTAGGGGCATTTATGGTTAACCAATTCATACTTACTTCTGTAGACACCTCAACAAGATTAAGCCGCTTTATTATCTCAGAAAATTTAATGGAAAAACTAAAGAATAAAAGATGGAAAGATAGATTCTTCTTAACTCTTATAGTACTAATTCCTTCTTGGCTTCTTGCAATCACCAATTCATACGAAGTTTTATGGAGGCTTTTCGGTAGCTCAAACCAGTTAATAGCGTCAATAACTTTGATTACTGTTTCGGCATATTTCTTGTCTAAAAAAATAAAAGTTAAGTTTATCGCAATACCGGCTTTGTTTGTTTTAATTACAACGCTCTCCGCATTATTATACTTAACATTTAGAGCAGAAGGATTTTTATTTAATGGAAATTGGGCACTGGCAGTAATTTCCCTATTGATGTTTATCTTCGGAATAATAGTTGCATTTGAAGGATTCAAGAAAATATGGAAGAACAGTTATCTCTGAACATATTTTTTATTTTTGTCAATACACTCTTTGGCAATCATAACCTCAGAAGCAATATAGCCCATGTGTTCCAAGCTGCATAATTTTCTTTTTGCAATTTCTTTAATGATTTTATCTGGATTTTTCCCCCTAAATTCCATGTCCATTTTATGATTGTGCTTAACATGCCCTACACAAATCACTCCATTTTCAATCTTAACCAAGAAATAACCTTTACTATCTTTCCTCCACGGAAATTTTAATTCATCGGTTTTAACAATTTCCCTGTCTTCAGGAATTTCAATCTTGTGAAATGGGCATTTCATTTCAATTCTTTCTTCAATCTCTCAAGAACTCCATTAATTACCATAAACAAATTATAATCAGTCATATCAGCATTCAATATTTTTCCATTCTTTTCCAATAAGCCATTAATCTCAAACTTGGAACTTCCTTCAGTTTTATGCACACTCTTCAGATGCAATCTTAACTTTGTAAAATCCCCCAGTTTATTTGCATAATTTCCTACTAATTTTCTGATGATAGTCATCTCACTAGATTCCATTTCATTGAAACCTTCTAATTCTATCTTCTCTCCTAAGTTAATCATATTTGGTTTAAACAACGATTTCCTTTTATACTTTTCTAATTCAAGCTTAAGGGTAACATTTAAAAACCAAAAAATCACTGATTTTACTGTAGGCTAGGCTGGTGTGTTAGCCCTACATTATAACCGCAAACGGGCTTTATGGCGGAGTCGAAGCTCAGGGAGAGGTACTAAAATTAGGTAATGGCCTTGGTACTAACGCTGACGCTCTGTCCTGTAGGGTCGAGGTTATGTGAACCGGGTCAGGTCTTGATCGAAGCAGCCCTAATCATAATTTTTGGCGCTTATGGGGTAGCAGAGCTGAGAAGGTATCAAGATAACTGTTATTTAATTTTAATATCCATCTTTGGGCGCGCCTACACTTTAAATAACATTATTAATTTCTTTCAGAACATTACCCAAATCTCTGGTCACTAATCCGTATAAATTCTTCAAAGTAACTTCATAAATAGCTTCTTTTAATATTCCATGGCAATAATCTAAATTATCAATCATTTCATCAACAGTCATTCTTGCAAATTCTTCTTCAGGAATAGCACAAGTCATATCAGCATCCCTGAACAATCTGACATTCTCTTCACTGACGTCTGTTAATTTATTTATTTTAATATACAACAAACAATGCCCATCTTCTCTGCCTTTAATCTTATAATAGGTTTCACTACCAGTTTCATCTTCTAATGTAATTTCTGCCTTATCGCAGGATCTTGCAGCCTGTTCAAAACAAACTTCATTATCACAATTCTTAGCACTAAACAAGAAAAAACCAGCAAAAATAACAATAACAATTATCCCAGAAACAATCCAAGCCTCTTTTTTCATAATAATAAAAATAAGAATTAATATTTAAAGTTAACTCAATTTAGGAAGGTTCCATTTATCTGAGATTTCTTCTTTAAATTTTTCTATAATCTGAATGCCCGCATTTTCAAGAGCATAATCAATCCTTTTCCCCATGTGTCTCTCTTCAATTAATTCTTCCTTTTCCATCTCAGATAATAGTTTTTTGATATCATCTATAGATTTTTCAACATTATTTAATTTAAGAAATTCTTTAATCTCTAAGATTGTATGACCCATTCTGTCTGGAGAATTATAAGAAGGCTTGCTAATAAAATGCAAAATACCTTTCTTGATGTCTTCAGTATTCATGATCTAAAAATCACTGTTTGTCAATATTCCTATTCTTGTATCACTTGGTCTGATTCTTGAACTCATTCCAACCAAGAAGCTTACTCCAGATTTCTCAGCAGCACTGACAAGGTCTCTATTAATTACTCCATCAAAGACAATTGCGTGAACATTTCTCAAACTTCTTAAGTTGTCTTGTAGTTCACTAACTGGAACTTTACCAAGGATGTTCATTCCATCATCAAGAACATATGCTCCTCTCGTTCCAATCAAATCATCTAGCATTTTTTTGAAGTTGTCAACTTTGTCTTTTGGAAGTTTACTTACAAAGGAATTTGCAGGTCTTGCAACCCTTTTGATTTCTCTCTGTTTTCTTTCTTCCTCAACCTTGCCGTTTCCATTCCCGCCTATATCCATTTTTGCTTGTTCAACTGCGATTCTTCCTCTCAAAGCTTTATGGATTTCTTTTTTGGTTATCTCTTCAACTTCTTTGCCGTCAGGAGCCTTAATTACGTAATCAATGTCAGCATTGGCTGTAACTTCTCTTATGATAAGATCTCCTCCTCTATCTCCGTCAACAAACAAAGTAACTACCTTTTTAGCAGCCAAGTCTTTAATTGAAGGAGGCATATTAGTCCCGTTCATCCCTATAGCATTCTTTATTCCATGCTTTAATAGGTTAAGAACATCAGCTCTGCCCTCAACAACAATAACTTCATCACTTTCTTCTATTGCAGGTCCTGCTGGCAATCTATCTTTACCATACTCCTTAATCTCCATCATTCTTACAGAATGAGCAACTTCATCTGTAATCTCTTGAGAATCAGGTAAGACACTGTCAGTTAACACTTTCAATAACTCTTTAGCTCTTTCAACAACATAGTTTCTTTTGCTTACTCTGACATCTTCAATCTTTTCAGTCCTGACCCTTGCATTACAAGGACCAATTCTCTGAATAGTTTCAATAGCAGCAGCTATGATTGCTGTCTCAGCCTTATCTAAAGAACTAGGAACTATAATCTCACCTTCACTTTTTCCAGTTCTGGTGTTAATCTCTACATCAATTCTTCCTATTCTTCCGCTTCTTTGTAATTCTCTGAGCTCTAAATCTGCTCCAAGTAAACCCTCTGTTTGACCAAAAATAGCGCCTATAACATCCGGTTTGTCTATTACGCCCTCAATTTGAATGTTCGCATGAACAATATACTTCGCTGATACTGGGCTAATTTTTCCCATTTTTTCCCCCCAATACCGACAGAACAAGACTAACTTATATTACAAAGTTCTACACTACCTTTTTGTATCTTTTTTGCTGTTTTCTTCCCAAAAATGAGATATGGAAGTGAAAATGATATGTCTCGTCTGTCTATATTTTATATGTGATTTGTTTGATTATTATGGTGCCCGCAACACTAACTCCCAACTTCATTGTTAGGCTTCGCCATACTCCACTGAGTACTCTCATGGCGGGCGTTAAAATTAATATGAGTTTGCCCTATTTAAACCTTTCTATATACCCGTTATAAAGAAAAAGACTAATCCAGCAGCAACTAACAAACCAAGAAGAACCATAATGATAATCATAAGCTTTTTTTCATCTTTGTCCATTTTATTCCAAGACCTTCTATTCTTTTCCCATTTATCCTTGTTTGCAAGACCAATAACAGCAAATATAATCCCAAGAATCCACAAACCATAATTTCCCATTGCAAATCCTATAGGAATCCAAATAATCCCTATAATAAACCAGGAATAATAGTCAATGGGTCTTCTTTTCTTTCTGATGAGTAAGAATGCAAGAATCCCGAGTAAAATAAGAATAAATAAGATGGATATCAAAGTCCAAGGAATCATGCCTCTACTCCCTGAAACTTATACATGTTTAAAAATGCTTTAACCTCGTCGACTAACTCGTAAATCTCTGCATACAACTCTCCTTTATAGTCTCCAATCCTATCTCTGATAATATAAGTATCATAAACTTCTCTCATAAATCTCTTTAATGGGTTGTTATCCCATTTTCCCTCATAATCTTTTAACAAAGCAGCATTGAAAATAATCTCGTTATTTCCCTTGTTCATTCCCACCTTTTTCCCATCAATTTCCACCTCAACGTCTGTCAGCATAACAGGTCGAAATTTTACTTCAATTTGAAACTTGAAATAATCATTTATTTTTTTTGTAGCAATCCATATTATCTCCAAATCTCTGCTTCCATTAGCATTTTTTTTCTCAAGATATTGTTTTTCCTGGAAGTCATAATTATGTTGGCCAAACCAGTTAAACATCACAGAATATAATTCCCCCATGTCAAAAACAGACTTTTGCTTTATCTTCAAATCTTTAGCAACAATCTCTTTTTCAGTCATGTATTTTAAATAATTAATCTATTAATAAACCTTTTTATCTTGTATACTGTTCTAGAACTCCTTTAATCTTGTCTTGTAAGTCATAAGTTTCTTTCCACACTTCTCCAGCAGTCTTTTCCAGCTCTGTTTTTTTAACAAGATAGATATAAGCGTGCCTTAAAAATTTATGAAGTTTATTTTTCTCCCAATTCTCTTTATAATCCATCTGCATTACTGATTGTATTGTAATTTCAACCTCTCCTTTTTCCAAACTCTTGCCTTCAACACTAACAGGATTCATTCTTAAAATATGCATCTTAACTTCTATATGAAATTTTACAAAAGCACTAAACTTTTTATCAAATGTCCACTCTATTTCTATTTCATGACCAGCGCTTCCTACCTTGTCATTATACAATTGTTCATGCCAGTTATACAGATATTCACCAGCCCAAGTTTTTCCAACACCATATAATTTCTTAAAATCAAAAACTTCATACTTCTTTTGTATAACAAGAACACCTTCGTCAGTAATTGGCCAATCTTCACTCATACCATTTCCAAAGAAGAATTTCCTTTTATACTTTTCTAATAGAAACTTATATAAATCTCCTCACAATATAATATTTAATGGTTAACAAAAAAGGGGTATCACCAATAATTTCTACAGTTTTATTAGTTGCTTTTGTTATTGTCATATCTGTAATGGTCTTGGCTTGGATTAGATCGGGGATAGAAGCCCAACAGGAAAGGGCAACAGAACAAATAACCTCTGCAACAGAATGTTATCTGGCAGATATTAGTATCCCTCCTGCTTCTGAAAAAGGTGTTTGTAAGGTAAATGACAACCAAATAAAACTTGTAGTAGATAATGATGGGAAAAAAGAAATTCTAAAGCTAACAGTAAGAATATTATATGGACAGGAAATTGAAGTATCTGAAGAAGATTTAACAACTGACCCATTAGAAACGTTCAATAGAAAAATATTGACAAGGACGCTATCAACATCTGGAAAAACAGCAGCAGACATAACCTCTATTGAAATAATCCCCCATATAATTGAAGGAACCTGTCCAGACAATTCAGAGAGGTTCAAGCCTTCTACAACAGGGTTACTGCTCTGTTAGAAATAGGAAGATTTATAAATAGAAATTTGAAATGTTCTTATTATTATTCTTAAAAAAGTAAGGTGAGGGGGATAAACCATGAATCAAAATGTACAGCCTATATTTATTTTACCTGAAGACACAAAAAGAACTACAGGTAGAGATGCTCAAAAAAATAACATAGCAGCTGCAAAAGCTGTAGCTGACACAATTAGAACTACTTTAGGTCCAAGAGGAATGGACAAAATGCTTGTTGATTCTGTAGGTGATGCAGTTGTTACAAATGATGGAGTTACAATTCTGGAAGAAATGCAGATTGAACATCCGGCAGCTAAGATGATTGTTGAAGTCGCAAAAACACAAGAGAATGAAATTGGGGACGGAACAACGACGGCAGTTATTCTTGCTGGAGAATTATTGGCTAAGGCTGAAACTTTAATAGAGCAAAACATTCATCCAACCGTAATAGCAAAAGGTTACAGAATGGCAGCTGAAACAGCTCAAAAAGTTCTTAATAACATTGCTGAAGATATTAAACCAGAAGATGTAGATATTTTAAAGAAAATTGCACTTACAGCTATGACCGGAAAAGGTGCAGAAATGGCAAAGGAAAAACTAGCAGAACTTGTTGTTAAAGCTGTAAAGCAGGTCGCTGAAGATAATGAAGTTGATTCTGAAACAATAAGGATTGAAAAGAAAGTTGGTGGAGGAATTGATGATTCTGAATTGATTAAGGGAATTATTCTAGACAAAGAAAGAGTAGATGATAATATGCCCAAGTTTGTTAAGAATGCAAGAATAGCACTAATCTCATCTGCAATAGAAGTAAAGTCTTCAGAAACAGACGCAAAAATTTCAATATCAGAAGCCTCTAAATTACAATCATTTGTGGAGGAAGAAGAAAGAATTCTGAAAGAGATGGTTAATGCAATCATAAAAACAAAAGCTAACGTTGTTGTTTGCCAAAAAGGTATTGATGATCTTGCTCAATATTATCTTGCAAAAGCAGGAATCTACGCAGTTAGAAGAGTAAAATCTTCAGATTTGCATAGTCTTGCAAAAGCAACAGGAGCAAAAGTAATAACAAGCATAAAAGAAATAACAGAAGATGATTTGGGAAAGGCAGGATCTGTTGAAGAAATAAAGATTGGAGAAAATGAAATGACTTATATTCAGGATTGCAAAAACCCAAAAGCAGTCACTTTGTTGGTTAGAGGTGGAACAAAACATGTTGTTGATGAAGTTGAAAGAGCTCTGACAGATGCAATAGGAGATATCTCAGTTTCTTTAAAATCACAAAAGGTAGTTGCAGGAGCAGGAGCACCAGAAGTTGAAGTTGCAAGGAACTTGAGAGCATATGCAAACAAAATGTCTGGCAGAGAACAGCTTGCAGTTCTAGCATTTGCAGATTCAATGGAAATAATCCCAAGAACTCTTGCAGAGAATGCAGGGCTTGATCCTATAGATGTTATTACAGAATTAAAGTCAGAACATGATAAAGGAAACAAGTGGGCTGGTATTAATGTTATAAAAAGAAAAGTTGAAGATGCTTGGAAAATGGGTGTAATCGAACCATTGAAGATAAAAACGCAGGCAATAAAATCAGCATCAGAAGTTGCAGAACTAATTTTAAGAATAGATGATGTTATTGCAGCAAGCAACTTAAGCAAGGAATCACATATGCCTCCAGGTGGATATCCTGGAATGATGTAATTACTTCAAAAAACTATCAACTTGTTTTTTTGCTTTTTCTCTTTTCTTTTGATGTTCTTTCAAGAATTTATTTATCTTCTCAATTAAAATAGATTTTAACTCACCAGTCAACAACTTTCCACTTTTATATTCATCATGAAGTCTCTCTAATTTTTTATCATTTGGTTCAAAGAACATTTTCAAATATTGGAAAGAGACATCCACATCAGGATTTCCGCCTTTCTTTCTGTGCTCTTCAAGACTTTGTTGTCCTCCTGAGAAAGCATATTTTTTTATTTTATTTTCAACTTCTTTCTCAGAATCTGTCATAGCAATGTAAGAAGTTTCATCACTGCTACTCATCTTTCCAGAACCTTTTAAACTAGGCAAGAATGTATGGTAAGTAGAACTTAATTGTATAAAATTGTAATCCTTAAACCTAGAACCAATGTCTCTTGCAATTCTTATATGGGCGTCTTGATCAATACCTACTGGAACAACAACTGGAACTATCCCCTCGAACTCAGGAAGTTGGGCATGGAACATATCAGAAGCCTGTAACAAAGAAGAAGTAATCTTTCCTGGACTTAATTCTCCATATACAGCCTTAAACTCATTAAATGTTGTATGTCTTGCAAATCTCGCAGCCAGAGAATAATAAGCCCCAGATTTCTTTCCGTCTTTGTTCCTCTCACTCTGGAAATAGAAATCACAATTTTTCCTTTTCAAACCAAGTGCAATATAATTAATTAAATATTGGTCAATAGCAATCTTCCTTAACTCTTCTAAACCTTTATTTCTGGCATTATAAGCCTCTAAGTCAGCTACAGCAATATATAACTTGGCTCCAAGTTTTTGGTATAATAAGAATTGCTGTGCTACAATCATATGTCCCAAATGAAACTTGCCAGAAGGCATCAAACCAGTCATCATAACAAATTTTTTCTTATTTTTTATAGAATCTAGAATTCTGTCGAAATCCCTGTGACCGAAGACAACACCCCTCTTAAATAAGATATTTTCCTTGAATTTTTCGGGCAGTTGGTCCAGCTTTCTAATGCCAAATTCCTTCATAAGTTTAGCATAATCAATGTCTCCCCTGACTTCCCAAGGATTCATCACCATCTTCATACCCTGAGAATACCAAAGTATTATTTAAATCTTTACAATGTGAAAGAAAGAAGAAAAAGAATTTAGAAATAATCAAGAATCATACTTATTTCTTCTTTGATTTCTTTGCACCTTTCTTTTTTGCCATTTCGACACCTCCAGGATTTTGACAAATTTACTATGGCATTTAAGTATATTAACCTTTCTTTTTTTCCAAAAATCCGTCGATAAAATGTTTATTTCTGACCTCAAAATGGAACAAAAATCCATAGAATTCTCTGGTTTTATGTTTGATAACCTGAGCACATTTGTTAGATTTCCCAAAAATTTCAAATTCATCATTGATATCCAAAGCATAATTATGCAGCTCATAAGCTTCAAAACCCGTCGAGAAAAACTTATTTTCTTTGGTTTTATTTATTTTTGTCATCCCAATCTCTTTACATTCTTTTAGAGAGCATCCAAAAATCATACCAAGAATTTGCATGCCCGCACATATGCCAACAATTATTCCATGGTACTCTTTAATCCACTCAAATTTCTCTATGGAATCCAAATACACATTATCTCTCAAGGCAGTTCCGCAGATGATTATTAAGTCATATTTCTTAGCTTCTTCTAAATTAACCTCGCTGTAATGTTTTATCTCGCCTTTAACAATATTATTAATAGGTCTGACAAACTCATCTCTGCCGAATTTGTTCTTGCTACTGTTAACATCTATAACCAGTATCATTTTATTCAACTTTATTTATTTCTAAAACCCCCGAATTTCCTTCCCAATTTTTCTTAGAATCAACGACTTTAATTTTTTTCTTGAACATAGGAGAGTTCAAAACACTGCTCTCATACTCTCCGCCTTCTCCTGAAATACTTATTTTATATTTTTCTTTTAGTTCTACCAGTTCTCCAATAACATCTTCATCAATTTTTCTTCCCAACCAACTTTCATTAAAGGGGTAAGCAAATACCCCCGAGATAATAACTTCAAATTTATTTTTGATTAACTCATTTAACAATTCAACTTGATCTTTCAACCAAAGAGGATTAAAACACCACAATCCAAGTTCATCACAAATCTTTTGTATTCTCGAAGCCTGATAAACGGACTCAACTGCTCCGGTGACAATGCCTTCAATCTTATATTTTTTTTTAGCTTCTTCAATAGCCTCCCTCAAATCTTCTAGTTCTTTTTCTTTTTCTCCCTCTGTAAATTTTTTTATCAATGGTAACCCCATAGACTCAGCTTGATACTCAACAAGATGAATATTTGGGACATGAAACATGTAACTTTCTTTATTCTTAGAAATAATAGAAATCAGACAGACAGCATCCTTTCTAGATTTAAACAATGCATAGTTGGAATCCTTTCCTCCTGAAAATAATACTCCCAATTTCATAAAAATAAATCAAGAAAAATGATTTAAATTACTTTCTATGTTTCAAATGCCTATGAATATTGTATCTGGCAACAGCCCATTCTCTTACAAGAGCTATTGCTAAAATGAACACGACAACATAACCAGCTAATATTCCAATTGGGACTAATAGTTGTTCTAATCCATACTCAAACAATAATGTTTTTCTCAATAATTCTTCTCCAACAACGAAGATATTATACTTTACAATCTCTCTTATAGCAGTTGGTAGGGCCTCTAAAGGTAGAATTGTATTTGAAAAGAATAATAATAAGCTTCCAACTGAAATTGCTCCCAATGTGCTTGTCTCTTCTGATTTGAAAACATAACCAATTACCATTCCCAGTAAAATAAACACAGCAGCAATAAGTAGCAAAACACTAGCAACATTCAGCAATAAACTGCCTAAACTTGAATCAAAGTAAAGCATAACTCCAAATACAATTGCTAATTGGATCAACACAATTATGAAATTGGTTACAAATGTTGCAAATACAAATGTAACTCCATGGGTTGGACTTATGAAATTTCTAAAATAAGCACTACTTAATTTTTCTCTTATTACTAAAGTACTGGCTAATAATATACTTATGAACATAACAACCATCATAACTAATGTAGGGAATAGGTAACTCAAATTTGTCTTGCTTGCAGTAACTGGTTCAGTAACAGTGCTAATAGGCGTCACAATGCTTTCAACATCTGTTACAGCGATAGAATTAATATCATTAATAATCTGATTTGAGCTCGATTCAATCTCGCCAATTTTTTGTTTGTTTAGGGTTAAACCTTCCTTTATGCTTCCAAATCCTCCGGTCAGACTTCCTTCCAATCCTCCTAAAGCCGATAATCTGTCATCTATAGCATCCATTTTATCTTTCAGATTATCAAACAAATCTTCAACTTCAGGACTCCATGCAGCAGTTTCATTCAAATCAGATTCAATACTTGCAACGTCCTTTATTAGATCGCCAATATAAACATCGCTCTCATTATTGTATGTAAGATTAACACTGTTTATCGCACTCTGCAATTCATTTAGTTTTATATCAACATTATCTACAGTAGTTTTCATCTCAGAAAATGCACTTGTTCTGCTGCTCAACTCTTGTTTTGTTTTTTCAAGTTGTCCGACAAGATTTCCTGTTAAACCTCTGCTCAACTCTTTACTTTTTTCACCCACTTTTGAATTAATAGTTCCTTTGACAGCATAAACCAAGTTTACTCTGCTTTCATCCACAATAAATGTGATTGTGTTCTGTGCATCGTTCCTTACCTCCAGATTTGCAGGGATCTTAATGCATACATGATAAACACCACTAGTAACTCCATCTCTGCATTCCTGTTCACTATCTGTTCTGGTAACTCTATATTGCTCATCTTCCATTCCCTGTAGAAGACTATTGCTTAGATCATTATAACCTTCAGAATAAACACCCAACTTAATGCCTTGTAAATTTGTGGTGTTAAATGCAAGACCGACTAATAATATAAGAAGTAAAGGACCAAACAAGACTATTAATGCAGAACTCTTGCTCCTAATCAGTATCTTAAAGTCTTTCTTTACAATATTAAAAATTTTCATCAATCAACCCTCTTTTTTTGTTTGTCTTGCTTTTCTGACCAAGCTTTCAAATACTTCTGTTAATGTAGGCCTCTTCAAGTCAACTTCTATTAATCTATCTGTGCTCTCAACAACTTTTAAAACATGAGATAACAATTTTTCAGCATCTTTGCTCTGTAATATTAAGGTGTTTCCTTCAACAACAGCCTTATCAAAGCTACCCTTGTTTAATTTCCTAACTATCTCTTTATACTTTTTCCCTCTTGTGACAATATGAACTTCTTCATTTTTTGAATAATGGTCTTTCAATTCATCTGTAGGACCTGCTTCCAATATCTTTCCATCATGAATTATAGCAATTTCATCACATAAACTATCTGTCTCATCCAACAAATGAGATGTAATTATAATAGTAGTGTCATTCTCATTAATTTTTTTAATCAACTCAACAATGTCTCTTCTCAATAAAGGATCTAAGTCCTCTGTGGGTTCATCCAAAATCAAAATTTTCGGATTATGAACCAGAGCACATGCAATATCAAGCCTTCTTTGCATTCCTCCGGATAATTCTTCAGCCAGTTTATTATCAGCATGTTTTAATTCAACTAAATCAAGAATTTTGTCAATATTCCTATTTAGAGTGGCACTAGGCACATTGCACATAGCCCCAAAGTATTCTAAATTTTCTCTTACAGTTAGTTTAGGATAAACACAATTATCTTGAGTAGCAAACCCAACAGTCTGCTTAATATATCTCATATCTCTTTTCAAGTCTCTTCCATCATAGAATATTTCTCCATCATCAGGTTTCCAATATCCAATTAGTGTTTTTAATAATGTAGTCTTTCCAGAACCGCTCTCTCCAATAATCCCAAATATCTTTCTTGCAGGAATTTTTAAATCAATTTTATCAAGAATTACATTTCTACCAAACTCTTTAGTAACCCCCTTTAGCTCTATTTGTGTAGGCATAAATTTAACAACCCAAACTTGCTTATAAATCTTGCTTTTTTATAATACATTTGGTATAAAATAAATGTTTAAATACAGAAAGGCAATTCAATAGTCATGGCAGAACAACTGACAAGATATGAATTGGGTATAATTCAGAAAATGCATGATGAACAAGGTTACATGTGTGTAGACAGAAAATACCTAACACAACAATTAGAAAGGATTGGTTTGTCTGGAGAAACTTCTAGGTTTGAAGTTTCACAAAGAGTCAAAGAACTTGAAGGGAAACTTATTAATTAAAAATGACAGATGAAAAACCACTTTATGAAGATGAACAATTAAAGATAGACTATCTAGGAACATCTATAGATGACCACGAGTTAATCATAAACAATGAATATAGTTATGTTATCCCAAGAGGAATTTTAGAAGAACTCGCAACAACAAAAAGAGGAAATGTTGCAAGAAAGATACATGCGTTTAATGAACTCATACTTTACGCAATTGATAAAGAAGGAATTGGAGTAGATGGGTTACATGTTGCTCTTTGTCAAGCATACATCGAAGAAAAAGAAAGAATAAGAAGAGTTTCTTTAGAAGATATTGATGATTTTTAGTTAATTATTTATACTAACTCTAATTTTAATCTCTAATGAAACATACCGCAAAGATAACTCTAATCATAATCCTACTATTTTTATTAACACAGATCACAGGTCTATTCATAATATCTAATTACGCAGACTTCCAAAAGATAGAAAGGCAAGTAACGGTATTCGAGGATGGAAAAGAGGTAAACAAGACTGTAACAGAATTAAATGAAACATGGTCTAATCTTCCTTATGATATTGAAAGACCGAAATTGCAGGACAAAATTTCTTATCTTCAAATATTCATAAGCATCATAATTGCAACCGCTCTTGCCTTATTGATAATTAAGTGGCAAAAAAGAAGATTGTGGAAACTCTGGTTTTTCTTATCAGTTTTATTGGCATTAACAATAGCATTCAATCCATTTATGGCACAAATAATGGCTTTTGTTTTAGCATTAATCTTAACTTACCTAAAAGTCTTCAAGAAAAATGTTATAATTCATAACTTCACAGAACTATTTATTTATGGGGGTTTGGCAGCTATTTTTGTTCCTATACTAAGTGTAACTGCTATGATTATATTATTGATAATAATCTCAATTTACGATATGATTGCAGTATGGAAAACCAAGCACATGATTTCCTTGGCAAAATTCCAGGCCTCAGAAAATATTTTTGCAGGGCTTTTAATCCCATATGGAAAAAACAAAAAAGCAATTCTTGGTGGCGGAGATATGGGCTTCCCGTTATTGTTCGCAGGAGTTTTATTCAAAACATTTTCTTGGTTAAGTTTGATAGTTGTAATCACAACGACAATAGCCTTGGCGATTTTACTGTACAAATCACAAAAGAACAAATTTTACCCGGCAATGCCTTTCTTAACTTTGGGATGTTTAGCAGGCTATGTTATACTCAGTTTAGTGCACTAGCTATGGTTAACAAGACTAGTGTTGTTATTACCATGCTATAGATTAATTTCCCTAAAAACATAATTCTCAACTAAAAAATACCTTATTTAAACATTTCTATGGTAGAAAATAAAGAAAAAATTATTTTTTATTAGATTTTCTCTTATCAAAAAGGTAATTTGCTCTATCAAATCCTTTATCTTGGGGGGTAAACTCTCTAGGCATATAGCAAATGCCTCTTCCACTCCCCATCAGAAGCCATTCCTTTACTCTATCAATCTCTCCGTCCCCGTTATCATCAAATCCACAATAATAAGCATGGCTAATATTTCCCGAATTCGTTCTACCCAACTTCACTCTATTTACTACTTCTGCATTATTTATGTCATTAGTGACTTGGTGAACATTTATCAAACTTGCAATAGCTGATAGACTTAAAACTCCAACAATACCATAGGTTCTTACGGTTCGGATTATATTATTTTTTTCCATTTTATTTACCCCATATTAATTACTAATAAGTAAGGTTTATAACTATTATAAAACTTTATATATAATTTTTTACTAAATAGAAATATTTATATACTAAATTTGCATTATAGTAAAATATGGACAAAAAAGACAATAAAATACTAACAGAACTAATACTAAACTCAAGAATACCAATAAACCAGCTAGCAAAGAAAGCAGGAATTTCAAGAGAAGTAGCTACATACAGATTGAATAAATTAACCAAAGAAAAAACAATTTTAAGCTTCAATACAATAATTAATACAGAAATATTAGGGTTTCTGAGATTTGGTTGCTGCATACAATTAAAGAATATAAGCCCCCTAAAAGAAAAAGAGTTTCTTGACTTTCTTATTAACCACGATTTTGTAACTTACTTAGGCCCGATAGTAGGAAGATGGAATTTTGGTTTTGATATTTTAGCAAAAGACAGAACGCACTTAGAAAACATAATGAAAGAAATAACCAACAGATTGCAGGAAAACATAGAGTCCTTCATTGTTATCAACACAGGAGCAGAAGAATTCTTTCCAACAAAAATAATGGGGGTAAACAAAGAAATAATCTATAGAAAACCAAACAAAAAAATAAATCCCGATAGGAAAAATTTGGAAATTTTAAAAATTATGTCAAGAAATTCAAGAGTAGAATATAAAGAACTATCAAAAAAATTAAACTTAACTCCAAACGCAATAAAATATAGGATTAAAAATCTAGAGACCTCAGGAGCAATTCAAGGTTACACAATATCATTGGATATAAGTCATTTTGGTTATGTATGGAAAAATATTAGAATAAAGCTAACAGGAAAAAAAATAAGCATATTAAAAAGTTTTCTGAGACAATCCAGGGAGGTTGTTTACTTTTATGAATATTTAGGTAATGAAAATTGGGATTTGGATATAGGGATAATTATCAAAAATTCTCTGGACTTAAGGAATTTTATCTTGCAATTAAAAGAAAAATTTGGAGATGTAATAAAAATACATGAAATTTATGATATCTTAGAAGAGTCAAAAGGAAATTACGCTCCAGAAGGGGTATTCAAATTAGAAATCTTTAAAAACTCTTAATTTTCAAAAACTAACTAATGGTAGATGATAAGACAAAAAAAATTCTTGAATTAATGGAACAGCAGGAATTTATTAGAAATATAGGTGTTGTAGCCCATATAGATCATGGGAAATGCATCAGTAAAAATTCAAGAATTTATCAAGTAGATGGAACCATAATAACTGCTGAAGACTTATTCAAAAATGCAGAAAAAAGTGGAACTAAATTTGAAGAGACGGAAGAACATATTATTTATGATTTAACTAAACAAAATTTCTATACTTTTTCATTGAACAAAGAAACTGGAAAATTAGAAAAAAAACAGATACAAATGGCTTGGAAGCTAAAAGGGGGCAAAACAACCAAAATAACTCTAAGAAATAGATTTGAAATAACAACAACTCCTGAGCACAAATACATAGTTCTGGAAGATAATGATTTTAAAGACAAAGAAGCTAAAGATATAAAATTAGGGGATAGAATAGTATGCTCAAGAAAATTATCAATAAACAGCAAATTAAATCTAAAAAAAGAGATTCTAAACGTACTGTCAAAGAAAAATTTCTATGTAAAATTAAACAAAATCTACGGAAAAAAAATAAAAAAAATTGTTCTGGATTATGGAATAAAGAATATACAAACAGAACTAAAACCAAAATCACTTTATCATGGATCTTGGCAAAATAGATATCAAATAGGAGATTTATTAAACTTAATAAAAACGTTTAATTTGAAAATAGAAAAAGTTTATGATAATATTGAATATATAACTTACAGAACAGGGAAACAAAGAGGAAAAAGTTCAAACTCTATGTCTCTTCCACAAAATTTTGAAGATTTTTACTATCTTGCTGGATTGTTTGTAGGAGATGGGCACAATAAGAAATTTATTGTTGGTAAAAAGGAACTCGGAAATAAATTAATAAAAATATGCAACAATCTAAATATATCATTGACATTCAGAGAATACGACAGAACTCCAGAAATAGTTACAAACATTACTTTAGCAGAAGTATTAAATTCATTATTTGATTATCCTCTAAAAAATAAATCACACAAGGTAAGGATCTCAGAGTTATTATTTAAATCTGATAATAAACATATAGCTAAATTCCTAAAAGGATATTTTGATGCTGACGGATGTGTAGAAAAGGCAAGAAGAGCAATTACATTAACATCAGCAAGCAATCAAATGATAGATGATTTACATTTATTATTGTTAAGATTTGGATGCATTCCAATAAAAGAAAAAGATAACACCATAACTATAAGTGGACAATCAGCAATAAATTTCGCCAAGGAGATTGGGTTTGGAGTAAAATATAAAGAAGAAAGAATGAAAATATTGGTAGAAGGAATAAATTACAGTTATGTTACTGATACAGTTCAAGTAGGAAATCAATCAATGGCTGTTAAAAAATTAGTTAACAGCAAACTAAATACAAAAGAACTTGCATTTATAGAAGTAAAAAAAATAGAAGAAACATACGAAGATACCGTCTATGACTTCACAATAAAAGACAATCATAATTTTATTGCGGAAGGAATGGTTATCCATAACACAACATTTTCTGACAATCTATTAGCTGGAGCAGGAATGATGTCTGAGGAATTAGCAGGACATGCCTTGGTGATGGATTTCCACGAAGATGAGCAGACAAGAGGAATTACAATTGATTCTGCTAATGTAAACATGGTTCACACAGTAGATGGACAAGATTACTTAATTAATTTAATAGACACGCCAGGACACGTTGATTTTGGTGGAGACGTCACAAGAGCAATGAGAGTGGTAGACGGGGCAATAGTTTTAACCGACGCTGTTGAAGGAATAATGCCTCAGACAGAAACAGTGTTTAGACAGGCATTAAAAGAGAGAGTAAAACCAGTCTTATTCATAAATAAGGTTGACAGGCTAATCAGAGAAGTAAAATTGACTCCTGAAAAAATGCAGGAAAGATTCTTAACAATAATCAGTAATGTAAACAAATTAATCAGGACATTGGCACCAGAAGAATTCAAGGAAAAATGGCAGGTTAATGTTCAGGATGGTTCTGTTGCATTTGGTTCAGCATTGCATAATTGGGCACTTTCATTCCCATACATGAAGAAAAATAATATTTCTTTTAAAGAAGTTATAGAAGCATATCAGGGCGGAGATTATAAAGAATTAGCAAAAAAAGCTCCTCTGCATAAAGTGGTTCTAAACATGGTTGCTCATCACCATCCAAATCCTGTTCAAGCACAAAAATATAGAATTCCAAAAATTTGGCACGGAGATTTAGACTCTGAGCTTGGAAAATCATTAATCAATTGTGACTCAAAAGGTCAACCAGCATTTATTGTATATAAAATTGTAATTGATAAACACGCAGGAGAAGTTGCAGCAGGAAGATTATTTTCTGGAACACTAAAAAAAGGTGATGAAATTTACATGGTTGGAGCAAAAAGAAGAATAAGACTGCAGCAAATTAATCTCTACAAGGGTGCTCAAAGAATTCAGGTGGATGAGGCAAAGGCAGGCAATATTGTTGGACTTGTGGGATTGAGAGATGCTTTTGCAGGTGAAACAATATCAGATCAGAATATTGAGCCATTTGAAGCAATCAAACACATCTTTGAACCTGTGGTTACAAAATCCATAGAGGCTGCAAAACCCCAGGATCTGCCAAAGTTAATTGAAGTTCTTAAACAAGTCCAAAAAGAAGATCCAACTATCAAGATTGAAATTAATGAGCAAACAGGAGAAAATTTAATGCGCGGTATGGGAGAGTTGCATCTGGAAGTTATTGAAAACAGAATTAAATCTGAGAAGGGTGTTGATGTAAAAACATCTCCTCCGCTAGTTGTTTACAGGGAAACCGTGCAAAATAAATCACCAGAAGTTGAAGGAAAGTCTCCCAACAAACATAATAAGTTCTACTTCACAGTCGAGCCTCTTGCAGATAATATTTATGAAGCATTACGTGCAGGAGAAATTCCTGAAATGCGCTTTAAGAAAAGTAATCAAGAAATCTGGGACGCATTTGTTAAACTGGGAATTGACGCCAAAGAAGCAAGAAAGATATATGATGCTTATAATGGAAATTTATTAATTGACAATACCCGTGGAATTGTACACCTTGGAGAAGTTATCGAAATGATAGCAGATGCATTTGAGGATGTAATGAGAAATGGCCCTCTAGCAAGAGAACCGGGAAACAAAATTTTAGTAAGACTGCATGACTGTAAATTACACGAGGATGCTATCCACCGTGGTCCAGCTCAGGTTCTTCCAGCAGTAAGAGACGCTATAAGAGACGCAATGAGACAAGCAGACGCAGTAATATTCGAACCAGTTCAGACTCATCAGATAGAAGCGCCAATGCATTATTTAGGAGAATTAACAAAATTAATCCAACACAAAAGAGGACAGTTGATAGATACTCAACAGACAGAAGATCATATGACTGTAAAGGCTAAGATTCCAGTAGCAGAAATGTTTGGTTTCACATCTGATTTACGTTCTGCAACAGAGGGAAAAGGTTCACATTTCTTAGTAGACCAGAACTTTGAAAGACTTCCAAGAGACCTGCAACCCAAAGTAATAAAGCAAATCAGGCAAAGAAAAGGTTTGAAAGAAGAAGAATAGTTATTATCCATTAACTAAATATTTTTATACTTACATTTTACTTAATTTTCTATGAAAGGTCATTTATTATCTGATGGATATTTAATAGTCCTAAATCAAGGTAATATAGAAAAAACCATTGAAGTTTCAAAACATTTTTCTTTTAGTGTACCCAATATTAGAGGACAATATGACGATGACCTTAAAAAACGTACTTTTGGTCCTTTTGTAGGAAAAGTTAGAAACAAAAGACTTGGAAAAGAATCATCTCACCTAGAATATGAAATAACAAAAGGAGAAATAAATGAGGTAAAAAATGCCTTTGGGTTAGATAATATTTCTGAAAATAAATATTGGCAATTAGCAAAGGCTATTATAGCAAAATGTGGACCAGGAGAATATTATTTAGCAAACACAATAAGTAATATATGGATAAGAGATAATAATCTTTTAGTTATGGAAGGGATTATTGACAAGTTAGATGTAATAGCCTTAAGCCCAAGTGAAAATCATAAATATGATACCTACACAGAATCTTTATCTGCACAAAAGGTAATAGAAGATATTGTAAACAAAGTAAAAGTATATGAAAACCATAATGAATATGTAGAAGGAAATTTCTCTAATCTTCCAAAAGAGTTCTAAACAGAAACCTTTATAAATGCAAAATTTTTAAAATTCTTATAACTATTCTAAAAAAACAATAGAGGGGGAAAATTAAGAATGGCTAAAGAAAAACCACATTTAAACATAGTATTCATAGGTCACGTTGACCATGGAAAGTCCACAACAGTTGGAAGAATGATGTATGATTCTGGAATTTTACCAGAGCAAGAGTTAAGAAAATTAAGAGAAAAGGCACAAGAATTAGGTAAAAAAGGATTCGAATTTGCTTTTGTTATGGACAACTTGAAAGAAGAGAGAGAAAGAGGAGTTACAATAGATTTAGCTCATAAGAAGTTTGTAACAGATAAATTTGAGATTACAATCATAGATGCTCCAGGGCACCAGGATTTCATTAAAAACATGATTACTGGAACCTCTCAGGCAGAAGCTGCATTTTTAGTTGTTGCAGCTCCAGAAGGAGCAATGGAACAAACTAAAGAGCATTTAATCTTGGCTAAGACACTTGGAATCAAACAATTATGTATAATCGTTAACAAGATGGATGCTGTAAAATTCGATCAAAAAAGATATGAAGAAGTAAAAAAAGAACTTGAACCTTTATTGAAAGGAGTAGGGTTTAATGTAGCACAAATCAAGTTTATACCAGCATCTGCTCTTGAAGGGGACAATGTGTTTAAGAGATCAGAAAACATGCCTTGGTACACAGGACCAACAATAAGAGAACAGTTTGACTTATTTGATGCTCCAGAAAAACCAACAGAATTGCCATTGAGACTATCCATCCAGGATGTATATAACATCACAGGAATAGGAGTAGTTCCAGTTGGTAAAGTTGAAACTGGAATTATGAAAATTGGAGACAAAGTAATCATAATGCCTGGTAGAGAAGGTAAAGGTGTAACTGGAGAGGTTAAGACCATCGAGATGCACCACGAACAATTACAATCAGCTGAACCAGGAGACAATGTTGGTTTCAATGTAAGAGGAATTGGTAAGAAGGACATAGCAAGGGGAGATGTTCTTGGACACGTAAATAATCCTCCTACAATTGCTAAAGAATTTACAGCACAGATAGTTGTATTCAATCACCCAACGGTTTTAACTGTCGGATACACACCAGTATTCCACGTGCACACTGCACAGGTAGCATGTAGGATTGAAGAGATCATAAGACAAATCAATCCTGCTACAGGTGAAACAATAAAAGAACATCCAGACATGTTAAAAAATGGTGACGCAGCTATTGTAAGGATTGTACCTACAAAACCTTTAGTAATCGAGAAAAAGTCAGACATTCCACACATGTCAACATTTGCTATAAGAGATGCAGGTAAGACCGTAGCAGCTGGAGCTTGCATTGACTTAGTAAAGAAAGAGTAAATCTCTTTTTTTTATTTTTTTATTAATAATAACATTTATAAACTCATAATTTTCTAAATCTATTATGCCAAAAGCAAGAATTAATTTAGCATCAGCGAATATAGATCAGTTAAACGAGATCTGCGAGTCTATTAAAGACATTGCTAAAAAAACAAAAGTACCTATTTCAGGACCTATAACCTTACCAACTAAAAAATTAAAATTAACAACAAGAAAAAGTCCTGATGGTGAAGGTAAAGCTTCTTGGGAAAGATATGAGATGAGGATACACAAAAGGCTTATTGATCTTGGTGTTGATGAAAAAGCTTTAAGATTAGTTATGAGGGTTCCTATTCCTGAAGAAGTTTCAATAGAGATTGAGGTCATGGAATAAATATTCTGTATTCTGAGCATTTCCGATTTTTGATATTAAACCCATACCAACTGCTTTTATTAAATAATCTGTAACACATTTCTGAGACAAGTTCAATTTTTCCATGATATCTTTAGTTTTAAACACTTTTAATTCTTTACAAACTTTAAGAATCTGATTAAACCTATCTTCTCTTGAATATCTTGTTGTAAAACTATTTCTCCTTTTAATTTCTTCATTCTTATAATCCATATTTAAATTACAATTCTCTTTGATAATATCTAAGCTTCTTCCTGTTATAAAAATTCCCCAACTAATATGTTCTTCTCCATTCTTCACTTTATATTTTGAACTGATATATGGCTTACCAGTTTCACATCCGAATTTAGATAATATCTCTTTGTAATTTTTAATAAAATTAGATATTCCTAATTTCTTATTGGCAACAGAATGAGTGATAATAATCCTTGTTTTCAAAACACATCCCTCATTAACTATAACTCTCTCAAAAAATTTAAAGAAATTCTTTTTGTCTAAATAAAACAAAAATTTTGGTAGGGGATAGTTATTCTTAACTTTATTTCCTCTTACAATGCCCAAATTAATCAAAATTGAACTTAAACTTTTTGGATATTTAATACAATATGCTTTCTTTTTTATTAAGTAGATGTTATACTTTATGAGACTTTTTCTTCCTCTTTCTTTTCCAGTTACTATCTTGTGCACCGTATCTAGATTATAATATATTTGGTTAATATCAGAGTTAGCATAACCACAATTTAAATCAGATCCAAGATAGCCATCAGTAATTAAATCTCCAACAAAACTAGCTCCATCTTCTGTTCTAAAATCAATTGGAAATTTAGGGTATCTTATTAGTCTATTCCTACCAAGATATAATATTTCATTCTCAATATTTTCTAGAGAATACTCTTTAAATCCCTTTTCAGAGAGAAATATAGACAAATTAGCCAAATCCCTTACTTGTATATTCCTTCTTCTGTCTTTATTAGAATGAAATTTAAGCAATCTTCCCCAAGAAACATTTATCTTTTTAGAGAGTTTACCAAAACTACCACAAATTTTAACAGCAGAATTCACTATATCAAACAACAATTCATCCTTTAGTTGAACATACTCTTCCGGAATGTCTTTTAAATGGATTACTCCTTCCATAAAATTATAAGATATCGACGATATATAAGCTCTACGCACACATGTCAAGTGTGTCAAGTGAGTGTAAAATATATTTCAAAAAAGATATAAAAACATTTATAAGTCACTATTTCTAAAATTTTTCTATATTGCCGCGATCGCATAACCTGGTATTGCACAGACCAATTTTTTTGGGTGTAAGCCTGGAATAATCCATGGTTAGCCTGGCCCTTCGGGGTGTCCCGGTTCAAATCCGGGTCGCGGCGACCTATTTATAAACTTTGTAGCGCAAAATATACACAAATTAAAAAAGAAATTGTGAGAGTTGAAAATAAATTAATGATAGAATTATTTATATAGAAACAAACAATCTATCTTTATATGGATTATTTAAAATTTCGTTTAGACATTTATGATAAGAGCATAAAAAAGTTTTTGGAGAAAAATAAAAAGATTGAAGAATTTCTCAGTAAGAAATTTGTTAAAAGATATTTTGGTATGACCCATGAAGAGATGTTTCAGAAAGGATGGATTAATGAAACTTGGTCGGCCCATCTTGATTCAAAAGTAGATATTGCTGTTATCCCTATAAATGTTGACAATCTTAAAAAAGATCAAGTTGAATTTAAATGGATTAAAGAAGATTTGATGGCCACAATAGACAGAATAAATTCTCTAGAAATATGTCAGGGAGATGAGATCTTTGTGGTTGGATTTCCTATGGGGATAACTGGTGAGGAAAAGAATTACACAATACTAAGAAGTGGAATAATTGCAAGATTGGATGATGAGATAATAAATCAAACGAAAAGTTTCCTTATTGATTCGTTTGTTTTTCCTGGAAATAGTGGAAGTCCCGTTATATTAAAACCATCCATAGTTAGCATTGAAGGTACCAACCCGGTAAATACAGCATACTTAATAGGGGTAGTAAGTAGTTATATTCCCTATGAAGAAGTCGCATATAGCCTCCAAACAGATCCACCAAAAGAAAGGATAACTTTCACAGAAAATTCAGGATTGGCCTCTGTTGTGCCTTTGGATTATATTAGAGAAATTGTCTCAACTTTGTTATCTAAAAAACCTGAAGAAGAAAATAAAGAAAAATTGGCAGTAGAAGATAAAGAAAATGAGGAAACATCACCGCCTCAAGAGGAGACTTAATTGATATTTTGATGTAAAATGGATTTAATAAACTTTGCAGGTCTAAATATTCCTTTTTTCATATTTAGTATTTTATTCCTTTCTTATGTTATATGGTGTAAATTTTTTAATAATTCAAAATTAAGCATTAATAATGATATAAATAATATATCAGACATCTTGAGTATTTTTGCATTTATTCTGGTTATGTTCACAAGCTTAATATTTTTTGGAAGCATGATTATAGAATTTTTAAATCTTAATTTAACCAATAATATGCCGTTTATATTAAAATTAACAAATTATACCATAGCCATATTAGGTGTTTTTGGGGTATTGTTTTTTATTTCTTTATATAGACATAGATTAGTTGATAAAAATAGTCTTAAAGAAATATTCAAAAAAATGATAGAATTTTATTTTTTTATACTGATACTACTATTTGGTTTTTGGATTGTAATTATGTTTACCATACTAAGACCTATATTTTATGATATGATAGGTTTCTTGATAGTTATGTTTTCCTGTCTTATCTTTTGCTATATTATAGTAAATAATTCACTTTTTAAAATTAACTGGAAAAATATTACCAAAAAAAGAATGACATGGATAATTTTAATTACAATCCTTATTTTTATGTTTATTTCCATCTTTTTTATCCCACACGTAAAATATAAAGCTCAGGAAGATATAAAATATTATATATATAATGTAGATTCTGACATGAGGGAAATATACAAGGAGGTAAGAGTTCCCATTAAAATAAAAACATGGGGGATTATAAGATCTTTTACCCCAGTGATTATCTTGGATTATGATAAATACAATTTAGATTTGGGTAAGATAGGTAATGAAAATTTTAAAATTATTTTAAGGAATAATAGTACAAATAAGGAAAATATACTTATTGAAAAATTTGATTCAATTAAAAATTTCAATGAAAAAGACCAGGGCTCTTACTCTTTTGAAAAGATTCTTAATGATAATAAAAAATTATTAATACTAAAATATGATAAAAAGAATATAAAAAAAGAGAATATAGATGATATAATATTAGAAGGATATGTTAGAGAAAATGTATCTAAATTGAAATTTGATTATGAAGACAATACGCAACAACAAATATGTAATAATGGACACTGTGCAATTGAGATTAAAATAAATAACAAATTAGAGGGTCCTGTTTTTATAGAAGAAGATACTTTAATTAATTTAGGTAGTAGAGATATTGGCAATTCAAGCAAATGTAGCTTTAAGAGTATTGGTTCAAATTTTAGAGATAACAAAGAAAAAAAGGAAGATATACTCTGCGGGGGCAATAGTAATTCCTGTCAATTGGGATTATCAGATCTGAAAGGAAAGAAAATAATTGATTTTAAGTTGGTGCCAGATAATTTTGTTATCAGAATACACGACACAAAAATCTATGAACCCATAGATATCCATATAACAGCCCTTATTGAATGTCAATAAAATAAACAAAATTATTTAAACTATCCTTCTAAAGATTCATTATGTCTTTTTCAGAATCAATTAAGAAGGAAGCAAGAAGAAAAGCCAATTATAGGTGCTGTTGGTGTGAAGAATTAACTATTCTTCATGTACATCATATTATCCCGGAAGCAGAAGAGGGAGAAGATGTATTTGATAATGCAATTGCATTATGTCCAACAGACCATACTTTATTGGGATCAAATCCAGATTTAAGAAAATATATGAAGGAAAAAAGAGATTGGTGGTATGAAAAATGTGCTCAACAAATCCCTCATTACCTAATTGAACAAGAAGTAGAAAGGCAAATATCAAAATTACATGAAAATCCCCAAAAATTAAAAATCCTAAAAGAAAATACAGGAGAACCAAGATGATAAAACCTAATCTAAATGAGAAAGAAATAGAATTTATAAAGGAAATAAAGAGAGCATATCACAAAAGATCAGAGATTAAAGATATAGTTAATCATAGATTTTATTCTGAAAATATAAAGGTTCAGGGAGAGTTTGTACAAATAGTTGATGGTATTTTAATGGATAAATTTGATTTTCATGATCAAGTAAGTAACTCTATGATTTCTTATGAGATTGGAACCTCAATAGCTTATGGGGAGATTAACTATTTAACTAAAAGGCTAAGAGAAAGTAAGAAATTTAAAAAAAGTAACAAACAGATATTGGATTTTGATATACTATCAAAAGAATTAAGAGAACTTCCTCCAGATTTTAGATTGAAATACATATTAATACCCATTGACAAAAAATATTATATGAAATTTTATGAAGAATTTGGAGATAAAAATAATTCTATAAAACACGATAAAGGAAAGACGATACTAACCATAAATAACCAAGAGGTAACAATACTCTGGTCAAATAAGTATATGCCTTTTAAAGAAATCTATTTTGTAGGAGAAAATGCAATAGATTGGATTGTAAAAACAACAGGACAACAAAAACAGGTCCACAACAAGGAAGGAGTTTTCAGTAGTTTTAAAGATGAAGACAAAGAGATTGATGTATTCTATAAAGAAAAAGATGAGGATAATATTTACTTTGGTTCTCGTGTAGTTGCTTTTGCCAGTATAAGGTCTAAATATGTTAGGATATATAAACCAGAATCTAATCAATAATATTTAAATAAGGGTATATGATGAAGGTTATATGGAAAAAACAACGTTAGATGCTGAAAACCAAAGTATTCCTTTTAAATTAATTATATGGTCTGATGAACAAGGTGTTTGCAAAGTAAAAGAATATCCAAAAACGATGGATCCATCTCTTCATCTTTCAGGCTGTCATTTATTTAGAGATAATCCTGAAAAGGATCATTATGACCATTTCAAGGATGGAAAAGAATGGAAAGATTATGACCCCAACAATAAATATCCTTTTAGCTTCCAACAAACTGTAAGTGGAGCAATTTTGGTAATGTAAACATTAATATTAATATGAAATTTAAAATCAATAAAGGATTATGGTTAGAATTAATAAATGTGGCTAAGAAAGAAGATATATTATATTATTCTGATGTTGCCAAAATGTTAAATTTAGACCTAGGCAATCCTGATGACAGAAATAACAAACTATATCAAGAACTTGCAGAAATAAATAGGTATGAACATGAAAGAAAAAGACCACTTTTAACAGCAGTAGTTGTGAAGATGCATTCTAAACCACCAATATCTGGACAAGGTTTTTTTGATGTGGCATTTGAACTTGAAGTAAAAAAAGCAGGAGAAGATACCCAACTTTTTCATGGAAAAGAACTAGGAAATGTTTATAGATTTTGGAGAAATAAGGAAATTCCAGAAGAGTGATAGATACTATTTCTAACCCAATGAATTATAATCTTCATCAATATATTCCAACACTTTATTCTTGTTTTTGCGTTTATCAATGCCTTGCTTTTTATATTCTAGACAACGCTCCCATTTAATAGTCCACATAGCAAAAAAGGGGAGTACAAATAGGCAGACGAGCACTGCAAAAGCAGTTCCTAAAACCTTCTCACCATCTATTGCATTTTTTATAAGATTCAAAATAAAAATAACAAAAGCCATTAAAAATGACCATAAAAATCCTAGAACCAGATGATATTTATTTTCAAGATCTCTTAAACTATTCTCTTTTGTTATTCTTAATAGCTTCTCAGGCTTCATTCTTAATATTATAAGATTAGAATATTTAAGCTTTTAGATTAATAGATATCAAAAATATAACCAAAAATTAATAAATGCACTTAGATTAACTTTTTTATGAATAAACAAACAGAAGAAGATATCATCAAAGTATTATTGTCCTTTTATAATATCCCCGGACAATATTTTATTGGGGCTCTAATATTATTTGCTTTTTGGAATTCCATGAAAGATATAACAGGATGGGCTACTTGGTTCTTGATATTTGGTATTTTCTTTTTATTTCTTGAGATAATAACTATCATAATGGCTGGAAAAAGATTATTGGTAAAATTAGAGAGAAATTTAAATAAGATTTTTAGATAACAACTTTTATATACTTACTTACAAATATAACCAATACAATGATTGGATTATTGCTTGTGATAATAGGTTTGGCAGGTTTACTTCCAGTTGTTCCAATACCTGGATTAATGCAATTAACTGCTACAATTAAAGGGATTGGTAAGTTCGCTGGACCTGCCGGATATGTATTAATAATAATTGGTGCAATACTTATGACTATGGGCTATTAGTTTTTTTTATCAACTCTTAGCTTATCGACTTAACCAAACATTATACTTGGGACTACTCCTATTTGGAGAGTCTAATGGTGATTAGTTGCAATTTTTGGGTTATACCTCAAAAGTTATTTATAGGATTATATCTTTTTTCAATATATGGAGATTCCAAAAGACATATTATATATTATTGAAAGAATAAATCAAAGTGAAGATAAATGGAAGGCTCTTTATATGGGAACTTGGGGATGTTCTTATCAAATAAAAAACAAATTTGAAAATACTCCTAATTGGGATAAAGAGGTTCAATTTGGATTACCAGCTTTTAAAAATAAAAGTCATGTTTATACCCCGCATCAACTACATTCAATATTGACATCACGAGATGGTGAATTTACTATGGGACATTTACAAACCTTATTTTCATTATTTGAAGATTTACTTAATGAAGCATCAAAAATTATTTGTTCATTAGAATTAGATACTAGCAAATGGCCCAATATGAAAAAATTCTTTGAAGCAGACGATACTAAAGATATCTTAAATGGTGCACAAATAAAAGAGTTAAAACTTGCAAAAGAGACCAGAAATTGTTATATTCATAATGGAAATAAAATTGATCAAAAATGGCTTGATTCTTATATAGATGCAAAAGGGAGCCCAATTGCTTCAATTGGTGATGATTTAACCAAGGGATTTCCAAATTTTTTTCATCAAATTGAAGAATGGCATATTTTAGTAGTAAATACAACCAACAAGATTAAAAATAAATTAGAAGATAAATAATTTCTAGCAACATTTATAAATAAAAGAGCATTATAGCTTAGAATAAGAGCATGGCTTTGGAAAGTAAGCTATTTGCGGGGTCGCGGCGCATTTCTACAACAACAAAATTTATTAATCCCAAAAACACTAATTAACTAATGATTCAAACTAAGGTAGTCAGAGTTCTAAAAGAAAAAAAATGGTTATTGGCTAAAGAAATATCCACCAAAGGAGATTTAAAAATCTACCAGGTACAATCAGCCTTAAAAAAAATGATGAAATCAGGTTTGGTAGAAAGGAAGAAAGTTATGCAAAACAAGAAAAGGGCGTTTATTTACAATTTAACCAAAAGTGAAGATCTAAAAAAATCTTTTGATAAAATAGAGGTAGATAAAATACAGGAGATTACTTCGGCGCAATTGAGAAGGCTTCCACTAAGATAATCAATCTAAGTCTAGCTTTTCATCAATGCTTTTTTTGCTTTGTTTTTCAAATTGTTCTTTAGCCTTCTTCATTTCTTTTTCTAAATCTATTCCGAGGTCTTTTAATGCTTTCATATGTGCCTGCATTAAGCTCTCGACAACCTGTAATAACTTAATGAATTCTTCTCTTTCTTTTGCTAAAGTTGCTAAAGCTCCCTTGTGAAATCCAATTTGTTCTTGATTTGCCATTATTTTAAGATAACTCCATTATCTTTAAAGCTTTTCTTTATTTCGTCAAGATTTACAGTTGCAGTCCCTGATTTTCCAACAACAATGCCTGCAGCATGATTTGCAATTTCACATGCTTCATAAATATTAGCACCAGAAATATAAGCTAATGCTAAACTTGCAATAACAGTATCACCAGCACCCATAACATCAATAACTTCTTTAGCAACAGTCCTAATTTGATTTGAAGAGTTTCCATCATAAATATACATACCCTCATTACCTACAGTAACTACTAAGTATTTTGGATGTATTTTATTATATAATTTTGAAAAACAGTCTTCAAGACTTTTTCCACGAGAAAGGGTTAACAATTCTTTTTTGTTGGGTTTAAATACAGTTGCATTCTTGACTAGTTTATATTTAGGATCAACAAAAATAGGTGTTTTGTTTTTATTAGCATAGTCAACAATTTGTCTCATGAGATAATCTGTAAGAAAACCTTTACCATAATCTTGTAAAATAACACCATCAAACTTATCGTTATTTAATGATTTCAAAACTGAATTTGCAAGAGACCTACTAATATCTTTTTCATTTTCTTCATCCAGTCTATATAATTGTCTTGTTTGATTATTTCTTACTGCAATTATCCTTGTTTTTGTAGTCGTTTCTCTCCCATCTTTTATCCATATAGAATTAATGCGCTCCTCTTGAGCAAGAAAATCAATAATACGACCTTCCTTATCATTACCAATCATCCCATAAATAGTACATTGTCCCCCGAGGGAAATGATATTTGATGCAACATTACCTGCGCCCCCCAATTTGTTCTCTTTTTTTTGTATTTTTCCTATTGGAACACCGGGCTCTTCTGGGGAAAATATTTCAGTAGACACATAAAAAAATCTATCAAGCATAACATCTCCAAAAACAGCTATCCTCTTGCCTTCAAAATTGCCTAATATTTTTTCCAATTTTTCCATTCTAATCTATATAATCATTTTTCATAAATCTTAAAAGGCTTGTTATTCTATAAAATATATGAAAAAGGCTATTATTTTGATTATTTTGCTGATTTTATTAGTCCCAATAGGGTTAGCAAAAACTGAGACAGTAGAGTTAAGAACAGGGGACTCAAGATTAATAGAAGACTCTAATGTAACTCTCCTTAGTATTAATGAAAGGGACAACAAAATAATTGTCTGTGTAAATTCTCAAAAACAAATTTTAGAAGAGAAACAGGAAAAAACAGTGAATAATCTCAGAATAGATGTAAAAGACGTTAAATACGATTATGCTAAACTTACATTAGATTCAGACTGTAGAAATTGCATTTGTAATACTAATGAATGCTCAAATGCAGCTTGTTTTTCAGACGTTAAAGAAGTAATAGAAGAAGATAAAACAGGACTTCCAAATCCGGCATCAGTCTATTGTGAAGAGCAAGGAGGAATCTCAGAAATAAGATACTTAGAAGACGGTTCTCAAGTTGGCTATTGTATTTTTGATGATTTTGAATGTGAAGAATTTGCTTTTTATAACAAAGAATGCCCTCAAAAACAGACAGAAGAACAAGGGATCTGGAATAAGATAATCTCTTGGTTTAGAAGCTTATTCTAAACAGTTCATTGTTACCTTAACGGGACTTTTTAGAGTCACAAAAAATATATTAAATGTCAGAAGACCTTATTTATTCTCTTGAATTGTCTGTTCAATTGATTGTGGAGCATTATAACTTGTCGGTTTTTCGTTATGGGTTAATCCATAAATTCCCGCAGTTAATCCAAGAGTTCCTGCAACAAGTCCAGCAGCTATCAATTTTTTAACTTTGGAACTTTGTTTTTTTAGAAAGTTAGGATAAGAAGGTCTTTCACATTCTTTTAATCCTGTTAAATCTCTAAAAGTATCAATAGCATAGCCTACGGGGCTACCATTTGCAGAACCAAAAGCAATAGAGCAAGCTGTTCCTATTGCTATTTCTTCTAGATCTCTTGAACCAGAAGCATAATAGATTGCAGGTGCAGCAACTAAATTAAAAGCTGCCAAATAGGCAGTATCGTGCAATATTTGAATTCTTTCTTTTGTAGTATCGCCAACATTAAATGCTTTTCTCCATAAATCTCTCCCCTTTGATAATGCTGTTCCAACCCCGGCATAACCTAAGCCAGTAGCAATTAATCTAGCATTAATTGAAACATCATCGGACATTCCCGCTATTCCTGTTTCAAAAGCTGCAAAAATAGGGGTAGATTCCGCCGATAATGCAGTTGAATCTACCAAGTGATATGTAAGACTATCTTTGGCTTTCCCAAGAATATTTCTTTTAATTTTCATAGTATTATCTTTTGTTTCCATGTAATAAGAAGACTAAAATGTATTTATAAAGCCTTCTATTATTTAACCACCGAATAGTTACTACTTAAACTTACTCAACCTGATCAACTCCCACCACTTGTTTTCAGAAGTTAATGCTAATTCAGGAATAACTAGCCCATAAGGAATTAGATTAATTTAAGTGGTGATACATGTCACCTACGCGCACATTACTGCACAAACAGTAAAACTTATAAACTAATTTTTCTTTATTTTCACAGTAGGTAACCAACTCAACTATCGGGGTTTTTGGCAACAAAAATTACTGAGGAAAGTCTACCCACCAGAAAAAGACCACTCGTTAAGAGCTCCAGCAATGGAGGGCAACATCACAGAAACGAAACGGCCCTTTGAACGCTATGATGTTCCGAGCTTAAACGCAAGGGATGTAAACACATTGAGAAGCTTCCAGTGATGGAAGTGAGTTAACCAACTGAGTTTGTCAGAGGGATACGGTGAAACGGATAGACCTGGTTTGGTGCAAGTCCAGGATGGGCGCTAAGTAGAATGTTGAGACGGCCTGTTCATTATAAGTGAAGGTCAACAGAAGGTAGCTTATTGGTTGCCTACACATTTTTTTAATGGAGGACAAAAATGACAGAACACACTTCAAGAGAAAGAGAACAAGAATTAGAAAAAATGGCAGATTCCTATAGGCTTTCCGAACAAGGAAGACCCTTAGCATTGGAAAATGATAAATATTTAACTGTTCAAGAGACAAACCCCAGAGATTATCTTGATTAAAAATGGCAGATAACAAAATTCAGATGCCCTCCGGAATGGGAGGCTTAGTAAGATACTTTGATGATTATAAATCAAAGATTGAACTAAAAGCAACTTTATTCATAGCATTTATTTGCTTTGTAATTTTAATATACCTATGGATATATTTCTTTTAAAATGATACCCGGCGTAAATCCAAAACAAATGAAGTCCATTATGAAGAAAATGGGCATGAAACAGGAAGAGATTGACGCAGAAGAAGTTATCATCAAAACAAGAGACAAAGAAATTATAATCAGAAACCCCCAAGTTCAAAAAATAAACATGATGGGCCAAGAAACATTTCAAATTTCTGGAAAGGTAGAAGAAAGAGAATCCTCAAATTATTCTGAAGAAGATGTTCAAACAGTAATGCAACAGGCCGATTGTAACGAAGATGCAGCAAGACAGGCCTTGGAAGAAACTTCTGGGGATTTAGCAGAAGCTATTTTAAAACTAAAAAGATAGTCTCTATTTCAGATAAGTTTTTAAATTTCCTCACTCTTTAATGAGTATGCAACACCAATTACTATCAAAGAAGGCATCATCCTATTTTAGAACAGCAGACCACCTTACTTACGTAACCTACCCACTAGTTAATGACTTAAAATTAATACCTACAATCCTGGAGAACATTAATTTAGCTCTCTTAAGTGCAATGAATGCAGCTTTAGAGTACGAAAGATACTATAAAAGGATAGCTCCATTGCCGGAAAATTTTGATTCAAGATATATGATATTTGAGGATAAATTAATAAATAAGTACCATATTATTAAAAAGGAAGCACAAGTGATACGTCAGATTAACCAAATATTGAACAATTATAAGAATGCACCAATTGAATTTTCAAGAAAAGATAAGTTTGTAATCTGCAATCATGAATATAGGATGAAAACAGTATCAATGCCAGAGATAAAAGAATTTTTAAGTCAAACAAGAACAATCATCGCAAAAGTTTCTAAGGTGGTAAACCAATAACATGAGTCATGCAGCAGAATCAGAACTCAAGAGAGCAGATCACTTAATCCATATCTCTTTGAAATATACCAGAACAACAGATGTTTTGTTGTCCATCCTAAGCAGGTTTGTAACAGCAATAGAAGCGGAAATGAAAGACTCATTGGACGTGGCCGTGGAGAAAAATCATATAAAGGAGCTTGAAAAATCCCCCAAGTTAAGAACAGCACAAATAAAAAAAGTCTTCAAAAACTCTAAAGAGATAAATGAGCTTATTGATTTCTACTACCTTTTAAGAAAAATACTAAAGGCAGATTACATAAGAAAAGAGGAGTTCAGAAAAAACGTAACATTATACGCATTAGATGATCAAGGAACAGAATTCACAAAAGTGACCACAGACACTGTAAGGGAATATTATAAAAAAACAGAGGAGTTAATAAAATATATGGAAGAAAATATTCAAAATATAAGAAAAAGAAAAAAATGACAAAGATAATTACATGTATTTCTGGGAAAGGAGGAGCTGCAAAAACAACCACTACAATAAATCTGGGTGCAGCACTGAATTATTTTGGTCAGGACACAACAATAATCGACGCTAATTTAACAACACCCAATATAGGCATTTCTCTTGGAGTTCCATCTGTTCCGATAACTATTCACAATGTGCTTCGTGGAAAAAAACATATTTCAGAAGCCACTTATTTGCATCCATCTACACTAAAAGTTATTCCTGGATCTTTATCAATTTCAAGTATAAGAAGTATAGACCCCCTAAAATTAGAAAAAAAAATTTTAGATATAGAGGGATTAACAGATTATGCCATAGTAGATTCAGCAGCCGGGCTAGGAAGAGAAGCGTTGGCATCTTTAAAAGCAGCAGATGAATTACTGATAGTAACTAATCCGGAATTGCCGGCTTTGACTGATGCTTTAAAGACGATAAACATAGCAGAAAAACTAAACAAACCCATTCTTGGTGTCTTAGTAACAAGAGTAAAAAAAGACGGTTTAGATATAACACAAAAAGAAGTTGAAGACATGCTTGAATATCCCGTGATAGGCTACATTCCTGAAGATGATAAGATAAGAAGAGCATTATCAATGAAAATGCCAGTAGTTCATGCATTTCCAAAATCTCCTTCAGCAATAAATTACAAAAAACTGGCAGCTAAAATTCTTAATATACCGTACAACGAAAAAACTTATATAGACAAAATACCTTTATTTAGAAACTTACTACAAAAATTAAGGTTTTAAAATGGAAAAAGAACCATCAGTTACCTGCCCAGAATGTAAAAGAAATGTTTCTATTACAGACATAATCCTATATAATAAAAAGAGGATTTGTGGCTATTGTTATGATAAAGTTAAAGGAAGAAAGATGCTTCTTCCAGATAATGAAGTAAAACCAAAAGAAAGACACAAAAAGAGTGAATTAAGCTATATTTGTAATGCGTGTAATTATAAGTTCTCAAGACCCGAAGGATTTGACAGAAGTCACGTATGTCCCTTCTGTGGAGCAAGAGGAACAATACAAAGGGAAACTACCTCTCAGGACATCATATACTCTGTTTCTAGAGATACTGAGATTCTTGAATAGAAACATTTTTAAAGCATATTTTACAGTATATATTTGATTAAAATGATAAGAGTTGATTATATTCATCGATAGAAACTTTTTCTTAGTTACAACTCTATTCAAAAATAATCAAAATGGTATAATCGTTAGTATAAAAACTCTTAAATACTTAGAAAACATTATTATTAATATGGAAAAAAGAGTTGTATTCCCCAAAGGAAAACAAAAAAAATTCTTAATTGATATAAGGAAAAAATTAGAGTTAACATGGCCAGAGTTCGCTAAAATTCTAAATATTAACAGAAAAACCTTAGAGAAATCATATAGATACGAATATTGCAGTTTACCTATTGGCATATTTAGTAAAATAAGTAAATTAACAAGTATCCAAGAAAAAACAATTTTAGAAGAATACAAAGGAAATATCATAAGTTTTAAACCCATTGTGGGTAGAAAGGTTTTTGGGGAAAAGAGAACAAGACTACCAAAAATTAACATATCTTTTGATTCAAAAATTCCATCTTTTGATATTTCTAGAATCAAATTAAGTAAATATGATACAAATAAAGGGATTAGACTTCCAAATAAATTAACTCCCGAACTAGCAGAAGAAATAGGCATGCATGTTGGAGATGGATTTCTTTCAAAAAGAAAAAATGAGTACCGTTTGAAAGGAAACAAGAACAATGAAAGAGAATATTATGATAATTTTATCAAACCGCTTTATAAAAAACTGTTTAATATAGATATTAATATAAAAGAATATGAAACCACATATGGTTTTGAGATTGCATCTAAATCTCTTTGGAATTTTAAAACTAATGTGTTGGGATTATCTGCTGGAAGAAAAGATAATATGGAGTTCCCAGAGATTATTAAAGTAAATGATATAAAAATATTAACCGCTTTTGTAAGAGGATTATTTGATACAGACGGTTCAGTTTGTTTTATTAAAAGATATAAAGAATTTGGAAATTATTATCCATTAATAACCTTAACCTTAAAATCTAAAAAGTTAATTATAGGAATTTATGAAATATTATCTATGTTGGGATTAAAACCAAACATGTCTAAAAATGGAGACTGTTGGAGAATAGATCTTAACGGCTATAGAAGGTTAGAAACTTATTCTAAATTAATAGGATGGAGTAATCCAAAGAATATCGTTAAAGTTATAAAGTGGAAAAATCAGTATCCTAAATTAGGTAAGGAGGTAATGGCGGTTGTAGCGTAACGGTAGCGTGGAAGCCTGTGGTGACTTAAAATAAAATAGAGTTACAGAAAGCTTCAGGAGGGAGTTCGACTCTCCCCTTCCGCCCTCAAAATAAAATGGAAATAATGAACGCAAAAGGAACAAGAAACTTCTTACCAAATGAAAAAATCACAAGAAATTACATAACTGATACTATTCGTTCTGTTTTTGAGTTATACGGATTTATGCCCATAGAAACCCCCATACTTCAAAGATTTAAGACTCTAGCTTCAAAATTTTCTGGTGGAGATGAAATTCTAAAAGAAACTTTCAAACTAAAAGATCAGGGAAAAAGACCACTCGGATTAAGATATGACTTTACAGTGCCATTAGCAAATTTAGTAGCCCAGAATCCAGATATAAAATTGCCTTTCAAATGCTACCAAATAGGACCTGTATTCAGAGACGGACCTGTTGAAAAAGGAAGAGTTAGAGAATTTTGGCAATGCGACGTAGACACCATTGGTTGTGTTGGTATGGGAGCAGAGGCCCAATTATTAAATTTGGCTTTTACTGTATTTGAAAAACTAAACATCCCAATAACAATTCAAGTAAACAACAGAAAAATATTAGATGCAATCCTAGAAGAAGCAAAAATAACTGAAAACAAAGATTCTGTTATGCTAACTCTAGACAAGTACTTCAAGATAGGAACAGAAGGAGTAAAAAAAGAACTAAAAGGGAAAGGTTTGAAGAAAATCCAGATTGATAAAATTATAGAACTAATAGAAATAAAAGGAACAAATAAAGAAAAACTTAAGAGATTAAAAAAATTACTCAAAAACAAAGAAGGTGTAGAAGAACTGGAAATATTAGAAAAAAGTGTCTATAATAAAATAGATATTTGTCTTCCTTTAGCCCGTGGATTATCGTATTATACAGGAACAATTTTTGAAATACAAGCAAAATCTGGTCTTAATGTTTCTATCGGGGGTGGAGGAAGATATGATAATATGATTTCAAAACTATCAAGTTCAAGTAGAGACTATCCCGCCGTGGGAATCTCTTTCGGTCTTGAAAGAATATTTGAACTTCTAAAAGATAGAAAAATGGAATCAATAACAAAAGTTTATATTATAAATATAGATACAGAAAAGAAAGAAGTTCTAGAAACAGCAAGAAAGCTAAGAAAGGAATTAAGAAGTAAGGGAATAAATACAGATTCAGATATTTCAGACAGAAGACCTTCTAAAAACTTAGATTATGCAAACAAACTAAACATTCCTTATGTTATTTTTATAGGACCTAAAGAACTAAAAGCCAAAAAAGTAAAAATAAAAAACATGAAAACAGGAAAAGAAACCTTAACAACAATATCAAACGTCAAAAAATATATTAATTAAATTTCTTGTAAACATCACCTAAGATTGTTAGGAAAGCTACTCCAGAGATAAACCCTGCGATTCCAGGACCGATAAATGGTATCAAGGAACCAACAAAACCAAGAATCATACTATACAGTCCACCAACAATCCATCCAAAGAAATATTCTTTTGTAAATGCTCCTTTAAATATCTTAGAAAAATCAAAAGCATCTTTAAATCTGTATTTTGCTGCATAACTTACTATAGCATAATAACCTATGTATGCAACTAAAATCCCAAGTATCATAACAATTATTAGTGCAGTTCCAACGCTTTGTATCATCTCAGATAAGAATGTTTCTGGATTAAATTCAGAGAGATTTGCAAGAGTAAGCAAAGCATCTCCTGCTATAAAGAAAAATACTAACATCACAGGAATAGAGTATATCATCCAGATAACAACACTCAATAATCCTTTAATAAACAACTGTCCATAGTTTTTCCAATCAGGTAATGTTTTTCCAGGCTTTCTAGCACACTCTAATTGATAACCAAAAGCAATTAAATTAACAAAAGGAATAACAGAAAAAACCCATCCCAATAATAACTTTTTAAAATCACTAAAAGGCCTCTTTATTGCATCAATATACTCCATAAACCAAAATAAAATTAATTATTATATAAAACTTTCCTAATTTTGGGAATCTACATTATTTTGTGGAAAATAAATCAACTTATTATAGTTTCTTACTGTAAAATAATTCCATTCTCTTATCTCAGGAAATTTCCCCCTTAAATCATCTATAACTCTCAAAAATTCCTTTTTACCTTCAACTTCTAAATCAAATTCAAAATCACTGCCAGCTATTGTCTGATTAACATAAACAATGTTTGGATGTATTTTAGCATAACTTATCATTTCCTTTAATTTTAAAATGCTCTTAAGTTTGAAATCTACCTTATAATATTTATAATTTAATAATTCTAGATTTAACAATGCCCTATATCCTTGTATTATCTTGTTTTTTTCTAATCTTCTTATTCTGAATGCTATTGTTCTTTCTGGAATATTTAGTTTTCTTGATATTTCTATAACAGGGATTCTTGCATTAGAGGAAATAAGATTTAGAATCTCAAGATCAACATTATCATATTTTAAAGATTTATGTTTGCCGTATTCAATAATGTTTTCAACTTTTTTATCTAAAATATATGACCTATTTGAAATATAATAAGAGGTAAACATTGATATGCTTTCTTTCCCTATAAATTGCACATATTTCTTTTTGAAATTATTATAAAAATTTTCAAACTCATAGATATCTTTAACCCACACACCAAATCCTACATCAAAAACACCATCAATATTAATCACAAAAAAAGTTTGTTTATCTTTTACTAAATAATCTAATATTTCTTTTTCTTTTTCAGGATTAACATCTAAAAATTTTATATAAACTCTAAAACTAAAATACCCTAATTTAGCAGTATCGATTACAGTATAGTATCCCTTAATTACATCTTTTTCTAAGTTCTTTATCCGGTAATTCACCACATCCTTGCTTAAGCCAACTTTCTTTCCAATTTGTGTATTTGATTGTCTTGCACCCAAATCAAGTTGATATAGTATTTGTTTATCTTTTAGGTCCATATTACATTATTAAGTATTTTAGATATATAAATATTGCGGTTTGAAGTAACATACCAAAGAAAGTTTTATTTATATGAATAATGTACTTATTTGTAAGAGGTAAAAACAATGAAAGATATACCAAAACACTATATACCTGTGGAAAGAATATCTATTGAACCAAAAGATAGTAGTGTAGGGGAGATAGGGATATTAATGAATATGTATACTAGCGATGGCAGATATGCATCGGGATTTACAATACAAGATGCACTATATTTACTAAAAAACATCCCTAAGTTATTCCAGATAAATAGGAGTAGAGGATTAAAATTAGAAGATCACGTAAGATACTTAGGTACTAATCCAAAACAATTTCTGGATTTGGTAACTGTATATAGAGATGAATCTGGAATTACAGGCCTATCTTATGACAAAAGCTCCATTTGTTTCACTTATTCAAGATTTCATAATAACCATGGTGAAATTTCCTTTGATCCTTGCTTTGCAGACATAGTTGAATATCCAACAGCAAATTTAGAAGGAAATTTGGATAAGCCAATAGAAATTATTAATTCATTATATCCAATTAAAAAAAAAGACATCTTATTTAGGGAAGGATTTGTCTTTGATCAATAGGGGTAAAAATGACGCAAACATTAATCGAAAAAAATAAACTTGAAAGGTTTATAACAAAACAAAATACATCTCATGATTTATTTGATTTAGATGAACTTATATCCCAAGCAACACTTGGGATAGAAGAATTAGCTAGAGACAAACTTCTTAATAAAAAGGCAGTTTTATCTTTCCCTCAACTGAATCCTGACTTTTTGAGTATGGAAGGAAAAAATTTGCATATATTGCATGATTCTAACGGAAGATTTGTAAGACCTAATGATAAATTTACCACACTTTCTAGTGTTGGTGATGGAAGACCCATAAAAATAAAAATAGGCAAATATGACCTTCAGATTTCTATTCCTAAGTTTGTGATATACTCTTTAAATAATCCTTATTTTGAAATAAATGGAAATCTAAGGGTTAAATATCATTGGAGAGATGACCCAAAAAATAAACACCATAAGATTGGTAAAGAAAGAATTCATATGAATCAGAATATTCATTCTGTTTTTTATGACCCTCTTTCAAAAGCTATAACTTATTCACCAAAGAGAAAATGCGATCCTAGTTTTGACTCTGATGAGTTTGAGTACAAATGGATTGCTAGAAGTAAATTTATTGGTATAATCCCCAATAAAATAAAAGAAGTAATTAATAATGTAAAACCCCTTTTTGGAGATGATTTATATCTTATTGCTGAAGCTGGACAGTGGGAATTGGAATCCAAAGTAAACAAAATATTTCCAACAATCGCTTCAGGAAATTCTGCAGGTATAGATCCTCTCTTAGTTGGAGTTAGTAAAGATAATACTTGTTATTTGATAGATGAATTTGATATAACTCCTGCTGAATGGTATGTTAAGAAAGAATTTTCAACAAAGTAATAAACTGAAAAAATCAATAAATTCAGAGGACATTAGAAAGTTTAAAAAAATAATTAATTATTATATAAATCTTACTTTTTTCTCAACCAAATCTCAATCTCACCAAAGTGATCTTTCTGTTCCATATCTATTTTTCTTTGATTATCAAGATGTAACAAAGGAACAAATGTAGCAATTTTATCTTCTCTTCTCTCACTTGGAATAAATTTATCAAAAGTTAATCTCTTCTCACTTTTAAAGTACAATAAAATTCTATCATAAACATCTTTTATTACTTGAGTAATATCAATTGTTCTTTCAGGAATCTTAACTTCTGGGGCAATTCTGGATTCTAGCATCCTCAAAGATCTTCTATTGCTTGTAGCCAAAGCTTTCTGTAAAGCATCAACTAAATCCTCAACGCTAACTTTTCTTTTTCTTGGTTGTGGAGTTTTTGGAATTATAACAACTCTGTTTTCCTCAATCTGGCTTAAATCAACATCTCCAAATAAGTCTCCTTCAAATTCTTCTTCACTAGGATTGATTAGTTCTTCAAATCTCAATAAATCTTCTTCTACTAACCTGTGGCTTTTTATTCTTAGTAAAATGGCACTGGCCAATACAATTTTTCCAGAAACAGCAAAGTTCATCTCTTGTAATTTCTTAACAGTTTGCAGATACTTCTGGGCTAACAAACTGACATCTATGTCCCAGGGGTTCATCTGTTCACTTTTTACTAAATCATAGATGATTGTCTGCCAAGTAATCTCATCCTCTTTGATTAGCATCTCATAAAGCCTGTCTTGCATACCCTAGAAATGCAATAAACAATTATAAAACTATTGAATAATATGTAACTATTTAAGAGTAGAAACATACCGAAAGCTTTAAATATAAGTAATTTCTCCTAATTTCTATCACCTCTTTTTCCCAGGATGGTGGCTTCGGCTGCCCTCTTGGGTTTTACACTCAATAGAGGGAACTATATAAAATGGCAGAAGAACAAAAAGAAACAAAACATCCTTATTTTAGATATGGAATACCGGGGGGAATGTTGGGATTCTTAGGGTACAGTTCTTTAACTAGCATTATAGATTCAATGCAAAAATCTAAAATTATATTAGATACAAAATTAAATAATCCTTTAGGACTTTCAGAAGAAGTAATAAAACAGTTAACAGATAGTTACTATTTCTCTCTTTATGGGGGGTTAGCTCTCACAATGGCAACAGTAGGACTTGGTGCAGGTTTACTTTATGAAATAATCCATAAGAAATAATCACTCTTTTTTCTTAATTTCTACATAATGACAAGAACCACAATATAATCTATCTTTATGATCAGCTAAGAAATTACCCTTGCATCTTGGGCACATTTTACTTTTAACTAATTTATCCCCTTCTAACTTATATTTTTCCCACTTTTTGCTTGGAACTTTATTTTTTACTTTCTTTTTTGTCATCTTTCTTCTTCCTTTTATTGATAGTTTCGAATCTTGTCAGATCTTCTTTTTTTTCATAGATATGAGCAATAACCTTAGCCTTTTCAACGCCAAAATGAGGATAAATATGTCTTAACACAACCAAACTTTCATCTACCTTCAAATCTTTAGCAACTCTTGATTTAACGTCATCTTTTCTTGGAGTGCTTCCTTCAGGATGTTCTAGTAAATAAACAACTCTTTTCCTGTGCATCAACGGAATATTCTCTTCTTTTAATTTTTTCATCTTACCTTAATTGCATATTCTCCATTTTCTTTGATATTTATCTTTTTTGCTATCTCGCTCTTTTCAGCATTTAAAACATTAATCCTTCCATTCCAGCTTTCACTAAATGTGGAACTCTTGCAAACTGGGCACTGATCTCCTTTCACAAATATTTTACATTTTTTACAAACTTTTCTTTTCATTTTTCCTTATCAGAATCTTTTTTTCTGGCATCTTTAATCCACTTAAGATTTCCAAGCCATGGTTGTCTCATTGTAAGGCCAATCTTTGGATTATTAACATCTTTATAACTGACAGCAATTATTCTTGCCCTGCACTTATCATTAACCTTTAAAACTTTTTTACCGTCTTTACCTGCCAAACTTCCGGCTTTGTTAACAGTAACATGGTCATCCATGGTCTGACTTATATGTATCATTCCGTCGATGGATCCTATATTGAAGAACACTCCAAAATCTGTGATATCAGTAACAGTCCCAAGTAAAACTTCTTGAAGTTCAGGTCTGAAAACAATTAATTTAAACTCAGTATCATAATAAGCAGCTCCGTCTCCAGGGATTATAACTCCCTCTTTTATATCATCAACGCCCCCTACAGATATAACAATGCCCAAATCTTTAGAAATATAACCTTCATATTTTTCATTAAGGCTCTTTAATACACTAACCTTTACATCATTTGCAATAAGTTTAGGAGGAACCCTAACATAGTCCTTTAATTTTACTTCGTAAAACATTTTAGATATTTTTTTTGTCTTAAGACAATTACATCTCCTTTCAGTCTTTTTCTTAATCCTTTGTCTTGTGTTGCCACAATAGTATCTTTGTCTTTTATTTTAACGATAATATCATCAACATTATCGCCTTGAGTATTAATAACTCTGACTTTCTTATTTTTAATTAACTGCTTTCCTAACATTGCAGCCTTCTTATCTTTCTCCTTATTACCCTTTATAAGTTTTTCTAACTCATCTAAGGTCTTGTCAATAATAAAAAGCTGGTATTTTTCATCAATTATTCTGTCAATTTCCTTAAAAATGTCAACCTTAAACTGACCCGGAATCAATAGAAAATTTGTATCAAGTAGAACTTTTTTCACTCTAACATACTCTTTCTTTTCTCCCTTATATACTTTTCCCTTTTTTTGATGATTTTCAGACATTTTTGCCCTCTACAGAGCTTCTAATGCCCGAATTTGGCCATTTCAGCCCCAGAAAGCTTTTTAAATAAAGAGAGGCTTTTACTAACTATAACTCTAAAAAGTTTAATCCAAAATGACCAAATCTAGCTACAAAGCTGAAAACATAACAGTACTCGAAGGTTTAGAAGGAGTAAGAAAAAGACCTTCGATGTATATTGGAGATACCAGTGAGAGAGGACTCCATCATTTAGTTTATGAAGCAGTAGACAATGCTATAGATGAAGCTTTAGCAGGCTATTGTAAAAATATTTTAGTGCAATTAAATGAAGATGGATCTGTTTCTGTAGAAGATGATGGAAGGGGAATCCCTGTTGATATTCATAAAACTTACAAAAAGTCTGCTGTGGAATTAGTACTAACAAAGTTACATGCAGGAGGTAAGTTTGATAAAAAAACATACCAAGTTTCAGGAGGACTTCATGGAGTAGGAATCTCTGTTGTTAATGCATTGTCTATTTGGTTAAAAGTTGAAGTGAAGAGAGATGGTCATGTTTTCTATCAGGAATACGATCACGGAAAACCAAAGTTTGACTTAAAGAAAAAAGAAAAAACAGAAGAAACTGGAACAAAGGTCACATTCCTTCCAGATAATGAAATATTTTCAGTTGTTAAATTTGATTATAACACTTTGGTTGCAAGACTAAAAGAACTTGCTTATCTAAATAAAGGAGTAAAAATAACAATAAAATCCCAAGATAAAGAAAACACTTTCTTTTATGAGGGAGGAATAATCTCTTTTGTTGAGGATATAAACACAGGAAAAAATAAAATTCATCCTCCAATATACTTTACAAAAAAAACAGATTCAACGGTTATAGAAATAGCAATGCAGTACAATGATACTTACAACGAATCAATATTTTCTTTTGTAAACACAATTAATACTATTGAAGGTGGAACGCATTATACTGGATTTTCAATGGCTTTAACAAGAGCAATCAATGATTACATTAAAAAAAATAAACTTGGAGAGCCGGTTTCAAGCGAGGATGTTAAAGAAGGCCTTGCTGCAATTATTTCAATTAAAATTCCAGATCCTCAATTTGAAGGGCAGACAAAAACAAAACTTGGAAATTCAGAAGTAAAGACAATTGTAAACTCAATAGTTTATGAAGAGCTTTCCAACTATCTTGAAGAAACACCTCAGATTGGAAAACTTGTAGCGGCAAAATGCGTTAATGCATCAAAAGCAAGAGAAGCTGCAAGAAAAGCAAGAGAATTAACAAGAAGAAAATCAGCATTGGGATCTTCTGCTCTTCCTGGTAAACTTGCTGACTGTCAGGAAAAAGATCCAGCAAAATCAGAATTATTTTTGGTGGAAGGAGATAGTGCTGGGGGAAGTAGCAAGATGGCCAGAACAAGAACAAATCAAGCAATCCTCCCTTTAAAAGGAAAGATTTTGAATGTAGAAAAATCAAGATTAAATAAAATTTTAATGAATGATGAAATAAGGAATATCATTACTGCTATAGGGACCTCAATAGGAGAAGAATTTAATTTAGAAAAAGCCCGATATCACAAAATTATAATTATGACAGATGCAGATGTGGATGGTGCACATATATCCTGTCTGTTATTGACATTCTTTTATAGGTATATGAAACCATTAATAGAGTCTGGTTATGTTTATCTGGCAACTCCTCCTTTGTATAAAGTTTCTAAAGGAAAACAAAAAGCTTACGTGTTCAATGACGTTGAATTACAAACACTCCTTTCAGAAATTGGTTCTGAGGGAATTACAATGCAGAGATACAAAGGTCTTGGAGAAATGAACCCTGATCAGCTATGGGAAACAACAATGAGCCCAAACACAAGAATTTTAAGAAAAGTAATGATTGAAGATGCAGTAGAAGCAGATAGAATATTCACAATACTAATGGGAGATGAGGTAGAACCCAGAAGAGATTTCATACAAGCTAACGCAAAAGAAGTTTCTAATTTAGATATTTAAAATGACAGAACAAATTCAAGAAAAATTAATAGAACAGGAAATGAAGAAGTCTTACATAGACTATGCTATGTCCGTTATTACAGCAAGAGCCTTGCCAGATGTTAGAGATGGATTAAAACCAGTTCATAGAAGAGTTCTTTATACTATGAGCCAATTAGGATTACTACATAACAAACCTTACAAAAAATCCGCAAATATTGTTGGGAATACTATGGCTAAATTCCACCCCCATGGCAATGCAGCTATCTATGATGCTTTGGTTAGGTTAGCACAGCCTTGGTCTTTAAGATATATGCTAATTAATGGACAAGGAAATTTTGGTAGCCAGGACGGAGATAGTCCCGCTGCAGAAAGATATACTGAAGCAAGACTAACAAAACTTGCAGAGGAATTATTAATTGACATAGAAAAACAAACAGTAGATTTTACTGCAACTTATGATGGATCTACAAAAGAACCAACAGTATTACCTTCAAAATTCCCCAACCTAATGGTAAACGGTTCTTCAGGTATCGCAGTCGGTATGGCAACAAACATGCCTCCACATAATCTCTCAGAGGTTATTGAAGCTCTTGTAAGTTTGATAGACAATCCAGACATAACAATAGATCAACTAATGCAATTCATAAAAGGGCCTGATTTTCCAACTGGAGCGTTCATCGCAGGAACAACCGGAATAAAAAGAGCATATAAAACCGGAAGGGGAAAAATCATTTTAAAAGCAAAAACCGAGTTTGAGAAAAAGAAAGAAAGAACAAGTATAATTGTAACAGAACTCCCTTACCAAGTAAATAAAGCATTATTAATAGAGGACATAGCAAATCTAGTAACAGATAAAAGAGTAGAAGGAATATCAGATTTGAGAGACGAATCAGACAGAAAAGGTATGAGGATTGTTATAGAGTTAAAGTCCTCAGCAAATCCAGAGATTGTTCTAAATCAATTGTTAAAACATACTGCATTGAAAACAACTTTTGGGATTATTAATGTTGTTCTTGTAAATGGTTCTCCAAGGATTTTAAACTTAAAAGAAATATTACATTATTTTGTACAGCACAGAAAAGAGATTACTACAAGAAGAATAAATTATGAATTAGAAAAAGCAAGAGCGCGTGCGCACATCCTACTTGGATTACTTGTAGCACTAAAAAACATAGATCCAGTAATAAAAACAATAAGGGCTGCAAAAGATCCAGAGGTAGCTAAAAAAGATTTAATAGAAGAATTTAAGTTATCCGACCCGCAGGCACAAGCAATTCTCGATATGCGTTTACAAAGATTAACCAATTTGGAATCTGATAAAATAAAACAAGAGCATGATGAGTTAGTAATAAATATCCAGGAATATAGGGAAATACTTGCAGACGAATCAAAAATATACAGAATAATTAAAGAGGAATTGATAGGGTTAAAAGAGATTTACGGAGATGGAAGAAAAACAGAAATCACAGAAGAGTTTGAAATAATAGATGATGAAGATTTGATTGAAGAAGAGGAGGTAGTAGTAACAATCACCAATACAGGATACATAAAAAGACTTCCAGTTGATACCTACAAGGAACAAAGGCGTGGCGGAAAAGGAATAAAAGGAACTGGGATGAAAGAAGAAGACTTTGTGGAAGACTTGTTCATAACAAACACTCACGATTATATTTTATTCTTCAGCACAGAAGGAAAAGTTTACTGGTTAAAGGCATTTAACATTCCTGAGGCTGGGAGATACGCAAGAGGAACAGCAATTGTGAATATGTTAAAGCTTGAAAAAGGTGAAAAAATCTCTGCAATGCTTCCTGTAAAAAATTTCTCTCAGGGATATTTAGTAATGGCAACCAAGAAAGGATTAATAAAAAAATCTCCAATAACATATTTTGCAAAACCAAGAAAGGGCGGGATAGCGGCTATAAATCTGAGAGACAAAGATGAACTAATCAATGTTGTTTATACAGATGGAATGCAAAGAATAATGCTTATTTCCAAGTTAGGAATGGCTGTTAAATTTGATGAGAATGATGTAAGACCTATGGGAAGAAATGCAACAGGAATTCGTGGTATAAGACTAAGAAAAGATGACCAAGTTATCGATATGGTCCTTGCAGATGATAATACAACACTGTTAACAGTAACAGAAAATGGATACGGGAAAAGATCTTCAGTTTCAGAATACAGGTTAATCAGAAGAGGAGGAGTTGGAGTTATTAACATAAAACCGGGAGTAAGAAACGGATTAGTAATAGGAGCAAAAGCCTTAACTGATAACGATGAAATCATATTCATAACAAAGAAAGGAATAGTTCTAAGAACAAGAGCAAAAGGAATATCTACAATAGGAAGAAACACAAGCGGAGTAAGACTAATGAAATTAAAAGAGGGAGACAAAGTGATGTCAGTTGCAAAAATTAGTGTAGAAGACAGCGAAGAATTTTTAGAATCAGAAGAGTAAGCAGTAAGCTTATAAATTTGTTTATTATTTATTTTAAAATGACAACAAATAATCTTGAAATAAGTCATATTTCTCCTGTAAACATTAGATATGATTCTACTAGAACAAACAGCCTTTATTTTGCTGAAGTTACAGTATACTACACCCCTAATAGGCATTCTGGTTTTGATGAATTAAATTTGGGCTTTTCAAAAACAATAGAAGTAATTCTTAATGGACCAGGAAAAACTAAAGCCCTAAAAAAAGTTAGAGATAGGCTAGGAATATGTAAAACGCCTGGATGGGCCAGTCAAAGAAAAAATTACCATCATTTGGAAATTGCATCAGAATCAGAAGAGTAACATTCCAGAACAGATAAAATTATATATTGTTAATTCTAAGTTTTATCTATGGACAAAATACCTAGGGTTGGTGTTGGTGTAATAATAAAAAAAGGAAATAAAATTCTTCTCGGAAAAAGAAAAAGCTCTCATGGAGAAGGTTCATGGTCTTTTCCTGGAGGGCATTTGGAATTTAATGAAGATTTGGAAGAATGTGCAAAAAGAGAAGTAAAAGAAGAAGTAGGAATAAAAGTAGATAATCTCAAGTTTATTACCATAACCAATGATATTTTTAAAGATGAAGAAAAACACTATATAACAATATACCTTCTTGCTGAAAATTATTCTGGAGAAGTAAAATTATTAGAGCCTCATAAATGTGAAGAATGGGGTTGGTTTGAGTGGAATAATCTTCCAGAACCACTATTTATTCCAATTCAAAACCTATTAAAACAAAAATTTAATCCCCAAAACATTTAAATAAACAGTTCTTAATCAAACGTTATGGAAAATAAAATATTGGGAATTATTTTAATAATAGTTTCTGTTTTAATACTAACAACTACAATAATTTATAATTTCCAGGTAAAGGGATTAATAGTTGAATTAATGGAAACTTCCGGGGGAGAATGTGTTGTTGGTGGAGACTGCGTTCACGAAAAAAGTCAATTCCCCCTATACTTGGGGAGCTTCTTATTCATATTGTTATTAATAACAGGAATATACCTGATTTTTGATAAAAAAATAGAAAAGTCAACAAAAAAAATAGAAATACCAAAGAATCTAGATGAAGAAGAAAAGAAAATAGTAGATATTCTAAGGTCAAAAGAGGGTTCAGCATACCAAAGTGATCTAATAAAACAGACCGAATTCTCAAAAGTAAAAATAACAAGAGTTCTTGATAAATTAGAGCATAGAAAGATTATAGAGAGAAAAAGAAGAGGCATGGCAAACCTCGTAATCCTCAAGTGAAACTAGTTTCAAAGTTATTTATATATGTTGTTTCAATCTAACTTTTTCTAACAAATCTAAGGAGGTTTGATTGATGATGGATAAAAAAAATAATGAATTTAAGATTCAAGTTATAATCATAGCCATATTATTTTTGTTATTGGCATTTAATATGGGAAAATTATACGGAAAGGATTTTGAATTAGTACAAGGAGTTTCAGCATCAGATGTAATTCCCTCTGGAACACCAGAGATATATGGAAAAGAACTTGGAGTAAATTACGATGATATTTCTCTGATAGATCCAAGAAAAGCAGATGCAACAATATCAAGACTTGGAAACCTTGATGTTTCATTAACTCTTACAGGAAATGAACTTCAAAGGTATATTAGTATAGCAAGTCAAATTTCTTGTGAATATTGCTGTGGAGCAGAATCGATAATATTTTCAAATGGACAGGCTGCATGTGGTTGTGCTCACAGTTATGCAATGCGTGGTTTGGCTAAGTACATAATACAAAATCATCCAACAGAATTTACAGATGATGAAATATTATCAGAGCTTGGCAAGTGGAAAGTATTGTTCTTCCCTGAAATTCACGAACAAAAAGCGTCTGTTCTAAAGAGCCAAGGGATAGAATTCAACTACATTAATCTTGCAAGTAACAAATACAGAGGTATCGAAAGAGGACAAACAACAGGAAGCTCAATGGTAGGAGCTTGTTAGGAGGTTAAAATGGAAAATAAACAAGTAATTATGTGGATTGTTATTGGTGTTTTAGCAATAGCAGTCTTATACACAACGTTTGCTCTTGGAGCATCAGGAGCATCTGCAGCACCAGTACAGGCAGCAGCTAATTATGGTGGTATGGTTGGAGGTTGCTAATGAAGAAAGCAATAATCATAACATTGGTTTTAGCAATAGCTGCAGTTTTCCTTTTTGGAAATTCAATAACCGGGAAAACAACAGCAGAAAAGATTGATGCAACAATCTATAAATCTACTTCCTGCGGTTGTTGTACTAATTATGTTCCCTACATAAAAACAAAAGGGTTCAATGTTAATGTAGAAACCATCCAGGATATTTACGCAATAAAAAAACAATTTAATGTGCCAATAGAACTAGGAAGCTGTCACACAACTATTATTGGAGATTATTTTGTTGAGGGTCATGTACCTATAGAAGCAATAAATAAACTATTGGAAGAAAAACCAAATATTGCAGGAATTGCTTTGCCTGAAATGCCATCTGGATCTCCTGGAATGCCCGGATCAAAGACTGAACAATGGAAGATATATGCAGTAAACCACGACGGAACATATAGCGAGTTTATGGTCTTGTAAGATGAAAAAACAATTTTTTTTATTTCCTCTTTTATTTTTATTTAGCATCAACTTAGCTAAAGCACACTGTCCGCTTTGTACAGTCGGTGCTGCTGTCGCCGCTGGAGGAGCAGCTTATTTAGGAGTGGACTCAATAGTTATAGGATTATTTATTGGTGCCTTTGCAGTATCAATGGGGTGGTGGATTTCAAGATTAATAAAAAAGAAAATTATGCCTTTCCAAAAAACAGCAATAATACTTTTATCTTTTATTACTACAGTAATTCCATTAAAACCTTTATTATCAGAAATAAAGTCCATTCCAATATACTGGGTTGGCTCTTATGGATCTTTGTTTAACAGAACATACATCTTTGATGCTTTTTTGTTTGGATCAATAATCGGAGGATTTATTGTTTGTATAACCCCCTGGATAAGCAAAAAAATTAGCGAAAGGAGAGGAAAAATGATGCCCTACCAAGGAATAATATTGACTTTAAGTCTTCTTATGTTGATAGGAATAATAATGCAGGTGTTATCGTGAAAAATGAAATAGACCAATGGATGAAGAAAATTGAAAAGATGAAGAAGGGAAATGTAGATTTGTCTAGAGATGAAGATTTGAGCATTGCTTTAATGAATCTTGTAAGCTTGGAAGAGCATTTTTATTTTACTGCAATGAAAACCCAAAATCAAAAATATCTTGATTTCTTGCATTCTGTAAGAGATATAAGAAAAGAACTTCTTGGAAAAATAGTTACTAATCCTGTGGGAGAAGAATGGTGTATAAGCAAACATCTTCTTGCTGCAAGTATGAGATTGTATGAAGTTGGATGTAAAGAGCTCTCAAAGAAAAATACTCAAGAGGCAAATAATTATTTCCAAAAAGCATTTGATCTATGGTCGCTGTTTTTTGCTATCAACCTAAATCTAGTAGAAACAAAACAACTAGAAAAAGATTTATCAAAAGAAGACAAAAAACTGACTAAATTTTCAGCAATAATGAAAAAAATAGTAGATTGCTGTAAGGAGTGGTAAATGAAAAATAAAATAATTTATATAATGGGGATATTTGTTATATTGATTGCATCTGTGATACTTTTTAATAAATCGGGTGTAGCAAATATTGGTCCAGATAAATTCGAAGCATTAAAAAATTCAGAAGATGTTTTTGTTATTAATACCCATACACCATATATTGGAGAGATAGAAAACACAGATTTAGTAATAGAAGATTGGCAGAACGTAGCTTTATACCAAAATGATTTACCCATGGACAAAAACACAAAAATCTTGGTCTACTGCAGGAGCGGAAGCATGTCAACTTCAGCATCACAACAATTAATTGATCTTGGATACAAAAATGTATATAATCTTGAAGGAGGAATAAATGCATGGCAGGCATCTGGAAAAGAGATATATGAAAAAAGATAATTCAATATTATACGGATTAATTGCAGGCACAGGGCTTTTATTATTTTATATAACAATAGTTTCCATATTCCAGGGATTTGAATTTGCTATTATGAATTTTAGAAGTCTTTGGTATTGGATAATCCCTCTTGCTGCAGGCTTTGGAACACAAATTGGATTGTATTTTTCAGTAAGACATACTGCACAAATGACTGCCGGTGTTGCTGCAACAGGAACAGTCTCAGGTGGATCCATGGTTGCATGCTGTTCTCATTTTATTTTTAACATAATTCCTATAGCTGGGTTATCAGGATTGGCAACAATATTAGCGGGATATCAAAAATGGTTTTTTGCACTTGGGATTATAGCAAACATATTTGGAATTACTTACATATTACATCATAAAAGAAAAATGAAAAGGAGGTTAAGATGAATACAAAGATAATTTTATATATTTTAGTTGGTTTAGTTATTTTAAGCCTTGTAGTATTAACATTTTTTCCGGGAATAGTTCACGCTTGGAAAGACTCTGGAAGATCAGGGCAGGACATATGCAAACCTGCTCCTGGATACACAGAAGAATCTTGGAAAGAGCATATGGGTCATCATCCAAATATATACAAAGATTGTTTAACATAAATTAAACGATTAAAAATTTTACTATTCTAGACCTATGAAGAGTAAGAATTAGATTAAGCATAGAATAGTATTATTTATAAATCAGCTATCTATTTTATACTATATGAAGCCAAAACATTTAGGAATGTTAATCATTATAACTAGTTTAGTTATAGTGAGTCTGTTCTTTTACTTTGATTTCATTTTGGATAAGCAAAATTTAGATAATTGTCTAAAATTCTGTGAGGCGCTTGGAGAAAGCTCATGTTCTTTGGAATCGTGTCCATTTTATGAGAAACATCAGTCTAACGAAAGAATTATTTTTGTTATTGGATTATTAGCTTCTTTCTTAGGAGGAATTGGGTTCTACCTTTCATTGACAAAAACCGAGAAACTGATTGAACAAAAAGAATATGATATTAGTAAACTAAATAAAGAAGAAAAAGAAGTATTTTTATTTATTAAAGAAAATAAGGAGGATGGAGTTTATCAAAGCACTATTGTTGAGAGATTTAATTTTCCAAAATCAAAAGTATCCAGAGTTCTAGATAAACTAGAAAGATTAGATATTATTGAGAGGAGAAGAAGGGGTATGACAAATATAATATTATTGAAATAAGGGGGTGAAAAATGAAAACTGAAGATTTTGCATACATAACTGAAACCAACAAAAACTTTGATGAGGCAGTTGTTTCAGTTTTAAAAGCTGTAGAACAAAAAGGATGGACATTATTTCAAATTTATGATGTAAGAGAAAGATTGGCTGCAAAAGGATTTGAACAAAAGCCATTGAAGATTATCGAAATCTGTTCTGGAAAGCACGCCAATAATTTTCTTAATAAGAATAGGTTAATTTCTTTATGTATGCCATGTAAGATCAATGTCTTGGAAGAAGATAACAAAGTTATTATAGTAGGAATGAAGCCCACTATGATTTCGCACTTTTTTCCAGAAGTGACTCGAGAGAAAGCTGAAGAAGTAGAAAAAGATGTAAAGGAAATCATAGATAACGCCAAATAACTCTAATTTTTTAAAACAGAACCAGTTTCAAGCAATGGAACTAGTTCCACATTATACTTATAAGGGGTATTTTTAATTTATTTTCATCATGAATCAGGAAATTAAAATAAAAAAGAGGTCTATTTATATATTTTTAGCAGTAGTTGTTATAATTGGATTAATTATATTTACTGCTGAACAAATAGCAGAAGTCTGGGATATATCTGATGCCTGTGGAGGCGATGGGCACATCGGGGGAGAACATTAAAGAATGGCAGAAAAAACACGATGTGAAATTTGCGATAAAACGTTTGGAAATGAAGATGGATTGATTGCTCACAATAAAGCAAAACATCCTGAAAAAGTTCCCAAAGAACGAAAACCCCTTCCCATTAAAAAGATAAAAAACTGGAGCATCTTTGTTATAATCATTCTGGGAATTGGCCTGTTAATCTATTTTGCAATTTCAAACATTAAAACACTTCCTCCAATAGATATGCAAGGACATATTGAGTCAAATCCTTCTTCCCATATCTTAAAAGAGCCGATGCCAATTGCAATTCAAAAACATATGTTAGAACATGCTGACGGAACTGGAAGACCCGGAGTGATTATTAATTACAACTGCAAAGATTATTCATGTGAAGAAAATCTAATAGAAAAACTTGAATCCTTTGTTTTAGACTACGATTATGTTTATGTATCTCCCTTTAAGGGAATGGATGCTAAAATTGCTTTAACCAAGTTGGGTAAAATTGAAATTCTTGAAGAATATGATGAATCACGTATAAAGAATTTCATTGAATAAATATGATAGTCAAATCAAATCAAATATTTAGCACATGGAAAGAAGTTTTTGGTAATTGGAGATATTTAATAACAGCAGTAGTTATATCCATTATTTTTTACTCATTTAATGTTTTAATCTCAAGTTGGCAAAATCTCAGAGCTTTATATCCAAGCATTGGTTTTTTAGGTACTATAAATTTTTTCTTTATTTCATGGTTAGGATTTAAGTCAACAATTATTTTTCATTCCTTTATAAGTTTAATAATAATAAGTATCTTGTTTGGTATCCTAATTAGCTTGATTTTATTTAAGTCAAGATTTAACATAACGGAAAATAAAAAAGTCGGTTTATTTGGGTGGTTTGGAATATTTTTTGGGGTTCTTGCACCTGGATGCGTTGCCTGCGGTGTAGGTTTAGCATCACTTTTAGGAATTGGAGCAGGATTCTTGGTTTTTTTACCCTTTGAAGGCTTAGAATTATCCATTCTTTCTATAATTATGTTAAGTTTTGCTATTTTAAAAATTAGTAATAATATGTATCAATGTAATATTCCTTTAGGAAAAACAAAATTGAAAGGAGGTATAAAATGAGTGAAGCAACTTTAACAATAAGGAAAGACGCATTATGGAAATATAGCACTTTCTTACTTTTAGCTATATTGGTAGTTGGAGCATTTTTTGTTTTTACAGGAGATAAATCCACAACAGAAAACAATGTTGTTGCACCTACACAGCAACCAACGCAACCATCGCAAGTTAAAGCGAACGCAGATGACGACCCAGTTTTAGGGAATAAAAATGCTCCTGTGGAAATAATTGAATTCTCCGATTATCAGTGTCCATTTTGTAGAAAGTTCTGGACGGAAACTTTGCCATCTATAAAATCGGAATATATTGACACTGGTAAAGTTAGATTTGTCTATAGAGATTTTCCATTGACAAGCTTACATCCGAGTGCAGAACCCGCAGCTGAAGCCGCAGAGTGTGTTAGGGAACAAGGAGGAAATGAAGCATATTTCAAAATGCATGATAAAATTTTCTCTGAGCAAAACAAGTTGGATGGAGGAGACCCAACTGCAGGACCAGTAAGAGGAACAGTACAGTTCACATCAACAGATTTGAAGCAATGGGCTAAAGACATAGGTTATGATATAGATAAATGTCTTGACTCTGGAAAATTCAAAAGTGAAGTACAAAAAGACCTATCAGATGCAACTGCTGCTGGAGGACAAGGAACACCTTACTTTGTGATTAATGGCAAGCCCTTAAGCGGAGCACAGCCATTTAGTGCTTTCAAGCAAGTCATTGATGCAGAATTAAATTAACTTTATTTTTTTCTTTTTTATTTAACACAGATTAATCATATAACATAAAATAGAAAAGTTTAAATATAACATATGTATTTGATTATCATATGATAAGTAAACACATGCATAAAATGACTGAAAGAGAGTTATATGATTCATATAAATTATTCTTCAATACATTTTCAAGTGAAATTAGATTAAAAATACTTAACTTACTAAGAGAAAAACCAATGAATGTAACTGAAATCACAAGAGAGCTAAAGATAAGTCAAACAAATGTTTCTCATAATCTAAAAAAGCTAAAATCATGCGGCTTTGTAACATCAGAAACCAAAGGGAGATATAGGAGATATTCATTAGATAAAAAAACAATAATTCCCCTTTTGGATTTAATAGATAATCATATGCAAAAAAATTGTTTAATGATAATAAGGAGGCTAAAATGAAAAAAATAATAACCATTTGGATTTTAGCATTAATGCTAATTCCAATAGCATTTGCACATGAACATAACTTTGAAGAAGTTGAACAGCTGATAAAAAACAAAGTCCCCTGCGATAATCTAACAGAAGATCAATTGGAAATGATGGGAGATTATTATATGGAACAAATACACCCAGGAGAACAGCATGAAATAATGGATAATATGATGGGTGGCGAAGGTTCTGAAAGTTTAAGACAAGTGCATATCAACATGGCTTATAGATTTTATTGTGGATACAACACGGGAGGAATGATGGGTATGATGGGACCCGGAATGATGAATTATCAAAACGATGAAGGAGGGTTCAACATGATGTATAACTATGGAATGATGGGATTTGGAACAGGAATGTGGTTTGGAGGTCTAATCCAAATCTTAGTTGTAATAGCTTTGGTATTATTAATAATCTGGCTTATCAAACAAGTAAGCAAGAAGAAATAAAATGACTGAGAAACTAAAACAATCAGCAATGGGATATGCAGCGGCAATACTATCAGCAGCCTGTATGCTCTTGCTAGGAATATTAGGTAATATTGGGGTTTATACAGGGGCGGTAGAAATGATGCAGAATTGGCACATGTTTTTCTCATTGAGTATAGCAGGAATAATTGCTGGAATGATAGAAGCTGCAGTAATTGGTTTTGTCGTTGTATACGTATTTGCATGGCTGTATAACAAATTTACCTAATGGTTGAAAAAATAAGAAAAGAAGGAAGAACATTTTTCCAGTGTGAAAAATGTAATTTGAAATACAAAGGCAAAGAATGGGCGGAAAGATGTGAGGATTGGTGTAAAAAATACAATAGTTGCAATATTGAAATAACCAGGCACTCGGAGGAAAGAAATGGTATTTAATTTATTTAAAAAGAAAGATCCAATATGTGGTATGAAGGAAGAAAAAGGGAAAGGCATCGAAAAGCATGGAAAGTGGTTTTGTGGTCAAAGTTGTTTGAAAGCATATGAAAAAGGAACAAAAAATAAACAAAGCTGTTGTCATTAAGAAATATGAAAAACAACCCAACAAAACACATGTTATTCATGGCTTCTGTATGTATTGTCCTATTACTAATTCTGTTTGTATCCTCAAAATATTTTGATTTTAATGCTAATTACTTATTATTTGGAGCAATACTGTTGTGCGCAGGAATGCACATCTGGATGATGATGGAACACAAAGGAGCCCATAATCATGAATGAATGGTTAATATTTTCATTGGGATTTTTGATAATCTGGTTCGTAATATTCCTATTAAATTCAAGATTTAGAAAAGAAATGTTTTGGGTTAGTCTGTTAACAATGCCCCTTGGTTTAACAGAACCTATATTTGTCCCCAAATACTGGAATCCCCCATCTTTGTTCAACCTTGCTGCAAGAACTGGTTTTGACATTGAAAGTCTAATTTTCTGTTTTGCAATTGGGGGCATTGGTGCTGTTATTTATCAGACGTTTTTCAAAGTAAAATATAAAAAAATGACTAAGCATAAAATGCACAGTAAAAGGCATAGATTTCACCTGTTTGCTTTAACTTCTCCTCCAATTATATTCATTATATTATTTTTATTAACAAATCTTAATCCCATCTATTCAGCAAGCATATCAATGTTTGTTGGAGGAGTTGCAGCAATCTTATGCAGGCCCGATTTAAAAAAGAAAATATTGGTAAGCGGAGTTATGTTCCTTGCACTCTATTTTGTTTTCTTTTTAGTTTTTAATCTAGTTTATCCTGAAATAGTCTCAAACATATGGAATCTTTCAGCAATTTCAGGAATACTAATTTTAGGGGTGCCGTTAGAAGAACTTATATTTGCATACGCCTTTGGAATGCTATGGTCAAGTTATTATGAACACATTAAATGGTATAAATTAAAAAAATGATAAAAAAATTAAAAATAGATATTGAAGGGATGCATTGTGCTAGTTGCCAGATTAATATAACTAAAAGCCTTAAAAAAATAAAAAACGTGAAAAATGCAGATGTGCAATTGTTTTCTAAAAAAGCATATATAGATTATGAAGGCAATATAGATGAGAAAGAATTAATAAAAGCAGTTGAAAAAGTAGGCAATTACAAAGTAAAAAATATTTCTTATGAAGATCATTCTGAACATCACCATGTAGAGCATACTATGGAACAAGAACATCATCATTCAGGCACTGCAGAAAAATCTGAAATAGAATCATGGAAGAAAAAATTAGTTTGGGCTTGGATAATAACGGTTCCCATTGCAATACTGATGTTTTCTGAGAGATTGTTTGGTATTGAACTATTGCCAGAAAAGTTACTCACAATAATTATATTGATATTGGCTTTCCCAGTTATATTTATTCTTGGTTGGGGTACAATAAGGGGTGGCTTCAAAGGAATAATAAGATTTTATTTTAATATGGACCTTCTTATATCACTTGGAACAATAATTGCATATTTATCTGGAATAGCCATCTTCTTCCTTCCAGTAAAGGATTATTCTGGTGTTGCTGCGATGATCATGGCAATCTTCCTGACAGGAAAATACATTGAAGCAAAGGCAAGGGGAAAAGCAGGAGAAGAAATAAAAAAACTACTTGAGTTAGGAGCAAAAAAAGCAATAATTCTAAAAAATAACAAAGAAATTGAAATAGACATTTCAGAAATAAAGATAGGAGATATTCTTGTTGTGAAACCCGGAGAAAAAATTCCCACAGACGGAATTGTAGTAAGAGGAGACAGTAGTGTGGATGAGTCTATGGTAACCGGAGAAAGCATCCCTGTAGAAAAATCAAAAGGAAGCAATGTTATAGGAGCAACACTAAACCAGGATGGAATCTTATACATAAAAGCAACAAAAGTTGGGAAAGATACTTTCCTTGCACATATTATAAAACTAGTTGAAGAGGCTCAAGGAAGTAAAATTCCAATTCAGGAGTTTGCAGACAAAGTAACCAACATTTTTGTTCCTTCTGTTCTTGTTATCACTTTGCTAACATTTTTTGGATGGATTTATTTTACAGAGAGTATTGCCAAATCCCTTGCAGCAGCAATATCTGTTTTGGTTATAGCATGCCCCTGTGCTCTTGGTCTTGCAACTCCTACAGCATTAATGGTCGGATCTGGAATGGGTGCTAAAAATGGCATTTTGATAAGGAGAGGAGAAGCAATTCAGACCATGAAAGAAATTAAGTATATTGTTTTTGATAAGACTGGCACAATAACAAAAGGGAAGCCTGAGGTTAAAGAAATTTTTTCTGAAAATAAAAAACACACATTGGAAATAGCAGCAAGTCTTGAAAAACTGTCCCAGCATCCAATTGCTCATGCAATAATAGAAAAAGCATCATTAAAAAAATTCAAATCTGTTAAGAATTTCAAAAATTTAAGGGGAAGGGGAATTCAGGGGAAAATTGGAACAAAAAATGTTGCAATAGGGAATACTAATTTTATGAAAGATTTGAAAATTTCTATAAAAGGCTTTGAAAAAAAGATTAATGATTTTGAATCAAATGGGCTAACGACAATGATAGTATCTGAAAATTCCAAGGTAATAGGAATAATTGGTGTTGCAGATGCTGTTAAGGAAGATTCAAGAAAAGCAATCAAGCAGTTAAAAGATATGAATTTGGAAGTTATTATGATAACCGGAGATAACGAAAGAACAGCAAAAGCAATTGCCAAGGAAGTTGGGATAAAAGAAGTAATAGCAAATGTTCTCCCTGAGGACAAATCAAAGAAAGTAGAAGAATTGCAAAAGAAAGGGATGGTTGCATTTGTTGGTGATGGGATTAATGATGCTCCAGCCTTAAAACAGTCCAACGTGGGCATTGCCATAGGTACTGGAACTGATATTGCTATTGAAGCAGGAGATATTGTTCTTGCTAAAGGCTCCTTAGGGGGTGTTGTTCAAGCCATTAAATTATCTAAAGCAACATTTGGAAAAATAAAACAAAACCTATTCTGGGCATTTGCCTACAACACAATAGCAATTCCTATTGCAATAGCAGGTTTATTGCATCCAGCAGTAGCAGAATTAGCAATGGCATTATCATCAATTACAGTAGTTGGAAATGCTAATTTGTTAAGAAGGAAAAAACTTTAGAATAATTCAAGAAAATCTTCCAAACTTAATCCAGCTTGTTTTATAATACTTTTCAATGTCCCTTTAGCAAGCTCTTTATGAAGAGGAACAGGAATAGTTATCTTTCCTTTATCTGTTTCCTTATTCAGAATTGCATGGCTTCCTCTGGTTCTCATATGCTTAAAGCCAATTTTAGAAAGAGCCTTAACAACTTCCTTACCCGACACTACTGGTAATTTTGGCACTCTTTGTCACCTCAACAACAGAAAACAATGGAACTTTATCGCTTGCCAACTCTTCATATTTTTCTGGCTGTTCTTCTAAATACAACTCAATAGCCTCTTTAACATTTTTTACAGCCTCGTCTATATCTTTGCCCTGAGAAGCAATGCCCAAAATTGGACAATGGGCAACAAAAATATCACTATTATCACTTAGCTTTTCTTTATTAATTACAATATCCATAAAATATTTTTTCTTCTCCACAAAATCTTAATAATTCTAACCTTTTTAAGCCTTTTTATTTTTGCGAATAAGAGAATAATTTTGATGCAGAAATAAAAGGGAAAGGAATGCCGTTAGGTAATTTAACCTCTCAATTCTTTGCAAATGTTTATTTGAATAAATTAGATTATTTTGTAAAGCATAAATTAAGGGCAAAATACTACATAAGGTATGTTGATGACTTTGTAATTCTACATCATAGTAAAGAATTATTGGAGGAATACAAAAATAAAATAATTATCTACATTAAATCATTAAAGATTGAATCGCATCCAGATAAGTCAAAAATAGTGCAATTAAGAAACGGAATAACTTTTTTGGGTTATAGAATCTTCTACCATCACAAATTATTAAGAAAGAGCAATATAAGGAAGTTTGAAAAGAATTTTAATAAAAATTTAAGTCTGTACAAAGATGGAATTCTAGCATATAATGATTTGGTTAATAGTATGCAGGGATGGTTTGGCTATTCAATGCATGCAGATACCTATAAATTTAGAAAAAATATAACAAAAGAATTATCTAATCATCTCCAAAATAAACCTTCTCATTACCAATGCTGTCCTTACCCTCGGTCAAAAATTTATTTATTTCTTCAACTTTTCTAGGATTTAAAGAAACGTGGTCTTCGCCTGTTTTTTTATAAACTCCAATATATTCCAGATTAACCAAATTTTTAACCGCTTTCTTGATTAGCCTATTGTCTTTACAAGAATTAGGCAAACTCTTTAAAATTCTCGTAAGTTCAGAATGAGCCCCGCCCCATTTTCTCATGTTTTTTAATTTTATAAGAATAAACCACATAATTACCTTAATTTCTTGTTCCATATAGTAAATAATCAATTATAATATTTAAAATTAACTTAACTTTGTGATATATTAATATGTCAAAACAAAAGGTTTATATATAATTAAGTTTTTAAGAATAATATGAAAAAACCAACAGTATTCAGAGAGTTCATTGGAGATAATCCAACTACAAGATTATTGGAGTTCTTAATAGAGGGAAGATTCTTTGATTACACACTAACAGAACTAGCAGAAAAATCAGAAATAAGCTGGAAAACACTGCATAGAATATTCCCAAATTTCATAAAAACCAACATAGTTAGAAAAACAAGAGAAGTTGGAAGAGCAAAGCTCTATACTCTAAATACAAAAAACCCAAAAGTGGAAAAACTAATCGAACTGTTTGACAGGCTATTAGAAGAAGATACAAAAATAATTAATACAAACCCCCTAACTGTCTAAAATACCTATGAATTTAGAAAAAGAATTATGAAAAAACTTTAGATCTCACAATCTTTACAGTCCTTGACTTTACAATCAGAAGCTTTCCACTTAACGCTCCACTTTTTAATATCTTCAATAATATTAATAAAATCCTCTCCTTGTTTTGTTAGAGAATATTCTGATTTTACAGGAAAGCTGCTTGCATCCACTTTTTTGCTTATCATTTTGCTTTTCTCAAGCTCTTTAAGCCTGAAAGAAAGAATCTTTGGGGTGATGTCCATCAATTTGTTTTTTAGCTCAGTATATCTTTTCCACTTTTTTTCACCTTTATACAATTCTAATAATATCAATAAAGTCCATTTCTTTCCAATAATGTCTACAGTTTTGTAAACAGCACAGCTCTTGTTCATCATACTGCAGAATAGAAACATATTTATATAAGTATCTTTTTTATACCAGCTATGTTAAAGACAACTTTAAAAAAGTACGAAGATCATTTCTACTTTATATTCAGAGTACTTGTAGGTCTATTGTTCTTCCAGCACGGAGCACAAAAGTTATTTGGCTGGTTTGGAGGACAATCAGTAAACTTGGTAAGTATGATGGGCTTGGCAGGAATAATAGAAGTAACAGCAGGAATTTTAATTGCTGTCGGACTATTTTCTAGAATAATAGCACTAATAGCTGGAGCAGAAATGCTTGTAGCATACTTTATGGCGCATTATCCAAGAAACCCAATCCCCATTTTAGGAGGAGGAGAATTACCCTTGTTATACTTTGCAGCATTCTTGGTAATAATGACAAGAGGATCCAGAAAGTTTGCTCTAGATAACCTTTTTAATTAATTTTTTTATTATGAAAACTCTAATTATATATGCACATCCAGATACAGAAGGACATTGCTCTGCAATTCTAAAGGAAGTTCAAAATAGATTAATCTCCAAAGAAATAGAGTATGAAACTCTTGATTTATATAAAATGAATTACGACCCAATTCTCCATGAAAGTGAGCATTATACAGCAGGAAACAGAGATATAACAGAACAGAACAAAGAGATCCAGGAAAAAATAAAAAACACAAATAAGTTAATTTTTATTTATCCAGTTTGGTGGGGGGGAATGCCTGCAATTTTAAAAGGTTTTTTTGACAGGGTTCTAACGCCAGAATTCGCATATAAATTTGAAAAAGGAATCCCAAGAAGATTGCTAAAAGGAAAAAAAGCAGTAGTCTTCACAACAAGTGGAGGACCAAAAATATTTCACACAATAACGGGAGACACTTCAAAAAAAACAATCAAGAATAAAATTTTGGAGTTTTGTGGAATAAAAACAAAAGTGTTTCTTATTGATACTGCAAGAAAAATAACGGACAATCAACTAGAGAAAATAAAAACAAAAGTGAAAGAAGGATTAAATTATATTTATTCTTAGATATATTTTTAGAAACTCTAACCTATTTAAATAACTGCTTGCTATAAAAAAGATACTATGGTGATAAATATGAAAGATAAATTAGAAGCACTATAATACAAAAATTTACCAAAGCAAGAAAAAGAATATGTTTTTCAAATTGAAATAATGATTAGTGTTATGAAAGAACCTTACAGACTAAAGGTTAATAAGACTTTAAAAAATTAAAAAGAGGCTAAAATGTCTCAAGAAAAATGTCAACATAGACTTGTAAAGCTAAGGAATAGCAATGGAAAAAAGATATCGGTGTGTTTAGATTGTAATTCAACCATTTCATTAGACACAGCATATGCCCAAATCGGATTAGTAAAAAATGGTCTTTACAGAAGAAATGATAGAACACAAAGTGAAATCTTTTTCAACGGGATTGATGGAGTAATTGAGCAAATGAGACAAAATTACAGGTATAATGGAACAATGGATGATTTATAATCCATACAATACAAAAATGCAAGAACCAACAAAAATACTATCAGAAGAGCATCAATTTATCCTTAAGGTTATTGGTGCACTAAACAGGGAATGTGATGCTATAGATAATGGAAAAATTCTTGATAAAAATTTCTTTGAGAAAGCCATTGATTTCATAAGAAACTATGCAGACAAGTTTCATCATGCAAAAGAGGAGGACATTTTATTCAAAGAATTATGTAAAGATGATGTAAATATGCATTGCAACCCAACAGAGCAGATGCTATACGAGCATGATCTTGGGAGAAATTTTGTAAAAGGCATGGAACAAGCACTAAAAGAAAATAATAAAAAGAAAATTTTGGAAAATGCAAGAGGCTACACACAATTACTACAGGACCATATTTACAAGGAAGATAATATTCTTTATCCAATGGCTGATGAAGCCCTAAATGATAAAACACAAAAATCAATGCTTGAGAAATTCAAACAGGCAGAATCTAAAAGATTTACAAAAGGAACAAAAGAAAAATATTTAGGACTTGCAAACGAATTTGAAAAAATAAAATGAATGAATTAATTAAAAATCTGGATCTGAGAAATATGCCTCCATTTGAAAGGCATTCAAAGATATTTGGTATATGGAACAGTCTTAAAGAGGGAGAAACCCTTAGAATAACCAATGATCATGACCCAAAGCCATTATACTATCAGTTTGAAGCTGAGCATAAAGGGCAGTTTGAATGGAATTATGAAAAACAAGGTCCAGAAGATTGGATTTTTACAATAAAGAGGATTTCTGATAAAATTGACAGGAAGCAAGAAATAAAGAATTTAATAAAGCAGCTTAAGACAGAGGGAGATGTTGGCAGACTAAAAGAAAAAGCGAAGGCTATACTAAATAACATATCACCAACAGACCTTGGGCTTATAGAACAAGAGATAATTGAAGAAGGCACAACACATGAAGAAATGAGAAAACTGTGTGATGTCCACCTAGAAGTTATGAAAGACAATTTTGGAAAAGTAGAAATGAATCTAAAACCCGGTCATCCAATAGACACACTAATGGAAGAGCATAAAATGATTCTTGAATTTATAGAAAAGCTTCAGAAAACAGTTAACAAACTTGAATCTGCTAAAGAATTTAATAATGTTTCTGAAGAATTAGATATGTTGAAGCATATCGCAGAGCATCTTGTTGAGGCTGACAAACATCACCAAAGAGAAGAAGAGGTTTTGTTTCCTATGCTTGAGAAATTTGGTGTCACAGAGCCTCCTGAAATTATGAGAGAGGAGCACGAAGAATTGAAGCCGAAGAAAAAGGAACTGTATAAAACCGCAAAAGAATGTAAGGAAATGTCATATCCAGAGTTCATAAGAAAAGTAAAGGAGCTTGCGGAATATCTGATAAAGGAACTGCCAGACCATATTTATAAAGAAGATAATATTCTTTATCCTATGGCTATTCAGGTTATACCAAAAGAAAGATGGAATGACATTAAAAAAGAATGTGATAAGATAGGTTATTGTTGCTTTACTCCAGAACATTGAGATTGAAAATGTCAATAAAGATAAAATTTGACAAAGAAGCGTGCATAGGCTGTCAAGCCTGCGCATCTGTTTGCGATAATTGGATTAAAGATAATGATAAAGTCAAACCTAAAAAAAATAAAATCTCTGAAGATGAATTAAAGAGCAATAAAGAAGCAGAAGATATCTGTCCTGTAAATGCTATAAAAATAGAAGAGTAAGATGATAGAAAGTTTCATAATAACATTTAGGGAAACATTAGAGGTTGCATTAATTGTAGGAATAATCTTATCTTATCTTGTCAGAGCAAAACAAACAAAATATAATAATATTGTTTATATTGGTGTTGCTTCTGGGATAGTTGCGAGTGTTATTGGTGCTCTATTGTTCAATTATCTGGCTGGAGGATTTACTGGAAGAGCAGAAGAGATTTTTGAAGGAATTACAATGCTGGTTGGTGCACTACTTCTTACTACCATGATACTTTGGATGATGAAACAAAAGCACATAGCTAAAGAATTGGAACACAAAGTTGCTACTAAAATATCTGAAACATATAAATTAGGATTATTTTTATTAGTTTTTGTAGCTGTCTTAAGAGAGGGTATAGAGACAGTTATTTTTCTGGGAGCAACAAGTTTTGTATCGACAAATAATAATTTAATTGGAGCATTAATTGGGGTTATAGCGGCTATTATATTAGGATATGCGATATTTGTAGGTTCAATGAAGATTAATGTGAAGAAATTCTTTAACATCACAAGCATTATTTTAATTCTGTTTGCTGCCGGATTGGTTGCTCATGGGGTTCATGAGTTTCAAGAAGCAGGAGTAATACCAACAGTGATAGAACATGTTTGGGATATTAATCCAGAAGTGAATCCTAACGGCAGTTACCCATTACTGCATGAAAAGGGATATGTTGGCAGTATTTTAAAAGGGTTGTTGGGCTATAACGGAGACCCTTCATTAATTGAGGTATTGAGTTATTTAGTTTATCTTGTAATAGTCTTTGTTTTATGGAGAAATATAGGAATAGTGCATAAGGTAATATAATGGTAGATACAAATCCAATGGATATATTAAGAAAAAAACATGGGAAAGTTTTGGGAATAGGGGATAAAACATAAAATCAATAGAAAAAATAAGGAAGTAAAAAATGCCAACCATTAATGAACACTTTAAGCTAAGTCTAAAAAGGACAGGAAAAGATTACAAGGAATTGCATGAATGGGTAGAGGGATTTCATTCTACTAAAAAAGAGAAAGAAGAGAGACATAATATTCTAAAAATACCAATATTTCTCCCCTTTGTTGAAGAGAAATTTGGTAAAGGGGGAGTTCAAGAATATCTTTATCATATAAAAGAAGATTATGAAAAATCCAGAGCATATAAGCTTGCCAAGACTATATTAAAACTAAAATTTTGGTAACAATGATAGGAATAATAATCAGAGAAAAAGGATATTTTAAAATTTATTCCTCAAAGTCAAACTCCCCATGTACTGTAATATCAAGCCCCTTCTGTTCTACCTCCTCTGAAACCCTTAAACCAATTGTCTTCTCAATTATTTTTAATAAGATATACGACCCAATAAATGCAAATCCTGCAGAGACAATTATTGCAATTATCTGAATAACTAACTGGATAGGATTTCCAAATAATAAACCATTTGCTCCACTAGGGTTTATTGCAATACTAGCAAAAATACTTGTTGCAAGGGCTCCCCATACACCAGCAACACCATGGCAGGCAAAGACATCTAATGTATCATCTAGTTTTGTCCTCTCAATACGCCAATTTGCAACAAAGTTTGAAATCATTCCAGCTATTAGACCAATTGCCATTGATGATAATGGTCCTACAAAACCTGATGCTGGTGTTATTGCAACGAGACCACATACAGCACCAATCGCGATACCTGTTGCACTTGGTTTCCCCTTTGTAAACCAATCAACAATCATCCAGCTAAGTGCAGCAAAGGCGGCAGCAATATTTGTAACCACAAGCGCATTAATTGCTATACCATTCGCAGCTAAAGCACTTCCACCATTGAAACCAAACCAACCAAACCAAAGCAATACTGCACCAAGGATGACAAATGGAACATTGCTTGGCCTATTTGAACTATTCCCAATCTTTCTCCTCCCTATTACAATTGCTCCAGCTAAAGCTGAAAAACCAGCAAGTATATGAACAACAGTCCCGCCTGCAAAGTCTAAGGTTCCAATATTTCTCAACCAGCCACCATCACCCCAAACCCAATGGGCAACTGGTGAATAGATTAGTGTTGTCCATAAAAGGATAAATATCAAAAGTGAAGAAAATTTGATTCTTTCAGCAAATGCTCCGATGATTAAGGCAGGAGTTATTGCAGCAAACTTTAGTTGGAAAAAGAAAATAGCAGTGCAGGAATTGTTCCACTGTAATTTGGATCAGGTGCAACTCCAACTCCCTTCAAACCAAAAAAAGAAAGATCGCCAACAATCCCATCTAAACTTGAACCAAAAGCAAGAGAGTATCCCCATAAAGCCCATACAATACTTACCAGGGCAAAAATTATAATACTCTGAATAATCATTGATACAAGATTCTTTTTTCTAACAAGCCCAGCATAAAAAAATCCTAGTGCAGGAGTCATTAGCATTACTAATACAGCAGCGATAGCAACAAAAGATAATAACAAAGTATTTATACTAGTATCTTTTAAGAAACTTAAATATATATAAGGGTTGGACGAGTATCAAAAATATACTAACTCTAAAAAACAAAGGGGGAATAATTCATGGAAGAACATGATACCATAAAATTAAAAAAATCCACTATGTGGAAAATTGGTACTGCTGTTTTTGCAATTCTTTTCATCGTTAGTTTAGTAACTGGCGGATTTAAAGGATCTTCAGATTCAGGGACAGTTCCAACAGCACCAACAGGAGATTCAGGGCAACCTACAAATATTGATGTTAAAGAATTGCTTGATGATGATCCTATGAAGGGAGACGCAAATGCACCAGTAACAATTATTGAATGGAGTGATTTTGAATGTCCTTTCTGTAGTAGGTTCTACGAACAAACACTGCCTTTAATTCAGGAACAATATATTGATACTGGAAAAGTAAAGCTTGTTTATAGAGACTTTCCTTTAACAAGTCTTCATCCAACAGCACAAAAAGCAGCAGAAGCAGCAGAATGTGCAGATGAACAAGGAAAATTCTGGGAATACCACGACAAAATATTTGAAAACCAAGCATTACTAAGTGTAACCAGTCTAAAACAATGGGCTGCAGATCTTGGATTAGATACAGAAAAATTCAATGACTGTTTAGATTCAGGAAAAATGGCTTCAGAAGTAAATAAGGACTTACAGGACGGAGCTGATGTTGGAATCAGAGGAACACCGGGATTCATCATAAATGGACAGTTAATATCTGGAGCACAGCCATTTAGTGTATTCCAACAAGTGATAGAGTCTCAACTCTAAAATTTTTTCTTTTTTCTTTTTTAAAATGCAAGAATATAGAATAAATCGGATAAAGAAGGCAACAATAAAGAAGCCGTATATTTACTCTTTCATAATCATTTCATTACTCTATCTAATAATAAATTTCATTGTAAATGAGCATTCAATAACAGCACCAACTTTTTTCAAATTAAATTCTTTATTTGTAACTTTTTTTATACTATTCCAGCTATCAATAGCATTTTTAGTTGCAATCAACATTAACTTAATCATTTTAACAATAAAAGAAACACCAAGGATAGGAGAATCAGGATTAACTGTCTTTGGAATTGCTGGAGGGCTATTAGGCGGAGCTTGTCCAGGATGTTTGGCAGGATTAATGCCTGCATTCATAGGATTATTTGGAATCTCCTCAACATTAATCAAATTACCTTTATACGTCTTAGAACTACAAGCTTTTTCAGTTTTATTATTAATCCTTGGACTATTTTTGCTAACAAGACCAGTAACATGTGAAATACCGGAGGCAAAAAAATGAAAAGAATACAATCCATAGAGGAATTCAAGGAATTAGTAAAACAAGGCAAGAAACTATTTCTGTTAAAGCACAGTACAAGATGCGGAACAAGTGGAAAAGTATTTCAATTAATTGAAGAGTTTTCAAAAAACAGAGATGCATTATTTGCAGTAGTCTTTGTAATAGAAAACAGAGACTTATCAAATTTTATTGAAAGTTTTACAGGAATAGAACATGAATCACCGCAATTAATTGTTATAGAAAAAGGAAAGCCAGTAAAAAAACTTTACAGAAGTGAGATAACAGAAGAAACCTTGGAAGAACTATGAAAACAGAAAGAGCAACATTCGCAGGAGGATGTTTTTGGTGTATGGTGCCTCCTTTCGAAAAATTAGATGGAGTTATAAAAATTGTTTCTGGATACTCTGGAGGAAATGAAAAAAATCCAACTTACGAACAGGTTTCTTCTGGAACAACAGGGCATCTAGAAAGTGTGCAAATAACTTATAATCCAAATAAAATTTCTTACAAAAAGTTATTAGAAGTATTTTGGATGCAAATAGACCCAACAGATTCAGAAGGACAGTTTGTAGACAAAGGAAAACAATACGCCTCAGCAATATTTTATCATGATGAAACTCAAAAGAAATTGGCAGAGAAGTCAAAAAAAGAATTGGAAGACTCTGGAAAGTTTAAAAAATCAATTGTGACAGAAATCTTACCATTCAAGTCATTCTACCCAGCAGAAGATTATCACCAGGATTATCATAAAAATTCTCAATTGAAATACAAGTTTTATAGATCTCGTTCTGGTAGGGATAAATTTATTGAAAAAAATTGGAAAAATAATGAAAAAGAAAATTTAAAACAAAAACTTTCTCTAATGCAATATAAGGTTACCCAAGAAGAGGGGACTGAAAAACCTTTTGACAATGAATATTGGGATAATAAACAGGAAGGAATTTACGTGGACGTTGTATCAGGAGAAGTTTTATTTTCCTCAAAAGATAAGTATGATTCTGGAACTGGTTGGTCTTCCTTCAAAAAACCTTTAGAGCCAAAAAATGTAGTAGAAAAAGAAGACAATTCATTATTTACAAAAAGAACAGAATTAAGAAGTAAACACGGAAATTCTCATCTTGGTCATGTGTTCAATGATGGTCCGAGACCAACAGGATTAAGATACTGCATGAACTCTGCTACTCTAAGATTTATACCCAAAGAAAACCTGGAAAAAGAAGGTTATGGAAAGTACAAAAAACTGTTTAAAAAACAATAATCTTTTTATAATCTCTCTCTTTCTTACCATTATGGATCTTGAAAAAGCACACTATCTTGTTGTAACTGGAATAATCATCAAAAATGGAAAGTTTCTAATAACAAAAAGATCCCCAACTGAAAAAGTTTTTCCTGGGAAATGGACTGTTCCTGGAGGAAAAGTAGAGAAAAAAGACTACATAAACAGCCCTAAAGATACTTCTGAACACTGGTATAATGTTTTTGAAAATGTTCTAAAAAGAGAAGTAATGGAAGAAACTGGTTTAGAAATAAAAAATATAAGATATTTAACAAATCTATCCTTTGTCAGACCAGACAATATTCCAACTTTTATAATAAGTCTTTATGCAGACCACCATGAAGGAGAAGTAAAATTATCAGAAGACATGACAGATCACGCATGGGTAACTTTAGAAGAAGCAAAAAATTATGATTTGATAGAAGGAATATACGAAGAATTAGTAATGCTTGACAAAGTTCTCAAAGGCAAAGATATATATCAATGGTCTAAGTCACTTTAAAATTTTCCCGGTTTTCATATACCACATATACATATCCAATTTCCCAGGTTCCATATTAAGCTCTTTAGCAACATCATACAACTTATTTTCAATATCTTCATACTTAGATTTGGTCCATCCTTTGGGTATCTCTTTTATCATCCCGTTCTCTTTCATAAGATTAAGGATATGCCTGTCTAATATTGCTAAACTCAGATAACCAACATTTCTCAAGAAATGACTTGCTTCTTTCCACCCCATACCTTTAATATTTTCAACTAGCCATTCTCTGGCCTCTTTTTCTCCTCTTTCCTGCACTATTTTCTTAACTTTCAAATATTGTCTTGCATTAACAATAAATCTTGCCTTATTATTATGAAATCTATGATTATTTTTTCTTATGACATTCTTGACTTCTTCTTCGTTATACTCAACAAAGCCTTTGATTCCTAACTCATTTTGAATATTAATAGCAGACTCAGCTTTGGAATTAGCAGTTAACAAACAAAAACACAGTTCAGAAAACCATTCCAGCTCATTTTTTGTTCCAAAAGCTTTAAACTCATTTATCCTGGATTCAATCTCATTTCTAACATCACTACCCTCTATTTCCTTTATTCTTTCTGTTAGATTCATCTTGTTTTTTTCACACCAACTTTCTTACAATATTTATTTATTGGACATTTACTGCAATACGGACTTACCGGCTTGCATATGTTCTGACCTAACATAACAAATAACCTATTTATATCTTTCCAATATTTTCTAGGCAATTTCTCTCTTAAAATTTTCTCAGTTTCCCCTGGATTCTTAGTTTTAACATACCCCAATCTATTTGAAATACGATGAACATGAACGTCAACACCTATTGCATCCTTATCAAAAGCATTTACTAAAACCAGATTGGCAGTCTTTCTTCCAACACCAGGTAGTTTAATCAAGTCATCAATATTATTTGGGATACCCTTAAACTCCTTTATTTTTTCAGGCAATCTCTTCAAACTTTTAGCTTTATTTTTATAGAATCCTACAGGATAAATTAATTTTTCAATTTCTTCAACTTTTAACTTTTCTAAATCTTTGAAATTTTTAACTTTTTCAAACAACCTTTTGCAGACTTCCGCAGTTGTCTTATCATTAGTCCTTGCAGATAAAATAGTAGCAATAAGAATCTTAAAAGGATCATTATCCTGAACTTTAACAAACTCAATAAGCGGGACTTTATATTTTTTTGTTTCTCTTTTTAAAATTTTAAAAACTTCATCAATCATTTTCCCAGGTAAAATTTTCTTTTTTTCTCATCAAACTTTTCAATTGCATATCTTAACATGGTTCTTGGCATTGTTTTATAATATTTTTTCAAAAATTCTTCCTCAACTTTCAAATCTTTCTTTCCTATCTCTCTCAAAACCCAGCCAACAGCCTTATGAATTAAATCATGTTTATCATTAATTAAAATTTCAGAAATATTCAAGGCATCTTTGAGATCGTTATTTCTAAGAAAAGCAAAACACGAAACAATAGCAATCCTTCTTTCCCACATGTTCTTGCTTTTAGCTAACTTATACAAAATTTTCCTGTCTTTATCCGATAAATACTCTCCAATAATTTTGTGAGAACTTAAATCAACCAAATCCCAATTGTTCACATTTTTCAAATTTTTTAAGTAAAAATTAAAAACATTTTTATCCAAATCTTTGTAAGTTAAAATCAACAACCCAACTAATCTAGCTTCATGCTCTTTACTATTCAATAACTTCTCAACATCTTTGAGTTCTAAATCTTTATATTTTCTACTAACTTTTCTTTGCTCAGGTACTGTAATTCCAAGAAAAACATCGCCTTCTCCATATTCTCCTCTGCCAGTCTTAAAAAATCCCTGTAGAACTTTGGCTTTCTCTTTATTTTCTAAACTTTCAAGTTCTTTTTTAACATTATTGTATTTCATCTATTTTTCCTGCAAGATTATAGTCTTTTTCAGTGACTTCACCTTCAGAATGGGTCCACAAAACAATTTCAACTTTATTATAATCAATAATTATACTCGGATGATGATTTACACTTTCAGATAGTCCAGCAACTTTATTCACAAAATCAATAGATTCTTTAAAATCTTTAAACTTAAAACTCCTTTTTAATCTATTATCTTTTACAACCCATTTATCCAGTTTTTCTCTTTCTTTCCCATCCATTTAAATCAAATCTCTTTTCCACTTCTCCCAACCAGCAACTTTTCCAGAGGAAAATTCAAGATGTCTTTCTAAACCTTTCAGTTCTTTTTTGTCAGTTCTATGTTCTAACTCGGCATCAATTAGCTTAAAATATTCTACTTTCTGATTAGGATTCAAACTGGAATTACTATTAATTCCTACCTTCAGTCCTTCAAGAAAATATCTATTAGGTGCACTTTTTATTTGCTCTTTATAATAATTTTCTTTCAAATCCGAGTTCATTTCTTTCCTTCTTCTTCAGCAATATATTTTGCAGCCTCTAATAAAGCAGTACAGCCTTGTCCTGCTGAGACAGCGTATTGATAATTTTGAATAGAGGTACAGTCTCCAGCACTAAATAACCCCTGGACAGAAGTCTTAGTATAAACGTCAACAATAATATGTCCGCCTTTATCTAATTTCACTAAATTTTTTACAAAATCAGTGTTTGGAACTCTTCCTATTTCAACAAAAACACCAGAGACTTTCAACTCTCTTTCTTTTCCTTTATGTTCAATCTTAATTCCTGTAACAAATTTATTCCCCATAATTTCTTTAACATTAGCAGGAGTAATAATCTCAACATTCTTCATTCCTTTTAGCCTTTCAAGTAAATACTCATAAGCCCTGAATTCATTTCTTCTATGAATCAAATAAACTTTCTTTGCTATTTTGTTAGTAAAATCAACAGCTTCTAAAGCACTATTCCCTCCCCCTATAATAGCAATTTCCATCTTGTTATACAATGGACCGTCACAAATAGCGCAATAAGTCACTCCTTTTTTTAGAAATTCTTCTTCACCTTTAACATCTAGTTTTCTTGGATGAGAACCTGTTGCAATAATAACAGATTTGCTTTCATACTCTCCCTTGTTTGTTTTTATTTTGAAAATATTTTTCTTTTTCTCTATTTTTTCTACTTTCTCATTTTCATTTAATTTTATTTTATTGAATTCCATCTGTTTTTTCATTATTTTGGCAAATTCAACTCCATTAGTTTCAACAATCCCCGGATAATTTAGAATCTCACCAGACTCATAATATTGCCCACCAAAAGTCTCACTAACATAAAGAAAATTCATTCTCTTTCTTGCTGCATAGATGGCTGCAGTATGTCCTGCAATTCCAGCTCCAACAATGATCAAATCGTAAGTCATAATTCTTAATCCCAAGTAAGATTATATATAATTTTCTATTTTATACATTTGCTTTAGTATTTGTCCTAATGATATCTTTATTTCCTTTTAGCATAGCAGTAATAATCTGTTTTATTCTTTTTTCTCTGGTTTCTGGCCGTTTTGCATGTAAGAACCACCGATAAAGCATCCTTTTTGTTGAGGGAGGAAGTTTATTAAAAAAGTCCTCGGCTTTTTTATTTTCTGCAAGGGATTTTTTCAGCTCAGCTGGTTGAATAGGATTTCTGGGGATACCATGGTCATGTGTTTTTCTCTTTAATCCTAAGTTGTAAAAATGAAGGCCTTGTTCTTGCATTTGTCCATTTTTTATTAGAGCTTTAGCATAGCCAAGAGTATTTTTGCTCCATGTGCTATTTTTTGTACGTTTTGAAAAATGACGAATAAATGTATCATTATCAAGTCTTTTTATTGTTGTATCAATCCAACCATAACATATTGCTTCTTCAATAAGTTCACGGTGTGTGGGTACAGGATTTTTGGTGTGCCTTTTATGTAAAATGATTGCAACTTTACTTTCTTTTTTGTGATTCTTCTTTAACCAACTCTGGAAATTTTCTTTTGTAAAAACAGTAATTGTAGGAACATTTTGTTTTGTCATTTATATCTTTCCAACCAAATCAACACTTGGTTTTAAAGTCTCTTTTCCAGGTTTCCAACTCATTGGGCAAACTTCTCCCTTGTTTTCTGAAGTGTATTTGGCAGCCTGTAATTTTCTCAGCAACTCTTCACAACTTCTCCCAATATCATTATTATGAACTTCAAAAGCCTTAACATTACCTTCAGGATCTATTAAGAATGTTCCTCTTAATGCCAATCCTTCATCATCAATGTAAACTCCATAGTTTCTTGCAACTCTTCCTGTGGGATCAGCTAACATTGGAAATTTTATTTTTTTTATAGTTTTAGAAGCATCTTTCCAGGCCTTATGCACAAAAGCAGTATCAGTGCTTACACTAATAACTTCTGCATTCAACTCTTTAAACTTTTCATAATTATCTGCCAATTCTCCTAATTCAGTAGGACAGACAAATGTAAAATCAGCTGGATAGAAAAACAATACGACCCACTTTCCTTTGTAATCACTTAAACTAATTTTCTTAATTTCATCATTAATCAAAGCATTTTCCTTAAATTCTGGCGCTCTTCTGTTTATCATTTTCATAACCCCACTAATATCCTATAGAATGCTTAATCCTTTTTATTTCTTTGCCTTGAAATGCTCATCAACCATTTCCCAGTTTATTATCTTGAAAAAGGCTTCTATATATTCTGGTCTCTTGTTTTGATACTGTAAATAATATGAATGTTCCCAGACATCCAAAGCTAATAATGGAATTTTTCCTTCTGATAAAGGTGAATCTTGATTTGCAGTACTCATTATTTCTAACTCATTATTATTCAAAACAAGCCATGCCCATCCTGATCCAAATCTTGTTGCAGCAGCATTACTAAATTCTTCCTTAAACTTATCAAAACTTCCAAATTTTGCTTTGATAGCTTCTGCCACTTCTCCTTCAAAAGGAACATCTTGCTTTAATAATGGCCAAAAGAATGAGTGATTTGCATGTCCGCCACCATTATTTCTCACTGCTGTTCTGATGTTTTCTGGAATTGAGTTCAAATCTTTCAACAATTCATTTACGTCTTTTTCTTCTAATCCGCTTCCATTTAAAGCAGCATTTAATTTATCTACATACCCTTGATGATGTTTGCTATGATGAATCTCCATAGTTTTTGCATCTATGAAAGGCTCAAGAGCATCATATCCATATCCCAGTTCGGGCAATTTGTGTGTCATATTAATAACCTCCAAAGAATTAATTAACGATAGTTAAGGGTTCTATATAAATCTTTCTGTTAAAAATTATTTTTTCCTATAACCGAACTTCTTGTTATAATCATCATGATCAAGAATATCCAAAACAAAACAAATTATTTCTATTTAATCCCCCTTAATAGTATACAGCATCCTCCAAAATCCGGTAAGCTCAACTCTCCATAGATTCTGAACATTATACTCTTTGGGTATATTTATTTTTGGGATATTATCTCCATAAAATGGATTTGTTTTTATAAATTCAATTTTTTGTTTTATAGATCTCAATAGCCTCATCTCATCTGTGCTTTTCTTGCCTTCTTTTATTTGCTGTCCTACTGCTCCATTTAATTTTTTGTATTCATTATCTGCTTCATCTAAAAGAATTACCCTAACAGATTTGTTCATATTTCTGTCCCTTTTTTTATTAGCTCATCCAGTTCTTTTCTCTCACTAAATACCCATAGAATTCCTTTTGTCCCAATTATTATCTTCCCGCTAATCTGTAAATAATCTAGTATTTTAATCAAAGTTTGGTGCATCACTTTTCTTGGAAGTCTTCTCTTCAACTCTGCCAAGCTTATTACCTCTCCAGCATTTTTTAATCTCTCTTCTACCATCAGAACAGTATTCAAAGTAGGAGAATGCTTCAGGCTTTCCAACAGTTGGTTTTGAGTCATTTTAGGTATAAACTTATATTAAATAGACATACCTATATATAAATTTTTCTATTAACAACCAGCACCACCAACATGACTTTCCTTCTTGTGTTCTCCTAATAAACTATCTAAATAAACTTCCCTGCTGTTTAATGTTCTCAAGCTTTTCCCCCTAACATTAAAAAGATTTGTAATTCTATCCGGACAAGGAACAAGTCTCTCATCTTCTGGATTGCCATCAAGAGTTACTAATCTTCCAGAATAATATCTATGGGGTAATATGTCTCCAGTACATCTTATAAAATCACTACCCCAGATTTCCATAATCGAAGTGATACCACCTCTTTCTTGGTACAGAACAACATCCCCTTGTTTATATTTTCCAAACATAATCATAGTTATTCATAATAGTTTAAAAACACTATTATCATTAAAAATATATTTAAAATACCTTGTTCTTGAAAATTCCAAAACCAAGCTTCCACAGCTTAGCTTCCTTCATCAGCAATTGGACTATAAACTTGCTTGGAAAATTCCTGTCGTGATTTTCTAAAATTTCCAAATTATTTTTTTTCTTAAATATCTCCAATAACTCATTGCTCTGCTTTTCAGTCATATTATTCATCAAATCTCTCATTTTTAGACTGACCCACAAGTCTCTTCCCAATTTTTTATTAAAATTAGCAACATAGCTTTCTTTATCTTCAGCTAAATACCTTCCAGCAATCAAACCATAAATAATACCGCCGTAAGTAGTAGCTTTAACTTGCGTGGCAGCATCCCCTATCAAAAAAACACTGCCTTTTCTAAGTTTTTGCTTTGGATTGTATAATGGGATAGCACCAGATTGGTCTTCAATAATCTCACTAGCTCCAAGCATCTTCTTGTAATCCTGTTTTAGTTTCTCATTATTAATCCCAATAACACCAACTCTAGCAATGTGCTCATCTTCAGGAACAATCCAGGAAAACTCTCCTAAGTTTAGTTTTATTTCAGTAGTTCCAACCTCTAAATCTTTAAATTTGGCTCTTGCCTGCCATCCATGAACAAATTTCCTTTTCCCATAAATCTCAGCAGCTCTCGCAACAGAACTAAAAGGCCCATCAGCTCCAACAATCATCTCAGTTTCATAAATTCCTTTACTTGTTTTTAACTTATACTTTCCTTTCTCTTCCTTATAACCTATAAACTTCTCATTTAATTTTAATTTTGCTCCATTATCCAACGCTTCCTGTAATAAATGCTGGTCAAATCTCGCTCTGTCTAACACTAAATTTGTTTTATTCAAATCAACATAAATGCTTTTATCCCCAGCTGTAATTTTAAATTTATTAATCTTAGAAACAATCAATTCTTTTGGCACTTTTGTAATCCCATGTATAGAATCTGTCAGAATTCCTGTGCATGCAACTGGTCTACCAACATTTTTATGCTCCTCAAAGATAATAGTATCCTCTTTTTCTTTTGAAGCGTAAAAACTTCCTGCTGGTCCTGCCCCTATTACTGAAATCATAATCAATAAATGAGAAATAAGTTTAAAAAACTAACCTTCTCTAGTTCTTTATCACTCTTTCCTAGAAAACTCTCTTATTTTCTCCAAATAATCACTTTTTTTAAACTCTCTAAACCACTTCCTTACTATACCACCGCCATAAGTCTTGACAAAAAGAGATCCCCACTTTTTCTTGATATCTATTTCCCACGCATTGTGCAAGGATTCATAAAAAATATTTCTCTTAGGAATTAAACTATCCTCAAGACTTCTCTTATCAAATAGATTATCAAAAAACCTTTTTGTATAAAACGCACTATACAGTATTGGAAACCCAAGGGCATTATATGAGTAGGTTATCCAGTTCTTATAATTTAAATTTCTGTTAATAAAATTCCCCAAATACCATTTTTTCATCAGCATTCTTGGAACATTCTGAAGCTCATCAGCATCCAAACCTTCAGGACGTGGATCATAACATAAAAACTGTCCACCATATTTGTCCCATCCAACCACTTCCAATGGAAAAATCCTTCCCTCTTTCTCCAAATCAGATCTAAGCAATGTACCTGGAATAGGAACTGCATTCAAAACCTGTATAATGTCTATTCCTGCTTTCCTAAAAAATTTTATATATTCCTTTGCTTTATCTTTTAATGTTAATTTTGACTTATACTCAGAATCTTTGAAAGTTGGATAGCTAAAAATAAACATTCCCAATAAATAAAAGTGATCATTTAATTTTTTTGCCCTTTTAACATACTGCTCTACCGTAACCCCTTTGTTCATGCCCCTTAAGTCTTCATTTATAGGGCTTTCAAATCCTATTGCAAGGATTTTCACGCCCGCATATTTCATAGCATCTATTAATCTGTCATTCTCTGCCACTTCACTTCTAACCTGCACTGTTAATTTTAATTTTTTCTTGTTTTCTCTGGAATAATCCCCTATCAATTTGCACAACCCCACAGTCTCACCAACATTCTGTGCAAAATTGTCATCGGTAATAAAAAAATCCTTATATCCCTCTTCAGAATGTTTTATGATTTGCTTTAAAGCCTTTTCAGGAGAGCCTGCTTTATACTTTCCATAAAGAGTATTAACAGTACAAAATCTGCACTTAAAATTACAGCCCCTTCCTCTGCTAACAGGAATGGCAGTCCATTTATCTTCAAGATTGGTTATCAAGTCTAAATCAACATCAACTAAATCATCAAGATGTTTTATAGGCTCTCTTTTGCCCGTAAATACATAATCATCTCCATCTAAAACACTTATCCCCTTAACATTCAATAACTTATCATAATCTATTTTATTATCTGAAATTGTTTTAATAATTTCTTTTGTGGTTTCCTCGCCTTCTCCATGCACAACAACATCTATTCCAGAATGCAAAGCTTCCTCAGGCAAAGCATCTACATGGCTTCCGCCAGCTATTGTTATCGCTCCAAATTGTTTGTACTGCCTGGCCAAATAAAACATTCTTGGAATTGAATTGCTCATCCCGCCGTAAAACATTGCTATGTCTGCAGGGGTTTTCTTTTGCAAAAACTTATGATCAGGCATATCCATAACTCTCGGCCCGGAATAATTATTCTCATCAATTATGTACAAATCTTTAAATCCAAAATCTTTCAACTGGCTAAACACAGAAACTATGCCCACCGGAGGCATTCTTACTCTTGAATATACATTAGAATAATTAGGATACTGTGGAATGACTCCAATAACGGAAACGCTCTCTTCATTTTCCATAATAAAAAAAATGATCTAAAATTTAAAAAGTTATTTAAATTAAAAACCAAAAGCCTTATAAACCCAAATTTCAATAAATAATCAACAGCATATGAGAGAGCACTTGTTTCAAAACATTTGGCTTTTTCTTGATAAGTGCTAATTAAAGGAGAAAAATATGAACTTATTTGAAAAAATTGGAATAGATGAAAAAACAGTGAGAACTATAACAAATATGGGAATCACAAACCCGACTGAAATACAGGAGAAATCAATACCTGCCATTTTAGAAGGAAAAGATGTAATTGGGGAATCTGCTACAGGTTCAGGAAAAACTTTAGCTTTCGCATTTGGAGTCATAAAACAAGTAGCCCCAAGAGAGGGATTACAGGCATTAATTTTAACACCAACAAGAGAGCTTTCAGAGCAGGTAAAAAATGCACTAATAAAATTCGCAGGTCATTTAAATATCACAAATGTTTATGGAGGAGTCTCAATAGACCCTCAAATTAAATCATTAAGACAGGCAGAAGTGGTTGTTGCAACACCAGGAAGACTATTAGACCATCTAAAAAGAAGAACTATAGATCTTTCAAGAGTTAAGCTTTTGGTGTTAGATGAGGCAGACAGGATGCTTGACATGGGATTCATAGATGATGTAGAAGATATCATAAGAAATTGCCCTAAGAAAAGGCAGACATTATTCTTTTCAGCTACAATCTCATCCAAAATAAAAGATTTGGCAAACAAATATATGATTCATCCGGTTAGAGTATCTGCTAGAAATCACGTTGATCCTAACAAACTTAAACAAGTATACTATAATGTTTCAAAAGATTTGAAGTTATCTTTGTTGATACACTTGCTTCAGGAAGAAAGAGCAGGATTAGTCATGGTTTTCTGTAATACAAGAAGCACAGTTGACTTTGTAACCAGAAATCTTAAGTCAAACAAAGTAAATGCAATTGCAATTCACGGAGGACTTACTCAAAATAAAAGAACAACCACAATTGACATGTTTAATAATGGAAAGGTCGGAGTATTAGTATGCACTGACGTGGCTGCTCGTGGTCTGCATATTGAAAATGTTTCTCATGTATATAATTATGAGATACCAAAAGACCCAAAAGACTATGTGCATAGAATTGGAAGAACTGCAAGAGCAGGAGAGGAAGGAAAAGCAGTAAATATTCTTTGTGAATATGACTATGATAATTTCTCAAGGATTCTTCATGATTACAGTGAGTTTTCAATAAAAAAGTTAGATAGTCCGCATGTAAACAAGGTAACAATCTCAAAAGAACAGCCAAGATCAAGAGGGTTCAAGAAAACATACGGAAACAGGTCAGGAAACAGGTTCCCAAGAAGATTCAATTCAAATCGCGGAGACTCTGACAGAAGAGAAGGACCGAGAAGAAAACCTTCACGTAAAAGAATCTAAGTTCCATTCAATTTTGAGTCTTTCCCCCAAATGCTTTTTTTGATTTTCTTCAGCCATCTTTTGTTGTATTGTTCTTAGAAAAAGATATAATTATAAATTCTACAAACAAATAATTTTTATGCTTTTTGACTCAAGCTTCAAGGAAATATTTTCTGCGCAGATAGTTTCATTAATAGCAGGATTGTTTGCAGGAACGCTTCTTGCAATATACACAGATAAGCTATTACTGTTACCAGGAATACTTTTGCTTCTTCCAGGATTTTTGGAGCTTAGGGGAAACATAAGTGGTTCGTTTGCTTCAAGATTAAGCTCTGGATTATTTCTTAAGGTAATACACCCAAACAAATTAAACACAAAAATAATACACAGCAATTTATTTGCATCATTCTTTCTGGCAATAGTCATCTGTCTTGTTCTAGGTGTAATAACTTTTCTATTTGATTATTTTTTTATGGGGATAGTTATGGTAAAGATAATTCTACTGCCGTTAATTGCAGGAGTAATAGCAAATGGTATAGAAATAACCTTAACATTATTCTCAACAGTTTACTTTTTCAAAAAAGGACACGATCCAAATAACATTATGGGCCCATTAATAACCTCTACAGGAGATATAACGAGCATAATATCCTTATTTATAGCTCTTGCAATAATATGAAATCAATAAAAAAATTACAGGAATTAAGTAAGGTAAGAAGAGAGAGGCACCACCCTCTTATACACCATATTCACAAAAGATACAATATATCAAGAAAGACACTGTTCTATGTAAAAGAATATGGTTCTAAATCAAACGCAACAAAGGTAATAATCAAAGAGAGCATAAAAATATTGTTATTTGCTTCAATAATAAGCTCATTCGGAGGTCTTGCTCTTGAGCAGATAAAATCAATATTCTTGTCATTCACGCCTTTGATTATTTTGATGCCTGTTCTGAATGATATGATCGGAAATTATGGGACAATAATCTCAGCAAGATTTTCAACTTTGCTTCATGAGAAAAAGATGAAAAATGTTTGGAACAATGAAGAAATAAAAAAATTATTTTTGCAGACAATAATAATTTCATTGCTTACTCTGATAATTAGTATCTCCGCAGCATTCCTAATCTCTTTTTTATCAGGTTATGAGCTGACAAAGATTGTTGCATTAAAGATATCATTAATAGGCTTGATAACGGTCATATCATTGATAATCATTATTTTTGTGATAGCAATAATAGCTGGTTTGTATTTCTACAAAAAAAAGGAAGATCCCAATAATTTTTTGATACCAATAACAACTTCAATAGCAGACCTTGGAAACATGTTGGTTCTTGCTCTGCTTGTAATACTATTCTTTTAACTCTTCTTTCATTTCTTTAACAACTTTCTTAAAAGCAGCAATTTGTTTCTCACTCAGTTCACCAAATCTCATATATTTTATTTTAATATCTCTCAAGAACAAACTAGTCTTATATAACTCTTCTGGGATATCAAACATTTTTTTCAATTTGCCTTTAACTTCTTTATTTAACTCACTTTTTTGGCACTCATAACAAAGAACAAATTTTTGACGAGAACCAGCTAATACATAATTTTGTTTGCATCTCCAGCATCTTTGTTTGAACCTAACCATAATTAAATAACGGAATTAACCTTTTTAAACCTAACTAAAACTCCATCTCTATTCTTAATTCAGATAAAGCATTAATATATCTGGTAATAACTCTAAGATGATGGAATATCTCTTTCTCCTCATCGCTCTTGGCTTTCTTGTACACATTTTTGACGTCAAAATACCTCTTCTTGTCAATATCAGAAATCTTTATTATTTTCTCATTGCTAAATTTATAGAAAAGATCATAATACAGATCTAATTGTTCTTTCAATGAGTCAGCAATATGCCTTATGTTTTCAAAGACTCCTATGGAGATGGAGTTCTCCCTCTTAATAACGGATTAGCTAGATGGAATACAGAAATTCTGGCAGGAATAGCAAGATATTTCTTTAATAAGCCAGAGAAAAATACACACATCCACGCCAAGATAGATTTAGAAACTCTTGAAGAAGAAAACTTGGATTGTGATTGTATCATAACTCACTTGCCGTACCATACACATGAAACAGATGTTTACCGAAAAGGGCTTGAGCATATTATAAGAATAAAACAAAGACATCCGGAAATTCCAATTATTATTTATACTGGAGCAGATGATATAAGTGTTCCAGATGAAAAACTAAAAAGTATTGGAATACAACATATAATAAGAAAAGAAAAAATAGGAGAAGATATTCAAAAGTTAAATGAAACCTTAGAGAAAATTCTCCGATAAAATTATAATGGTCTTGTTCTTGTTAGCATGTCATAATACTTAGAAATCTTTTCTGAACCCATTGCAGTAAAGACTTTCTTCACATGTCTTATCCCAAGTGATTCAACTTCTCTAACTTCTCTAATCCCTGGTAAAAATACCCAGACTGCAAATACCCTTGCTAGGAAACTAATAAAAAATACAAATAACAAAGGAGTTAATCCCAAAAATACAACACCATTATTTGACAAATAACCACCGAGGCTTGCACCTATAAACACCCCGATACCGTTTAAAATATCGGAATAGGCGACACAAATAGCCATTCTTGATCTTGAAACAGCATCATAGATATAAGTGCTTGAACTCAGATTAAATCCAGCCCATGCAAATCCGGAAAATGCCTCTACTAAAATAAGGTAAGCAAATATATGTTTGTCAAAAATAACAGAGAACAGCCAAAGTAATGGCACAAGGGGAATAAAATACCCTGTTATTTTCATAACCCTTAAGTTTCCAAACCTGTCAGCAAACTTTCCCCAAACAGGCAGGAATAATAAGGAAATTAAAGATGAGCTAATATTGATAATAACCCACTCAACATAGCTGAATTGCAGATCCTTAAGCATATAAACAGTAAAAAATGGAGATGCTATCGCAGTTGCCAGTTGCACAAAAGCAAGAAACATAACAAACCTTCCAAAGTTATTAAAGGGCATTCTTTTAAGGAACTGGAAAAAGCTGAAATAATACCCCGGTTTTAACTGTAATCTAGGTTCATATTTTTTTGTGAATAAAAAGGCACTCAAAGACCTTGCTAAAAACGCAGCTCCAAACAAGATTATAAAACCAATAAATATCCTTGTTTGTTTAAAATAATCAAGAATAAAACCCCCAATAAGCATGCTAATCAGCACAAAAAACCCCGTTATTTTACTTCTTCTTCCAAAGTACCTACCTGAATTTTTGGTTAACAAATCTTTCATCCATGAACTCCATGCAGGTCCATAAAATGCTCCAAACATTATTAATAATGAATAAACAAGAATAAGCAACACGGGAGCATTACTCTTACTGTTGAAATACAAATGACCGACATACAGGACAACTAACCACATCAAAGCCTGGAAAGAGGCTCCAAACAAGGCTATACTTCTTCTGGAAAACCTCTCCATAAACCAGGGAGTAAGCAGTTTAGAGAAGTTGCCAAGCATTGTTGGCAAAGAGTTAAGAAAACCAATATGGGAATTATTAGCTCCAAGAGCCAAAGCATAAGGAGTTATATACCTCATGCCAAAACCTTCACTTATTGTAAAAAAAGAACCCTCTTTTATACTAATTTTCTTGGCTTTCTTTATCAGAATCTCTTCCTGGCTCATTACTCTTTTTTTCATAGCGACGGAGAAATCAACATAACTTGCTTATAAACATATCTAATCATATTTTCACCAAAACCCTTAAAAAACCAGTTTTCTAAAGCAAAATAATGAATTACGACTTAGAACTAGACAAATTAATCCAAAGGATTAAGGAAAAGAAACACAAGAGAATAATCATACAATTACCAGACGGTCTAAAAAATAGAACCCAGGATATTGTAGATGAAATCAAAGAAAAAACAGATGCAGAAGTTCTTGTCTGGATGGGTTCATGTTTTGGAGCATGCGATATTCCGCTTGGTTTATCTCAATTAAACATTGATTTGTTTGCTCAATTTGGGCACAACAGATTCATAAGAAAGGAGGGATGGTAGATGGATACAATTTTTATAGATGCTAAGTATAATAAAGAAATCAGGTTAGATGAATCTGTATTAAAAACTTTGAAGAAATACAAAAAAATAGCATTATTTGCTTCTGTTCAATTTCTCAACTTAGAAAATGTAAAAGAACAGCTAAAAGACCATAAATTAATAGTTTCAAAACCAGATAGGACAAATGCTACACATCAATTGCTGGGATGTGATGTTTTTCATGAAAATTTAAAATTACCAGAAGAACCAGATGCTTTCTTATATATTGGAGATGGATTATTCCATCCGAGAGCTTTGTTATTAGCTTCAGACAAACCAGTAATTCAATTTGATCCTATGGATAATTCTCATAAAATATTAACAAGAAAAGATATCAAAGAAATTTTAAAAAAATATAAAGGCTCACTAATGAAATTCTTATCTTCAAGATACATAGGAATATTCATAACAGTAAAACCAGGGCAGCAACAGTTTTTATTTTCAAAAAAATTAGAAGAAAAATATCCAAACAAAGACTTTTATTATTTTGTCGGCAACAACTTTGATGCTTCTCAGACAGAAAATTACTCTTTTATTCAAGCTTGGATTAATACTGCCTGTCCAAGAATCTCTCTGGATGACTCTGTAAACTACTCATTTCCAATGGTTAATATTAACGATGCTTTAGAGGCAGAAGAAGTTCTGAAAAAGTTATAATTATTCATTTTGTCTATTTGGATGGAGATTGTAGTTTTTTGCAGATTCAAGTAAAGAGTCAATTGAAACTTCTGATCCATTTTCATACTGGGGAATGTCGCCTTTTATTGTTATACCCTTTTCACCATATAAATATTCACAAAAATTATCTCGTTCAGTCCTGGTGATTTTTCCATCATGATTTGTATCCGTATATTTCAATACTTTTTGATATTTTATTTTCTTTGTATCTTCAAAACATTCGCTTATATAACTATCTCCCATATCCCCGCTTATATATCTATACCACATATCCACAAGTAATAAAAAACCAATCGTTGTAATGTAGCCTGCAACCAAAGCTGTACCAACCATGCCAAATGTAATCGGATTTTTTGGTTTTCGGGACCAGTCAATTTTGTCCTCCATTGCAGGGCATATACCAACAAAAATACATTTTAAAAAATAGTCTAATGTAAGCATGTAAGCGGACCTCCATAATCATAATGAGTTCTTTGAGTATCTCTCTTTCTAAGTTGCATTTTCTCTGCTAATTGAGTAGCACTATATGGGGACATTTTATTTCTCCTAATTTGTTATTAATTAAAAAAATCTAGCGTTTTCATTTTCTTTCAAAAATTTTAGGTCTAGATTTGTAAATACTTTTTCTGAATGATCTTCTTTTCTGTTATAGTAACTTTTTATAGCCTTCCTAAAATTATTATAGTATTCTTCGGGAAGCATAAACTTATACCAATCAGTAACACCATTGTTTTTTGAGAAAGTAATGCCCAAGATTTTATCATCTTTCTCTAACTGAAAACTACAATAAACATCATTTTTCCTATCTATAGACAAGTGAACTTCTTCATCTCCTTCTCCAGCATCTTTAGGGATATTATCAACACCCCAACCCCAATTAAGATGATTTTTATTAGTTAAACTGATTAAATCATCAATAAGCTTAAGCAAGCCTATATCGTGAGAAACTTTTCGTTTTCTAAATGCATTTTCCAAGGCACTATACATTGATTTCATTTTTTATTTATTACTAAATAGTTTGGATATACCTGTTTTAAATCTATGTTGTATAAAAAAATACACAATAGAAAAGTTTAAAAATTAAGAAGGCATGATAAAAATATGAGCAAAGCAATACTAGAACAAGTAGGATTAAGCAAAGGAGAATCAGAAGTTTATCTAATCTTATTAAAGATAGGGGAAGCAACGGCATCAGAGATAGCAAAACACACAAAGATAGCAAGACCCAATGTCTATGACTATCTAAACAAATTAAAATATAAAGGAATGGTTATTTTTGTTAGTAAAAAAAATAAGGTTCATTATATTCCTTCTTCTCCAAAAAAAATACTAGAATATTTGGATGAGAAAAGAGAGATAATAGAGCAAGAAATTCCAAGTTTATTAAATATGTACCATCCAGAGAAAGAAAAACCCCGAGTAGAGTTATATGAAGGAGCAGACGGTCTAAAAACATTAATGAATGATATTATCAAAACAGGAAAAGATTTGGTCGGGTGGGGAGCCTCTGACAGAGTAAAAGAAATATTGCCAGAATATTTTATCAAGAGATATTTAAAACAAAGAGAAAAGAAAAAAATAAAAGCAAAACAACTTTTTGTAAAAACACAGGGAGTATTAGAAAGCTCTATGTCCCAATTTAAAGGCATTCCAAAAGAATTTTCAAGTCCTTCAACTACAATCATCTATGGAAATAATGTGGCAATCATAATTTATACAACAATGCCTTTGGTTATTATCATAAAAAGCAAAGAACTATCAGAATCTTATAAAAAACATTTTGAAATATTATGGAAAAATTCTAAGAAATAAATTTCCAATACACCCGAAAGATATATAAATCAAAAGTTAACAATAGTTAAGTATGGAAATAACTAATTTTGAAGTCAACAGAGAAAATTATGATAAGTACAATGAAGAACGTTTAATTTACAAAGCACTACCTGGTTTAACAGAAGAATTAGTAAGAGAAATATCAAGACAGAAACAAGAACCAAAATGGATGCTTCAAAAAAGACTAAAAGGTTTGGAAGAATTCAAAAAAGCAAAAATCCCCACATGGGGACCGGACTTAAGTAACTTAGATTTAAACAAAATTCATTTATTCATGAGACCCGATGCTAAAAAAGCAGAAGACTGGAAAGAAGTTCCAGAAGATATAAGACGAACATATGAAAGACTCGGAATCCCAGAAGCAGAAAGAAATGCACTTTCAGGTGTAGGAGCACAATACGAATCAGAAGTTATCTACCATAAATTAAAAGAAGAATGGGAGAAAAAAGGAGTTATTTTCCTAGATTGTGATGAAGCTCTTAAGCAACTTCCAGAATTAATGCAGAAATACTTCATGACTTCATGTGTTCCAATTAATCTACATGCATTCTCAGCACTACACGCAGCAGTTTGGTCTGGTGGAACTTTCATTTACATTCCAAAAGGAGTAAAAGTTACAATACCTTTACAAGCTTATTTTAGAATGAACGCTAAAAAAGGAGGACAATTCGAACACACATTAATTATAGCAGATGAGAATTCAGAAGTTCACTATGTGGAGGGTTGCTCAGCCCCTCAATACGCAGAAAACTCATTACATGCCGGCTGTGTAGAAATTCACGTTTTAAAAAATGCAAGAGTAAGATATTCAAGCATTGAAAACTGGTCTAAAAATACCTATAACTTAAACACAAAGAGAGCAGTTGTGGAAGAAAACGGAATCATAGAATGGATTAATGGAAATTTAGGAAGCAACGTGACAATGCTATATCCAGCCTCAGTATTAAAAGGAGATAACTCAAAAGCAGATTTTATCGGTATTGCCTTTGCAGGTAAAAATCAAAACCAGGATACAGGAAGCAAAATAATTCACATTGGAAAAAACACAAGTTCAACAATAGTTTCCAAATCAATAACAAAAGACGGAGGAATTACTTCTTATCGTGGACTATTATCAATAGGAAAAAACGCAGATAATGCAAAATCCTCAGTTAACTGTGATGCCCTAATGTTTGACAGTGAATCTCAGTCCAACACTTTTCCCTATATGGATATACAAAACAAAACAGCAACAGTTGGACATGAAGCAACAGTAGGGAAAATAAGTGATGAACAATTATTTTATCTTATGTCAAGAGGATTGTCAGAAGAACAGGCAACTCAAATGATAGTAGCAGGATTTATTGAACCTGTTGTAAAAGAACTGCCATTGGAATACGCAGTAGAACTTAACAGATTAATTGAATTGGAAATGGAAGGAAGTTTAGGGTAATTCTAAAATGATGGAACCAGAGTGGACAAAGGACTATAGAACTAATGCTTTATCTAAGATAGAATCAACTCCACTACCATCTTACAGATACGGATTAAGAATTTTAATAAAACCTCCGGAATTAAGAATAAAACCAAAAGAAGCTGAAAATTTTTCAATAACAATTAAAAATCCAGAAGAGATAGAAATTTATTCAGGAAAATCAATCCCCGATCTGCCTCATTTCAGACCTTTATTTGAAATAGAAGAAAAAGAAGACAGGCTGTCTTACACTCATAAGGCATACTCAAATCATTTCATCTTAATCAAAATAAGCAAAAAACTACAGAACCCAATAGAATTAATCTACGATATCAATGATGAAACTTTCTTTTCAAATATTTTTATTCTTGCAGAAAAAGATTCAGAAGCAACGATTTTACTAAAAAAAATGTCAGATAATTTCCTAAGTGAGCATATAAAAATAATTTTAGAGAAAAACAGCAAAATAAATTTCATTTCCTTGCAAAACTTAAACAAAGAAGCAATAAATATTGAGAAAAGAGTTGCATTAGTAAAAGAAAATGCAGAAATGAACTGGATTGACGGCTCTTTTGGCTCTATTTATTCAAAATCTGAAATTATCAGCCAATTGAATGAAAAAAATGCAAAATCTAACATAAAAGTTCTATACTTAACAAATAATAACCAGCAAAAAGATATTTACACAACCTCAATTCACAATTCAGAAGAAACATTCTCAGACATTCTGACAAAAGGAGTAATCAACGGAAAATCAAAAGCGCTTTCCCAGGGCTTAGTTCAAATAAATCAGAATGCAGCAAAATCAGAAGGATATGAAAAACAGGAAGCATTGCTATTAAGCAATGAAGCAGAGGCAGACGCAATTCCTAATCTATTAATACATAATCACGATGTTAAATGCTCTCATGGATCTTCTATAGGACAGATTGACGAAGAAAAATTATTTTATCTTATGTCCAGAGGATTATCAAGAGAGCAGGCAATAAAAAAAATTGTGGAAGGATATTTTAATCCAATTTTAGACAAATTCCCAAAAGAAACAAGAGACGCATTACAGAATAATCTATTACAATCTCTAGAGAATGAATAAAGAAGATTTTCCAATACTAAAGAACATAATTTACTTAGATAGTGCTGCAACATCACAAAAACCAAGACAAGTAATAGAAGTAATAAAAAATTATTATGAGACACAAAATGCAAATATCCACAGAGGATTATACAAATTATCTCAGGAAGCAACAGACGCATATAATGAATCTAAAAAAACAGTTGCAAAATTTATAAATGCATCAAAACAGGAAATAATCTACACAAGGAATACAACAGAATCCATTAATCTGTTATCACATACGATAAAACCTTTATTAAAAGGAAAAGAAATCGTTTTAACAGAGCTTGAACACCATTCTAATTTGGTTCCATGGCAGCAGTTCTGCAAAGAGTTTGGATTTGAACTAAAATTTATTCCATTAAATGAAGATTTTACTCTAGACTATAAAGAAGCAGAATTATTAATCAATGAAAAAACAGCCTTAGTTTCAATGACTCATGTGTCGAATGCACTGGGAACAATTGTTGACGTAAAAAAAATAATTGAATTAGCAAAAAATCATAAAGCAATAACCATAATAGATGCAGCACAATCAATTCCACACAGAAAAATAGATGTAAGGGATTTAGACGTAGACTTTCTGGCTTTCTCTGGGCACAAAATGCTTGGTCCAACAGGAATTGGAGTCTTATACGGAAAAAAAGAGTTATTAGAACAATTACCTCCATTCAATTTTGGGGGAGATATGATAAATGAAGTAACTTTCCAAAACGCAACATGGAACAAAATTCCTGAAAAATTTGAAGCAGGAACACCAAATATAGCAGGAGCAATAGGGCTGGCAAAAGCAATTAACTACTTGGAAAAAATAGGAATGGACAAAATAGAAGAAAAAGAAAAAACGTTAACAAAATACGCTTTTGAAAAATTAAAGAAAATAGAAGGAATAAGAATTTACACGCCAAAAGACTCAGCAGGAATTATCTCATTTAACATAGAAGGGATTCATTCTCATGACATAGCAACTATTTTAGATTCAAAAAATATTTGCATAAGGGCAGGACATCACTGCACAATGCCATTAATGACAAAATTAAAAATACCCGGAACAGCCAGAGCCTCATTTTACTTTTACAACACAGAAGAAGATGTAGACGCATTAATAAAAGGATTGGAAGAAGTGAAAAAGGTATTCAAATGATAGAATCAATGTACAGGGAACACATTTTGGACTTATACAAAAACCCAAGAAATTACGGAAACTTGGAAAGTTTCACAAACGCCACTCATTTATACAACGCTTCATGCGGAGATGACCTAACAATTAGAATGATTATAGAAAATGATATTGTAAAAGAGATAAAATTCACAGGAAAAGGATGTGCCTTATGTATGGCATCAGCCTCGTTAATGACAAGCAAGGTAAAAGGTATGAAAAAAAATGAAATTTTAAAAATAAATTCAGAAGAATCAATCTCATTATTAAAAATACCGATAAGTCCTGCAAGAATGAAATGTGTATTACTGCCACTGGAAGCTATCCACAAGGCGATAGGGGGATAAAATGTTAGAAATAAAAAGCTTACACGCTTCAATTGAAGGAAAACCAATATTAAAAGGAGTAAATCTAAAGTTAGAACTAGGAAAAGTTAATGCTCTTATGGGTCCAAACGGCTCAGGAAAGTCAACATTATCATCTGTATTGATGGGAGATCCAAGATTTGAAGTGACACAAGGAGAAATAATCTTTAATGGAAAAAGTGTATTAGAATTAGAACCACATGAAAGAGCAAAACTAGGATTGTTCTTGTCATTCCAATACCCTCAAGAAATATCGGGAGTAACAATCTCAAATTTCCTAAGAACTGCATTGAAAAACTTAGGAAAAGAAATGGATACTGAAGAATTCCAAACTTTTGTCAAAAGTAAAATGTCTTTGTTAGGAATGAAAGAAGATTTTCTATCCCGTTATTTAAATGAAGGATTTTCAGGCGGAGAAAAGAAAAGAGCAGAAATACTGCAATTGCTGACATTAGACCCCAAACTGGCCATTCTAGATGAGACTGACTCTGGCTTGGATATCGATGCCTTAAAAGCTGTATCCTCCGGAGTAAATAATTTTATAAATAAGGACAAATCCGTTTTGATTATCACCCATTATAAAAGGATTTTAGATTACATAAAACCAGACAAACTATTTATCATGATTGATGGAAAAATAGTCTTAGAAGGCTCTGGTGACCTCGTAGACCAACTGGAAGAAAAGGGTTATGGATGGATAAAAGAGGATGCATAATGGCAAAAGTTATTGTTAACAATCAGGAAAGAGAAATCAAGGACTGGGAAGAAATCAAAGATGCTTGTAAAGAGATGGGAGTAGCCTTTGGTTGTGAAGATGGAATGTGTGGAACATGCATAATTGAAGTGGAAGAAGGCTCAGAAAATCTGCCAGAATTAAATGATGCTGAAGAAGCCTTGGGGATGGACGGTAAATACAGGCTTGCCTGCCAGTGTAAATTAAAAAAAGGAACATTGAAACTTAAGTATTAATTTTTTCTTTTTTTTAAACATCAAACCTTTCAAAATAAATTCTCTTCTCATCAACACCTTTCTTTATTAATAGTTCTTTAACATCATTTATCATACCACTTAATCCACACAAATAAAAATCAGCATTCAAATCATTAACAAACTTTTCAATTAAAACCTGAATTCTACCTTTATTTTTAACTTCTCCTCTTGGACGAGAAATTGTTACATGATACTCAAAATTATTTATCTTAGAAAACTCTTTCAACTCATCCTCATAAAGAACTTCATCTTCATACCTGTAACCATTCAACATCAATATCTTCTTATCAAAATTTTCATTCAAAAGATCATATAACATACTTCTGAACGGAGCAATGCCTGCTCCAGTAGAAATAAATACTATATTTTTACCTTTATCTTTAATAAAGAAAGTTCTAAAAGGGCCAATCATCTCAACTTTATCACCTTTTTTCAAATTAAACAAATACTCGGAAGCAGGACCCCCTTCAACATATTTTATACAAAGTTCAATAAAACCTTTCTCACTTGGATTAGAAGCAATAGAGTACAGTCTTTTTACTTTTTTATCCTTGGAAGGAATAGAAATACTAACAATATAGCCCCCATTGTAATCAAAACCTTCATAAGTCTTAAATTTAAAATGCTTCACACTAGGACTAAGATTCTTAACATCCAATAACTCAGATTCAAATCTCTTTATCATAATTGGGCAATAAGAAAAAGACTTATATATTTAACTATCGTTAATAAAAATATGAATGTAATGCCGCAGGAATTGGAAGTATGGTATCTTCTCCCAACCTTAAGAAGAGAACTAGTTAAAATATTTGTCAAAGATTATAGTCTAAAACAAAAGGAAGCATCACAATTATTAGGAATAACAGAAGCAGCTGCATCCCAATACATAAAATCAAAAAGAGCTTCTCAATTGAAATTCACAAGAGAAGATATTAAAAAAGTAAAACAAACAGCCGGAAAGATAGTAAAAGACAAAATCCATGTAATGGAATACATCTATGAATTATGTCATGATCTAAGAGGTTCAAAATCTATTTGTGATTTGCATAAGAAATACACAAAAAATCTTCCAAAAGACTGTTGTATTTGTGTAGAAAAATAATTTTCAATGGTTAAAAAAATAATACTGGCACAACCCAGAGGATTCTGTGCTGGAGTGGACAGGGCAATAGAAGTTGTAGAGGAATCTCTCAAATTATATGGAAAACCAATTTATGTAAGGCATGCAATAGTTCATAATTATCATGTTGTAAATGAATTGGAGCAAAAAGGAGCCATTTTCACAGAAACATTGGAGAACATTCCAGAAGATTCTTTAGTAATATTTTCCGCACATGGAATACCTCCCAAAGTAAGAGAAGAGGCAGAAAAAAGAAATTTAAAATTCATAGATGCAACATGCCCATTAGTGACTAAGATACATTTAGAAGCCAAACGTTATCATAATGAAGGGTATTCAATTATTTTGATAGGCCACAAGGGACACCAAGAGGTTTTAGGAACAATGGGTTACGCTCCAATGACCTTGGTAGAAACTGTAGAGGATGTTAAAAAACTAAAAATTAACAATGAAAAAATAATTTGTTTAACGCAGACAACTCTTTCTTTAGATGACACAAAAGAAATCCTAGGAGCAATAAAGCAAAAATATCCTCAATTAGAAACTCCAAAAAAAGAAGATATTTGTTATGCAACACAAAACAGACAAAATGCTGTAAAAGAATTAGCAGAAAAAACAAATTTAATTTTAGTTATTGGAGATAAAGAAAGTTCAAATTCAAACAGAATGGTAGAAACAGCAATTAACTATGGAAGTAAATCTTTCTTAATACAAAATAAGAATTCAATAAAAAAAGAATGGTCAGACCATGAAACAATTGGATTAACGTCCGGAGCATCAGTTCCGGAATCTTTAATTCAAGAAACAATAACCTATTTTAAAAAGTTCAATCCAAATTTGGAAGTAGAAATTCTTGGGGATATAAAAGAAAACGTTAAATTCCTTATGCCTCCACAATTAGAAAGTTAATAACAAAAAGGATCATGACAAAATCCTACATTTGAAATCTTCAATGGTTCAGGAGGATTTAATAATCTCTCTCTTAATCCGATAATCAAATTTGGTCTTCTATGAAAATTGCAAAATTCTTCCAAACTATCTTCTTCTAAAGGAATACTTTTAATTCCTCTTCTGAAAAACCATCCTTGTTCAATACCATAAACCAAAAATTCCGGATAATGAGCATCATCGGCAAATACTCTTTCTCCTTGTGCAATCCTATGCATAAGCCCTCTATAATTTGCCAGAGCATTTTTTCCAGCAACATATGCTAAAGCTATATCTAACGCTTCATTAGTCACTATTCTCATTCCATAGAAATAAGAAAGAATTTTATGATTTTTTCTTGCAAACTTATCAAAAGATAGATATCCCGCAGGATTTCCCATCAAATCTTCTAAAAGATTATGTCTCAACACGTCTCTAGGACTTACCCAATCGACAGTAGTATAAACCATAACAATCAAGAATTAATTTGCTTTATAATAATTTCTCTAATACTAACTATACTTTCTTTTGACGTATTCTTCAATTCTTTCTTTAAATGTATTAATAATGTTATCATTAAGTTTACAAACCTCTTTACCATCTTCATATAATGTAGGATGAACATTTTCGCCGTCACCAGGCAAACTCAAACCGATATTAGCCTCCCTGCTCTCTCCAGGACCATTAACAACGCAGCCCATAACAGCAACAACCATGTTTTCGGAGCCATTAAAATTTTTCTTCCAATAAGAACTTCTTTCATCTAAATATTTGGTAATCTCTTCACTAATCTCCAAAAATAATTTACTGCTGGTTCTACCACAACCAGGGCAGCTTGTCACAGTAGGCATAAATTTCCTCAAACCATTTGATTGCAATATTTGTTTAGCAATTTTAACTTCTTCAGTTCTGGAACTATTTACACCGGGAGTGATTGAAACTCTTATAGTATCTCCAATACCTTCATTTAACAGAACACTCAAACCAGCAGTACTAGCAATAATTCCTTTGCTCCCCATTCCGGCTTCAGTCAATCCAAGATGCAAAGGATATTTGCTTTTTCCAAGTTCTCTATAAACATCAATCAATAAAGGAACTTTACTTACTTTTGCAGATAATATTATTTTTTTGACTCCAAAATCTTCAGCAAATTTGGCAGAATCCAAAGCACTTCTTACCAAAGCTATCTTTGTAATCTCATCACTACTTTTCCCCTTATTTTCATCCATTATTCTTTTTAACAAATCTTGATCTAAACTCCCAAAATTAACTCCGATCCTAACAGGTTTATTATTCTGTTTTGCAATATCTAGAATTGTTTCAAAATTCTTGTCTCTTGTTTCAGAGAAACCAACATTCCCCGGGTTTATTCTATATTTGTCCAAAGAAACTGCACAATCATCATATTTCTTCAGAAGTAAATGCCCGTTAAAATGAAAATCACCAATTATAGGAATCTTACTGCCTTCTTTTTCTAATTTACTTTTAATACTGGAAACAGCAGCTGCATCCTTACTGTCCTTAACTGTAAATCTAACAAGTTCACTGCCTTCATTCTCTAATTCTAATATTTGTTTGACAGTATTTTGGACATCAGAAGTATTTGTATTTGTCATGCTCTGTATTCTAACAGGATTTCCAGAACCAATTCCAATATTGCCGACTTTAACTTCCATACTAAAAATTCACTATGGTTAATTTATAACCTTTTTGATAGTTTTAAATACTAGTTATTTTTCAAATAAACAATGCATATAACATGGTTTTATACAATAGGAAGTGTGATAATAGTTAGTCTGCTCTCTTTTATAGGAGTATTAACATTATCAATAAAACACGAAAAATTAGAAAAATTCCTTATTTATTTGGTAAGTTTCTCAACAGGAGCACTATTTGGAGGAGCTTTTATTCATTTAATCCCCGAAGCAGTAGAAAGAACAGGATTTACGTCATTACTATCTTTATACATCTTGTCAGGAATAATTGCTTTTTTTGTAATAGAGAAGTTCATACACTGGCGCCATTGTCATATCCCAACCTCAAAACAACATAAACATCATCTTTCAATAATGAATCTAGTTGGAGATGCTTTTCATAATCTGCTTGACGGCTTAATAATCGGTGCTTCTTATCTAGCAAGCATACCTGTAGGTATTGCAACAACATTAGCAGTAATCTTCCACGAAATACCTCAAGAAATAGGTGATTTTGGAGTATTACTATATGGGGGATTTTCTAAGAAAAAAGCATTATTCATGAACTTCATTACAGCTTTAACAGCAGTTTTAGGGGCAGTAATCTCATTAATAATTGGAAACTACACAGAAAACCTAACACTATTCTTAGTTCCTTTCGCAGCAGGAGGATTCATCTACATAGCAGGCTCAGATTTGCTTCCAGAGTTACATAAAGAATGCTCATCAAGAATATCTTTCCTGCAACTAATATTTTTTATTATAGGAATAGCAATTATGTTTTTACTTCTTTGATTTTTCATAAACCCTAAAAATAATAAAAAACATTAATATAAGATTAACAAAATAGGGATTATTGATCTACTTCCTTTCTCTTTGATTATTTCTCTTATTTTATCAATTTTTTTTATATTCAAGAAATATTTCCATCCATGCTCTTTCTTTTTCCTTCCACAAATGTTTTGTTTGACTAATGCATTTAAAACAATCTCTATTTTATCAATATAATTCCCCGGGATACCTCTCTTTAAACTTTCAATATACATAGAACCCTTACCAAAACAAGTTTCATCATAAAGCTTTCTTATCAAAGTTCTACTCAATTTAATATACTCACTCTTCTTTATTTTCATATAAAGATTATATCTTTAAATAATATAAACATTTAGTCATTTTTTTGACCCTTAAGAGACAAAAAAGAAACATTTATAAATAAGTAAACTTCCCTAATAGTATGGCATCCACATTTTTAGAACTAGAAGGGAACACAGTAAAGAACAGAATTTGGAATTTCTTAATAGTTCATTCTGAATTTGATTACTCAATGAAAGACATTGCAAAATTTTCAAAAATTAGTTACACAGCCCTAAAAGGGATATGGAAAGAATTAACCAAAAGAAATGTAGTAATACACACAAGAGATGTTGGAAAAGCAAAAATGTACAAATTAAACAGAGATAACCCCCAAGTAGAGCAATTCATTAACTACTACTGGTCTGTTGTTGATTCAGAAATAAATGAACAATATATGGAAAAAGAATCTTTAATTCCAGCAATAAACTAATTATTTCTTTGATTTTTCATAAGCTCTAAGAATCTCTAAAGGAATACCAACAACAATTGTATTGGACTTGTCAGAACTTAAATCATTTAATGTTTGTAAAGTCCTTAAGTGTAAAGCACCTGGAGCTTTTGCAAGAACAGTAGCAGCTTTATTCAAATTGTCTGCAGCAATCCTCTCTCCATCTGCCTTCAAAATAACAGCTTTTTTCTCTCTTTCAGCTTCAGCAACCTTGGCAATTGTCCTTCTCATATCATCGGGAATTTCAATATCTTTCAATTCAATATTAGTAACTTTGATACCCCACGGGTCTGTTTCTTTATCTACAATATTTTTTATTTTAGAGCTTATTGTCTCTCTTTTGGACAAAATTTCATCCAACTCAAACTCACCAACAATGTTTCTCATTGTAGTCTGTGCTAATTGTGAAACAGCATAATTATAGTGTTCAACCTCAATAATTGCTTTCTCAGCATCATCAACCCTGTAATACAAGACAGCATTAACCTTAATTCCAATATTATCCTTGCTTATGCATTCCTGAGAAGGAACATCTATAGCCTTAATCCTCAAATCAACCCTTTGCCATCCTTCAATTATAGGCAAAACAATTCTCCAGCCTGGTTTTATAATCTTAACAAACCTACCGAATCTGAATTTAACTCCGCGGTCATACTGGTTAACCTGCTTAATACTCATAATTATAATAAGAACAATCAATCCTAAAACAATCTCTGAAGTTAAATTCATAAGACTATAATATTCTTAAACTTTAAAAGGTTTTCTAAAGCACCCCAAAACCAATTAAGAAAACAACACCAACAGCAACAACACTCCAATAAACACCCTTATTCCATCTTAATATTTTAGTACCATCCAAATTCCACACAGGAATCATATTAAACAAACCAAGCCAGGTATTAATCATAAAACCATAGCTAAATATCTGTCCAATAAAACCTGTCTTAATTATAAAAGATAAAATTAAAAATATTCCGGCTAAAACAAGATTTGTCAAAGGACCAGCTAATGAAATTTTTCCATTCCTTTCTCTGTTCACAATTCCAGAAATAAAAACAGCACCTGGAGCAGCAAATACAAAACCAAAGAAGCTCATAACAATAGCCAAAACCAGCATTCCATTAAAGGCTTTAAATTCAGCTCTGCAACCATATTTTTGTGCCACAATTTTATGTGCTAATTCATGAGTCAAAAATCCAATTCCAACTGTTAAAGCAGCCAATATCAGACTCAGAACAAATCCTGAAGAAAATACATCAGGTGTAAGAACAATGCCAAAAGCAAGACTTATTGCAACCCAGGCTTTTGTAATCTCAATAATTTCTTCTTCACTTATCCTTAGCCTTTTCATCAATTGCATTTTTCTTATTCTTTCTTGGATTTAACTTGTAAGCAAAGCCTGCAAAACACTTTTTAGCAAGCCTTGAGGAATCTTTGATGACTTCAGTAGCATTTTGTCTTTGAACATCTCCCCATTTAACCATTCTTCTTAAAGCGGCTTGAACAGACGTTAAACTTTGTCCTGTTCTTCTAGCTATCTCATGGCTTAACATCCACCCTTTATTCTTTTTTAATTCCTGTTTGACCTCTTCTTGACCCATTTTATAGTTCAGAAACACCAATTAGTCTCCATCTAGCACCAATCATCCTAGACAAAGTAATCATATCCCCTTTTGAGATACATAACGGTCTCTTGAGTATCATATGAATTTTATTATTTTTAAAATTATCTACTATTCCAACACTGACAGAACTATTGACATTTATCATTAAAGTTTCATTTTTTTTGATAGGTTCAACAACTAAATCGTCTTTTGCTCCAACAACCCTTTCCAATAATTTTACACCAACCAAAAGTTCATTGAAGATTTCTGGCATTTTTTCAGGCAAACCCACAACGTTCCCTGTTAGACTGTCTGATTTAACAATAGCAGGATCTAATTCAGTCATAATTCCGCAGCTTCCGCCGGGGGTAATTTCATCGACATTTTCACCACCAACCCTCAACCCAGTAATTTTTGTTCTAATTTCTTTCCATTTGTCTCCCTTCTTTAAACCGGGTTTTATTGTTATTTCATCTCCTACACTTAATTTCCCTTGTTTTAATGCTCCCCCCAAAACTCCTCCAATTAATTTATCCCACTCAGTCCCTGGCTTATTAACATCAAAACTTCTGGCAACAAACATCAAGGGTTCTTTGTCCAGATCTCTTTTTGGAGTCTTAAAATTATTTTCAATTTCTTCGATCAATAAATCAATGTTGATATTATGTTGTGCACTCAAAGGAATAATTGGAGCCTTTTCAGCGATTGTTCCCTTAACAAATTCTTTTATTTTGTTATAATTCTTTAAAGCATCTTCTTTGCTTACCAAATCAATTTTATTTTGGATAATTATAATATTGTTGATTCCAATAATTTCCAAAGCCATTAAATGTTCTCTGGTCTGTGGCTGAGGGCATTCTTCATTTGCAGCAACCAGAAGCAAGGCAGCATCCATTATTGCAGCTCCGGAAAGCATAGTGGCCATTAATGTTTCGTGCCCAGGAGCATCAATAAAACTTACAGTTCTTAGAACATCATATTTTTTCTTTGCTTTCTTTGCATTTTCCTCAGTAGTGTACTCTCCATCATTAGTTTTCACAAACACTGCATCAGCATAGCCCAGTCTTATTGTAATTCCTTTTTTAAGTTCCTCACTGTGGGTATCTGTCCATTTGCCGCTTAATCTAGAAACCAAGGTTGTTTTACCATGATCCACGTGTCCAACTAATCCTATATTAATCTCTGGTTGCATTGATAAATATCAGAAAATAGCCATTTATAAAACTAATCATTACTTATTCTCTCTTTTTTCTAGAATCCTTTCTCTTCCGCCTTTCTTGTATATATTATACCTTCTCTTATTTTTCTTGTCATTCTTGCTTTTTCTATTTCCGGGAGTTGCATAATCACTCATAATGTTAACATTATTTTTTTATTTATAAATGTTTTTCAAAGATTTTATAAATATAGTTATTGATACTATTATAAAGTTGTCAATAAAATGCGCATATTAAACAGAAGTGGAATAGAAATCCCTGAGAACATAGTAGATGATATTGTAGTTGAGTTATTTAAGAAAATAAATAATAATTTTGAATCAAAAAAAGAACTACCCAAAAGGATAGACTTGATAAGTTTTGTATATGGAGAATATAGAGAAAAATATAGATTAGACTTAATTTGTGCAGGCCATATTGAAGAGAAAATGGAACTTATTTACGGCAAGGAATTGAAAGAAATGGGGTATATATTATTAAATAAATATAATCCCGATTGGTACAAATAATTTATTTCTGTTTACCCTTAATAATCAAATGAGGACCTTTTTCTTCAACTTCTATCTCTTTCAAATCATTTATGACTATATCATTACCAGGCAATAGATAGCTGATATTCAATCCTTCTATAACTATCTTATGAACTTTTTCAAATTCCAAAATTTTATGAGGGGCATAATCTGTCTGATGAGGGTTATTAACTTCAAATAAATCAACAAAGCAAGGTCTTAATAGAAAATCTTCCCCCTTTTTATCTTCTGCCTCTCTCTTCCTTCTACCCAAAATTACACTTTTAGTTTTTAATTTTTTATGATACATCTGACCCCTCCACAATAGATATCAAATCAAAAGCACTTCCTGCTATTTTTTGACCAACATAATTATCTCCTTGTTGTACAAAAGATTCTTTATTCTCTCCAGAACTTAAAGCTTCATAAGCGCTTAATAGGACACTACCATAAACAGCAATAGAACATACAATCAGAACATCAATCACTTTCCTTTTAACATAGCTTTCATAATTCCATTTTTTTTCATTTAGGGGTGTTTGCATTTTCTTTAGCCTTTTCTTCTTTCACTTCTTTTTTAGGCTCTTCTTTTTTTTCTTCAATTCCAAAGGATTCTGCAACAGATTTTCCGCCATACTGAAGGACTTTCAAATTAATCTGAGCAATTCTAGAATCAATAACTTCCCCAGAAACAGTTTTTCTTACATAATCCCCTTTTCTATTTTTTCTTATTCCAACACCCTCAGTAGCATAAATTTTCTTAATTCCAGCACTGCCTGTCCCTTTCCTCATTGGGAAACCAGAACCATCACTTCCACCTCTTATCTCTAGCTCATAACCTGATAATCCAAATCCCTCTCCTTTTAGTTTGTCTCCTATTTTCAAACCTTTAAAATGGTCAGTCTCGTTCTCACTAAGTACTCTTTGATATGTTTTTCCATTCTTAACGTCACCAACACAAATTTTCATTTCAGCCATAATTATATACCCCACATTGGATTTTCTTTTCTCTTGATTTCAGCAATCTCCTTTAAAATTTCAAGCTCATCACCCTTTAAAAGCTTTTTCAATTCTTTAAGCTTCCTAAAATGTGATTCAATTATGTTAGAATACAAAGTTTCGTTCTCAAAAAGGCCTCTTCCAACAACAACACCGTGAATAGCAATAGCAACCTGTTTTCCTTTTTCAACTCTATTAACACTTTCCCCATCCAGTTGCATACTTTTTATTTCCCCTATTTTTTTACCTAATTCATTCATCAATTCAACGTTTGTTTTTAAAACTCCGCCAAGAATATCAACACCTACAACAGCAGGATTACTCTGCCTAAAAACACATCCAGGTAAAACCACAATCTTAAATGGAGTTGTTACTCCTTTTAATTTTCCTTCCTCTTCCTTTCTTTTCTCCCCTTCCTGCCATTTTTTCAGCTCTTCAACAATCTTATAAATAACATTATGGTTTATTATTTTAATATCACCCTTTTCTTTTATTTTTACATTAAATCCAACAATAGCTCTATGCCAGGGCTTTTCTTCAGTGCTTGAAGCAGAAAAATCTTTTTTAGTGATATCACCAATACTTCCTTTCTTTATTTTAATTTTATTTTCTTTTAACAGTCCAATCAAAGCTTCCAGACTTCCCAAGCTATCCGCTTTAACAACAATACCCTCATCATCAGTTTCAATTAAGACTTCATTAATTTCTTGTTGTATCTCATATACAACTTTATCCACATCCTTATTTGCAACTCTGATTGGCATACCTGCAACAACATTATCAATATCTGGAGCAGAAATCTTAACACCAGCGGCGGCATTAATTTCTTTGCAGTTCATCAGCTCCTTAAACTTTCTTCCGCCAGGTTCATACAAAGATTTAACTTTTGTGACAATTGGTTTATCAATATCTCCAATAACAATCTGATCCTTTTCTTTTATTTTTCCGTCATACAAAACAACATTTAAAGTAATTCCAATTCCCTTTTCCTCTTTAACTTCCATTACAACTCCTCTTCCTTCTTTATCAGTATCAATATGCAACTTATCTTCCAAAAATCTCTGTGCTAATCCTGTCAACACAGCAAGCAATTCCGGCAGACCCTCTTTTGTTTTAGCACTAACAGGAATCATTGCTATACTCTTTGTAAAATCATCAACTCTGTCAAATCTTTCAGAATTCAAACCAAACTCAGAGAATTTACCCACGAGTTCATACAATCTGGTATCCAATACCTTCTTAACACTCTCACTCTGCTTATTGATATTTTTTAATAGGGGGTCATTAGAACTTCTCCATCCGGAAATCAAATCAATTTTGTTTAATGCAACAACAAAAGGAGTTTTATACTGTTTTAGAATTTCCAAACACTCTAAAGTCTGGGGTTTAACACCCTCATTAATATCAATAACTAAAATAGCAATATCAGCCAAATTGCCCCCTCTTTTTCTTAAGTTGTTAAAAGCAGCATGTCCTGGCGTATCTAAAAACAATAATCCTGGAATCTTAATCTTTGTTGGGTCAATAGCGTTTTTTGTTATAGCAGCAATAGTCTCAAATGGAATTTTTGTACAAGAAATACATTGTGTAATGGCACCAGCTTCATCTGCAGCAACAGCAGTCCCTCTAATCTGATCTAGAATAGTAGTTTTCCCGTGGTCTACATGGCCAACTACAGTACAAATTAGACTCCTTAGCTTGTCCATTTTTCACTCCTAACACCAAATAGAAATAAGAATTTTGCTTTTTAAGCCTTTTCCTTTACTATCTCAACTCGTCTTCGTGGCTTAACTTATATTCAAATAATTCAGAGTCAGAAAACCAGAGATTTATTTCATTCTCAGCATCCTCTTTATTACCAGATGCATGGACAATATTTTTTACATTTCTTTCATTTTCATTAGCATAATGCTTGCTTATATGGCAGTAATCCCCTCTTATTGTTCCGGGCATTGCCTCGTGAGGATATGTGCTTCCACAGAGTTTTCTAACATTTTCAATAGCATTTACTCCCTCTAAAACAACAGCAACAACCGGACCTTCCTTGATGTAATCCACTAATCTCTCCCAAACCTTCATGCCGTGTTTCTTTCCAATATCCTCTGTATAATGCCTCTTGGCAAATTTATCATCAATCCATACCAATTTCAAGCCAATTATTTTTAATCCACGCTGCTCAAATCTCTTTAGAACCTCTCCAACTAATCCTCTCTTAACTCCATCAGGTTTAACCAAAATCAAAGTTTTTTCAATCATGCATTTTTTCAATTCTCTTTGTTTATATCCGTTATGTAACTACTTATTAATTAAAACAATAGAAAGATTTATAAATGTGGGAACATGCTTCTTTACTATAATATTCAATATAGTGTAGAGATAAAATGAAAGATTACCAATTAAGAGGAAACCCAGTAATTCAGGTAGTTCCCGTAATGGGAAATTTAATTTATGATGAACTGGGAAAAGAAGTTCTAACCAGACATAATGAGAATTTTAAAGGAAAAAGAAACATAGAAGATAATTTTGATTACAAAGAAGGACAACCACTTGCTTTCTCAAACACTCCAAGAGTTTTGAGTTACGCTCAAATATTAAGAGAAAGATTCCCAGGATTAGGAATCAGAGGTTTAAAAGACTTTGAGGTTGTTCAATATTGGAATGCAATACCAGAAAAAGGTTCAACCTACGCAGATACTAATTCAATTGTAATCTTTCCTAAAGAAGGTCCTAATGAAGACCTAAGACAGAAAGTTTTAGGAATCATAGGAAAGAAAAGCAAACTTCCATTAGTAGTTTCTGGTTTGGGAGTTGAAAAAGCAGACAATAATTATGGGTTTACATTTGTTGGAACAGACTTCACAGAAGCAAAAGAAGCACCATACATAAAACAAGATGGAAAAGTAAGTTTTAATGGAAAAGAATTAGTCCAGTCAGAAGAAGGTGTAAATGTACGGACTCCAGATAGTCAATCAGGTCTCAGGTGGCTTTATCGCGATTGGTCCGTTGGGCTTGATGCCTGGGGTGGCGACTTGCTTGGCTCGTATGTTCCTGGTCGGGTACAAGTTATCCAAGACCTGCAGGGTCGCACTGAAAATTTAGAAGTATTAGCTAAATCACTTGAGAAACAAGGAGAATTAAAATGACATCCTCTCCACCCTAAAGGGTGGAGTTTCCAGTGAGGGTTAAGCAATGATGCTTTTCCTGATTTTGAATGTAGGAAGTTGTCTTCTCAATATCTGAGAAGCCAATACTTGAAGCAAACTTCC